>ERZ767114.10-NODE-10-length-188702-cov-82.899117_pt1 | contig 188702 bp, 167 predicted proteins | sample MGYA00374952_ERZ767114 | MGnify/ENA primary metagenome ERZ767114 (study PRJEB28939, sample SAMN06267156) | marine metagenome | isolation source: Columbia River Estuary | place: USA:Columbia River Estuary, USA | collected 2012-05-05 ... | reverse complement strand
GCTCTTGTCTGCTCTTGTCTGCTCTTGTCTGCTCTTGTCTGCTCTTGTCTGCTCTTGTCTGCTCTTGTCTGCTCTTGTCTGCTCTTGCCTGCTGTTGCCTGCTTTTCTTTTACAACTTTCCTCGCAAATCAGATACTTTTTACGTCAGCAAGTTGTATAAATTGATCTGCACGGTGGCAACGGGCTTAAAAGCCTTTAAAATGCTGTTTTTATTGATTTGTACAAAGGATTCAACATGACATTAGTACGCTTCATTTTGGCAATGTGGTTGATCGTCGCAACCGCTGTCCCTGTATCAGCAAAGCCGGTGACTTTTCTACCGGTGGATGAAGCCTATGACATGAGTTTTTACCTAGATGGTCCTGAATTTGTCATCGACTGGATTATCGTTCCCGATTATTACCTCTACAAAGACAAGTTTATTTATTCGGTAGTGCCTGAGTCTGCAGCGAATGCTGACGGCATTCCATACACAACCGAACAAGTGGTCACCGATGTCCAGTATTTGGAAACGTGGGAAGAGAAATACGACCCGACCTTCGATGAAATAATGAACATTTATCATGCCGCAATGAGCGTTAGATTGATGCTCGCGGATATGCCGCGTCAGTTTGACATGAAAGTAACCTATCAGGGTTGCGCGGATGCTGGATTGTGCTACCCACCCCAAAAAGTTCGTTTTCACATAGATCAAGACGCACGCACGGTAAATATAGTGCAGCCACAGTCTGCGTCTGCAGCGATGTCATTGCCAACAAAAGCCATTGGAAGCAACAGCCAGACAGGCATCGCATTGCCTATGGCACTCGTTTTGGCGTTATTGGGTGGTTTGATTCTCAATTTGATGCCCTGTGTGTTTCCTGTGTTGTCTATCAAAGCGTTATCAATGGTACAGACCATTCATGACAAGAAGGCAGGGCGCCAACAGGGTCTTTGGTACGGTTTGGGTGTGGTACTCGGCTTTTTGGTCATCGGTTTGTTGCCGGTGTTATTCCGCAGTACCGGGAACTGGCTGGGCTGGGGTTTTCAATTGCAGTCACCCGTCATGATCGGGTTGTTGACCCTGTTGTTTTTCGTACTCGCACTGAACTTATCCGGTTGGTTTCAGATCGGTGGTCGATGGATGGGTATGGGACAGTCGTTAACTGAAAAGCCCGGTGTTCAGGGTTCATTTTTTACCGGTATTTTGGCTACATTGGTCGCTACGCCCTGTATTGCACCGTTTATGGGTACCGCCATTGCATTTGCGCTGTCTCAGCCAGCCTGGGTGAGTCTGCTCGTGTTTGGCACCATGGGTGTGGGTATGGCGTTGCCGCTTACGCTATTGGCTTGGTTTCCACAATGGGGGCGTAAACTGCCAAAACCTGGGCCATGGATGGATCGCTTTAAGCAGGCCTTGGCATTCCCGCTCTATATCACGGCAATTTGGTTACTATCGGTGCTGGATATTATGAAAGGGGGCAATACCCTATTGTTGGCGGGCGTCGCCTTGGTGTTGGTTGCGATCGCAACCTGGTCCGCTTTGTCAGTGACTGACCAAGATAGCAGTGTCACACGCAGTGTTAAGTGGACTGCGCGAATTCTATTGTGGGCCCTGGCACTGGGTATGTTGTTAAAGCCCACACCGACAGACGATGCTTGGCAAGCCTATGATCCAGACTTGGTATCTGATTATGTTGATACGGGTGTCCCAGTATTTATCGATGTCACGGCAGCCTGGTGCATTACCTGTAAGGTAAATGAAAAAATCGCCTTGTCGAGTGATGCATTTTTTGCCCTTGCCGCGTCAAAAAATATTCAACTGGTTAAGGCGGATTGGACCAATCCTTCGCCGGAAGTAGACGCCTTGGTATCCACCTATGGACAATCTGGTGTACCACTGTATGTGCTGTTCGCTAATGGCAAAATTGAAGTGCTACCTCAAATCTTAACGCCAGAGTTGATGCGTAAGACTTTTTCTAAGGTCTAACCTAGAAAAGGTGCCATTTGCGCATTTCCGTGTTTTTTGATTTCTCTTGTAGGAAGTCGCGAACTTGGTCGGTTTTGCCTTGGTAATTTGATGATAATGAATGGTATCATGCTCCCATTCTTTTCTTTCCAACTTCTGGGGTATTCATTCATGTCGGATAAGCTGACACACCTAAAGCAACTTGAAACCGAAAGCATTCATATTATTCGCGAAGTGGCTGCCGAGTTTGAAAATCCTGTCATGCTGTATTCAGTCGGCAAAGACTCTGCGGTCATGCTGCATCTTGCCATGAAAGCCTTTTTGCCGGGTAAACCACCATTTCCTTTGATGCACGTTGACACGACTTGGAAATTTAAGGAAATGATCGCCTTCCGCGATCAAATGGCGGCCAAAGTAGGCATGGATTTAATCGTACACGTCAATCAAGATGGCATTGATCAGGGCGTAGGTCCTTTTACCCATGGCAGCGCGAAACACACTGACATCATGAAGACACAGGGATTGAAACAGGCCTTGGACAAATATGAGTTTGATGCAGCTTTTGGTGGCGCGCGACGTGATGAAGAAAAATCCCGTGCCAAAGAACGCGTCTATTCATTTCGTGATGAGAATCACCGGTGGGATCCTAAGAACCAACGTCCGGAGCTTTGGAAAGCCTATAACGGCATGGTGAACAAGGGTGAAAGTATCCGCGTATTCCCGCTGAGCAACTGGACGGAACTCGATATTTGGCAGTATATCCATTTAGAAGATATCCCCATTGTTCCCCTATATTTTGCAGCCGAGCGCCCAGTCGTTGAACGGGACGGTACGCTGATCATGGTCGATGACGATCGGATGCCGATTGGACCCAATGATAAAATTGAGAACCGCATGGTGCGATTTAGAACGCTAGGCTGCTACCCCTTAACCGGTGCTGTTGAGTCGACAGCCACGACCCTGCCTGAAATCATCCAAGAAATGTTGTTGACCAAAACCAGTGAACGACAGGGGCGTGTTATCGACCACGATCAATCGGCGTCGATGGAAAAGAAAAAGCAAGAAGGCTATTTCTAACCCGCGTTATATTCCACTGGCAGGACAATCTGCCAGTCCTAAACATGAGTTGAGGATGTTGTGTTTGACCCGATGGTAATGACGCTGGTTCTGATTGCTGTGGTGTTTGGCTGCTTGGCGTTTACCAAGCTGGCTGCTGACATGGTGCTGATGGCTGCCTTGGCATTCTTGCTCCTGTCAGACACCCTATCTGCAAGAGAGGCCTTTAGTGGGTTTTCGAATCCTGGGGTCATGACAATTGCAGTTTTATACGTCATTGCTGCTGGATTGCAAAATACCGGATCAGTTCAATGGGTCGCGCGGATGCTGTTGGGTATGCCCAAGTCGGTTCCCAATGCCCAGTTGCGTCTATTTGCCCCTTCCGCGTTTTTAAGCGCTTTTATGAACAACACCGCCATTGTGTCAATGTTTATTCCTGCTGTTCAAGATTGGGCTGACCGCCTCAATATACCCGCCTCCAAATTTCTCATCCCCCTGAGTTATGCCACCATTTTGGGTGGGGTCTGCACCCTGATTGGCACCAGTACCAACCTTGTTGTGGACGGACTGTTGCAAACGCAGCTGGATATTCACCTGCGTATTTTCGATCTGGCATGGGTGGGTCTGCCGATCGTTTTTGTCGGTGGCGCATACTTGTATTTTATTGGACACCGGTTGTTACCCTCGAGACCCAATATTTCAGCCAAGGTTGATGAGATTCGCCAATACAGCGTGACATTTAAAGTTGAAGCTGGTGGTGCAGTTGATGGCAAAACGGTTGCAGATGCGGGTTTGAGAAATTTGCGATCGGGCTATCTTGCAGAATTGCACAGAAATGGCAAGACCGTTACCTCCAATATTGCCAATACGGTGCTGCAAGCAGAGGACGAGTTAACCTTTATCGGCGCCCCTGAAACTGCCAAAGAGTTACGTCGTCTTCAAGGCGTTACGCCCCTTGAAGGCAGCATCGACAAACTTTCCTTTAACAACCACGATCGATGTTTGGTAGAAGTTGTGATTGGTCCGGACTTTCCTAATCTTGATCAATCTATTAAGGAATGTAAGTTCCGCACCCACTATGATGCAGTGGTATTGTCTGTGTCTCGTGGTGTGGATCGTTTACCCGGAAAATTAGGCGACATCATTTTAGAAGTAGGGGATACCCTGTTGCTGGAGACCAGCGAACAGTTTGTCGAGCATTATCGCTACCGACGAGACTTTATGCTGGTGAGTGCCTTGCACGACTCGACACCACCCGATTATTCAAAGGCACCCATCGCCATGGGCATTGTTGCTGTGATGGTGATGTTAAGCGCGATGCAACTGCTGACCATGCTAGAAGCGGGTCTATTGGCGGCTGGTGCCATGGTGGTCACGCGCAGCGTTAACGGTAGCAAGGCCAGAAGAAGTATTGATACCAGTGTTTTGGTGGTGATCGCAGCCTCATTTGCACTGGGCTTGGCGTTGGACAAAACGGGCGGTGCCGATTGGATTTCTGGGTTGTTGTTGCCGCTTACGACGATTTCCCCGCTAGTGGCGTTGATCGTGATCTATGTATTGACCGTCATTTTGACAGAATTGATTACCAATAACGCGGCCGCCATTATGATGTTTCCGATAGCAGTCAGCGTGGCTGCACAAAGCGAGTCCAGTGTTCTGCCATTTGCCATCGCTTTGATGGTTGCAGCTTCTGCCAGTTTTATCACGCCGTTGGGGTACCAAACCAATTTGATGGTGTACGGCCCAGGGCAATACCGCTTTACGGACTACATGAAAATCGGCATACCCTTGAGTATATTGGTGGGCATAACAGCGCTTTCCGTCATTCCAGTGGTGTGGCCGTTTTAACAACGCCCAGATAGTGGCAATAGGAAGATTCAATGACAGACGACAATATCGTATGGCATAACCACCAGGTTTCAGATGACGACCGTGCGCGCCAAAAAGGTCAAAAACCCGCACTGTTGTGGTTTACCGGCCTGAGTGGATCGGGCAAGTCGACCATTGCCAACGCGGTTGAAATGCGTCTGTTTGAAATGGGTTGCCACAGTTTTTTGCTAGATGGCGACAATGTGCGTCATGGACTTTGTAAAGACCTGACTTTTTCAGATGTTGATCGCGTTGAGAATGTCCGAAGGGTGGGTGAAGTCGCAAAACTGATGGTCGATTCCGGGTTATTTGTTTTATCAGCTTTTATTTCACCTTTCAGAGCAGAGCGCGCCTTGGTTGGCGGTTTGCTTGACCCCGGCAAATTTATTGAAATTTATGTTGATACACCGCTCGCCATTTGTGAGCAAAGAGATCCGAAGAAGTTGTATCAAAAAGCCCGCCAAGGATTAATCGCTAACTTTACCGGGATCGATTCAGCCTATGAAGCGCCTTTGCGTCCGGATGTGCATCTAAAAACGGCAGAAATGTCCATCGAAGCCTGTGTGGAAGCAGTACTGGCCCACATGAAGGCACTGGGGTTAACAAACCAGTAAATCCCTTATTATTCAGTGCGAAGGTGAGAGATCACTGTTTTTAGCAACGAAATTTATGGTCTAATACCACAATGATAACTTCAATTCCTTGGCTGATTGGGACCCGCTATGTGCGGGCCAAACGGCGCAATCATTTTATATCCTTCATCTCAGCCGTTTCCATGATCGGACTGGTGTTAGGTGTCATGGTGCTGATCATCGTCATGTCCGTAATGAACGGATTTGATCGAGAAATGCAAACCCGCGTATTGGGCATGGTACCGCATGGCACGATTTCACAACCTGAAGGCATGTCTGACTGGCCTATGTTGCTCGATACCCTGGCAGCATCCCCCGATGTGGTGGCAGCAACCCCCTATATTGAATCTCAAGGCTTATTGTCTGTCGATAATGTGACACGTGGCGTCATGATTTATGGCATCGATCCCGAGCGACATGACAAGGTCTCAATTGTGGGCGAGCACTTTGTTGCAGGGCAACTCAACGATTTAACACCCGGTCGGTTTGGCATTGTCTTGGGTGATATTCTCGCCCGCATACTGGGTGTGGGTATTGGCGATTCAGTCACATTAATGGTACCTGAAGTGAGTGTGTCGATTGCAGGCTTGGCACCGCGCTTTAAGCGTTTTGAGGTGGTCGGACTGTTTAGTGTTGGCGCTGAAATGGACTCAGGATTGGCCTATATCAATATGAGGGATGCGGCCAAATTGTTGCGTATGGGCGATAAGGTTGATGGTGTGCGTATTCGGGTTGCCAATTTGTTTGATGCCCGTGAAATCACATGGAATCTAGCCGTTAATCTACCGGGCCGTTATATGGTCAGTGATTGGACCCGTACCCAAGGCAATCTGTATAAAGCCATACAGATGGAAAAGCGCATGATTGGACTGTTGTTGGTCATGATTGTCGCGGTTGCCGCCTTTAATATCGTATCGTCTCTGGTGATGCTGGTGCAGGACAAACAGGGTGATATTGCGATTTTAAGAACCATGGGCGCCTCGCCACGACAAATTATGGGCATATTTATTGTGCAGGGCAGCATGATTGGTGTCATCGGCGTAGTGATCGGCACGATATTAGGCGTACTCGGTGCCTTGTCGATCGACAAGCTTATTGGCTTCATCGAATCGGTATTTGGTATTCAGGTGATTGATGGCTCAGTCTATTTTATTGATTATTTCCCCTCCGAATTACAGTGGATGGACGTGGCTTGGATCACGGGGGTGTCATTAATTTTGAGCCTGTTGGCAACGCTATATCCTGCCTTTAGAGCGTCTCGATTGTCACCAGCAGAGGCTTTGCGCTATGAATGATATTGTATTGGCGTGCCAAGGCGTTTGTCGGGATTATAAGGTTGGTCCTGAGACGGTGCGTGTACTAAGAGGTTTAGACCTTCAGGTTGCACAGGGGAGCTTGGTGTCTATCGTCGGTACGTCTGGCAGCGGAAAAACCACCTTGTTAAATATTTTGGCAGGGTTGGACACGCCCACCGCAGGCGAGGTCATTATTGCTGGTCATGCCTTAAGTGCGATCAGTGATCGGCAACGCGGTGTCATTCGCAATAAAGACATGGGCTTTGTATTTCAATTCCACCACCTATTGCCTGAATTTACCGCATTGGAAAACCTGTTGTTACCCTCCATGATTGGAAAGACCTACGGGCCTGACGTCAAGGAATATGCGGCGAGTTTGCTAGAGCGGGTAGGGTTAGGAGACCGGTTACACCATAAGCCTTCTGAGCTATCAGGTGGCGAGCGTCAGCGTGTAGCGATCGCTAGAGCATTGGTCAATAGACCTAAATTGGTGTTGATGGATGAACCGACAGGCAACCTGGATGAAGACAATTCAAAACAGATTGAAGCCCTCATCGTCGATCTCAATCACAACTTCAAAATCAGCTTTGTGGTGGTGACCCACAGCCGAGACTTGGCAGATGCAATGGCTGAGCGCTATCGATTGGTTGACGGTAAGCTGCTGTCAGGCGCAGTCACTTACTGAGATTGGCTGCGCTTCTTAGCACGCAAAGCCCAGTGACGCCTTGCATTCCAATGCCACAGGCCATTAATGACCAGTGCCCCAACTAGCCCTGCCACGAGCCCTACGATAACCGATCCCAAAATCAGGGGCTCCCAAATCGCGTTTATTTCAGAAGCCAACCATTTTAGTGACAGTTTGAAATCTGGCATCTTAACGGGTTGGTCTAGGATATGTGCGCCGAGCCAATAATTGAAATAGTAGATGGGCCCCATGGTTAATGGGTTCGATACCCACACCACAGAAATCGATAGCGGAATGTTGGCGTTGAAATAAATCGCCAGTACGGCTGCCGTTAGCATGTGAAAAGGAAGAGGTAGCATCGCTACAAACAGACCAAAGAAGCATGCCTTAGCGACTGACTTTCTATTAAGATGCCACAGGCTGGGTTTATGAAGAAGGTGTCCTAGGAACTGCAAAGATTCGTTGTTCTTTATCTTTTCTGCTGTAGGCAGCCACTTTTTTAACGCTTTTCTAGGCACTGATATATCGCATTGACCAATGAAGGTCATGATTATCCATAATAAGGCAAGGATTGCCACCTATGTTACCACTCACGCTCGCCTTGATTGTGGGCTACCTGTTTGCATTACTATACCCCATTACACTGGCTGGCATTGTCATGTTGTGCTGCAGCATTTTTGTCGTAACGATGGGGCACAATCAAGTCTCTTATAAACCCGTTACCCGGGTTCAATTCGCCACCAATAAGCAACAAATGGCTAACCATTCTGCTGCCATTCTATGCTGGTTTGTCCTGTTTGGCCTGGTGATGATGAACAGCACCATTGGCGCCAGATTAGAGCGACAGGTGTCCGTCACCCAAAGCGGTCAGAAGGTATCACTGGTAGGCAGGGTTGAGGGTGTGCCGCGAGAGAATCGGTATGGATGGCACACCACATTTCGTTCTGAACAGCGCACACTTTTTGCCTATTGGCCCTTGGATGCAGAGGTGCAGGCAGGAGATTTGTGGGCGGTAGATTGTATCCTGCAGCCAATCAATGCCATTTGGAGCCCGGGTGCAATGGACCCTGCGAAGTCGGCCTTCATGAAAGGGGTTGATGGGCGCTGTACGATAAAATCAGCAGTTTTGTTGTCGTCAGACCGGCCGACCATCGTTGGCTTACAGGCATGGGTGCGCAATTGGGTAAGGTCTCAGCCGATTGATGCGCCATTCAAAGCCTATGCGACCGCATTGTTGCTAGGTGATCGCACACAGCTGACGGTTCAGCAGCAACAGCTCATGAGAGATGCCCATACCAGCCATCTGTTGGTGGTCTCTGGGTTGCATTTGTCATTGGTATTTGGCGTGTTCTATGGCGTGGTAGGGCTCATCGGACGACTTCTTTGGCTGCATGCGATACGTCCCATTGGCGATTTTCAGTGGGTAATTGGGCTGTTGTCGGCGCTCTTTTATGCGGTATTGTGCGACTTTCCATTGCCGACACAGAGAGCGTTGCTGATGTTGGCTGTGCCCGCGGCGCTGCATGTCACCAGAAGATCCGTAGGCTGGGGCAATGCCTATCTACTGGCGTTGTGTCTGGTGCTGGTGCTTGATCCATTTGCGTTGCTACAATTTTCTGCTTGGCTGTCGTTTGGCGCCGTTGGCGTCCTCATGCTCGGCATGCGTGGGCGCCGCGTGGGCAAAGACAAAGCGCCGTTGCTGCTACATTGGCTGGCTTTGTGGACCAAGCCCCAATGGTTGGTTGCATTAGGGTTAGCCCCGATTCTGTGGCTGATGGGTGTGCCCAGTAATCCAGCCAGTATCTTGGTCAATATTGTTGCTATACCTCTAGTAGCGTTCTTCTTATTGCCCGGTCTGGTGGCAGCCATTACGCTCGGTTGGTTCCTGCCATTTGGGATCACAAATGCCTTTATAGCGTGGTTGAATAAGGGTTTTTGGCTACTCGAAAGGCTCATGGAATGGGGTGGGCAATTTCAGATGCCAGTTCCGCCGCAGGGACCGGCAATACTGCTATATGGGCTGTGGGTCCTGGTGTTACTCACCCCTTCAGGGCTACCGGGTCGTTTGCCCGCGGCCACCTTCCTTTTCATGGCCTGGATGGTGCGGTTGCTGTGGCTACCTGTGAATCATACCCCGCTTGAACTCTATGTGTTAGATGTGGGACAGGGTCAGGCAATCGTGATTCACCAGAGCGGTCATTGGATATTGATTGATACAGGTCCGGGTGACATTGACCGTGCAGGGCAGTTGGGTCGTGTCGTGATGCCCTTTATTAAACAGAAGGGCGTGAGATCCTTCGACGCCGTGGTGTTGTCACATCAGGACACCGATCATGTCGGTGGATTGTTGTTGGCACCTGCCTGGATAGAAAGCCCGCTGTGGCTGTTTGGCGAAGCGCCCTATGGTACGCATGCCTGTGTTGCGGGACAGCAGTGGGATTTGGGGCCTTTGTCACTTAAAGTACTATCGCCGCCAGCCGGTACTGCGCTTGAAGGCAATGCGGCTTCCTGTGTGGTTCAAGTGGCGTCAGAAGACGGCTGCATCCTCCTACCAGGCGATATTGATAAACGGACCGAATATGAGGTGTTGGCTGGACTTGGCGTCAGTGAAAGCCAACCCTGTTCAGTGCTCGTGGGGTCTCATCACGGCAGCGCGAGTTCGACAACCCATTCATGGTTGGCAACATTCTCTCCTAACCTGATGGTGTTTAGCGCGGGGAGGAATAATCGGTTTGGTCATCCCAGTGGTGTTGTGATTGATAAATTGGATGCACTGAATATTCCATGGGTGTCTACCCATACAAGTGGCACCCTGAAAGTAGTGCAGAAGAAGGGCGAGCTATCGGTTTCTGCGATATCTAAGCCATTTTTTTACTGGCAATAGCCTATGGACATCCCTAGGATGAGGACAATGCCTTCTCATCAGCTTTAAAGGAATACGATATGCCTACTGAGTCAAAACAAACCTATTCGCCTGAAGTTATTCAAGAAGCGGCACAGCTCGCAAAAAAGGTGAAAGCGCCTCAGCAAACCAAAGAGCAAACCAAGATCATCGAACAAGGCATTCGCAAGGGTTTGGCGCAATACAAAAAGCAACAAAAAGCCCAAGCCCGTGACCAAGACAAGCAGCGAAAAAAGCAATTGAAACGAAAAGAACTAGAGGACACTCATGATATGCGTGCAGATGCCGATACGCAAAGGCATGCATTACCCGCATGGTTGCCCTGGTCGCTGTTGCTGGTCAGCTGGGTCGGTTTTGTGAGCTATGTGCTTACTATTTAGTGAGTTATCAATCTTATATATCTAAATAAAACAAAGACTTATTGAAGTTTGTTAATGTTATTTTTAGAATTTAATATTCAGGGTTTGGGCTTCTAAAGCGGCCATCAAGTACCCAACTTTTGTCAGGCTTTCTTCATATTCGCTTAGAGGGTCTGAATCAGCAACGATGCCGCCACCGCCCCAAACAGAAATGTGCCCCGCTTTGACTACCAGCGTTCTAATCAAAATATTGCTGTCCAGTGTGTTTAACGAATCCCAGTAAAATAATGATCCGCAATAAGGGCCACGCTGATGCGGTTCTAATGCGTGTATTATTTCCATCGCCCGCTTTTTAGGTGCGCCTGTAATAGAGCCACCAGGAAATGCGCGTAAAAAGCCCTCAATCGGGCTTAATCCAGGTAATAACTGGGCAGTAACGGTACTGACCAAATGATGCACGTTTCGGTAAGACTCTAGGTTAAACAGGTGGGGCACCTTAACGCTACCGGGCACTGACGATTTGCCCACATCGTTGCGTAGCAAATCGACGATCATGACATTTTCAGCGCGGTCTTTACTGCTAGAGCGTAATTGTTGGGCCAGATCATGGTCTTCTTCGGGCGTTTGACCCCGTTTGATCGTGCCCTTTATAGGCTGTGTTGCAATGGTACCCTGTGAAATTTGAATAAATCGCTCGGGAGAATGGCTGAGCACCTGCTCGTTGCCCGTATCCAGAAATGCGCCGAAAGGGGTTTCAGACAGCTTTCTGAGTAACTTAAAAGCCTGCCAAGCGTCTCCTGTGCAGGGTGCGCTGAATTTTTGGGTGTAATTGACTTGATAACAATCACCGGCATTGATGTAGTTAAGGATACGTTCAATATCCTGTTGGTACTGTGTCGCTGTTGTATGGGGCGTGAATGTCTGCGTTAAACGAAAGGGTTCAAAAGGTTGTGTTATCGACGGTTCATCACCCAAAGGCTGGCCAATTGTCGGGGCTGTTTGTAGAGACATTACCTGTGTGGCAAGCCACTCGGGACATTGGTCACTCACGCATAGCTGCGTTGTTTTGGTGTCGTGATTGACAACAATTGCCCATACATAACTCCCGCATTGGCTTAATGCGGTATCCAAAGGGCCGTTCTGTAACAGCGGTCCGATGAAATTACTTTCATAACCGGCTTCATAGCTGAGCAAGCCCATAATACTGGGCTGCCATACAGATTCTGGGGCTGCAGGCTGAGTTAGGGTTGCATGTAAGCGCTTGAGTTCTTGCTCAAGGTTTCCTTGCGACTGAGCAGTGACATAGGAGCCATCGCTTTGCAAAATATTGTGTGAAAACTGGCCCTGGACCGGTTGAGACAACCACTCTAACGGCACCGCAGAAAACACATCAGGGCCAAGATGCCCGCTGTCTAACAATAGGAAATAGGGCAGATGGCGATACTGGTCCGCCAGCGTTAGGGTGTCTTGAGTATAGGGAAGGGTATAGGTTTGCACAGAGCGCTCTCGACTCATTCAGTCTGATCATTGTATCGGTTTTTCACACATATCTCAGCAGCGAAAATGCAAAACAGCTGACGGTGGCAACATCATGCCACAAGGGTAGATATTGTGTTTTGTTTTGAGAGCACATCGGCATATTCTTTTTAAAAATATTAATCTATGTCTCAATTTCACAATAAAAATCAAAAACTTAGTGTACCGGTATTCGGTATCGTGGTTTAGTGTAAAAAAATAAAAATGATTGGTACCCATATTTGAAGTAGGGTGTAGGCAGCACAAAAGACGATGCAGTTGCAGTTCATAGATTAACATCGAAGGAATGCTTGCAGCTTTTGGCGCTGAACCTGCCATGTTGAAAATATTGCGTGCCCACTATTTGGGAAATGTTAGTTTATGAGCACCATCATTGTTACCGATTCTGCCTGCGATTTGCCAGATGCCTTTGTTGAGCAAAATCCAATTAAAAAATTGCCATTGAATATTTATTTGAATGGCGAAACCTTCCCTGATAAAACCACGGAAGCAGAGCGATTGGCCATTTATCAAAAGGGTTCATTATCCCGCGAACACGATGCGTCAAGTCAGCCCAGTTCTGTTGACGATGTTTATCATTATTTTCTGGATAAAATAGCCGTTCAGCACGATTTTGCCATTGGACAAACGGTGTCTAAAGCCAGAAGCCCGAATTTTGAAAACTGGCAGTCGGCTGCTGGTCTGGTACAACGTGATTATCACAAATTGCGAGCTGCAGGGGGCCGTACGGGTTCATTTGGCATCCGTATCATTAACAGTGGCACTATGTTTACTGGGCAGGGAATTCTGGCAGCCCACTCTTGTAAGCTGATTCATGATGGGATCGGTCGAAACCAATTGCGGCGTGAAATTGAAGATTTCAAGTTAAAGATCCGCACATTGGCAGTGCCCAGAGATGTGGCGTACTTGCGCGAGCGGGCCCGTAAGAAGGGCGATAAGAGCATTGGATTCTTGGCCTCTTTGGTCGGCAAAACCATGGATATCTCGCCCATATTGCGGGGCTACCAAGATGTTACCGAGCCTGTGGTAAAAGTCAGAGGCCGTGAGGCGGCGGTTAATCGCATGTTTACCTATGCGATGCATCGCATGAATGAAGGTCTGTGCACACCCTATATTGTGGTCAGCATTGCCGGAGATCCATTGGCGTTAGAGCAGTTTGAAAAATTTAGAGAAATGAAAATATTGGCCAAAGCCAAAGATATTCGTGTGATGACCACCGTCATGAATTTGTCTGGTGGCATCAATATGGGTCCTGATACCGTCTCCATTTCGTTAGCATCGGATAATGAAGTCTTAGACGTGTGACCTACCGAGCAACACTCACGCGTGATCAACAGCGGCCTTGAATGGGTGTTGTTAGTGTTGTTAGGATTGGCGGGTGTTGTTGCCAGTATTTTTCGTTACTTTGTTAACCTGTGTGCGGACATTGTGTCATTGACAGCCCCACACATAACAATGATCTGCATTGAATTTTCTGGAATTGATCAACTATGAAAACAGTATTGTTGGGTGGTACAGGTCTGATTGGCAGACAAGTATTAAATAAAACGGCTGGGTTTGTGGTCATGTCGCGCCGAGAAATGCCTGAATACGATGGCCGTCATCAGGTGATTGTTGCGGGCAATTTATTAGATTTGGCTTGGCCAGAGCAATGTGACCAGGTGATTTGTTGCTTGGGCACGACCTTAAAAAAAGCAGGCAGCAAAGACGCCTTTATTGAACAAGACTTTTTGTTAACCCGTGAATTGTTAGCGCGCGCGGTTAAAAATGGCGCCAAGCGATTGCTAATAGTCTCAGCGCTGGGTGCATCAGAACAATCTATGGTTTTGTATAGCAGGGTAAAGGGTGAGCTCGAAGCTACGGTATCAGCGATGGGCTGGCAGCAAGTAGTGATTTATCAGCCATCGTTATTGTTGGGTGAGCGGATAAATGACACAAGGCCAACCGAATTTTTCAGCCAAAAAATAGGGGCTATATTGGCCCCTATTGTACCTGCAAACCTACGGCCTATTAAGGCAGATACCCTTGCGCAGCGCATTGTACATGATGGCCAGAGTCCATTGTTGCCAGGCATTCAGACTATCAAAGGCAAGCCGTTGTGGGCTTATTAAGGGTGGTATGTTTGATGGGTTACCACGTCTGGCAATTTGGTTTGATGCCTGTATTATTGGGTGAGATTTTTCAATGAGGCTGCACAATTGACAACTGAATCAGTGACCAAAATGCCAATTTTGTATGTGCCTCATGGCGGCGGACCTCTGCCACTGATGGGTGACGCATCGCAAGAGGATATCGCTGCATTTTTAACCCGCATTGGCCCGAGTCTTCCAAAACCCGAAGCGGTATTGGTGATAAGCGCACATTGGGAAACCGATACACCGACCATACTCAGCGTGGCAAATCCAACACTACTCTATGATTATTACGGCTTCCCCGAAGCAGCCTATCATTATGATTACCCCATAGCGGGCGCAACAGCTCAGGCTGATCGCTTATCACAATTATTGGCAGTGCAGGGCATAGAACATGCCCATGACAACAGCCGAGGTTTGGATCATGGCGTGTTTGTCCCGCTCATGCTGATGTATCCAGCTGCAGATATACCGGTATTCCAGCTTTCTATGGGTTCACATCTAGACCCTCTGGCACATATCCAGTTAGGACAGGCGTTGAGTGACCTGCGCCATCAGGGGGTTTTGATTCTGGGTTCTGGCATGTCCTTTCATAATATGAGGGACATGATGGCAGGCACATCCAATTTGCAAAATGCTGCCTACGCACGGGATTTTGATCATTGGCTGGTGGATGCGGTCACCAATGAGTCCTATTCATCCGACGAACGAAAAGAAAAACTCGTCCATTGGTCGGACGCACCTGCAGCGCGGTTTAGTCACCCGCGTGAAGAGCATCTGTTGCCATTACATGTTTGTGCCGGCGCAGCACAGCTGACGGCTGCGCACTTGACGTTCCATGAACCTGTTTTTGGTCGACAGGTGTCTGGCTACATTTGGAGAGACTAATTAAGAATACCCTTACAAAAGGGTCTTGCGTGAGCACCGTGACTTATTTACAGTAGTAACACAGCAGATTGCGATACATAAAAATAAAATTCACTGTCAAAAGGCAGTGGCAATCACAGGAAACATTGCATGCTATCAGTTCAGGAAGCGAGCCTTTCTTTTGGTGGAATACATGCGTTATCTGAACTGACTTTTGAAGCAAAGCAGGGTGAGATAACGGCCATCATTGGGCCCAATGGGGCAGGAAAAACCAGCTTATTTAATATCATATCGGGATTTTATAAGCCGCAAGCGGGACGTGTATTCTTTCAAGATCAAGATATCACTCACGCACGACCTGATAAGCGGGCGGCGCTTGGTATCGCTCGAACCTTTCAAAATATTGCCTTATTTCGCGGCATGACAGTGCTTGAAAACATCAAGTTGGGTAGCCACAGTCGGTTGAAATCCGGCCTGTTCGATTCTGGTATTTACTATGGTGCCGCCCGTCGCGAAGAAATAGCCCTTCGCAATGAGCTTGAACGCGATGTTATCGATTTCCTAGAACTTGACCATATCCGCAATCTTCATGTCGCAACGCTCCCCTACGGGCTTCAAAAGCGTGTGGAACTTGCCCGTGCATTGGCACTTCAACCCAAAGTCTTGTTGTTAGATGAACCGGTAGCGGGCATGAATCGCGAGGAAACCGAGGACATCGCGCGCTTTATTCTCGATATACAAGAGCGCTGGAATACCACCATCCTATTGGTAGAGCATGACATGAGTATGGTGATGGACATTTCCGATCAGGTGATCGTATTGAATTTTGGTAAACAGATTGCCAGTGGTACGCCGAAAGATGTGCAAAATAATCCCGCTGTTATCGAAGCCTATTTAGGTACCAGTGCAAAGGGAGCGGCGTAAATATGGGACAGTTTTCTCAATATGTCATGAACGGCATTATGAATGGTAGTGTCTACGCACTGATTGCCCTCGGCATTGTATCCATTTTCAAATCGACCAAGGTGGTCAATTTCGCCCAAGGTCACGTCATCATGTTTGGCGCCTATTTCTACTTCACTTTTTCAGTCATGTTGCCAGAAGCCACATTTATGCCTGACTGGGTGCTCAAGTGGGAACCAGAGTGGCTTGCTGCCTACAAAGAAGGGGCTTTAATGTTCTCACCCAAAGCCGCTATTGCTGGTTGGGTGAATAACTTACCACGCATCATATTGGGCATTATCGGGGCGGTTATTTGCAACGGTATTCTTGGCTTATTGATTGAACGGGTCTTTATGAGGCCACTGTTAGGTCAATCCAGTTTTGCCATGATCCTCTGTACTATCGGCCTTATTTGGGTGCTTGAAGGCAGTGCTTCTTTAATCTGGACCGCAGACGTTGACCAGGTCCCGCCATTGGGTCCCAATTTCCCCATCCGGTTCACGTTATTTGGCGAACAGGTATTCTTCTTTAGTGCCTCCGTGGTCAATTTTGGATTGGCATTGTTCCTGTTTGGCTTATTAATGTTGGTATTGCGATTTACACGATCTGGTGTGGCCATTCGTGCTACTGCAGAAGATCAAAGTACTGCCTACGCTATGGGTATCAATGTGCCCGCTGTTTTTTCTAGTGCTTGGGTTATTGCCTCAACCACCGGCGCATTCGCTGGTGCTATTTTGGCGAGCCGGAATGGGCTGTCTCCAACGCTAGGTCTGTTTGGTTTGTCCGTGTTGGCCATTGTATTAATGGGTGGGTTGGACTCATTTTTGGGTGTATTGATAGCGGCCATGCTGGTTGGCATTTTTGAGTCCTTGACCCAGTGGCAGTTGGGTGGAGAGATTGCTGAAATTGTGCCCTATGTGTTGGTGTTAATTGTGATTATATGGCGGCCTAACGGATTGTTAGGGCAGGCCGAAATTGAACGAATATAGGAAGAGATAATCTGTGATTATTGGCGAATACAAAACGGATTACGGACAGGACGAAGGCATCTGGAATACCTGGGCTAAAAAGCTGGGGTTTGTTGTGGCCTTGTTACTGCTGTTACTCATTCCCTTTATTGGAAACGACTACCAACTGCTGATGGCCGGACAAATCGCCATTTTTGTCATCGCGGTAGTTGGCCTTAATGTGTTGGTCGGATACACCGGACTGATGTCGTTAGGGCACGGAGCGTTCTTTGCTTTGGGTGCCTATACGACGGTTGCACTGCACCAATTTTTTCCGCACCTGTTTCCGCTGATAACCTTGATAATTTCAATGGTGGTCGCGGGCTTTTTTGGTTTTCTATTTGGCTTGCCATCATTGCGGGTTAAGGGATTGTATTTAGCGGTTGCGACCCTATCTGCCAACTTCATCGTGTTGTTTTTCATTCGACAAGATTGGTTGGAGCATTTAACGGGTGGTCGCGGTGGCATAGAAACGCCCAACGCCTATTTCTTTGGCACTGAATTGATTACCAATCAACAAAAATACTTTTTGATCGTGCCGATCGCGATCGTCATGTTTCTATTTGCACAGAATCTTTTCCGAAGCCGGTTTGGGCGCGCATTGATTGCCATCAGAGACAATGACCATTCTGCAGAAATTTTGGGCATTTCATTGTTCAATTACAAACTCAAAAGTTTTGTGATATCGGCAGCCTATTGCGGTGCTGCGGGTACGCTGTGGGCCTATTTCTTCCCTGCGATTCTGCCAGAAGATTTCGGTCTCAATATGTCCATTACGCTGTTAATCTGCCTGGTTGCCGGTGGTATGGGGCGTTCACTGGGTCCCATTTTTGGCACGATCTTGATATTGATGGTGCCAGAGCTGCTAAAAATGGGTGCGTTTTACTTTTCAGAAGGTAACGCGAGTGCACAGATCTATTTCAGCCCGATTCGAGATATCGTATTCGGTCTGATGATTATTGGTTTCTTGATTTTCGAGCCCATGGGATTGGTATCCATTTGGGATCGTTTTTGGCGATTTATCAATCGTTGGCCGTTCGCAAAATAATGTTGTCACTATAAAAACAAGAGAGGTTACAACCATGGCAATTAAGAGAAGAACCTTACTGCAAGCTGGGGCAGCGTTAACCGCTGCTGTTGCTGCACCCTCCATCGTTAGGGCTGAAACAAAAGTCTGGCGTGTTGGTGCATCACTGCCTATGACGGGCCCGTTTGCCACTGCGGGGCAATTAGTCGCTCCTGCGTTTGCAGAATTCGAAACTGTCGTTAACGATAACGGTGGTATCGGCGGTATTCCAATCAAAATCGAAGTAGAAGACTCAGGTTATATTCCAAAAAATGCCTTGGCTAACTTCCAACGCGCGCTTGCGGGCGGAGATCTCCATTATTACTTTGGTGATTCAACAGGTTTCATGGAATTGGTGGGTCCATCGCTGAAGGGTGACCAGGCAGTCATGATGGGGTCCACCTCGTTTGCTTCTGTATTGGCGAATCCAAAAGAAAGACCCTACCAGTACATGGCAGGCCCAACCTATGAAGACCAGTTTGAAATTCTACTGAGAGATGTTGCAGCAAAAGGCGGTAAAACCGTCGCATTTATCTATTCAGATACAGAGTTTGGCAGGGATCCAATTGCACATGGTAAAAAGATTGCTGCAGAACTCGGTTTGAAAGTCGTTCTGGATGAAGTCACCAAGGCTGCCGGTGCTGACATTGAGAGTCACGTGACCAAATTGGCACAAGCGAATCCAGACTATGCCCTACTGCAGGGTTATGTCACAGGCGTATGGCCACAGCTTATTGGCGCAGCACGTGCGTTTGGCTTAAAAACCCAATTTATGGGTACCTTCTGGGCCATGGAAAAGGTGGTGGCGGATAAGGTAACGGCACAAGCGGGTCCTTTCTTGGACGGTTATCAGGGTGTTATGCCGTACCGATATTTCTATGATCAAGAAAATGCGCCGTATTACCGTGAATTGGCAGCTCAGAAAAAGGCCGCTAATCCCGATTTCCCCGGTTATGTCGTGACTTGGGAACTTGAAGGCCGTTTGAATCTTGAGATATGGAAAAAGTCTATGGAGATGACTTTAGAGGCAAACAAAGAGATCAATGCAGATAATCTAATGGCTTCCTTTAGAAGCATTAAGGATTGGGATAGCGGCGGTTTCTTTGGTGCACCGGTCACGATCAAAGACCATAAGATTGGCCAGGGCAGGGTGTACCGTTACAGTGCGGAAACCAAACTGTTTACGCCTTCATCTGACTGGTTCACTACCTAAAAAAGGACAAGAGAGCCGCAAACGCGGCTCTCGGAGCGACTCCTATGCTACGAATTGAAAACATCGATGTGGATTACCACCATGCCATTCAGGTCCTGAAAGGATTGTCTATTGCCGTAAAATCTGGCGAGGTGACTGCTCTACTGGGTGCTAACGGCGCGGGTAAAACCACGGTGTTAAAAGCGGTGTCTGGATTGTTACCGCTAGAAAACGGTCACATTGGTGATGGTAGAATCTTTTTCGACGACAAATTGATCAATAAGACAAAGCCCCATGAATTAGCGCGAAACGGCTTGGTGCATGTTCGAGAAGGTCGCCGGGTGTTTGCCGAGATGTCGGTCGAAGACAATTTGATTGCGGCCTCCTACGCGCTTACCGGACGCAACGCGGTTCCGGATTACGAACAGGTGTACCATTATTTTCCGCGTCTCAAAGAGCGTATGAAACAGTTAGCTGGCCTCCTGTCTGGTGGTGAGCAACAAATGTTGGCGATAGGTCGCGCTATCATTGGTCAACCCAAGCTCATTTTATTAGATGAGCCCTCGTTGGGTTTGGCACCCATAGTGGTAGAAGAAATTTTTAACATCATCAGCAAAATTAACCGTGAACAAAAGGTCAGTATGTTGCTGGTTGAACAAAATGCCGGTGCTGCCTTTAGTATCGCGCATCAGGGTTATATTTTGGAAAACGGTAAAGTGGTTTTAGAAGGCACCATTGAAGCGCTGCGCCAAAATGAAGATATTCAAACGTTTTACTTAGGTATGGGCGAGCATCACGACGAAAAATCATTTCGGGATGTTAAACATTATAAACGACGTAAACGTTGGTTAAGTTGAGGTAGGGATGTCATTAGACGGTCAATTCGAACATACAGGGTACGTCAGCGTCACCCAAATGCTAGAGCAGCATGCCAGCGCATTTTCAAATGAAGTAGCCATTCGCCAAAAGAAATTTGGTATTTGGCAGGAAATGACATGGCTGCAATATTTTGAAGAAACACAGCTCATTGCTGCGGGTTTACTGTCTATTGGTATCGAGCCTGGTGCACATTTGGGCATTGTTGCTGAGAATTGCCAAGAATGGATTATGGCCCAGTTGGGGTCCAATTTTGCCAATACAGTGCCCTGCGGCGTTTATCCTACCAGTCCAGCCAATGAAGTCCTGTATCTGCTCACCAGCGCTGAATGCTCATTGGTTTTCTGTGAAGACCAAGAGCAGGTGGATAAACTGCTTGAGATTCGAGACCAATTACCCTTGGTTAAAAAAATCGTGGTGTTCGATGACAAAGGTTTAAAGAACTATCAAGAACCAGATTTGATGACACTTGACGCATTGATGGCCCTTGGAAAAACCTTTTTAGAGCAGCACCCACATGCTGTGGCCGAGCGTCATGCACTCCAGGTACCAAACGATACGGCCTTGGTGGTGTTTACCTCTGGGTCTACTGGCTTGCCAAAGGCAGCTATGATTTCCTTTGAGAATATGTGGCACCAAATGAAGTTGTTGTGGGACACGGTGCCCGCTGAAATGCATCAGGATATTCTGTCTTACCTGCCACTCTGCCATATTGCCGAACAGGCATTTTCAGTGCTGAACGCTATTGCCCGTCGTATGACAGTGAACTTTGGTGAAAGTCTACGAACCATTCGTACCGATCTGCAAGAAATTGCACCACAGATGTTTTTTGGTGTTCCCCGCGTCTGGGAGAAAATGCAGGCTGAAATTGTGGTGCTGACCTCGCGTAGCGGTGGCATTCGCCAATGGTTGATTAAAGCAGCCATGGCGAGCGCGCAAGCGCGGGGCGAACAATCACCTGATGACTGGAGCTTGTCTGAGCGGATCCGTTTTCAGCTCTGGTACTGGACGATCTATCGTTATCTGTTGAACTATTTGGGTCTTAGAAAATGTGAAATTGCGATGACCGCAGCAGCGCCTATTTCACCCCACCTGTTAGCGCAATTCCGCGGTATGGGTGTGCCCTTGGTTGAAATCTTTGGTATGACAGAAACTACTGGAGCCGCCACAGTACAACCCTTTAACTTTAAATGTGCAGGTCGTATTGGGAAACCAGGTATTGGCGTTGAGTGCAAGATTGCTGAGGATGGCGAATTGCTGGTCAAAAGTGGCATCATTTTTAAGGGGTATTATAAAAACCCTGAAGCAACTGCTAATACGATTCAAGATGGTTGGTTACATACTGGTGACATTGCAACCGCGTTTGAAGATGGCTCGTACAGCATTGTAGACCGTAAGAAAGACATCATTATCAACGCTGCCGGCAAAAACCTGTCGCCAAGTTTGATAGAGAACACCATGAAGGCGAGTCCGTATATCAAGGAATGTATTTGTATTGGCGACCAACAACGCTATGTGGTGGCCCTCATTCAGATTGACTATGACACCGTGACAACATGGGCAGAAAGCAAACAAATTTCCTATACTACCTTTAAGTCTTTAAGTGAAAATGCCGATGTTGTAGCGCTTATCGAAGAAGAGGTGGCTACTGGTAACAAACGGTTGGCTCGGGTAGAACAAATCAAAAAGTTTGTTCTATTGACCAAAGAACTGGACCACGATGACGGTGAAGTAACCGCCACCATGAAAATTCGACGCAGCATTATTGCCAAACAATATGCCGCGCAAATTGAGGCCCTGTACGAAGACAAGCAGATTGCGTAAAGGCTAGATGCTGTATGGGAAGGGGGCCACTATAGGCCCCACTAGCAAAGCGAGTATGAGGTGTGTCATGACAGCACTTTTTACGGCACGTATCGAGCAATGGCGATTCCAATCGCCGCTTCAGCCACATTTTGCTGTGGTCTCTATCCCTCTGTTCTTATCCTGTTGCAACGCAATGAGCCAACGACATTATCAACGCCAGATTGTGAATATCGATGGTACACCCCTTCAAGATAGTCTTGGTGTCTTACCTACCGCGTCGCTTGCCGCCGTCACTCTACTAGGGGTGCTGTGGCCGTATCAGTGTCGTACACGTGATGAGGCACTGTCTTCAGTAGCAAAAGGAGTCTGACAATGAACGCATCGAATAAAGTTTATGTACTCGATACCAATGTGTTGATCCACGATCCCAACGCGCTGTTCAATTTCGAAGAGCATGATGTGTATATTCCCATGCTCGTATTGGAAGAATTGGACAAGCTGAAGTCGGGCTTAACCCCTGTGGCAGCCGATGCACGTCACGCTGTCCGTGCGATAGATGCCGTGCTGTTCGACTCAAATCCCGAGCAGGTCAGCAAGGGTGTTGACATTAAAGCCACTGAAGATGACCCAGGCAGGGGCCGATTATTCATACAGATGTCTGGTGGAGAAATTGCGCATGTGGGCGAAACCAGTAGCCAAAAAAATGACAATCAAATTATTCATGATGTGATTGAGTTGCAGGAGAATATGACCGATTGCGAGGTCATTTTGGTCACAAAAGACATTAACATGCGCCTAAAGGCCAAGGGCAGCGGCATTGCTGCAGAAGACTATCAGAATGACCAGTTAATTAAGGATATTGACAGCCTCACAACCGGATATCACGCCGTCAAAGGCTCCTTTTGGGAAGCATTAGAGTCGGTTGAAAAAATCAAGCTAACCGGCGATAGCCAACAGCTGGTGCGACTCGAATCACTCGAAGCGGTCGTCGGCATGCCTGTGTATGTGAACCAATTTATTTTCGATGACACCGAATTTGTTGGGCGCATTAAGGCAGTAGACGAAACCTATGCCAGCATAGAATTGCTCAATACAGGCATTTTGATGCGACAAAAAGTCTGGGGGCTGATGCCACGGGATATTCTGCAAGCCATGTCGATGTACCTCATCATGGATCCAGACATTGATTTGGTTGCGTTAAATGGGCCTGCCGGTAGTGGCAAAACCATCATTGCCTTGGCCTGTGCCTTAGAACTCACCATGGAAGAAAAGCGTTTCAATCGAATTATCGCCACGCGCAGCACGCGGGGGTTAGATGAAGATATTGGATTCCTACCCGGCACCGAAACTGACAAAATGACGCCCTGGTTGGGTGCATTTACCGACAACCTAGAGGCGTTACATTCTGAGGATCTCGATCCTACCGGTACATCAGAATATGTTGATAGCAACATCCCGATCCTGTTTAAGTCGTTGAACTTTGTGCGAGGCAGAAGCTTCCAACACAGTTTTCTCATCGTCGATGAGGCGCAAAACTTAACACCGCACCAAATCAAAACTATCGTAACGCGCGCGGGTGAGGGCACCAAGGTGGTCTGCCTGGGCAACCTAGCCCAAATTGATACCCCGTATTTAAAACCAACCAGTTCGGGCCTCACCTATATGAGTGAACGGTTTAAAGGCTTTCAACACGGGGGTGCCATTACCCTAGTTGGCGTTGCGCGCAGCCGGCTTGCAGAATATGCAGAACAGAATCTTTAATCCACTGAACCGATAATGGCCCGGCAAGGTAATAGTGACCCAGCAAGGTAATAGTGACCCGGCAAGCTATAGGAAGCCATTCATAAGGACTGCTGGTCTATCGACATAAAAAAGGCGCCTCTTTTAGGCGCCATTGTGGTGTGACCTGAGTGAATAACCCTATCGGGCAGTCCATTGGTCTTTCAACGCTTGAAATCGCTCTGCCGGATAGAGTTGTTTCAACAAGTCGTAATCAAATAAACGGTCGACCAAGGGTGCGTCAAACTGCAGGTGCTTTTTACAGTACTTATAAAAATCTGCCCCTGCACCCTGTTCATTGGTGTTGGCCATGACAATCTCAATGTCTTGGCCTAGATAGGTTTTGATCTTGGAAGGGTATTGGGTGTTCATGTACTCCATCGCAAAGACCAAGCATTGTGTGTTGCCTTGCGCGGCATACATGAACCCTTCATCTACCTGCACATCGCTCTGTGATAGATCGATACCATAGAAATCTTTCAGTTCGTCTAGGTAAAAGTTCATCTGCCAACGCGTTGTTTCTTCAAGAAAGCCGCTGGACAGCATGTCGTTTTTCACCATGGCCGCTGCTGCTGCAAAATCGTCCTGCTTCAGTGATTCCTGCTGAATTTCTTTCAAATACACGTCGGGGTTTTGAAACTTGCCCCCTAAGGCGCGCGATATAGGGTCTCTGACCAAAGTAATCACAGTAATTTTCTTGTTCGCCATTTCGCCAGATGTGAGCATGTCGCGAATCACGTCCTGTTCTACGTGCCGAGGCGTAATGGAGTTAATCTCAGAATCGTTGTTGTAACCTTCTGTCAGGGAATGGATGTCATAGATTCGGGTATCAGTGCCCCAATCAGCAGAGACCAGTGACCTAAAGGCCGTACTAGAGCCGACATGACCGGGCGTAGCAATGATGATAATCGACTGTGCCTTTCTTATTTCTGACCGGTATTTCAAACCAAACACGAATTTAAACAGACCGGGGAAAGTTTGCGCCAATTGGGCGAGGCGATTTTTTAAGTTGGCATGATTCATTAGCATGAGCAAAAGACCTGTAAGTATTGGTTGTCAGCGATCATTGGCAATAGGTTCTTATAAATACTGGGGCATTGCAAGCGGTGACTGGTTTTCCCTGCCTATCCCAATAACTGAATGTGACACTCACAATAACTGAATGTGACACTCACAATAGCTGTCCATGCTGCGCTTTTCATTTTTCAAATTGATATACAGCGCCATGGGGTGAATATTCCCCAATGCTAAGGGATCTCCACTGGACTTTTCATGGTGCATTTTGTTCAATGAAGCACTCTATAACAGGCTAGGTTAACTTATGATCCAAGTAATTGTCATTGACGACCACGACCTCGTTCGGATGGGCATTTGCCGCCTGTTGGAAGATGTAGCCGGTGTGAAGGTTATCGGTGAAGGGCGTTCAGGTGAAGAAGCCGTTCTGCTAGCCAAAGAACACCAACCCGATGTCATTCTCATGGATGTGCGTATGCCTGGTATGGGTGGGTTAGAGGCAACCCGAAAGATCAAGCGGTTATATCCCGATATTGCCATCGTGGTGGTCACCGCTTGTATCGGTGATCCGTACCCCTCTAAGTTACTTCAAGCAGGTGCTGCAGGGTTTATCACCAAAGAGGCAAACCTGGCTGAAATGACATTAGCCATCCAAAAAGTCCACTTGGGCCAAAAGTATTTGAGCCCTGAAATCGCACAGCGTTTAGCGCTCAATGCCTATGATGGTAACCCACAAAAGGATGGTCCCTTTGCCGATTTGTCAGACCGTGAACTGCAAATCGCCATGTTGATTGTGTCTTGCAAGAAAGTTCAGGAAATATCGGACAGTCTCTTTCTCAGTCCCAAAACGGTGAATACCTATCGCTACCGTTTATTTGCCAAACTCAACATAGAAAGCGATGTGGAATTGGCCTTACTGGCAGTCAAACATGGTCTTTTGGATCCGAGTGAAGCTTGATAAGTGGACAGTAGCCAATTTGACGCAAAAGCCATTATAAAATCCCTACCCAATAAACCTGGGGTTTATCGCATGCTGTCTGATACTGACGAGATACTCTACGTCGGTAAAGCCAAAAACCTAAAAAACCGGGTGGGCAGTTATTTTAGAAGCCGCGGGCTAACCGCTAAGACATTGGCGTTGGTCGCCAAAATTGCCAACATTGAAGTCACCATCACACATTCAGAAACTGAAGCCTTGCTGCTTGAGCAAACCCTCATAAAGGCGCATAGGCCGCACTTCAATATTCTGTTGGTCGACGATAAGGGCTATCCCTTTATTTTGTTAACCGACCATAACGAACCAGGGTTGCATTTCCACCGAGGCAGTAAAAAGAAGAAAGGCCGGTATTTTGGGCCATTTCCCAATGCAAAGGCCGTAAGAGAGACATTGTCGGTATTGCAGCGCGCCTTCAAAGTGCGTCAATGTGAAGACTCAGTCTATAACAACCGCAGCCGACCCTGTCTTCAGTACCAAATTAAGCGGTGTAAGGCGCCATGCGTCGACTTGGTGAGTCCTGAAGAGTATGCGGAGGACGTGGGCCACACACGTTTGTTTTTAGCGGGCAAAAGCAATGACGTATTGGAGCAAATAGAAACCAAAATGGACCAAGCGGTAGTCGACCTTGCATTTGAGCAGGCTGCTGAGTACCGCGACCAATTGCTATTCCTAAGGAAAATTCAAGAACAACAGTTTGTCTCCGGTCATCAGGGTAACGTCGATGTATTTGCTGCGGAACTAACCGATAGAGGCTGTTGTATCGCCTTACTGGTGATTCGCGATGGCCGGGTATTAGGCAATCGACAGTTTTTCCCTAAGGTCGGTTTAGAAGAGGGTGCCGCCGCCGTTTTAGAGGCCTTTATCGGACAATTCTATTTTGGTCAGCGTCAGCATGATATTCCAAACGAAATCTTAACCAGTGTCGGTTTAGAGCATGCTGCTTTATTTTCTGAAGCCTTTAAACATGAATTTGATACTGTCGTGCGTATTGCACACCAGGTGCGCAGTGAGCGCCGTAGTTGGATAAAGCTGGCCCAAACCAATGCACAAGAACAATTGATCATGCGGTTAAACCACCGACAAAGCATGACCGGCAGAATGCGTTCTTTAGAAACGGAATTGGGCATTGGATCGGGTGATATCAAACGGATGGAATGTTTTGATATTTCACATATTCAGGGCGAAGCCACTGTCGCATCCTGCGTGGTCTTTGATGAAACTGGGCCGCTAAAATCTGCTTATCGCCGTTTTAATATTACTGGCATAACACCTGGCGATGATTACGCTGCCATGGAACAGGCATTAACCCGTCGTTATGAAAAATTATTGAAATCGGACATGGGACTACCAGACGTGCTGATTGTCGATGGTGGCAAGGGGCAACTTGGGGTAGCGCGTGGCGTGTTAGAAGCCTTGGGTATCGATAATCTGTTGCTGCTTGGCATAGCCAAGGGAGAAGGGCGTAAACCTGGGCTAGAAACCCTATATGTCAACGATAAGGACCATACGTTGCAACTTGAAAAGCATGCGTCAGCCTTTCATCTGTTACAGCACATTCGTGATGAGGCCCACCGGTTTGCCATCGTGGGTCACCGCGAAAAGCGCCAGAAAACCCGCACAGGCTCTTTGTTGGATAAAATTCCTGGGGTAGGTGACTTACGGAGAAAGGCACTGGTACGGCATTTTGGGAGTGCAAAAGGGGTGCAGGCGGCCAGTGTTGATGAAATTATGAAGGTAAAAGGCATTAATCAATCCCTTGCCGAGAATATTTATGAATACCTGCATAACGCCTAATTTATCTATATAATCACCCAAAACCTCCGGACAGGCAGCTTTATGAACATCCCAAATTGGCTCACTACTGCGCGTATTCTGATGATTCCGGTGTGCGTTGTGCTTTATTATTGGCCGTCGCCATGGGCCTATATTGCAACGTCAGGCGTATTTATCCTGGCCGCCATCACCGACTGGTTAGATGGTTATCTTGCCCGCAAATTGGGGCAGTCTACCGCGTTTGGCGCATTCATAGATCCTGTAGCAGACAAGTTAATTGTCATGGCTGCTTTGGTTATTTTGGTTGAGCGACACAACACCGCTTGGTTGACCATACCTGCTGCCATTATTATCGGGCGTGAAATCGTCATTTCTGCTTTGCGTGAATGGATGGCTGAGTTGGGTGCCCGCGCCAGTGTATCGGTCAACATGATCGGTAAAATCAAAACCACGTTTCAAATGACTGCGATTATATTGCTGTTAATGGCAGCGCCTGGGCACTGGATACCGCTAATCGGTCTGGTGGTGCTGCAAATAGCGGCATTGCTGACGGTGTATTCGATGTTTGTCTATCTGAAAGCAGCGTTACCCGTGCTACGCGAGTCGGATCGTCAGAAAAAAGACAGCGCGCAATAGGCTATCTACTTTGCCAGGAAAACGACACCGCACGCCCTAATTTTTTTGCCGTCATTGACATGGGTGCATCCTAAAACACCCGATTTGCTAAGCTACCGATTTATAAGGTTTTTTTAGCAAAAAATACTTGCATTAAGAACCCAAGACTATATTATTGCCGCCTGTTTAGCGGGAATAGCTCAGTGGTAGAGCACAACCTTGCCAAGGTTGGGGTCGCGAGTTCGAATCTCGTTTCCCGCTCCAATCGCACTCTCGATTGGTTAAACAGGAATTGCACGGAAAGGTTGAATGCTTGTCAGTCAGCGCTCCAGCAGTGAAAGAGAAAAGCATCGGTAACGATGTGAGGTAAGGCGCGATGGCAGAGTGGTCATGCAGCGGACTGCAACTCCGCGTACGCCGGTTCGATTCCGACTCGCGCCTCCATTTTTCTCCCTGTCGTAGACACCTCGGTGTAACGACTAGCCTCCTTTTGCCCGGGTGGTGAAATTGGTAGACACAAGGGACTTAAAATCCCTCGGCCGCAAGGCTGTACCGGTTCAAGTCCGGTCCCGGGTACCATATAAAACACGGCCTACAAGCCGATACGACGAACCGCCGAAAGGCGGTTTTTTGTGTCTGGTCGAAAAGCGGGGTGGCTATTTTTGCTGTAATGGATCGGCACTGTAATGGCGGCTCTACAGGCTAACCCAATTAGCGCCGTACAATGTATGTCAGCGGGATAAAAATCAGCTACAATGCGCCCATTGTTGGCGTTTGGTCTGCTGGTAAGTGGCGTCCGTCATCGAACCTTGTAATCACCTATGGGTAATGTTGTGAGACAGAGAAAATCTAAAGCAAAACAAATTGCGGTTCCCGTCGCGAATGAAAAGGGTCACTTGTTTGGTAAGAAAAACAAGGTATCTGTCTGGGCGTCTCAACTGCCCTATGCAGATATTCCCGATAGTTATTTTGAAGAACGTTTCTTTAAAAATAATACGCGGGCTTCCAACCAGTGGACCGACAATTATGACATCCGCTATTTTCGACCAGATGACCTTGAAACCAATGGCGTTGAGGTCGGTTTGGGCGATGTTAAGGCAGTTGCGGGTGCTTGCTCCTTTTCTTACTCATTCATATTGCCCCTACTGAGCAAAGCCAGAAAGAAGAAGCTCACTGAAGTGAGTTGGCTTATTTTTCTCTACGAGTACGAATACAGCGTAAAAATCAGCGGTATTGAATCTGATGATGTCACCACCTTTTTGGGTGCTTTTGATTACCGTGATGATGCTGAGAACGTATTTGAAGCAGAAGCCAGAATAGCCGCTGAATTGTTATTGAACCCGCCGGAAGTGCCGGTTGAGTCAGGATTCACTTTTTCGAAGCCCGCTGAAAAAACTGCCCGTAAGGCGCCGGTTTCTGATAAAACAAGCGACGTGAAGCCCAGTGAACCTAAGCAGGAAGTCATTGCGCCACGTAGCGATAAAGCCTTCAAAAAACCAGTTAAAAAAGTGGCAGAGCGCAAGCCGACTGATACGTCTGGTATTGCTGTTCAAAAGGTTGCTGCATCACCTAAGATAGCGGAACCTGCACCTGTTACAGAGTCCACAGCAGCGCCTAAGGTATCTGTGGTCGAAACAGTGCAAGAAGAGCGTCCTGTAGCCGCGCAGACTGTGGTTGATAAGCCAAAGAAGACCAGCAAGGCTGCAGCGACAGCTCCGATAGCAGACACTGCACCTGTCATAAAAGAGGCACCTGCTGCAAAAGAATTGCCTGTTGTAAAAGCGACACCTGTGGCTGAAGCAGCGCCTGTTGTTAAAGAGGCACCTGCTGCAAAAGAATTGCCTGTTGTAAATGAATTGCCTGTTATTAAAGCGGCACCTGTGGCTGAAGCTGCGCCTGTTGTTAATGCGCCCTCTGTACCAGATGCAGCACCGGTGGCAAAGAAAAAGCCGGCTTTTTCTTTTGCGAAAAAAACACCACAATCTGAGTGAATGCGCTGATCAATGATCAGTATCACATACGGTGGCATGGGACCTTGTGTCTGTGCCTTTTTTATCCAATATAGGTTACATAATGACCAACAATGATGTGTTGCGCCGCGTCCGTTATATCTTCGACCTCAATGACAAAGCGATGATAGAGATTTTTGCCTTGGGGCAGCTAGAGGTTACCCGTGAGCAAATCAGCCAATGGCTCAAGAAAGATGACGATCCTGACTACAAAAACTGCCACGACAAACAAATGGCGAGTTTTTTAAATGGTTTTATCGTTAAGCGCCGCGGCGCAAAGGAAGACGGTTCGGTGCCTGTTCCTGAAAAGCGGTTAAACAACAATATGATATTTATGAAATTGAAAATCGCATTGAATTTGAAAGCTGAAGACATTATTGAGGTTATCTCGCTAACTGAATTCAGGCTCGGTAAGCACGAACTCAGTGCGTTCTTTAGAAAATCTGACCACAAACATTATCGCGATTGTAAGGATCAAGTGTTAAGGAATTTCTTGAATGGCCTTATGTTACGCCACCGTGAAAAGCTTGAGTGATCGCAGCGCTATTTGAATAGAGGGCCTCATATCGAGGCCCTTTCTTTTTGTGGTATTAGGCGAGTTTCACCAACATTTTACCTGTATTTTTTCCTTCAAATAGGCCAATAAAAGCAGCCGTTGCCTGGTCTATGCCGTCATATACCGTTGATTCTGCCTCAACTTTACCCTCAATCAGCCACTGTGCCATGTGCTTTGAAAACTCTGCGTACTGCCCCCAATGGTCTGAAACAATAAAGCCTTCTATTCGCAATCGCTTGGCAATGATATTGGCCAAATTGGCTGGCCCTGGCGTTGGCACCGTATCATTATATTGCGAGATCATGCCGCACACCGCGATACGACCGAAGCTGTTGAGCGTATTTAGCGCTGCAGTGAGGTGTTCACCACCAACGTTTTCAAAATACAGATCGATGCCCTGTGGGGCTGCGGCGGCAATTGCCTTGGTCAGGCTGCCACAGGTCTTATAATTAATGACGTGTTCAATGCCTTTGGCACGTAGGTTGTCGGCTTTGTCGTCAGAGCCAACGGTAGCCACCACCGTTGCCCCAGCATTTAGTGCTATTTGGCAAGCCACCGAGCCTACCGCACCCGATGCAGCAGAAATCAAAACGGTGTCTGATTCTTGCAGTTTCCCTACTGGATAAAGGCCACTCCACGCTGTCATACCCGGCATGCCCAAAGCCCCTAGAAAATGTTCATCGCTAATCGGAAGCGTGGGCAGTTGGGTTAAACCCTTTGCGCCAGACACAAAATGCGTTCGCCAACCCAACATGCTGCTCACTTTTGAACCGACGGGAAAATCGCTGTTTTTCGATGCGATAACTTCACCCACAGCGCCACCTTCCAATGGCGCGTCGATAGCAAAAGGCGGGATGTAACTTTTCCGGTCAACCATGCGCCCGCGCATATAGGGATCGACAGACATCCACCTATTCTTTACCAATACTTCTCCCTCTTGTAATTCTGGTAGCTGAATCGTTGCTAAAGCGAAGTTGTCAGGCGAAGGAGTCCCCTGTGGTCGGGACTTTAAAATTACTTGAATAGATTCCATGACCGATCCTGTATAACGGGTTGAATGAGTAATTTAGATTAACCCATTCAAAGGCGTTTTACATCCACGTAAGGCAGGGTAGAATCGCTATGAAAAATAACCCTTTTGATTGAAAATAAAGGCAGCAGCGACGTATGAACCGTTTCATCCGTCGACCCCTACACAGGAAGCACCCAGCATGGCTGAATCATCACAGATAGTTCCAGAGAAGACCTCGTTGGCGATTCAAGCAATCAGTGATACGGGAAAGAGTTTGCGACACTGGCTTCCTGAAAATGTGGTTCCAATCATCGACTATATCGACTCCACACCCATACTGGGCGCTATTGGCGTGGTCATGGTGTTTTTCGCGATTGCATTTATCAGCCGCTATTTTATTTTGGCCAGTATCGAGCGTTTGCTGACCAAAACACGGCTTGAGATTGATAATCAGATTGTTAACCACTTAAGAAAACCGGTGTTTACCACCATTTTGTATTTTGGATTCGCGTTGGCTGTTGAAGTTGCGGCACTGTCAGTAGGGTCCGAAATTATTATTAACTTTTTGCTCTCTGTAATCGCTGCCAGTTGGATTCGTGCTGCGTTTGCACTGAGTACCGTCTCGTTAGATACCCTGGCGCGCAATCGGATGCAGTTTGCCATCGTTGAGCCTCAAACCGTGCCGCTGTTAGACCTAACGATCAAGCTGTTTGTTATCTTGCTCGGCAGCTATAGCCTCTTGATTATCTGGGGTATCAATCCCATGGGCTGGCTGGCATCTGCGGGTATCGTGGGTCTTGCTGTCGGTTTTGCTGCAAAAGACACCTTGGCGAACTTGTTTGCTGGCTTTTTTATTCTGGTGGACAGGCCCTACAAAATCGGTGACTTCGTCAACCTAGATTCAGGTGAGCGGGGTAGGGTGACTAACATTGGGCTGCGAAGTACACGCCTGTTAAGCCGAGATGACATTGAAATTATCTTACCCAACGCGATTATTGCTAACGCCAAAATTGTCAACGAAAGCGGTGGTCCTACAAAGAGTCTGCGTATTCGAGTCCCGTTAGGGGTGGCCTATGGTTCGGATATTGACCAGGTGAGTGATATTTTACACCGCGTTGCAGGTGAACACCCTGAGCTGGTAGAAGATCCTGCTCCTCGGGTACGGATGCGTGGATACGGTGCATCCAGCTTGGACTTTGAGTTGTTGGGCTGGATTGAATATCCAGAAAATAGAGGTCGCATTATTCACGAGCTCTATATGGCTATTTATAAGGCATTTGCAGCAGATGGCATCGAGATTCCCTATACCAAAACAGATCTCTATATTAAAGAAATTCCAGCGGCTATGAGACTAGATCGGGGCCAATAGCCCCAACAGTTTAAGCGCTATCCAACCACGCCAAATAGGGCGCCAACGCCGGCAGTCAATGCCATAGCCAACGCGCCCCAGAACGTCACTCGACTTACTGCTTTCAATACTGGCGCACCCCCTGCAACGGCGCTGGTACCCCCTAAAAGCGCCAAAAATACCAATGAACCTAAGGATACCGCCGCTATAAGATGTGTTGTAGGGACGAACCAGACCAGTGATAACGGTAATAAGGCACCTACCACAAAGGTCGCTGCCGATGAGAATGCCGCTTGTATGGGGTTGGCTTTTAGAGATTCGGCGATCCCCAGTTCATCTCTGGCGTGTGCGCCCAGTGCGTCCTTGGCCATTAACTGGGTGGCTACGGTGACTGCCAATTGGTCGTCGAGGCCCCTGTTACGATAAATTGCTGCCAATTCAGCCAGTTCATGAACCGGGTCATCTTGCAGTTCCTGTCTCTCCTTTTCAAGATCGGCCAACTCGGTGTCAGATTGGGACGATACAGACACATATTCACCTGCCGCCATAGACATCGCGCCAGCAAACAAGCCAGCAACCCCTGCAATCGCAATGGCATCCTGGGTTGCATTGGCAGCAGCGACTCCCACAATGAGGCTTGCTGTGGACACAATACCGTCGTTGGCACCCAATACAGCCGCACGCAACCAACCTACACGGTGGACACGGTGTAATTCTGGTCTATTGTGAATCATAGCGACCTCATTATTTTTTGTGATAAAGGATACTTACATTTAAGACGAGGGCAGGGAGAATTACCAGATCCAACTAGGTTAAATTTAAGACCTAATATTCCGATTACATGATAAGAATCTTATAGAAGAGTATGGTCTAAATCGCTGATATAACGGAGTTAAATCGCTGTTTGGGATTTTGAACGCATTATTGAACATTATATGCCTTTACTATTGGCTCGATGGGTAGCCGACTAGGTATCCAGCAGACTAATTTTGGCAGTTTTTATTACTGTCTTTTACGTGGAAGTGTTAATGCAACTATTTACGTCGTCTAACTTGGCCAAGAAGCTACCACTAAACATTGCCAGCAATGGTAAGTGGTATCAGGCGCTTTTATGGCTGTTGGGTTATGTAGTCATTGAGTTGGCACAGTATACATTTGCCACCTTTCCATTTTCACAAAATTACTTACAACTTGGCACAGGCTATTTGTTTGCCGTGCTGCTTTTGCTTCCAGGTAATATAAAGATCATTTTTGGCATAGCGTCCTATAGCCTCGGTGTTCTATTGAGTATCAACTTTGGCCACCATAATGCCCTAGCCACAGGGGTCGCATACAGCATCATCTTTGTTCAAATGTTGACGGGTGTATGGGCCATACACCGTATCAAAAATTTCAATATCAACCGGCCTAAGCATGCTGTTCAATTCATGGCCTTGGGTTTCTTTTTACCCGCAGTCGCTTCTAGCATTGTTCATGCAATATTTGTCAGTGCTCAGACGCTACAAGATGTCATCAATTGCATTGCGTTTTCAATTGCCCCTGCCATCTCTATTTTGATAGTCGTGCCATTATTTTTCGCCACGGTGACCAGTAAGTTAAGTGACAGAGTGCAGCAGGTCTGGCTCAAGGCGCTGTGGTTTTGTGTGCTGGTAGCGCTCACCGTAGGAATTTTCGGCATATTAAATAATGAAGGTCCTGATTTACCCCGATACAGCGTGTTTCTTTTTCCGTTGATCATGTATTCGTCTTACCAATACAGTTTTCGATTTAATACCCTTGTTATGCTTATCCTATTTACAATTGCCACATGGTTGGATGGCTATTCGGGCCATGTGAGCCTCTATAACGGTCAACAAAGTTTCGTCATGGTGGCTGTCTATTTCGATATTGCACAAAGCATCATGTTATTGATCGGTGCTTTTCGATCAAAAAATGAGTGGAACGATCAGTCGATTGCCAAGAAGAATGACGCCTTAGAATTGGCAGATGCGGTATTCAAAAGCACCAGTAATGCCATTGTGATATCTGATATACATGGCGTTATTTTGTCTGTAAACGAAGGATTTACTGCCATATCAGGCTATGAAAGCGAAGAGGTGATTGGCGCCAAAACGTCACTCCTTCACTCGGGTATGCATGACGCTGCATTCTATAAGAATTTTTGGGATGAAATGGCAGCGAAAGGGAAATGGCACGGTGAGTTTTGTCACCGCCGAAAGGATGGCACGCTCTACTACGAATTGAAAACGGTATCCCTAGTACATGAAGTTGAGGGTGACACATCCTGTTACGTCAGTATCGGCATTGATATCACAGAAGAAAAGCAGTTACGCGATGAGTTTGCGTATGTCACGACACACGATGTCATTACTGGTCTGATAAACCGCTCCAGTTTCGAAGCGCATGCTGTCAATGTATTGCGCAACCAAGGCATAGGTACGGATTCTTCAGCAATACTGCTACTCGATCTCGACAATTTTAAGAACATCAATGACGCTTATGGGCATCACTTTGGCGATAGAATCTTGGGGCTGGTCGCCAAGAGATTGACAGACAACTTGGCAGAAGGGACCGTTGTAGCGCGGTTTGGGGGCGACGAGTTTGCAATTTTGGTACCGCAGTGCAACAAGGCGCGCGCCATTCAAGTGGCCGAAGACATTCTGATCCATTTTAGTGAGCCGGCCGAAATTGATAACCTGGTCGTCGATGTCGGTTTGAGTATCGGCGTCGCGCTGTCGTCTAGCTTGGTTAAAGACTTGGATACATTAATTGCCAATGCGAGCCATGAAGTCCGAACATCCAAGCAGCAAGGCAAGAGCATCTATAATTTTTTCCGAGAAAAGCCGCGTGACGAGAGTACGCGGGTTATCTGGATTCAAAATGAATTACGCAAAGGGCTGCACAATGGTGATCTCAGCCTGTTTTACCAACCACAAAAGTCGTTGGTGACCCATCGTTCTGTGGGTTGGGAAGCATTAATCCGATGGAATCACCCAGAAGTAGGCCAAATATCGCCAGGTGTATTCATACCCATCGCGGAACAAAGTGGATATATCCGTACCATCGATGACTGGGTGTTAAATACGGCTTGTAAGCAGATTGTGAGTTGGATTGAACATGATTTACCCCTGCGCCGGGTCGCCATTAATATCTCCTATTCGACCTTTGTTAGGCCGCAATTCTATCGAGAGCTAACCGAAATGGTCGCGGGTTATCGCATTGAACCACGTTGGATAGAGCTTGAAATCACAGAGCGCATGTTGATTCATACCGACAATCACGTGTTGGATACCATGAACGCATTAGTCGCATTGGGCTTTAGTATCTCTATTGACGATTTCGGTACTGGCTATTCAAACTTGGCTTATATTTCTAAGTTCCCCGTCAATAAGATTAAAATTGATATGTCATTCGTGCGCGGCATTGAAAGCAATGAAAAAAATCAGAATATCGTCAAAGCCATCATTGATCTGTCCCACGGGCTAAAGTTAACCGCCATAGCAGAAGGCGTTGAGACCGCAGCAGAAAGCGAATTTTTGGCGACCTTGGGCTGTGACGAGATGCAGGGATTTTGGTATCACAGGCCGATCAATTCTTTAGACTCTGGTCGATTACTTACCGATGAGTTTAGAAACTTAAAGATCTAAACAGGCGTCTTTTCCATGATTGCACCCACACTACCTATTAAAATCATATTTTCCCACGGCAAAGAAAGTGGTCCTTGGGGCAGTAAAATAGCAGCATTGGCACAGGTAGCAGAACAGCGGGGCTTCAGTGTCCATAGCATTGATTATCAAGATATGATGAACCCAGATCAGCGGGTCGCTAGACTTAACGCGCTGTTAGACACAGAAAACCAGCCAGTAATATTGGTTGGCTCAAGCATGGGGGGTTATGTGTCGTTGGTAGCAGCCAGCCACCCGCGGGTAATCAGTGCGTTCTTAATGGCGCCGGCACTTTACATGCCTGGATACCAGCACCAACAATATCCCTTACTCGGCGATCGCGTCACCATTGTTCATGGTTGGCAAGATGACATTGTGTCGCCCAAGGTGTCAGTACAATACGCCTCTGAATCAGCCTCTACCCTGCATCTGATCACGGGTGACCATCGGCTAAATGCCGTCCTACCGCGGTTATTGGCTCTGTTTGGCTTATTCTTAGACCACAGCCAAGCAGTTGAAGTTGATGCTAGGATCTAACACGTCCGCGCTCTTTCAGTTAAGAAACTGGGCCGCTCAACGAATTTTATTTCCGTATTTCGCATTCATTTTTCGTGCTCCCTATGGGTGAGTAAAACCCTGTGGTAGCATGCAGTTTCATCATCTATATTTGCCGCTTAAATATTAATGCCGTTGCTAAGGAATGGGCAGTTCGGCTTATTGTGTTCAATTTTACTACAAGGACAGTACATCGCATGCCTACAGCATCCAACGCCAATCGTAACACTGGGTTAGCAGAATTTATCGCATTGGTAGCGGCAATGAGCGCACTGGTAGCGATAACCATCGATGCTATGTTGCCTGGCCTCCCGGCGATGGGCATAGACTTGGCGGTATCGGACCAAAATCATACGCAATTGGTCATTGCTTTTATCTTTATCGGGATGGTGATTGGATCCTTGTTCTTTGGCCCGCTGTCCGATTCTATTGGCCGTAAACCGGCGATAAGTATCTCGATGGTTGTGTTCCTCATTGGCTCATTTATTGCGTGGCAGGCAGAGTCATTTACGACCATGCTCATCAGTCGGGTCATTCAGGGGTTAGGTGTATCTGGTCCCCGAATTATTGCCATGGCCATGGTAAGAGACCGTTTTGCAGGCAATCAATTGGCACGGGTGATGAGTTTCATCAATGCGGTGTTTATATTGATGCCGGCCGTCGCGCCAAGCATTGGACAAGCAATTTTGGTCTTTGCTGGATGGCGCGCCATATTTGTCCTTTTCATGGTGTTTGGCCTAGCGGTATGGGTATGGATAAGCATAAGGCAGCCAGAGACGAATCCCAAATCTCAACGAAAACCGTTTGCAATCTCCCTAATTTGGCAGTCGTTTTTAGCCGTCATCACGACGCGAACAACGCTGCTGTACACCATTGCTTTGGGCGCGTTATTTGGTTCATTTTTGGGCTACCTAAACGCCTCGCAACAAATCTTTGAACAGTCGTTTGGCATTGTGGACCAGTTTCCAATGTATTTTGCCATGCTGGCCCTGGCCTTTGGCTCAGCATCGCTCATGAACGCCAAAATGGTTATGAAATGGGGAATGAAGGCCATTGCAGAAAAGTCGCTAACGGTATTTGTTGTGGCCTCGGTGGTATTTTTCATTGTCTGCGTTATTTTTGAAGGTTACCCACCATTTTGGCTATTTATGGCCTTTGCATTGGTCACCTTTATGGCGCTGTCTGTTTCTTTTGGCAACCTGAACGCCATGTCTATGGATCCTTTGGGTGCTCATGCAGGTATGGGCGCGGCGGTCATTTCGTCTTTGTCTACCAGCATTGCATTACCTATCGGCATCCTCAGTGGTCAGATGTATGATGGGCGACTCTATGTAATGGCCTTAGCATTCTCAATGTGTGGCGCAATTGCATTAGCCATCACCAAGGGATGCAAGGGCGATTGATCTTGGAGTTTTAGGGCGTCACTAGATCGATAGGCTAGAACCAAGCAATGTGAACAGGTTGCCAAAATTAAATTGTTAATCGCTTATACTAAAGATGAAAAACACACATTTTGTCGTGCTCTGGTTTTCATTGTGGTGCTTATAATTAGATAGCAATTGCTAATGATTTTGGCTTAATTTGATCAGATTTTTCTGTTATCGTGAGCAGATGTTAATGGAAGTCTATAACAGTTTTGCTCGCCAACTGATGCTCAGGAGAGACATAGATTATGCGGCAGTCCTTATTTAAGGAAGTGATGTTGCCCGTGTCCGATTTGCAACTAGGGATGCACGTTGTAAAATTGGATAGACCTTGGGAAGAAACATCGTTTTTGATGCAAGGTTTTATCATTCAGTCCAATGAAGAGCTGGTACAAATTCAAAGTCAATGCCGCACGGTGTACGTGCAGGTTCGAATAACTGAAGTAGTCAAATTCCAAAAATCTGTGGCGGATCGCCGGAGTGGCCGCAGTGCTACTGACGGAGAGCGGCGAGGCTATGACAAACCGTTAACCGAAGAAAAAATCACCTATATTAACCAAATCAATTTTAATGAAGCGATGGGAGAGGGCCTGATGTCCTTTACCTCTGCGCGCAGTCTCGCCGCAGGCATTATGGATGGGCTGCGTATCGGGCAAGCCATCAATATGAATCGTTGTCGTGAAGTGGTTGAAGGTGTAGTAGGCACGATCATTAAGAACCAAGACGTCCTGCGTTTTCTGAGCCAAATTAAGCATAAAGATGAATACACAGCTGAGCACAGCATGAACGTCTGCGTTTTGTCAGCAACCTTTGCTCGGTTTTTGGGCCTAGCAGAATTTGAAATTCGCGGCATTGCTATAGCTGGGCTCTTACACGATGTTGGTAAAGCCAAGGTGCCGCTCGACATATTGAATAAGCCATCACGCTTTAACCAAGACGAAGCCCGTATCATGTCAAGCCATGCCCGATGGGGCCGTGACATGCTCATGTCATTACCCCAAGGTGATCGTTTGGCTGTCGACGTTGCTCATAGCCACCACGAGCGCGTCGACGGGAAGGGCTATCCGCGAGGACTTAAAGCAGGGCAAATACCCTATTATGCGAAAGTCGTTGCCATTGCAGATGCTTATGACGCCATCACCAGCAACCGTGTCTATGGAAACGCGAGAACGTCATATCAAGCCTTGTCGATCATAAAGGCAGGGGCGGGCACACAGTTCGACACGGAATTGGCGGGAGAATTCATAAAATGTATCGGCCTATATTCACCAGGATCCCTCGTTGAGCTGACTAATGGTGAAGTTGGCGTGGTGTTGTTCGCAGACAGTAAAAACAGATTGCGACCTCGGATTCTATTGGTAAGGGACGAGCAGAAGAATGTCCGTTTTCCTGAAAAACTGTTGAATTTGAATCACCCCAACAACGAAAGCTATGCCATCTTACAAGAACTGCCCAATGGCAGTTATGATATTGATGTCGGTGAACTGGTTGCTAAAGGGCTGCGGATCGGTAGTTGATACGCGCCTCAACAGGCTATTTGGCTGCGCAAGCCTGATTTGTATAGCTGTCCTTGACCCTATGCGCTATTTGCCATTGTTTGATCCGATTGAATTCCTTTGGCCATGAGCCAGCACTGGCCTCCATTCCGTCTGCTAGAGCCCCATATCATGTCATTGACAATTTCTGCAGGAATAACACTCTCAGACGATGAATGGACCATTACTGCCATTCGCGCGCAGGGGGCTGGCGGGCAAAATGTCAATAAGGTGTCCAGTGCGATACATCTGCGTTTCTCCATTCAGGCTTCATCGTTGCCCCCTATATACAAAGAGCGTCTTTTGGCGCTATCTGACAGTCGGATTACCAACGACGGTGATATCGTTATTAAAGCCCAATCCCATAGAACCCAAGAGAAGAATAGGGCGGAAGCAGTACAGCGGTTGTATGACATCATTATCGAAGTCACCAAAGTTAAAAAGCCTCGAAGAGCGACTAAACCGTCATTAAGTGCGAAGAACAAGCGTTTGAATACCAAGACCATTCGCGGTAAAACAAAGACCTTACGCAAAGTGAACCCTCAAGAATGAGCCAGTGCTGTCGGGTATGGGGATCCTAAAATGAAACAGTCTCAAGAATGGCAAGGTATGCTGTTGGGTTTCCTTGGCGTTGCAGCGTTTGGTCTCACGCTGCCGGTCACCAGAACAATTGTGCCCTATATGGATCCACTTTTTATTGGCTTTGGTCGAGCAACCGTTGCTGCCGTGGTTGCTGCTTTTTTACTATGGCAGCAGAAAGTGCCGCTGCCTGATAGTAAACAATGTATGCAATTGGTAGCGGTATCCCTTGGTGTGGTCATTGGTTTCCCTGTGTTGTCTTCAGTTGCCATGCAAACTGTCCATGCTTCCCACGGAGCTGTCGTTTTGGGGCTATTGCCGTTAGCGACCGCACTGGTAGCTGTATTCGTATCGCACGAAAAACCCTCTATTGGCTTTTGGTTGATGTCCATTTTGGGCAGCGCGGTTGTCGTGCGCTTTGTGCTAGGTGGGGTAGAAACACAGATTTCAATTGGCGATATTGCCCTATTGGCCGCTGTTTTCTGTGCTGCCGTTGGTTATGCAGTGGGCGGCACATTGTCCCGCACACTTGGCGGCTGGCAGGTCATTTGTTGGGCGTTGGTATTCGCAAGTCCATTTACATTAATACCTGCTATTTGGTATATGCCCGAGATACAGTCGGTGCCCCATGCAGCCTGGATGGGATTTCTATATTTGGCACTGGTCAGTCAATTGTTTGGGTTCTTCCTATGGAACAAGGGATTGGCGATGGGTGGTGTCGCACGGGTGAGCCAATTACAGCTACTACAGGTATTTATCACGCTGTTTGTGGCCTACATCTTCCTAAATGAACCTTTATCAACCAGAACTTGGCTGTATGGCCTAGGCGTTGTGGCTATTGTTGGAATCGGAAAGTCGATGCCAGTAGCACGCCTAGACAATGCTAAGTCCCAGTAGGCGAAAAAGCGGGTAGTTTACGAATAGCGCCAGATAATTAAAGGCTTTATGGCATGGGTGTTGACAGGGCAGGATAACTGTATATAATCGTCCGCAGCTTGAAAGTACGTCTTACTATTTTTGTGTACACCGTTTCGAACCTTTAACTAGTGCTCGTCCTGTTTTCATAATTAATAGCAGAACTTCCAGCAAAACCGGTCTTAATTTTGAGACCTCTATTACTACTGAAATTACAGGATACAAATCATGTCTACTACAACTACTGGTACAGTTAAATGGTTCAACGAAGCTAAAGGTTTTGGTTTCATCGAGCAAGAGTCAGGCCCAGACGTTTTCGCACACTTCAGCGCGATCCAGAGCTCAGGCTTCAAAACTTTGGCTGAAGGCCAGAAAGTACAGTTCACTGTTACACAAGGCCAGAAAGGCCCACAAGCAGAGAACATCGTTCCTTTATAAGGAACAATTGCTAAGCTGCCTAGCAGCATAGTACAGAAGGGCGAGATCGAAAGATCTGGCCCTTTTTGCGTTTTTACGGATTAAAAAAGTCGTGGCATCTATTCGGTAGCAAGCAACATTGGTACCTTCGCGGTTTTTAAGAATGTTGGCGCCAGTTGTGATACCATAGTCTGCTTAACCCACTAGAGAACCTTATTATGGCTCCTAAACCTAAAAAAGCCGCGTCTACTGAAACCCATCAGTCGATTGAAGATCAAACAGCCGCGTTTCTAAAAGCCGGTGGTGCTATTCAAGAAGTTGAGCGTGGCGTTACTGGTCAACAAAAATTGGCAGGTCCACGACAAATTGTATTAGGTAAGCCTTCTGAAGCAAAAGCCAGTTAGTATCTGTTCTAACTGGTCCTTTTTTTTGCCTGCCATTTCCCGAGTTAGATTCACACCAACATGACATCGTCTTGGTAACATCAGCTTTGCCTAGAGGGCTCTCAGTTGTTGTCCGGCATGCTATCCTTTTTGACGCTAACGGATCCTAGCGTTGACGCTAAATCACTTCGCTGTGTACACTGAATCGCATTCATTTCCCCCATGCATTGGTGATAGGTAGCGACGGTTATGCGCAATTTGTTTCATTTCTCTCATATCACCACCGGATTTGTCGCAATTCTGGTTGGGTATACCAGTTCTGCGGTTATCATTTTTCAAGCTGCCAGCGCGGCAGGGGCTTCACCTGCAGAAATTAGTTCCTGGCTCTGGGCATTGGGTATAGGCATGGCAGTCACCTCAATTGGCCTATCGTTATACTACCGTGACCCTGTACTCACTGCCTGGTCGACACCGGGTGCAGCCCTGTTGATATCTAGCTTGTCTGGTGTGCCATTGTCAGAAGCCATTGGAGCCTTCATGGTGTGTTCTGCTTTGATCACCCTAACTGGTGTGATGGGGTGGTTTGATCAGTTGATGCAGCATGTTCCAAAGCCCTTGGCAGGTGCCATGTTGGCGGGCGTATTGTTGCAATTTGGTTTGGGCCTTTTTAAAGAAATGGATGGCTTTCCAACGCTCATTCTGGCGATGGTCGCGAGTTTTTGGTTGATCAGGCGATACAGTGCACGTTATGCGATACCCATTACCTTGCTTATTGGCTTGAGCGTCGCCTATTTTCAAGGATTATTGGCATTCAGCGCTGTTTCAATATCCTTAGCTAAACCGATCTTTACCTTTCCAACCTTTAGTATCACCGCGACTGTCGGCATCGCATTCCCCCTATTCATCGTGACCATGGCTTCACAAAACGTACCAGGACTTGCTGTGTTGCGTGCAAATGGCTATCAAACACCGGTGTCACCTATTATAGGCTGGACTGGATTGACAGGCGTCTTGTTGGCACCCTTTGGCGGATTTGCATTCAACTTGGCTGCCATCACAGCTGCCATTTGCATGGGAAAAGAGTCTGATCCAGATCCGAAGAAACGCTATTTATCCTCGATTTGGGCCGGTGTGTTTTATTTAATGACTGGGCTATTTGGCGCCACAGTGGCCTCGCTTTTCATGGCGTTTCCATCTGCACTCATTGTTGGTATTGCGGGTCTTGCACTATTGAGTACGATTGGAGGCAGCTTATCGTCAGCCTTAGAGGATGTTGCAAGTCGTGACGCAGCGCTTGTCACTTTTTTGGTGACCGCTTCTGGTGTTAGCCTGTGGGGATTGGGCAGTGCTTTTTGGGGGCTTTTGTTAGGAATGGCTGCCTATTATACGCAGAAAAAAACATGAATATACTTTAAGTATCGACAGCAAGGTGTTGATACTTAAAGTAATTATATTCTTAATCCTGCTTTATAATGACCAATTGAATACTTCCAAGATTGATACCAAATTTAGACAATTTGGATTCATTGATAATGGTGGCTTCATCTACGGCATACATCCGATCATCAACGGTAAGATAGATATTTCGGTTTTTATAAGGGATTAGCAGTTGGTATTTCATAAATAAGGCATTGCCTGCTAACGCCATTTTGGCGGGTTCTTTTACATCACCTGCTACGGCCCAATAATTATTGTCACCGTCTGGTGTCATAACCCATACGCGTTGCTGGCGTTCACCATCATCGAAAATAAAATCTTCTGTTAGTGTCCCTACGCCATCACTATCCCATTCACCTGTAATGGTGACATTGAAATAGCGCGTCACCTGACCAGACCGACTCTTAATAATGCCATGGGCCGTCAGGTTGCCGTCAAAATAGTGGGTAAGGTCAAACTGGGGCTGATTGTCTGCATAGGTATCAATGGGCACACTGCTGCAGCCGGTTAATAGGGCAGCAAATCCGACAATAAGCGCTGCAGAACGGAATTTAACGCGATAATGGCGTAATGTTGAATTCATGATGACGCTCTCTTTTTGGTCAAGGTTGATCGCAATAGTTGTAAACGTTGAATCCCTATTGCCTTAAATGATGCTGGACTGTTGCTTAACTCAATTAATTTAGCGAGTTGCATAGACAGCGGCAAAACAGCTGCCCACAAGAGGCCTTCTCTGAGCAAATAGTGCCATGTTGGGCCCACAATGACCGCATCTGAAAGGCGAGCACCGGTGTAATAGGTCACAGGCACCACCAGCAAACCCAATGCTGCTGACAGGAAAGGTTTTGTAGCAAGCCAGTAGAATCCGTGCATCAGTGTCATTGAAAAACCAACCCATAAACACGCCAACCAGAGTGGTATCCGACCAATAAAATGGACAGGCGCCTCACTGGTCCCGGTATTAAATTGGATTATCTGTGTATTAAGGATGAGATTGTCCAGTGATATGCCAATGATGGATACCAAGGCTATCAGCAACCACTCCCTTTTCATTGAGACAAAAAACAACTGGTGCAGGACGATCACAATGCCCAACGCGAGCAATGTTTGCGACTCCGTGGCCACCACACACACCACCCACAAAGCATGAAACAATAGGGCGTTTAGTGCCATACCACCGGGTTTGATGCCCAACATGGTGCGGGCGGACCCACGCTGAGCTTGCATGGCTTTGTTTTGGGAAATCAACACGGCAAGTTCCTCGTTAAGCCATCACATGCAGTGGCTTGGCAAATACAAAGTGGCCCGTGCCAATGGTTCTTTCACGGAATCCTGCTTCGCAGTAAGACAAATAGAATTCCCACATACGACAAAATTTATCGTCAAAGCCCATTTTCTGAATGGCGTCTACGTGTTCAAAGAATGCCGCTCTCCAGTGTTCTAGAGTGGTTGCATAATGATGACCAATTTCAGTGAATCCGATAAGCCGCATATCACTCTGGCGTTTAATGCAGTTCAGCATCACCTGATGAGAGGGTAGGCAACCGCCAGGAAAAATATAGCGTTGGATGAAATCAACAGCATTCTTTGCGGCTTCATAGCGTTGGTCAGGTATGGTAATCGCCTGAATCAGCATCAATCCGTCGGGCTTTAATAAGTCGTTACACTTTTTGAAGTAGGTGTTGTAATGGCTATGGCCTACGGCTTCGATCATTTCGACCGACACCAACTTGTCAAATTGACCTTCTAATTCACGGTAGTCGTTTTGTAAGACGGTAACCAAATCACCCAGACCCGCCTTATTCACAGCATCGACTGCAAATGCGTGTTGCTCTTTGGATATCGTGGTGGTGGTGACACGACAGCCATAGTGGCTCGCGGCATATATTGCCATACCGCCCCAGCCCGTGCCGATCTCGACCAAATGATCGGATGCCTTCAATTCCAATTGCTGACAAATAGTCTCCAATTTGTGTAGCGACGCCGCGTGCAGAGTTGAGGCCTCGTCGGTAAATATGGCCGACGAGTACATCATGGTGTCGTCTAACATCAGGCTGAAGAATTCATTACTCAGATCATAATGCGCAGCAATGTTGCGTTTAGCACCCGACAAAGAATTGGCATACAACAAAGCGTTTACGATCTGGCTAAGACGTTTTCTGATGAATTTGTTTTTATCCCGTTGCTCAATCCAATCTAGGTTTTGTGCAAAAACACGAATGACTGACTGTAGGTCTGGTGTCGTCCATGTGCCTTTAATATAGGCTTTTCCAGCGCCAACACCGGTGTCTTGGAGAATATCAGCATAGGCTGAGCTGTGCTCAATAATAACGCGAACACACAAAGTCGCTTCGTTGGTTGGTTGGCCAAACTCATACACATCTAAACCATCTACCAGGGTAAGATGTCCACGACGCAAGTACGTCAACGCACGTAACACTGCTTTTTTGGCAATACCGTCAAAAAGGCCTGCTTTGACATCTAGCGGTTGTGTGTGATTTTTTATTGAAGCAAGTGTCATGCTCTATATCCTTTCATTTATAAATAATGTCACTGTTGGTTTGAGCCCTTTTTGGCGATATAAGGAATACCTTTTAGCCAAAGTTTCAGGGCCTGCCAATAGATATCCGCCATCACCTTTAACGTCATTGCGGGATACCGCACCAATATTCTTGTCATCGCACCTGAGGTGATCGGTTCTCTTTTCAACATCAAGGTCGCATTAAACTCTGGTTCAGCACGCGCTTCGCCTTTTTTATAGCTATTCAATGCGATACGCGCTGACTGATCTGGTATGTGCGACGACAATTCGTAGCATTTTTCAAGGTCATAAAATGGCGATACATGCAGCGTCTTGTCGAACCTGATACGTTGCTCTGACTGAGTTGGATCACAAGCAAGCACATAGGCATGACTCTCTCCCCAAGGCGTATTGGTTACGTCCAAGACCATTGCCACTAATTGCTCATCGGAATTAAAACAATAGTAGGTGGTGATAGGGTTAAAGATGAAACCCCAGTATTTTAGATGGGTCATCATTCTGATAGCGCCTTCATCCTGAGCGCCTAGTACGTCCGACACACGCGACCAAACCGCTGCCTTTAATGGTTGGGTGGAGTCACCAAAGTATTTAGCGCGATCGTAACGGACAGGGTACCAGCGGTGTATTGACCACCACTTATTGAGCTGTAAAACCCTGTCTAATTCGTCTAGATCGAGGTACATCATAAATAGGTTGGTTTTAAAACCATGTGTCCGGGGTGACGCACGAAAATGGGTTACCTGACCGACATAGAAAGCACTGTGCAGTGATGATCCATTGTCTGAAAGTGAACTCATGAGTGGCTGCCTGTTAACAAGTGTTCCGCTACCCGCAAACCACTGACATGGCCGTCCTCATGAAAACCGTTGGCCCAATAGGCACCGCAAAACCACGTGTTATTCACACCATTAATCTCATGCCACCTGCGTTGGGCCCGATAGGCTGCGGTAGAGAATTGCGGGTGCGCATATTGGAACTGTCCGAGAATTAGGTCTGGATTAATCAGGTGGTCTGCATTTAGGGTGACCAAAAAAGTACGATCTGACTGGATTGATTGCAGAATATTCATATTGTAGGTCAGGATTGGGGGCTGCTGAGTGTCGCCATCAATGTGATAGTTCCAACTCGACCATGCCCGCACAGCCTGTGGGAGAAGTCGGGTGTCTGTGTGCAGGGTAACCACATTGTTTTGGTAGGGTATCGCGCCCAAAATGGCGGTTTCCTCGTCAGAAGGGTTTTCCAACAACGCCAAAGCCTGATCGCTATGACAGGCAAAAATAACCTGGTCAAATTGCATCGGGTCTGCGTTTTCAAATGCCAGGGTGACGCCCGTTACATCCCTTGAAACCCGTTTGATGCGGCTGTTAAGGTGAATACGGTCAGCATAGCCTGATGATAGGGGTGCCAAATATTGGTTGCTACCGCCCACCAATACACGCCATTGGGGTCTATTGGTAACGGACAGCAGACCATGATTTTTGAAAAAAGTGACAAATAACTTAGCGGGGAAATCCGTCATATCAGCCGTGGTAGCCGACCAAATGGCACTGCCCATGGGTAGCAGATAGTGGCTGACAAACAAATCAGAAAAGCCGTGTTGCTCTAGGTAGCCGCCTAATGTGAGGGTGTCAGAGAAATCACTTTTTTCAGCATCTCTGAGCGCTTGTTTATTAAACCGAACAATGTCTAATAGCATGCGCCAATAGCGTGGTTTGAAAAGATTGCGGCGTTGCGCAAATAGGGTGTTGACACCGGCACCGCCATATTCCAACCCAGATTGCGCGCACTTAACACTAAAACTCATCTCTGACGGCTGGGTGGCGATATCCAGGTCGGCGAGCATCTTAATAAAATGCGGGTAGGTCCGGTCGTTATAGACTATAAATCCAGTGTCAACCGCATAGGTCTGGTCATCGACTGTGACATCGACCGTTGCCGTATGGCCACCTATTCTAGGCGCTGATTCAAATACGTGCACATCATGGGTCTTATGTAATTGGTAGGCACAGGTCAGACCTGAGATACCGGAACCAATAACGGCTATTTTCATCGGGTTGCTCCATCGTCAGTTGATACCGTCGTTTTAGGTGTCATGAGGCGCTGCCATAATCCAGGTACGGCGTGAAGCAATCGAATGGACCAATACAGGCGTTTAGGAAAAATAAAACGCTGCTTGCGGTCCGCAATGGCTTCTGCCATGCGCATGGCAGCTTCGGTAGCCGTGATCTGAAAAGGCATCTCAAAATCATTCTTTTGTGTAAGCGGGGTGTCCACAAATCCAGGCAATATCACACTGACATCAATTCCTAGGCCCTTTACATCTAATCTGAGGCTCTCCAATAGGTAGTCAAATGCGGCTTTAGAAGCGCCATAGGCTTCGGCTCGAGGAAATGGCGCAATACTGGCCAAAGACGCCACACCAACGATATGAGGCGCTTTGGCCGCCTTCAATAACGGCAATGCCATTTCCAAACAATTGACGGGGCCATTTAGATTGACGTTAAAAGTTCGGGAAAAAAGCGTCCAGTCCGGCGCCTGAATGTCTAGATATTCACAGGTACCCGCATTGAGAATCACCCGATCAATATACGAAAACTGAGCATGCAGGGTCTCTCTGGCGCGCGCAATCTGAATCGGGTCGACAACATCAAAAGCCAATGGAATCATGCCCGAATAATCTTGTGCCATTTGATCCAGCAAGGCGGCATTTCTGCCACTAATAACAACCTGATTACCCAACTGGCTTAAATGAATGGCTAGGGCTTGTCCAATACCTGAACTCGCGCCGGTTACCCAAATAACTTCATTCTTTATCGATTGCATTTACTTGCCCTTCAAATTGTTTTTAAGCCATGTATTAATGCCCCCAATTACAGGGACGTGCTGATACAGCATCTGGCCAAGGTCATAAACGTCTTCGTGAAAATAGATCCTGTCGTTGAATCGAATGTGGCTAATGCCACGGACTGAAATCACCTTTCCGCCAAGTTTAGGGTGCACAAAATGCATGTTCCATTTGATATAGGCGCGTTCGGCACCGACCATTTCATCTAAATATTCGAAACGACCGTTTGTGAGGTTTTGACACAGTGTCTCCATATAGGACCGCAATGTGTCGTTGCCATTGATTTCATGGACAGGATCTACAAATTTCACGTCTTCTGAATAGAGAGCAGCGATGTCATCGAGCGGCACCTGCTTTAGGTCACGATAGAAATCTTTAAACCGACGCATGAGAACATCAGTATCGTGCTTTGCTTCGTTAACAGTATTTGTATTCATACCTATGTATTCCATCCAGTTATTTGAATCGGTTATGTTGTAAAACCGGTGCGCGCGTCTCTGCATGTAAAGGAAGCAAAATTCTTGCGCTTTCTGTTGGTACGCAGGTCTTTATAGATTAGATCATTTTTGAAAATCCGTCGTTGTGGTAGTCAAATGGCGGTATGACTAGGTACAATAAAATCCGCATTCAATTGCAGTGATCCAAGCCCTAAACGCTGTCGTATAAGTTGAAACATTGGCTTTTGGGTGATGAGATGGGCAAATTGGCATTTTTTGAACAATACCGTGAACCGTTAGCAGGGCGAAGCGTGAAAAGCGACCCATTAGATCAACAGTTAATTGATATCTCCGCCGTAGCGATTCATCGCGACACGGCTGCGTTTGAACGTTTGTTTCGCGCCTTTGTACCAATGATACGCGCCTTTAATTTGAAGGCCTATCCTGGTGCGTCGTTAATGGCTGACGAAGTAGCACAAGAAGTGATGATTAAGGTGTGGGAAAAAGCCCATACCTATCGTCCCGAAATGGCTGCCTTGACTACTTGGTTGTTTACGCTGTCAAGAAACGCCCGTGTCGATTATTTGCGTCGCAACGGTAAGCATGTCTCGTTGATTGATCCGGAGCCCATATGGGATCAATTGGAAGATGACAGTGCTGACCAGTTTCAAAAGGCGCGGCAACGTGAGTTTGAAAAGCAGGTTGCCGAAGGGTTGGCAAAGTTACCCAACGATCAGAGACAGGTGCTATCGCAGGTGTACTTGGAAGGATTGACCCATCAAGAGGTGTCTGAAAAATTTAATATCCCATTGGGTACGGTTAAGTCGCGAGTACGCCTTGCACTGAAGAGCCTATCCATTGTCGCAAAAGGATCGTCTATATGATTCACAGTCATCCCACATTAGAGCAACTTACTGAGTTTGCATCGGGTACCTTACCTTTAAGCGTCAGCTTGGGTTTGTCCGGACATTTGGAATATTGTCCAGATTGCACGGCTCAGGTTCATAAGTTGCAATCTGTTGGTGCATCTATAATGGAGCAGGTTACGGTGCCGCAGAGCAGTGACGACGATATGAGTCGACTCTTGGCTGGTATTGCGAATCGCATTGACCGCTCAGATGAATCAAGTGCTGGCAACGCCACTGTAGAAGTGGCTGCTGTGACAGACATCAATATCAATAGCAGCACCAGTGGGTACCGTTTACCTAAGGTGTTAAGACAGTTTGTAGAAACAGATTACAATGAGTTGAATTGGGTGAGATTGTCTCCGGCTTTTAAGATCGCAACCTTACTCAAAGACACCGATGGCACCCAGGTTGCATTGAGTCGTGTAAAAGCAGGCGGTGCTATGCCGCATCACAAGCATTCAGGTGATGAAATGACATTGGTGCTCGAAGGGAGTTTTTCTGATGAGTCTGGCGTATTTACACCTGGCGACTTTATCATGCGAGATAGCCGACACAAACACCATCCCATTGTTACTATGGACGGTGAATGTATCTGCCTGATGGTATTAGATGGTCCAGTTCAGTTTACTGGCACTTTTACCCGCTGGCTCAACCCTTTGATGAGATGGCAACATTCTGGCATCTGATCTCCACAACGACCAATGTCCTATTGGTCGTTAAATCCTCTTAACGGCAACTCCCGCGTTTGTATCCAATTCTGCTCAGAGTACGCTGCGGCATTATCGGTGACGTGTAAGGTATACGCCTGTCTGGACCGGCTAGAGCGATTGGGTGCGCTGTAGTGTGGCAGTAAGCCATCAAAACAGATAAGCGTACCGGCTTTAACGGGCATTGGTTCGCCACCGACGTCTGTTGGCCATGGCATCCTGTCCAAAGACTCCATGTCAGTCGCATCGCCAGTCCGTTTAAATACTTCCCTTAATGGACCCTGATGACCCTTGGGTTCAACCCATAGGCATCCGTTTTCAAGTGTTGCATCTTCAATAGCAAACCAATAGGTCACTACCGACTGTGGTGTTGTGAAAAAGAAGGTCGCATCCTGGTGCCAATGAATCTCCCCACCTATTCGGGGTTGTTTAAAAATATACATCGATTGCCGTATTACCGGTTCTGCCATGCCTAATTGGTGCGCAATGACACCTAACCTTGCGTCATGGCTCATGGCTTCAAATACTGGATCCAATTCATGCAATGCATGGCCTATTTTATTGATACATTGCTCAGGCTCCTGAACAAATTTTCCCTCACTATCCAAAGCGCCTTCTTCGAAGAAGCAACGGATATTCTCTGCTGAATCCAAAAAGAAGTGGTTGTTAGTGCGGTCATTATTCTCGGTAGTAAAAACCGCACTTTGGTCCTGAGCAAGTTTCATTGCTTGATCAGAAACCACCCATTTTTCAACCACATGTTCAGCCCGCATTTTAAGTGCTTCACATTGCTCTGTACTGAGAAATTGCGGTATTACCACAAAACCATCTTGTTGGTACCGGCTGATATCGTCCGCTGTCATCATCGAGAGGCTCCTGTTATTCAAAAACTGTTGGCCATTACATAAGGCAAAATACGGCGTGGCCGCATCAATCAATCCTTATTGGTAGCCGAAATTGCGCGCCATAGTTTAAGGCCCTTATACAGACCCACGACTGATATTGACGTTAACACGCCAGACATTGCAGCGCCTACAACGCCACAGGTGAGGGTGTCTTGCCCAGTTAAATATAAACCCTTCACCCTGGTCTTGGGTTTTAGCCATGATTGCTTAAATCGTTGTGGATTGTGTTGTAACCCATAAATCTCACCGCTTTGGTAAAAATTAAAGTGCTGGGTCGATAGGGGCGTCGACAATTCCCAGTAGGCGAGTTTACCTTCCAATTGCGGCAATTTTTGATACAACACCTTTAATAGTCGCTCGGCAAACTGTTGTTTGAATGCTTCATAGGCGTCTCCCCGGTGGGTCCAGGTCGTGTCAGACCATTGATCAAACCAACTGTGGACAGCAGGGGCTACAATCTCAATGGTCGCCTTGTTGGGATAGCGTTCGTCCCATGTGGGATCCTTGGCGGAAGGAAACGACACATATATCAGCGGTATGTCGGCGTTCATATCATTCATGAATGCATCGGCAGCTCGGTCATGATTGTCTTCCAAATAGATCCAAAAGTTGGTTTTGGGCAATCCTAAAGACTCAGATGATTGGTCAAAACCCAAATACATCCCCAAGTGAGACATTGATCGACTGACCTGACTGAGGGTTTGGGTATAACCGTGTTGTGCACAGATAGCTTCTGGAAGGAGCTTTTGAAACGTATTAAAGACACCCGCGCTGCTAATGACGACAGGGGCGGTGATGGCGTGTCCATCGGACATAAGCACACCGGTTACCTGATTGTTGGTGACTGATATCTCTTTAACTTCAGCATAGGTAAATACCTCGCCACCAGTGGCCTGTATGGCTGGAATTTGGGTACGTGCGATCATGCTAGCGCCACCGACTGGATAAAAACCGCCGTGTAAATAATGGCGGGCAATAATGGCGTGGATTAGAAAGCTGCTGTCTCTTGGGGTAACGCCGGCATCCCCCCATTGTGTGGTCAACACAGCAATAAGGCGTTGGTTGTGGGTGAGGCGCTCTAGTACCGTTCGTGTCGGTTCAAACATCATCTCGGGTAATCGCTTGCGAAACCATTTTGATACGCCTTCTGGGAGCAATTTACTTACTCCAAAGCCTGACATGCCAGTAGAAACCTGTCGCAACAAGTCAAAATACTGATCCAATGCAGCGGCTTCATCAGGGAAGTCCTTGAGCAAAGCTGTTTTTAACGCGTGTTCACCCTCAGGAAATTCAAACTGATAATCACCGATAAATACGGTGTCGTACGGTGATCCCATTGATTCCCATTCAAGCTTGTGATCAGACAAATAATCGTAGAGCTGGCGGGCGCGCGTCGTTGGCAACCCCATATCACCAATATAATGGACACCGACATCCCACTCATATCCTTGGCGGCCATACGAGTGGGTGAAGCCACCAGCAGTATAGTGCTGTTCTAACACAGCCACTTTCCATCCCATTTTGGATAGGCAAACAGCAGTCGCAAGGCCACCAGGTCCAGACCCAATGACAATGGCATCGTATGTCTCCTGCACGCGTGTGGGCCGGTATCGCTTACCAACACGCAATGCAGCAGGTGAGGGCGATGACCCCAGGGTGGCTTGCGATGCTGCTTTTATTGAATCTGAAAAGGTATCTGTCACGACGTGCTCCCAACCGTTATTTGTAGTCACTGGTGGACTCAATGCCACAAACCTATGTGTTTTTTTTGACAGTAACAGCGAGATCGCGTTTAGACAAGTGTCTTCAATAATGGGTTCCTATAGACAATTGTGTAATACGCAATGATGACCAAACTGCTAGACTCCGTCATCATAGTCGGCGATCGGATCGCCATTGTCCCACAGTAATATGCATGCTTTATTTGACCCCCTACCTACAGGTTTATGACACGATGGCAATGCACACTTGGCTTCTTTATTTATTGGCTGTTATTGGATTGTCTTTAACCCCTGGCCCTAATGGTTTACTGGCATTAACGCACGGGGCGTTATACGGGCATAAGAAGACACTATTTACTATTTCTGGCGGGGTGACCGGTTTTGTGTTGATCATTGCATTGTCAATGGTCGGTATCGGGGCTTTATTACAAACTTCTGCATCGGCACTTGCTGTATTAAAGTGGTTGGGCGCTGGTTATTTAATGTATCTCGGTGTCCAAATTTGGCGATCGGATCCCATATCGTTAAACCTGAATGATAAACCTATCGATAAGACCGCCAAGGACCTCTATAGACAGGGCCTATTGGCCGCCATCTCGAACCCAAAGGTACTGTTATTTTATGGCGCGTTTTTACCACAATTTATTGCTGTTGATAGGCCACTACTCATCCAGTTTATTATCATGGCCCTTACTTTTGGTCTGGTAGAATTTGTTGTTGAAGCGCTATTAGCGCGCATTGCACATCGCATTCGCCCTTGGCTCAATTCTGTTGGAAAGCGATTTAATCACATCTGTGGTGGGGTGTTTATTGCTATTGGTCTGGCATTGCCATTAACGAGGTAAAAAAAATGCCTCGGCGTTAACCGAAGCATTCCATCGACCGACTAGCGGTGTTTTTTACGCTTTGTATTTGGCGATAATGGCCGCTTTGCTCAAAGCCTTATCAGAAGCAGGTAATACCGCAATAACGTTATTAGGCAATTTTCCTCGGCCAGCTTTGGCCACATATTGATTGCCGTTGATCAGCAATGTCACTTTTTCGCCGACAGACTTAGGTGCCGATTTGGTTGCTGAGGCTGTGACACCAAAACCAAATATCTTGTTTAATTCACGCAACTCACTTCGCTTATAGTCAGCAACATCGCTTAATAATGCTTCGATTTCAGTTTTGGCAGCAGCAAAATCAGCAAGACTCATTTTTTTCAATGTATTTTCAAGATCAGAAAAAGGCATTATTCAATCCTCAACAGTATAACGTGGGTTTTTATTTAAAATATTATTTAATAATGAATTAAATATAACAGTTAAAACAGGCAAATCAACTGAATTCTTTTGAAATCTGGCTTCTTTAAAGCTGCATTAACATTAACTTTATATATCGATGAAGTTTTTATATTAATAAATGTGTTTGATCTTTTTATACCAGGCAGCCTAGCTGCGCTTCCCCGTCACTATTCAATGAAATGCACCTGTTAGTAATGGGGAGCGGATGAACAATCACATACCAACAGTGATGGGGGTGACACTGGTTTTTGGCGTCACCCTTTTATTTTACTGACAGCTGCTAATTTATACGACAACTGCGACAAGTGACCATATAATGTTACCAGAATGGCAATGCTCACAAGGAGCCTGGTTTGAAGCGGTACACAAGGTTTTCTCAGCGCTTAATTTTGACATTGTTGGTGTTAGTGGCCGCTGCGGTTCCTGCACTGGCAGACAGCCGGTACGTCGTAAAGGGCCTCACAGGCGAGGCATTGGATAACGTTAATGCTTTTTTGCCCATGGCACCCATAGGTAATGGTGCCAATAATCTTCAATATCAAAGAAAATTAATTCAGCGATCAACCGACGCATTGCAAGCGGTGGGCTATTACAATGCGGTGATCACGCTTGACGTAATACCAGATAATGACGAATGGATCATTGAATTAACCATTGAGCCTGGCGCACCCACGCACATCAACACCATTGATTGGTCGATAGAAGGCGAAGGCGCAAAAGAATCGGTATTTTTACAACGCCTGATTAAAAGCCCCATAAAAAAAGGCGCGGTGTTAAATCATGACCATTACGAAAGTTTAAAAAATGACATTCAAACAATGGCACTGTCATTGGGGTATTTAGACAGCCACTTTGACAACCCAAGGGTTTTGGTGAACACCCAAAAACAAACCGCGACAGTGTTACTGCACTTTATTACTGGGCCGAGATATTATTTTGGTGACATTTATTATACGGATACACCACTTAGCCGCGATTTCATCGAGCGAATCAGTGCCATTAAAAAAGGCGACTTATTCAGTTCAACGCAAATTAATCAGCTTTATCAAGACTTGGTGAATAGCCGTTATTTTCAATCCGTATCCTTAAACCCTGATTTAGAAGCCAGAGCGAATGGAGAAGTGCCTGTTACCATTGAATTAACACCGAGGTCTCGTAATCTCGTTTCTACCGGCATTGGTGCCTCAACCAACTTGGGTCCACGCGTTAAAGTAGGTTGGGAAAAACCTTGGATAAACCGCAGGGGGCACCGGGTTAATAGTGCCATTGAGTGGTCGCAAGCGCTAAAAGCAGTATCAGCCCGTTATCAAATCCCTTTGGATCGCCCATTACAGGAATTCTTCACCTTGAGCACCGCTTGGACGGCGTCACAATTTGAAGATGTGGATATCGTAAAACAATCGATAGCCATTGAAAGGCAATCGATTGTGGGTGATCAATGGACCCAAACGGTGTTTATGCGTTGGGACAAAGAACATTCAATAGTCAATGGTGACCGACAAACAGATAACCTCTATGTGCCTGGTGGTAGTTGGTCAAAAGTAAAGGTGAGGGGGTCAAAGGCTACTGACTGGTCACTCACTCGTGGTGTGGATGTCGAGTTTTCCAGCACAGTATGGGGTTCTGATACCGACCTAGCCAAAGTCCGTGGCCAGTTTTCAGCAAGTCGCATGTTAACAGCGCCGCACTACATCAGCTTTCGAGGCCAAATTGGGCGTATTGTCGCTGACGACACTGCTGATGTACCTGCTTCTATGCGATTTTTTACCGGTGGCGACCAAAGCGTTAGGGGTTTTAAATACAACAGCATTGGACCAGAAGATGCGTTTGGCAACGTATCGGGCGGTAAAAACCTGATCGTAGGTAGTACAGAATATGCTTATGGCTTTTTACCCAACTGGCGCAGTGCATGGTTTGTAGATATAGGTAATGCCTTTGATGAACCAACTCCAATGAAAATGAGTCTAGGTACTGGCTTACATTGGTTGACTCCCATCGGCACGGTAAGGTTTGAACTAGGGTATGGGTTCAGCGAGCCAGAGCCACCCATCCGATTACATATCTCTTTCGGAATGCAACTATGACAACGCCATGGTTACGCAGGACCTTCATGGTGATTGGGGGTCTGGTGCTTCTGCTCATACTTGCCTTGAGTTGGATTTCAATGACCACTGGCGGCGCCCGCTGGGTAGCCAAGCAACTAAGCCATGCTGAACCACGGCTATCGATTGCGGTCACCGAAGGACGGTTATTGACGGGTTTGACCTTGGCTTCTGTGGATTGGGATGATGGCGAGGCGCGTGTTGCGATTCGCGCATCAGAGCTTGCATGGTCCTCTGGCTGTCTCTGGCTTAAACACTGTGAACTTCACTTACAAGCAGATGACGTCGACGTGCAATATGTGGCTGCCACTACCGATACGTCGACACCTGCACCTGCTGCTATCGCGCCGCTGGCGTTGCCTTTTTCACGACTGCAATTGACCGCTACAGTGAACCGATTGCAGGTATCATTATCCGATCAAACCATAACTGTATCCGAGGTAGCGACTGACCTGTCCATTACCGATGCGCGCTTCCACGTTGCTAGCTTGATGGTTGAACAAGTCGTTAGACGTCCTGTAATGCCGGTGGAAATGACAGCCACTGCGGCTACCCCAGCAGAAGCCCATTTGGATCAAATCGGCGATAACAACTCGCCCATTTTCACACCATTTGATTGGCCAACACTGCCTGTAATCGTAACCATAGACAAGGTTTCTATTGGGTCTCTGATTGCTGATAATACGCAGCCCGATGCCCTTGACATCCGCATCAAAGCCACGCAATTAACCGTAGATGGCGATGCTTTGAACATAGGGAGTTTGGGGGTGACAGTCGGTGATGCTGAGGCCAATGTCTCAGGTGAGGTCACACTGCATGGCATGTGGAACAGTCACCTTGTTTTGGAAGGTAGCCTAGGTGCCGACAGCGCATCACCGATAGTGGGTAATGTCACTATTGCTGGTGACTTTGGACGCTTTGACTGGGAAGCGGCATTACTGGCACCGCTTAATATACAGGCAAAAGGCAACCTGTTTCCGCTTCAAGACAACCTGCCGGTTTCAGGCACTTTGCTGTGGAACCAAGGCGTGGCAGACCAATGGCTGCCAGAAGGTATTGCGCTACAATCTGGTCGTGCAACCTTTGATGGCAGGCTCATAAACCCCCTTTTTGACCTTGGGTTGATTTCAGCCATCCAAGACACTAATAGTCTGGAAAGCATTGGCATTGAATTGGGGGCTATCTACGATCAAGACCAATTAGAAATTTACCGCGGTATATTCACACAAGCCGAAGGTCACTTAGCACTCAACGGCGTGGTAACAGTATCTCCACGCATGCAATTGGACCTCGAATGGGACGCGCAGCATTTTAAACTGCCCATCAGGTTAGCGGAACAAACCACTTGGATTGATGGCCGCATTAGCACTATTGGTCATGTTGATGACGCTTTTTGGGAGGCCAGTATTGCCACCGACGCTTTTGATGTCGTATGGAATGAGCAGCCCTTTAATCTACAGGGTGAACTGAGCATCAACAGCGATTTGCAAGGACATACCAAAGGGATAACCCTTGTTAATGGTGTCAACAAACTCGAGGTTACAGGCGGGTATCAGACGGAATGGGATGGTTCCTTATCCGTCGTGATTGCCGATACAAGCCACATTATTGACGGCTTAGCTGCAACACTCGAGGGCAATATTGATGTGACTGGTGCGCGTGATACACCGATTCTGGACTTAGATATACGGATCGCCGACGTTATTTGGGCGGATAATGCCATTGGCAATGCGGCCATAGCGGGATCGATGGCATGGCTGGATCAGCCTATTATCGACCTCCAGCTTCAGGCAACCAATGCGCGTTTAGGAACCCAACGGGTGTCGAATGCGAAAGTATCGGTGATTGGGTCAACGGTTGATCACCTTGTGCGCATCGAACTCGATGCCGATATGGGAGCGGTTGATACCACATTAACCGGCACACTCTCGGACATGGATCACTGGATCGGATCGCTCAATCAGGCACAAATCAGGTCACCACTTGGCCAATGGGTTTTATCGGATACAGCAGGTATTCAACTTGATATTCAAAATGCAGTGGCGACCATTAATGACCATTGTTGGCGCAGTCAAGAAGCGCAAATTTGTGCAAATGAACCGTTGATTCTGGGAACCAGTGGCCGTGCATCTTTGTCGATGCACCGCATTGACTTTGCATCGGTATCCACCTACTTACCTGAGGTGGTAGCCCTTGACGGAAAACTCGACGGGTCACTAACTGCGGCATGGGTAGATGCGCAGTTGACAGAGACAAGAGCAGTCCTCATAGGGCAACCGGGTGAACTAGCCGTCACCATCGATGAGACCAACACCGTCACCATTCCATTTAACAACTGGCAAGTATTGGCTGAACAGGAATCGACAGGGTGGACATTTAATGCGAACTTGAGTGGGCAAGGCATTGGTCAGCTTGCGGGTCAAGCAACTGTGGCCGGCATGCCAAGTGCTGAAGGACCCTGGGTGGTGGATGCCACATTGGACGCCTTACAACTGGCCTCGTTTTCATCCCAGATAGAACCCTATACCGATGTATCGGGCACTGTAAAAGCACAGGTGAGATTATCTGGTGCATTAGCCGATCCTCAGTTCACGGGCAGTGTGTCACTGTCTGATGGTCAGATTCACATGACGGATTTACCTGAACGCTTGTCTAATGTGGACCTCTTAGTGGCTTTTGATAACCAACACGCCGACATCAGCGCACACTTTGACATGGGTGGGGGTCAGGGCGCAGTTATGGGTCAAGGCGATTGGCAAGAAGGCGATTGGAGAGCGGATATTCAACTAACCGCAGACCATATTACCCTGTATGAACAAACCCTTGATGCAGTGCGATTGGGTTTTACCGGTGGCCTTTTAGACCACAGCATACAGCTGGCAGTGGCCCATCCATTGGCAGACTTTTCCGTCACTGTTGACGGTGGACTCAACGCAGAACAGCATTGGATTGGTTCAATTCCAACAGCCAATATCACCGCTGAAGTGGGCAGCTGGACAACACGCAATGCCATTGCACTGGATATCGATATACCGAAGCAAATCGCGCAACTGGGTGCTCATTGCTGGACGAGCAATACCACCGCAATATGTGCTGATCAGCCCTTGGTATTGGGTACAACCGGCAGTGCGTCGTTGACGTTGACAGATGCAGACCTGCAAATACTGGCAGACTATTATCCTGACGGCATAGAAGTGTCCGGCGTTGCTGATGGCACCCTTGACGCACAGTGGCAGGATGGGCAATTGACAGGAGCATCAGCAGTGGTGACTGGGCGACCTGGTAAGGCCACTGTTACTGGACGCTCCGAAGCGCCTTTGGCCATATCCTATGACGAATTTCTTTTATCCGCATCTCAGATGGCAGACGGGTGGGTGATTGACGCGGCGATAATGGGTGAGGGCATAGGCCAGCTAAGTAGCCACGCAGTATTCGATGGCCTACCCGCCGTTGATGCGCCAATGTCATTGACCGCGTCGCTCACTGATATGACTCTAGCGCCTTTTGCTTCGTTATTGCCTCCTACAATGTCGGCCAATGCGACAGTGGCTGCCCAGATACTGGTGAAGGGCAGTATGAGCACCCCTGACATTTCAGGCAAAATGGTGGTATCAGACGGCAGATTTCACTCAGAATCAATGCCGCTCTTAATTGAACAAGCGAGCATCATCTTGGTGCTCAATAATGAGTTATTGGATGTTGTGGGTGACTTCAACCTCGGTGGCGGCAACAGCAGCGTGTCGGGTCAAGCAGATTGGCGTGGCGGCAACTGGTGGTCAGATTTCACGTTGTCGGGTCAACAGATAGCGTTGTTTGATCAAGCCTTGCAGTCATTTCAGATTGGATTTATAGGAGGACAAAACACCCATGATGTCCATCTTGAATTGGCACAAAATGATCGAACGGTGCGTATCGATCTGTCAGGTGGTTACACCAGCAATGCGCATTGGGTAGGTAATTTAACCCAAGCAGTAATCGATTCAGAGTTTGGCATTTGGCAAACAGCACGACCCACATTGCTTGATCTAGATATCAATGCTTCGACGGTGGACATTGCGCCCCATTGCTGGCAAAACGGTGCTGCGGCTATATGCGCTGACAGAGAATTGGCCATTGGGTTGGACGGAGATATCGCCTTATCCTTTTCAAGAATTGACCTCTCGTTGTTTTCAAACTACATGCCCGAAGGCATTCAGCCGACAGGCGTATTCGGCGGCAATGTCAGTGTTGCATGGACAGACGCCAATCTGACGCAGTTATCTGCCGTTGTGTCCGGAGAACGAGGTGAGGTATTGCTGACTACCGGCATGACAGATCCTTTGGTGCTGCCCTTTACAGAATGGAGTATTCAGACCGATCAAGTACCCCGTGGTTGGTCCCTTAAAACACATGTATTAGGCGACGGCATTGGCATGTTCAGTAGCCATATCAATGTCGAGGGCATACCAAGCCTTGATGCGCCGATAAACCTTGTCGCCACCCTAACGGATATGCCCGTGGTACTTTTCTCGGCGTTAATTGACCCCACTATGACAGCTACCGGCGAATTGTCGGCGCAAGTTCAGGTGTTAGGTACTGCTGCTCAGCCGGATATTTCAGGTGTATTGTCGTTGGCAGGCGGAACATTCGAGCAAGAGGGTATCCCTGTGGCTGTCGATAACGTTAATGTCGATGTGTCACTGAGCCATGACACAGCAGCGATCGACGGTCACTTCACTATTGGCAGCGGTAAAGGGCAAATCCATGGACGTGCAGCTTGGATAGATGGCGGTTGGACGTCGACCATTGAGATGACCGGTGCCAATATGATCGTTAAAGATCCCATGATGACGCTGGCTATTTCACCTAGCATCACGCTAACGGTTACCGAGACTGGAGCCGATATAAAAGGGGTTGTTGAGATACCATCAGGCAATATAAAAATCTCGTCACTTCCAGACGCTGCCGTCACATTGTCGAGTGATATCCTGGTAATACAAGATGATGTTGTGGCAATACCCCCACCAAAATATCAATTAACAACCAATATTGATGTCAAGTTAGGAAGCGCCGTATGGATTGAAGCCTACGGATTAAAATCTCGATTAGTAGGTGGCGTTACCATACGACAAAAGGATGTTTCCGACCCGCAACTGTATGGCCAAATAGAGACACAGGATGGCAGTTTCAAAGCGCTTGGAGCAAACTTAGTGATTCGCAGAGGCAAACTCATTTTCTCTGGACCAATCGACAAGCCCCTTTTGGATGTTGAGGCGGTGCGGGTTGTCAATGACATCACTGCGGGCATATTGGCGAGGGGTGTGGTGACTGAGCCTGAAATCACATTGTTTTCTGAGCCGGCTATGACTCAGGCTGCAATTTTATCCTATATAATGCGTGGGCAACCACTAGAAGGGGGAGCAGTGTCAGAGGGACTTCTGGCCACGAAGGTCGCGATGGGCATTGGCATATATGGAAGTGATTCACCGTTAACTGCAGTCAGTGAAAAATTAGGGATCGAAGATTTCAATATTGACGCAGAGGGGACATCCGACTCCGCTCGCATCGCTCTAGCAGGCTATCTATCGCCGAGACTCTATTTTAAATATGGAGTCGGGGTTATGAATGCAGCCAATGAAGTAACTTTACGATACAAATTGTTGCCGCGCTTGTTTGTTGAATCGATAACGGGAATCAATAGTGCAGTCGATCTTATCTATACTGTAGAGTTTTGAGTGGACAATTTATACTGGTAGCACTGACCGAATTGTTATATTGAGTAATGCAAATTTTGCTCAGAACAATAAAGATTCATGACATTGTGGGTTAAAATCTGGTAAATTGAGAAATTGAATGCCGTTTGGAATATGAAAAATGGCGGAATATACCCATTGAAACACATTAATTGAGTAAAACTCGGTATGATGCACAAGCAATTGATCGGTTTGAATGACCATGCCTGATTTGTCGCCACGCCGCGGATCTGCTGCAAGGATATCGTTGCAACTATTTGCACTGTCGTCCGCCATTTTATTCCAAATGTTGTTGGTAAAGCCGTTAAGTGCGAGTGAACAAAACAGCAATCAAACACCGGTAACTGTTACCGCCTATGCCCTTAAAAACCACAAACAGCTTGCATTGATATTGGCCTATGCCCGATATCGGGATGCCATGAAGTACGTGGATTTTCAACTGGAATTGAAAAACCGTGTCAGTGAAATTGGCATAGCGACCTATAACAACCCCAATGCAATAGCCATTATTCCCATTATCGATTCAATTGAATTAATGGTAAATACAAGTGCTTTAGCCATTGTCAATTTCGCCTATTCAGGTCCAATAACTGCAGTACTAGCCTCAGACAATCAAGACACCGATATTGACAAGCTAAATCTTACCGAAGCGTTGTTATTGAAGCTCGAATCACCTGTGTACACAGGTACAAAAGGTGCCATCTTAAATGATAAATCTCATACTGTAGAATCCCTGTGGACGAGCCGAATGATTACGGATCGATATGGCCTAAATATAATCAATTGGCCTGTCAGGCTGCTAAGGGTCGACGGTACTCAGATTGAACGCCAACTAATTGAATTCGACAACCAAAACGTTATTCTATATGTGGGACCCTATTGGTTGCAGACCAATTACGACGATATGCAGGCCGTATTTGTTAGCGAGAAAATGCCTGATGAACTTGGCCTCTACCGAGATGTCATGATCTCAAGTTTAGAAGGTAATGAGATCAATGCAGGTGCTGTCAAAGAAATCCTGTCTTTCATCGAATTGTCTGCAACGGATATCGCTACCGCAGCCACCGAAGGTGGTTTAGCCTTCGATGTGCTACTGAATGACTTGCAATCGGTTATACCTGACTTGCAAAGTGACAATTTGAAAGGGTTAATTACCTTACCCCACATGATCTCAAGCGGATTGACATTCGAAGATATTGTCCATGCCTATACACCGCAGGATATTGCGTTGAAGGACATTACAGCAATTTACCAAGATACAGATAAACAAGGCCATTTCTTACCGCAATTAATGCTTGATACCCAGTTGATAACTGACTGGATATCCGTCGAAAACCTAAATTGATCGTTTTTTTTGGTTATGGAAATACATAGCGTGAAGCAACTAGATCAAGTGAAAAAATATCCTTTAGCCCACTATATTATATTGTGGAGTGGCTTGATATTTCTTGTGCCTGTCGCGTTTATTCTTAGCGTTCCACTATATCTAAACTTTGAAAGCGTTGATAAGGCAAAGGAACTCTCCTTAGATGTCGATTTATCTTCCATTATGACGTCTATCGATGTGGTCGAACGGCGCCATTATGGTCAGGCATTAGGTATCTCTCGCAGTGGCAATATCAAACGTACTGCTAAGGATCTACTGAAATTAGCGAATAAATCGCCCCTTGGCACCACCATGAACCCTGAATTCGAGGCATTAGCTGACCGTTTTGAAACTTCAATATTCGAAAACATAGTGTTTAGAACATCAGTATTTGATGATGTACTCCTCCTCAATGTTTACGGAGATGTCGTCCTATCTCTTTATGACGATACTTTGAGTGGGCAATATTTTAGTGATACCTACCTTGAACAACAGGTTGTAATTGATGCATTGTCTACAAGTTTTCAAAATAGGATCATCCGTTTTACGGGCTACTTCCTTTCTGAACCTGATGCCACTATAAAGTCTGGCTTTTATATAGCACCCTTGTCCTCAGAGGGGTTGGATGGCAATGCGCACCTCGGGTTTTTGCTTTTTAAGGTCAACGGTGCAGCCTTATATAATGCGATGCAACCACCTTTTAGCGACTCTTTTTTCAAGAAAACATACATGTTAGACGACCAGTTTTCCTATCTAAACATTTCAGATTCTGAATCAAGTCAACTGTTAAGCATTAATGCACAAAATCGCGTTGTGTTAGCGCGAAATATTGTAGAGATGGATACCCATGACGAATACACACAGGTAGCAGACTCTTTTGTCACATTGGAAAATATTGATGGGAAAAAGCATAGCACTGTCTTGATTAAGAATCCTAAAGACAGCAGCTATTGGTCCTACTTGATGATTCAAGTCGATAGCAACTTACTAAAGCGGCATAGCAACCTACTGATCGGTAGCGCCGTAATATCTTTTGTTATTTTTATAATTGCACTATTGCTGTTAAGTAAAGTCTTAAAACGACTTGTTCTCAGACCCATTTTTTCAACCATGGCAATTATGAAACGTACGCTTGATACTGGAATTGCCCCTGAGGCTACGGCATTAAATCATAGCGTTTTAGAGATTCAACAACTATATGAAGTAGTCAACGAATCTGCTATCGAGCTGTCTCGCCAATCTCTGTTATTAAATAATGCTTTTAAAAGTGCTCAAGACTCCATAAAAGAAAACGCTGATATTATGCAGGCAGTAGATAAGCACGGTGTCTATTTTGTAACGGATATTTGGGGGACGATCACTTGGGCCAATAATGCGCTGTGTTCAGTGCTTGGTGTCGAGGCTGGTGAATTGGTTGGCCGAAATCATCGTGACCTGATACTTAATGAATTTACAAAGCAGCAATTTGATGATGTATATGCAGATTTTCTCAGGGGCGTCTCGTGGAATGCAGAAATAACCAACCAAACACTCGATGGTAGAGAGTATCAATTGCGTTTGACCATAACCCCGTCGATAAACAGCGAAGGTAAAGTACAAAAATTTTATGGTTTTGGCGTAGACGTTACGGAACAAAACCGATCGATTGACGAAGCTATTGAAAATGAGACGCAACTGCATCTGTTGTTGCAAAATGCAAATGCAAACCTATATAGATATGACATGGTAAATGAAAGATTTTACTTAGATGGCATGAATTATCAAAAGTTGGGGTATCTGTTTTCAGATGATCTTTCAAGTTTTGAAAAGTGGATTTCCCTCATCCATCCTGACGACAAACTACGTGTGGTCGAGCTATACCATCCTGAAAAAAATGCAGAAAAACCAATTGCTATTGAATACCGTATGGTCGGACTCGATGGACAGATTCTTTGGTTTTTAGATGCAGGTCCAGACAGAATGGAACGAACTGCCTCTAATGTTTTGCACCCTATCCATTCGTACCCTGGCATTAGGATAGATATCACTGGCTCAAAAGAACTGAGACAGAAAAACTTAGAAAACCAAGCTGTGTTAGAAGCCATTTTCGAAAGCTCACTTGAGGGCCAAATTTTAACAAACACTCAGGGCGTTGTTTTTAACACAAGTAAAAATCTTACCACTTATTTTTCTCGTATCAATATCATCGGCTTAACAATGAAGCAGTCGCTAGCCTCGTTTAAGCGCTCCATTGTGGAGGAATCAAATGAGAGGTTGTTGGATTTTGTTCAACGGCTTGGGGATGACCCAATAGCAACCCAGGCCATAAGTATTCATATGGTGGATGGCCGCAGTTTCACATTTACAACAGCGCCATTTACGATAGACAACCAATACAGTGGGCGGATTTGGACCTTTGTAGACGTCACGGATGATGAAAATAAAAAGCAAGAACTGATCAATCAGAAAATAGAAGCTGAATCAGCCAACATTGCCAAATCTGAATTCTTAGCGGTGATAAGTCACGAAATCAGAACCCCACTGAACGGCGTCATAGGTATGCTGGATCTGATTAGAAGCGAGGAAGGAATTCCGATATCGACCAAGAACAGAGTAGAGATGGCCATCAATAGCGGCAATCGTCTTGTAGAATTAATGAACGAGATTACACAATGGTCAAGAATTGAATCAGGTAATAGAACGCTTGTTAAAAAGCTTTTTGAGCCCGAGGTGGTGCTGTTTGACTCATTAAAGTCACTGTCAGCGTTAGCCAAAGATAAAGGCATTTCCATGATTGTGGAAGAGGATAACCAGACGATTATGCCATCGTTAATAATGCAGGGCGATGTCGCTAAATTCAAACAAGTGATATTTAACATCGTCGGCAACGCCATTAAATTTACAAATGCAGGTTCTGTTACCGTTAAAGTCGGTTATGACATTGGTGAGAAAAACTTATGCACTATTCGATTACAGGTTATAGATACCGGCATTGGGATTGCGAAAAAGGATATCGGAAAATTATTTACGCGCTTTCAACGTATCGATAACAGCACCTCCAGAACAACTGGGGGCACAGGATTAGGACTCGCTATCACAAAATCCTCTATTGATATAATGGGTGGAACCATATCAATTTCGAGCGAGCTTGATAGGGGCACAACGGTTGAATTGACTATCCCCTTTTTATCAATTAATACTTTAGAATCAGATCTAAATATTCCAGAGTTAACGTCGAAGATTGTTGTCATTACATGCCTCAAAAATGAGGTCAAAGGTGTCCGATTATCAGGCTATCTGCGGCGAATGAATGTCAAACATATGGCTTTTGAATCGTTAGAAATGTTAAATGCGCAGATTCACAGTAAGGACGCACCACTTCGTATAGAAAATGACGAGACGTTATTTGTATTGATCGATCATGGGTATGGAGCAGATTTAGTGGTCGATTGTTGGGGAAGTATTCAGAAATTACTAGAGCCCTCAGTCGTTCACGGCATTGTTTTGGTGGATGACATTCTGGGTTCCGAAGAGAAGAGATATGCCACATGTGGAATAGACGCAGTTTTAAACAGTCCTATTAATTATCAGTATCTCTACAGCGCCGTTAGTCTTATCGCATCAAAAAGTCCCCTCATGGCATTCGCTGATCCCTTAATTAATATTGAATTTTTGGATTGTTTCACACTCCCAAAATCAGCATTAACGCGAGCCGATTTTGACACTACATTTGGTCTGGGCAAGCGGATACTCGTAGTCGACGACCAGGAGATCAATTTACATGTGGCACGAGGTATTTTAGAAAACTTTTCTTTTAACGTAGACACCGTTTCTTCCGGATCTGAAGCGATCATTCAATTGCTCAATTCTAAGGATAAGCAACGGTATGATGTATTGTTACTGGATATTCAGATGCCATCTATGGACGGTTTCCAATTGTGCAAAAACATCCGTGAAGGTCAGGGTGGACGTTTTTATTCCAATGTACCTATCATTGCAGTATCAGCGAATACGAGAAAAGAAGATATGATCCTTGCGTTTGAGGCTGGCATGAATGACTTTATTTTCAAGCCAGTAACACAAGACATCGTAATCGAAAAGCTCGCAAACCTTCTTGATTTTAGTAGTAAAGCTGTTCAATCAAACTCAGGTTCAAGCGACGTTACCAACAGACCCAAACCCGTCAAGAAACCAACGGATTCCAGTAAGAAAATCGCGAGCGTCGTAGATACTGATCAAATATGGAACAAGCATGAACTGGTAGAACGTATCGGTGACTCTGCTGATTTGATGTCGGAGATATTGACGTCGGTGATAGATGATATGCCGGGCAAATTAGACGAACTATCAATCCATTTCGCTAAAAAAGATCTAGCAGGATGTAAAATAACGCTGCATACATTGAAGGGGATTGGTGCAAATATTGGTGCGAATGAATTGGCTAGGTTATGTAAATCAGCAGAAACATACGCAGAAACCCAAGCAGTGGCTGAATTAAGCGCTGCTATTTTAGCAATTAAATCATCAGTCGCAGTCTTAACCGATATATTAAGTAACGATGCGAGTATGCAATCGGCTGGTGCCGTTAAGGCACGCGTAAGTGTAAGTGTAGATGTACCTGAGTTGCTTAAGATACTTGAAGCATTGCTCGACAACATTATGAGTGGTGGGTTTGTTTCGCATGCCTGTTTAATAGATTTACAAAAACTTTCAGCAAGCGACGAGAATCTCGCTGCAAAACTGACCGATATATCTAGGAATGTTTCCCATTTTAATTATGATAAAGCGATGGGCGATATTAGAGGCCTTATCAAGCAATTGAGCACAGAATTGTGACGTATCGATATCGCATGGAGTATTCATTTGAGCGATAAAAAAATGCCAGTAATAATGATCGTTGATGATGAACCCATCAACATTTCTATATTAGCCAATATATTTGAGTCCTCTTATGACATTAAGGTCGCTACCAGTGGTGCTCGCTGTTTGAGTCTAATTGAATCAGGTGTCACACCTGATCTCATTTTAGTAGATATCATGATGCCTGATTTGAGTGGTTATGAGGTACTGGAGCTTTTGAAGGCAGATCCAACCACTATGAATATCCCCGTCATATTCGTATCAAGCAATGACACGCAAGCAGACGTAGCGAAGGGTATTAAACTGGGTGCATCCGATTATATTACCAAGCCTGTTTTTCCTGCCGTAGCCATTGCTCGGGTTAGTATGCATTTGCGCTTAAAACAACAATCAGATGAATTGCGGAAAATGGCACTATTTGACCAATTAACCAATTTGTATAATCGACACTACTTAATCGAGGCAGGAACTCAGCGGTTATCAGAAAGCTATCGAAATAACAGCGCTCTGGCACTGATCATGCTAGATATTGATAACTTCAAGCATCTGAATGATGTACACGGCCACGACTTTGGCGACAAAATTTTACAGCAAGTGAGTAAGACGATTTCAAAAGACTGTAGATCGATCGACATTGTTTCTCGCTATGGTGGCGAGGAATTTTTTATTTTGTTACCTGGATGCAGCTTTGAAGAAGCAATGTCTAAGGCTGAGAGCTTGCGTGTTGCCATCGAAGAAAACGCAATGCACGCCATTAGGGTTACGGCAAGCTTTGGTGTCTGCGCTAAAAATGATACGGTTGAAACACTAGCCTCATTGATAAAGCGCGCCGATATCAATTTGTACAAAGCAAAAAATAATGGCAGAAACTGTGTATTTGGAGCTTGAGCTAAGCGATCAAGTAACCGCGTTATCTTATTGTTACCCGTATTTAAAAAGCCACTGTCGCCGAAAAGCAACAGTGGCTTTTTGTCAATTACACCCGCCTATAGGGCATATATTCCGCTTCCCACATGCGTTCGGCGAGATAGCCATCTAGATTTTCTGGTAGAAAATCGATGGAACTATCTTTCTCTAGCATTTCTTCTAATACAGCCTTAGCAATCCTAAAGGATATGGTTCGTAGGTCGTGAATCTCAGGGTATACCGACCCATTGGCAAGCTGTTCGTCTGTTAGGCATTGTGCCAATTCAAACGCAGCTGTGGTAAACATATCTTTATCCATGATCGATACTTTTGACAAGATAGCTGCCAATCCCACGCCTGGAAAGATAAATACATTATTACCTTGCCCCACGCGGTGAGTGACGCCCTTGTAAGTGACAGGCTCATATGGGCTGCCTGTCGCCACGATAGCCTGACCGCTACTCCATTTATATAAGTCTTCTGGTATCGCCTCTGAATGCGTTGTTGGGTTGGACAATGGAAAGATAATAGGGCGGTCTGAATGGCGGAGCATCAAGGATACATGAGTCTCTGTAAACGCTTGACCGATGCCACTGGTTCCAATCAATACCGTAACGGGCACTTCTGTTAACAAGGACTCCAGATTGACTCGCTCTAGATCTGTCCAAGCAGTTACCTGTATACGAGATTTGGCGTAGGTGCGTTTGAATTCATCAAGGTTAGATCTGTCCGTCAGTACCACACCTTGACTGTCCAAAATAAAAATACGATCAGTAGCCTGTTCTGGTGTTAACCCATCCCGCACAAGTCCTGCATGAATTTGGTTGGCAACACCCACACCGCCAGCGCCAGCGCCATAAATGGCATAAATTTGATCGCTGATTCGTTCATTCTTGATACGATTGGCACCGATGACGCCTGCCAATACCACTGCTCCTGTACCCTGAATATCGTCATTAAAAGAGGGTAGGGTTTCGTGGTATCGCTCAAGATTATTAAACGCGTCCGACTTGCTAAAGTCTTCCCATTGTAAAACGGCTTTTGGAAATGCGTGTTTTACCTGAGCAACAAAGGTTGCAATAAATGTGTCGTAGGCCTCTCCAGTCATGCGTCTGTGTGGCATTCCCAGATACATTGGGTCATTGAGTAACGACTCATTGTCGGTGCCGACATCCAATACAATGGGTAGGCAACTGGCGGGGTGTATGCCCGCGCCAAGGGTATATAGTGACAGCTTGCCAATGGGAATCCCCATACCACCGACACCTTGGTCACCAATACCTAAAATAGCTTTACTGTCGGTAACCACAATAATTTTGATATCTTTCGCACTAAAGTGATGGGCCATTTGGGCAATAGATGACACATTTTGTGGGGAGATATACAAACCGCGCGTTTTTTGGAATCGATGGCTGAACTCTTGGCAGGCCAATCCTACCGTAGGTGTATAAATTATCGGCGTCATTTCATCTAGGTGTCGAGACACCAATGCATAAAACAGTGTTTCGTTGCGGTCTTGCAGGGCACGAAGAAATACATATTTTGAAATATTTGAATCTTCAGACAAAAATCCTTCATAGGTTCTTTTTAATTGTGCATCGAATGTTTGAACCATGGGTGGCAATAATCCGACCAAATCAAAATCGATCCGTTCTTGTTCAGTGAACGCCGTGCTCTTATTCAATGTACGATCATTCAGTAATGCAGCGCCTGTTAGCGAGACAGGTCTAAAATATGTTCCATCCTCGTCTTTCCAGCGCAGGTATTTTGCAATTGACATGGATGATACTCCCGAAGTGATTGTTTAAGTGGCTATAAACAGCATGCAAATAATGCAATGCCATTAAAAAATAATCCTGCATTAAAGATACAACATTTTAGAGATTGCGCAGGCCTTTAAGGTAATAAATTCTTGAATAGGATTACCTTGTGTCACCGTAACTGACCTTATCCCAACACATTGCCGATCCCCTCGGTTGCAGTCCGTTTTCTGGAAAAAGTGGCCAAGTTTATGCGGTTACCTGTTAGTGGCAGGGTATAATGACATGGGTGGCTATCGTGGTCGCTCCCAGATTCGCAATATTCAATGAGTGTTTTCATTATTGAACCGATCATTGGGCCATTCTTAAATTGATTGCCACTGGTGCCCACTGCCATGTAGAAGCCATCCAGACAGGAGCGATCGTATATTGGCGTCCAATCTTGGGTCACGTCATAAAGGTCTGCTACACCACTGGCCCGATCAGGTATTGATAAGCTGGGTATACGCAATGCAGCGCGATAGACTTGAGCAGTCCAATTGTCAGTCGGATTTTTATTGAGTGTTTCAGGCTCATCTATCCATTCTAGCGGGTCACAGGCTGGCTCAGTGCCACCCACAACAAATTTATTACTGGGTTCGGTGCGATAATAAACCCCTGCATCGGTGTCCATGACGATGGCTTTTTGATCGGTTATCCGAGTAAAGGACTCCGGTCTCTGTAAACTACAGGTTTCCTGTCGTAATGGACGACCCTGCACCAGCATGTCGCCTTGCACGTTGGCCATGGCATTTACAACCGTTGAATAGGGACCTGCAGCATTAACCACAATGCGGCATGACAGCTCGGTGACGTTTGAACCTTCCAGAAGTAGTCCCGTCACTCGCCCGTTGTCTTGTTGAATACCGCATACCTTGGTGTGAAACATAAATTGCGCACCATAGCACTCTGCGGACTCTTTGAGATTTTGCGCAGCCTGCGCAGGATCAGATATATAGCCAGCATCTGGGGTCCAATAGCCTCCAGACATGGTCACTCCGCTTGGTTCGCCAAAGTCGGGATGATCAGGGCGCTTAGGTGGGGCAAACGACACCATGTCAAAACCAGGAAAGTGGTGCGCTACAGTTTCGTTGTTCCACAACGTCCACGGGATGTTGAGGCTTGTTAGGTGGGACAAACTGTTTTCCATTGCCTCATCATGACCATTGTTGAGATAGAGCATGCCGGCTTCATAGAATTCAACCAGCGGTGACGGGCCAATATCACCCAGACAGGTACGCCATTGACGCCATTGCTGTAGGCTTTCCCACGCCAGAGCTGTGCTGTCTAACGTAGAATACGGCGTGCGTACAATGGCCGATGAATTGCTGGTTGACCCATAGCCTGCGGCAGGCAGGGGGTCAATGCAGATAACGGAGTAGCCAGCTTTTGCCATTGCATGAGCGGTACTGGTTCCGACTATACCAGCACCAATTATGGCAACGTCGTAGGATTGATTCATAATTTCCTTCTATTATGTTGATAAGACAACACTGTTATGCCGCGACCAAAGGACTGTGCAAAGGTTTCAGCGCCTAAAATAATTGTTTTTATAAATGCCTTGACCAGAGCGTTCAATCGGGGAAACTATATCGCTGAAAATAACAAATAGAAATACAGTAAAGCTGAGGATGTAACATTCTTTGCTTATGAATTGCGCGGCCTCATTTATTTCAATACATCTATAGCTCCGCTTGGCTTAAGAGCGCTCCGGTCGCTTCACCCATTGATAATCGGTACCCATTATGAACTTAGAAAGTTTACACAGTCTTAAATTGTTCCTAAACGCAGGCGATAAAACACTGCCGGCGGTCTCTAGATTCGGACAACAACTTGCCGGTAACGGTGATGCTTGCACGACATTTTCACCCATAGACGGAACGTCATTAGCACAATTTAGCGATGCCAGTTCTGATCAGATTGATGATGCCATAGCGCAAGCACAAACCAGTTTTGAAATGTGGCGAACGGTACCGGCACCGAAAAGAGGCGAATTGGTGAAGGCTATTGGCGACATTGCGCGCGAGCACAAGCAACTGTTGGCCGACATCATCACACTTGAGTGCGGGAAAATTGTTCAGGAATCATTAGGTGAAGTCCAAGAGTGGATTGATATCTGCGACTTTGCTGTTGGCCTATCACGTCAGTTACATGGCCTTACTATCGCCAGTGAGCGACCTGAACATCGTATGATGGAGCAGTGGCACCCACTAGGACCCATCGGTGTCATAACTGCATTCAATTTTCCGATGGCCGTATGGTCTTGGAATGCCATGCTAGCGTTGGTCTGTGGCAACACCATCATTATAAAGCCATCAGAAAAAGCGCCACTGTGCGCATTGGCATGCCACCGCATTGTCACCCTAGCGCAAGAACGGTGTGGCATAGACATTCCAGCGTTGAATCAAGTAATTTTGGGTCGTGCAGATGCAGGGGCACACATTGCTGCCAGTACTGCCATACCGCTGGTGTCTGCAACTGGCTCTGTGCCAATGGGTAGAAAAGTGGCTTCTGTAGTGGGCGCGCGATTGGGTCGGTCGTTATTAGAACTCGGGGGCAATAATGCCTGTATTTTAACACCTGACGCCAATTTGGATCTGGCTATTCGTGGTGTGGTGTTCTCTGCAGTAGGTACCTGTGGTCAGCGATGTACTACCATGCGGCGATTAATTGTACATAAGTCCATCGCCCAAGAAGTGAAACAACGCTTGGTTGCAGCATATCAAACATTGCCAATCGGCGATCCATCAGTTAATGGCACCCTCATTGGTCCACTGATCGATCAGTTGTCGGTTGACGCAATGGCAAGGGCATTAGACAACAGCGTGAAAGAGGGTGGTGAGATTCTCTGTGGTGGCGTTACCGCAGACGTTCCAGAGTCACTCGGTGGCTTTTATGTGAAACCTGCCATTGTGGCAATGCAAGCACAAACGGCCACAGTGGAGACCGAAACCTTCGCACCTATTCTCTATGTGATGGAGTACGACACACTAGACGAAGCGATTGCGCTTCAAAATGATGTCCCCCAAGGGCTGTCCTCATCAATTTTCACCAACAATTTGCAAGAAGCCGAACTATTCCTGGCAGCAACAGGGTCTGATTGTGGTATTGCCAATGTCAACATCGGTACTTCTGGTGCGGAGATTGGCGGCGCATTTGGAGGAGAGAAGGAAACAGGCGGTGGCCGTGAAAGCGGATCTGACGCTTGGAAGAACTATATGCGCAGAGCAACTAACACGATTAACTATGGAAAAGAGCTTCCATTAGCACAGGGGATCGAATTTTAAGGTTTTTTATTGTCAAACCGCCTTGTCGTAGTATAATCACTACGTTCTGCTCTGAATTAATTTTAAAAGTGTGCGAAAGTTGCTTGTTTTTTACTAATTAATAAGAATTAGATCACATACTAAAAAAACAATAAGGAAGGTCCAACATGCATAAAAGTATCAAAATCTCTGCATTAGCAGTCGTCACAGCTGGCTCGCTAATCGCAGGCTCAGCAATGGCTGAAATCAAAATTGGTGTTGCTGGTCCTCACACAGGTCCTTACGCAGCGTTCGGTATGCAATTATGGAAAGGTGCTTCTCAAGCAGCTAAAGACATTAACGCAGCTGGCGGTATTAATGGCGAAATGATTGTTTTGGTTAAGGGCGACGACCGTTGCGAGCCAAAAGAAGCTGTTTCTGTTGCTAACCGCATGGCAGACCAGGATGGCGTAGCCGCTGTTGTCGGTCACTTCTGTTCATCAAGTTCTATTCCTGCTTCAGTTGTATATGACGAAGCTGGCGTGTTCATGATTACCCCTGCATCTACTAACCCAACTGTAACTGACCGCGGCCTACCTGGCGTTTTCCGTGCATGTGGTCGTGATGATCAGCAGGGTATCGTTGCTGGTGAATACATCGTGAATACGTTGAAAGCTAAAAGCGTTGCGATTATTCATGACAAGGACACTTATGGTCAGGGCCTAGCCGACGCGACTAAAAATACCCTTAATGGTTTGGGTGTTACAGAAGTGTTGTATGAAGGTTTGACACGTGGTGAGAAAGACTTCAACGCATTGGTTACTAAGATCAAGTCAACTAAAGCTGAAGTTGTATACTTCGGTGGCTTGCATTCAGAAGCCGGTCCATTGGTTCGTCAGATGCGTGAACAGGGCCTAACAGCATTGTTTATCTCTGGTGACGGTATCGTATCTCAAGACTTCGTAACTGCTGCTGGCGGTGCTTCATTCGTTGAAGGCGTGTTGATGACTTTCGGTGCTGATCCAACATCATACCCAGCGGGCGCTGAAGCAGTTGCTTCATTCAAGGCAAGCGGTTATGAGCCTGAAGGCTATACCATGTACTCTTACACTGCTATGCAGGTAGTTGCTGCAGCAATGAACGGCGCTAAGTCTAACGACGGTATGAAAGCTGCTGCTTGGTTGCACGCTAACGGAAACATCGCTACTGCTATGGGCTCTAAGAGCTTTGATAGCAAAGGTGACTTGACTGTTTCTGACTACGTTATGTATGAGTGGAAAGACGGTAACTACGCTGAGAAGTAATTCAAAGCGGTCTGACGCTGCAGTTTAACTGCAGCAACTATAACCGGGCTCATCCTGTTGGGGTTTGCCCGGTTGTTTTTGATATCGATACTGGTAATTCGTTGCGCTAGATTTTTACCTAGATGTAACACCCTCCAGTAATTAGCTTATAGCCCCACAGTCCCTGCAGTTTTATCTGTGCCAATCTAAAACACGAAGCCTGCTATTGGGTTAAAAGCATCGTTGTTCTGGCGGGTCTGTTTTATACATATATTGGGTGATCCAATGGATAGTTTAGCTATTATATTGCAACAACTTGTTAACGGCCTGACGCTAGGTTCTGTATATGGCCTTATCGCAATTGGCTATACCATGGTTTACGGTATCATAGGCATGATCAACTTTGCCCATGGCGACCTGTACATGGTGTCTGCTTATTTAACTGCCATCTTTTTGGCACTACTGTCTTTCTTTGGTATCGATTCCTTACCCGTTGTACTGTTTCTAACACTGTTAGGAACCATGGCCATTACTGGCGTGTATGGCTGGGTGATTGAGCGTGTTGCTTATCGTCCGTTACGTAATTCGACGCGACTAGCGCCATTGATCTCAGCAATCGGTATTTCATTTGTATTACAGGAATACGTGCGCATTAACCAAGGATCTAACGACCAGGGTATTCCCGCGTTATTGTTTGGCGCTGTGCGCGTTCCAGTCGGCAATGATTTCTTTCAAATCACCTATTCGCAAATCCTAATTATCGTTGTGTCTTTATTGGGAATGGGTTTGTTAACCTATGTTATTCAAAAAACCGAGTTAGGCCGACAGTGTCGTGCGACTCAGATGGACAGAAAAATGTCCGGAATTTTAGGCATTCACACTGACCGCATTATTTCGACGGTGTTCGTTATCGGCGCAGCAATGGGTGCAGTGGCGGGTGTATTGGTAACCCTTAACTACGGTTCATTTAACTTTTCAAGTGGCTTCATTATCGGAATCAAGGCCTTTACCGCTGCTGTATTGGGTGGCATTGGTTCGCTTCCTGGCGCTATGTTGGGTGGTATTGTATTGGGCATGGCAGAGTCACTATTTTCCGGCTTGGTTAACACTGACTACAAAGACGTGTTTGCCTTTGGTTTGCTCGTGACTGTCATGATCTTTAAGCCTAGTGGTCTTCTAGGAAAACCTGCTGTGGAGAAAGTGTAACCATGAATATAAAACACAGCTTTTTGGATGCATTTGTCGCAGCCATTTTGGCAACGATTGTTTTTGGCCCCATCATGGGCATCGTATTAGACGGATACTCATTTAACCTAGACGTTCCTCGCGTCGCCATAATTGTTGGTATCATTTTTGTTGGACGATTTGTTTTCCAGCTCACCATATCAACACAAGGCGGACGAGACTTTTTTCAGCAGTTTGAAAAAGGACGTGCCGGTTCTATTGAAGTAACGGATCCGGGTATTAAAACAGTACTCGCCAAGGCTATACCCTTTATTATGTTGGCCGCGGCTATCTTGCCTTTCTTCATTGGCAAATACTGGATTACGATCTTGATTTTGGCCTATATCTATATCCTATTGGGTCTGGGTCTCAATATCGTCGTGGGCTTGGCTGGTCTTCTTGACCTTGGTTTTGTTGCTTTCTACGCCATTGGTGCTTATGGATTGGCACTGGGCAGTGAGTATTTGGGCATTGGTTTCTGGATTGCTTTGCCGATGTCAGCCATTTTGGCCGCGAGTTTTGGTGCAATTCTGGGCTTTCCGGTGCTGCGTATGCACGGAGATTATTTGGCGATCGTGACACTCGGATTTGGTGAGATCATCCGTTTGGTATTAAACAACTGGTCTGCGTTCACGCATGGCCCTAACGGCGCCAGTGCACCGCCAGCTACCCTGTTTAATCTCGAATTCAAACGCACTGCTGCTGAAGGCTATACGCCGTTTCATGAATTCTTCAATATCGATTACAACTCAACACACCGCTATATCTTCATCTATTTGCTGGTCCTAATCGCCGTGGCTTTTGCTCTGCGATTGAAGCACCGATTGGTGAAAATGCCTATTGGTCGCGCGTGGGAAGCATTGCGCGAAAATGAAATTGCCTGTCGTTCATTGGGCATGAACCACGTCACTATCAAGTTGTCAGCCTTCATGATGGGCGCTGCGATTGCTGGTGTTGCTGGTGTGTTTTTTGCTGCAAAAGACGGTTTCGTTAACCCAGCGTCATTTTCGTTTATCGAATCTGCGTTAATTTTGGCGATTGTTGTTTTGGGTGGATTGGGCTCGACTGTCGGCGTGGTTATTGCCGCTTTGTTGGTCATTCTGATTCCAGAAGTAATGCGTGAATTCTCTGAATACCGTTATCTCGTATTTGGCCTATTGATGGTCATTATGATGATTATTCGTCCTCGTGGCTTAATCACTATTAAGCGCGATCGAAAGTTCAGTACCAAAGGCGAAGGTGCCGTGGTAGAGACCAAACAAGGGGAGGGTGCAGCATGAGCAAAAACATTCTCACAATCGACAAACTGAGCATGCGATTTGGCGGCATTTTGGCGTTAGACAATGTTTCTTTTGAGGTCGAGAAAGGCTCTATTACAGCACTTATTGGCCCTAACGGTGCAGGTAAGACAACGGTATTTAACTGTATTACTGGCTTTTATAAAGCGACATCGGGTGCATTAACCCTGCACACCCGACAAGAGCCAACGTCTATTAATAAGGTGTTAGGCCAACCTTTTCAATTAGACGATATCTTTAAGCCAAGACAGCTGGCTAGCCGTATTTTTTATAAAATGTTTGGTGGCACACACCGTGTCAACATGGCAGGTTTGGCACGTACGTTCCAAAACATTCAATTGTTCAACGATTTGACTGTTATTGAAAACCTACAAATTGCCCAACACAACACGGTTAATAAAAGTTTGTTTGCTGGGGTATTTAATACCAAAGCCTTTAAAGAGTCTGAACAAGCGTCTATCGATCGTGCTTATGAACTGCTTGAGGTTTTTAATCTGACAGCAGATGCCAACCGTTTGGCGGGTGAAATGTCTTATGGTCAGCAACGTCGTTTGGAAATTGCTCGAGCGATTTGCACCAACCCAGAAATGATTGCTTTGGATGAACCTGCTGCAGGCTTGAATCCAAATGAAACAGAAGCCTTGGCCAAAATGATTCAAATGCTACGCACAGAATTTAAAATGACTGTGATGTTGATTGAGCATGATATGGGCATGGTTATGAAAGTTTCGGATTTCATTATTGTATTGGACCATGGTGAAGTAATCGCCAAAGGCACACCAGACGAAATCTTGAATAATCCAAAGGTCATTGCAGCCTATCTGGGCGTGGACGACGACGAGGTGGCCGCATGAGCGATAAAATTTTAGAAATTAAGAATCTCAATACGTTTTATGGACCTATACAGGCGTTGAGAGATGTCAGCCTAGACGTTGAGCAGGGCGAGATTGTGACGCTTATTGGCGCAAACGGTGCTGGTAAATCGACATTATTGATGTCAATTTTCGGTAATCCGAGAGCGGCAAGCGGTGAAATCCTTTATAAGGGCACCAATTTGGTCAATATCCCCACCCATAAGATTGCAAAATTGGGTGTGGCTCAGGTACCAGAAGGGCGTCGCGTATTCTCTGGCATGACGGTTGAAGAAAATTTATTGATGGGTGCTACGCCGATTGGTATGTCGCATGCTGATGAAGACATCAAGCGAATTTATGAATTCTTCCCTCGCTTGTTAGAGCGTCGTAACCAACGGGCTGTCACCATGAGTGGTGGCGAGCAGCAGATGCTAGCCATCGGTCGTGCGTTAATGGGCCGTCCTGAGTTGCTACTACTTGATGAGCCGAGCTTGGGTCTGGCACCGATTATCGTGAAACAGATTTTCACTAAACTTAAAGACATTGCTGCCGAAGGCACAACGGTGTTCTTGGTTGAGCAAAATGCTAACCATGCATTGAAGCTTGCAGACCGAGGCTATGTGATGGTGAACGGTCAGATTCGTCTGACGGGTACCGGTGATGAGTTGTTGGCAAACGATGAAGTGCGTGAGGCCTATTTGGGCGGGCATTAATCGGTAAGCGATTTAAAAAGGATGCCTTGGCATCCTTTTTTTTCGTCCGCTTTACTTAAGACATTACCTGTATAAGCTGATCCAGGCATTGGTTCCATCCGGATTCAAATCCCATTTCTTCATGTTGTATGCGGTCTTCTTCATTCTTGTGTAAAACACGCACATCATAGTGGGTGACACCTGCATGTTCCGACAGGCGCAGTATCACGGTAGAAAACGAGGTACCAGAGGGTCGAAAGTCTGATCCTAATGCATCCGTAAATATTAATTCCTGTTCGTGTTTCACCGACAGATAGCATCCCAGATTTTCCATACGCTGACCATCAGGTCCGGCAAAGACTGTTCTAAAGAGACCTCCTGGGCGCAGATCTATGTCACATGCCTCTACGTGCCAAGGTGCAGGGCAAAACCACTTTATTAATAGCTCTGGCGTGGTCCAAGCCTTCCAGACCAAGGCTTTAGACAGGGCGATTTCGCGGTGCATGGTTAAGTCTAATGATGGGTTATTCGAAGTCATGTCTGATCATAGTCTCGGTGGTTTGTTATTTAAGAAATGCGGGATTGATACCCATTTTTTTGAGGGCCAAATCTCTTTTTTCTGCGTCTTTTTGATGAAATAGAATGGCGTTATCGGCAGGACAGGCAATCCACACGTGATCTTCTAACTCCGATTCCATTTGACCGGGGCCCCAACCGGTATATCCCAAACACAGGATAAATTCACTTTTATCGTCTGTCATGAGTTGTGACAAATGCGCAGGACTGCCGGATACGGACAAACCATGACCACTGTAGCTGGTGTCGTCATCTCCAGTATGGCGTGACAATATTAATGCCTGATTACGACTGACAGGACCGCCATAATAGGCGGTATCGTTGCGATGTGTTGATGGGAAGGATACACCCATCTTTTGCGCCACGTCTGTCAACAGCGTAGCTACCGGCTTATTAACTACCAATCCCAATGCGCCATTGCTGTCATGTTGGATGATATAGACCACAGCATGGTTAAAATAGGGGTCGTCCATTTCTGGCATAGCGACAAGAAAATGGTGTTCGAGATTCAAAGACATAGCGCAGTTTATCCATTACAGTATTGCCAATATCATATAGCTATCAGGGTCGAAGGTAACGCAGTGAGTGATGATTTTACCAATATAAAACATTTCTATATTTCAGAAGAACAGTCTATTTACCTACTGAGCCACAAAGACGCGCAGCGTCAAAGGGCGTGGGAAAAGTTATGCCAATTACAACTTAAAAAGTTGGGCTATTCTGATATAAAAATGATCGGTAAGGGTGCCTTTGGATTCGCATTTTCCGGTATCGCAAATGATGATAGCTCCATCGTTTTCAAATTCTCTCGCATGACTCTGCCTGAACATGTACAGGATCGCTTAGAGGATGAGGGCTATATGCAAAGCCGTATTTTGGCCCCGCAAATTCCCAAATATCAAGACTTTCAACGGGTAGGTGCCCAGCGCGTGCTGATGATGGATTTGGCACCTGGCCTAGACCTAGACCGATGGCTTTTGGAATATGGCAGCCCTGAGCCCCGCGTAGTCGTGAAGATAGCAACCCAATTAGCGCGACTGATTCAGGTATTACGCCAACATGAAGAATCAGGGGCACCCAAACCCATCGTACATGGCGATATTAAGCCATCAAACGTCGTATTTGATCCACTGAATGAAACCGTTCAACTCATCGACTGGGGTAGCAGTGTATTTGCACAACTGGATTCAGGCGGCCAGCCAGTTGGTGGTAGCGTCTTGGATTTGATGTCTGGCGATGTTAACCAGACCAACTCTAGGCTGGGCGATGTGTATTTTATTGGTAAGGAACAGATGTCTGGCAAGCAATCGTCACCGCGGTTTGACGAGCAGGGATTGGCAGCTACGATTTATGCCATTGCTGCCAACATGCCCTGTCGATTTGGGAGCCATGTGGTGACTCCACAATCCATTGGCCTACCGATTGAATTTGCGCAAATTCTAACCAACCTGCTGTCTGATTCTCTGGAGTTGCAACGCAAGGCTGGGGACTATTTGCTCGCCAATATCAGTCGTATGGACCATTGGGTCATGCCTAAATCTGAGGTTGAGACGCCTACGTCAATCGTGCCCGTGTGGACACATGACAATGATGTTGCCATTGACACCGTGGTCTACAGTTCCAGAAAGAGCTTTTTACGCCAGCACAATGTTGACGAACACCTTGCAAGTATTAGTGATGCGCAGTTAGACCGGTATTACAAAAACTATTTGACCGGCATGGGCGATAAAGAAAAGGGGTTGTTGGCCACAGTCAGTCGCTTGGGGCAATATCCCATCGTTGGGGGTCTCGCCATACATTGGGACGAAACTGGCCATGTGTCTATCGACTCAAGCTTGAATCTCTATGAACCGAGCATGCGACGGTCGTTTATTCAGGTGGTCAATAATTTGGTGATATTGGCACGAAGCATTCGCAAACCCGGTATTTTTAAAGCCTGTATGTTCAATGCCAGAGACACCATTCACATCGAACGCGCCGATTCGGCTCAGCCCTTCGTAGCAGGTGCAGATGATCGGCTCGGCTATGTGGTGTCTGCGGTGGTTTTGGAAAATGACAATCTCGAGCATTCCTATTTTGAAGATGGTGAAGACCCGGATGAATTGCTCAAGCTGCCCGTCGAAATCATGAACGAAATTATGGCACTTAACACCATCCATCATACCGGTGTGATTATTTTTGAAGCCCTCGATAACCACCTGAAAATTCATAACTATTACCGGTTATTAGATCCCACCAGAGAAGCTGAATTTTCGCAGCATCTAGAAAGACTGTTGGCAGCGGTACCCTTGATAACGGGATTAGGTATTTCGGGCTTTATGAAGTTGCCATTTAAAAACACCCGACATTTTGAATGCCAGGACAAGGCAGGTGAGCATTTCTATCCTACCAACCCCTTGGCGGCAGCCGCTCGGTCATCGAGCGATGATAATTAAGGGCATCTACCGATATGATTGATATATATCGTTCATATTTGTTACGTAACTGGTTACATTGCAGGTGTAACCTGCTGGCTGTACCCATAGCCCTGTTCCTCCTTACCTCAATATAGGAAAAGCACCATGTCGAATACTTTGGCCATCATTGGCGGTACGGGCCTTACCCAATTGGAAGGCTTAACCATTCTGCAAGCACACGACGTCTATACGCCTTATGGCCGTCCATCTGCTCCCGTATTGGAAGGGGTCATTGAAGGGATGCGCGTGTTGTTTCTGGCACGCCATGGTCACCCGCATACCATTCCACCGCACAAGGTCAATTACCGCGCCAATATATGGGCACTGCAATCACTCAATGCCACCGACATCATTGGTATTAATGCCTGCGGCGCTATTACCAAATCGGTACTGGATGCACAATTGGTTGTACCAGACCAAATCTTGGATTACACCTGGGGTCGTGAGCATACTTTTTTCGATGGCACTGGTGATGCTGTACAGCATGTCGACATGTCCAATCCTTATTCGGCTAGTTTGCGAGAATTGCTGATTGATGGTGCCCAATCGTCTGACATCGATATCGTCAAACAAGCTGTTTATGGCGTCACTCAGGGGCCACGTTTAGAGACCGTTGCCGAAATTACTCGGATGGAATTGGATGGATGCGACCTTGTGGGTATGACCGGCATGCCGGAAGCGGCATTGGCGCGAGAACTCAAAATGCAATACGCCAGCCTGTGTGTGTTGGTTAACCCTGCGGCCGGCAAGGGACACAAGGTGATCACATTAAAAGACATCAATGAGGCTGTCGCTAATGGCATGGTCAATGTGCTGGCAGTACTAAAGAAATCGCTCGAAGCCTATCATTATTGACAGGTGGATAAGCACAGGTGTGTGATGCGGCCCTCGCCAGAGGGCTACCGCTGTATTTTGCCTGTCTATGTGTGTTGGTGACCGCCCCCGGCAGAGCAGGGGCATAACCTGATTATGATGACAGATATCATTGAAGCGGCTGGGCAACCTATTGTAGGTCCATAGGTGGCAGGATGGCCTGATTAGCTTAACCGTTGGCCTATTTCTTAAAGTATAGAAAGAGTCCTACGATGATATCTAGGGCACCAAAAATGTAAAAAGCCATCACTTCGTTAGTATTGGAACCGGTTAGGGCTTTAGTAATACCAGAGGTAATAGAGCCAGATTGTTGATAGCCCCACAGCGCTAACCCCGTGCCAATAACAATCAAAACAATGCCAATCACTTGTAGAGAGACCGATTTTATCGCCATGGTTTTGCTCCGACAGGGTGTATTTGTAATCTCTTAAATAGCCTATTTTTTGATCCAATTTAATCGCGCATGCGGGCTAGCGGTGCTTAGACATAAGCGTATGTACCACCCGCTTCTAAGGCCCTTTGATAGGCGGGCCGTGCCTGAATGCGTTTCACAAATGCGCTGATATTGGGCATCGACTTACCCCCTTCTCGCGCAATGATGACTTCCAAAGGAAAGCTCATTTGGAAATCGGCACCGGTCATCTGTGCACCACAAAACCATTCGTTTTTTGCCAGGTGGTTTTCAATAAATTGCGTATTGGCCTTCACATTTGGACCCGCATAAGCAGCAATGGCCGAGTCGGCAATTTTTCTAGCAATTGGTTTTATAAAAAAGGGCATTGGCGCTACTTTTACGCGGTCAAACATGCCCTTTATTAGCAATTGGGTCATGGCGGTACCTTCGGCAAAGTGCATCCAGTAGTTAAACTGAATAGCTTCAGGGGTCCCTTTGGTTGGCGTTACGATGTGAGACTGCTCCGTCGCAAAACGATCACAGAGGTATTCGATAATGGCGCCCGATTCTGCCACGATATCCTCACCGTTGGTAATGACTGGTGATTTGCCCAATGGGTGGACTTGTTTTAACGATTCAGGCGCTAAGTTTGTTTTTCGGTCACGCTGATAATGCTGAATCTCATAGGCCACGCCCAGTTCTTCCAATAGCCAAAGGACACGCTGTGAACGGGAATTGTTTAAGTGGTGCAAAGTCATCATATGGGTAGACTCACATTGAATGAATGTCTTTGATCAGAATGATCACCTTACACATTGAGTGCTAGGCAATAAATTATGTGCTGATAGTGCATCATTTGCCACAAAAAAGGCCGCGTAAGCAGCCCGTTACAGGAGAACCGAGTGCGCTAACCAAGGGCTGTAAGCCTAACCCAATGCCCGCTGATCGTTACTAACCTGCGTTATCCTGCATTATCCTGCATTATCCTGCGTCATTCTGCTTTAGCGAGCGCTTCAGACTTTTTCCTTAACCTGTTGCTAGTACGGGCCAAAACACGCTAAGAGCGAAACAGGGGCAGGGGATCGCCGTTCAATCATGCCCTGCCACATATCCGTTACTGGCGTAACAATGCCAATATCGCATCGGTCTTTTCTTGCATTAGTTGGTCGTTTGCCCGGGTTTCTAGGTTCAAACGCACCACAGGCTCAGTATTCGATTTTCGCAAATTAAATCGCCAATCAGCAAACGTCAGTGATATGCCATCGATAAAATCTTCAGCAATCGCTTCTGCCTTGTACGCTTGGTAGACACGCTCTATCGAGGTATCGGCATCTTTCACCTTGCTGTTAATTTCACCAGGCGATGGATACCGTGCGATAGCTGCTTGGGTAAGGTCTTTGAGTGTTGTCTGTTTTCTAGACAACAGGTCGATCACCAATAACCAAGGAATCATGCCTGAGTCGCAATAAGCAAAATCTTTGAAATAGTGGTGCGCACTCATTTCACCACCATAAACCGCATCTTCTGCGCGCATTTTTTCCTTAATAAAGGCATGGCCCGACTTGCACTGAATGGCCTTGCCGCCGTACTGGCGAATAATGTCTTCAGTATTCCAAGTCAATCTGGGGTCAAAAATGATGCTGGCATCAGGCTGTTGCTGTAAAAAAGCTTCAGCCAATAGGCCAACAACATAATAGCCTTCAATGAACTTGCCATCAGCATCCCACAGAAAACAGCGGTCAAAATCGCCGTCCCAAGCAATGCCCATGTCGGCGCTATGCTTGACTACTGCTGCACCGGTTACCGGTTGTTGGTCATGTAATAGCGGGTTGGGGATGCCGTTGGGGAAGGTCGCATCAGGTTCATGGTGCATTTTGTGAAAGGTAATGGGGGCACCAGCCTGAATAAAAGCCTGTTCAATACGATCCACCGTTGGGCCTGCAGCACCATTGCCGGCATTCACGACCAAAGTCAGGGGTGTTAATGCAGACAGATCGATATAGGTCATCAGGTGGTCAATATAAGCCTGACTGTTGTCAACGTAGCGCAGCGTGCCCTTGTTGGTGATCGCGGGGAAGTCATTGGCAACCGCAAGGTCATGAATGACATTCAATCCGGTATCACCAGAAATGGGTTTGGACAATGCGCGAACCATTTTCATACCATTGTAGTCGATAGGGTTATGGCTAGCGGTCACCATACAACCGCCATCGGCCTGCAAGTGGCTGGTGGCAAAGTAGATTTCTTCGGTACCACACATGCCAATATCAATGACATCCACGCCCGAATCCATAACACCCTGTGCAAACGCAAGTTTCAGTGTCTCTGATGTTTCTCTGACATCACCACCCACCACAACGGTCTTAGGTGCTAAGTAGGCGGCAAAGGCTCTGCCTACACGATAGGCGATATCTTCGTTTAATTCGGTGCCTAGTTGGCCGCGGATATCGTAGGCCTTAAAACAGGTTAGGGTGGTCATGTGCTACTCCTTGTAACGGTTGACGCCTGTGGCTATGTGAAACAGGATGAACGCGTGATGCGTCAACGGTGCTTTGATGTCGTTTTACGCCGCATTATTGCGGATTTGCAGTAATGTGGCTCTGTTCTTGGTCAATTTCAATAAAGAAACAACTGCGGCGATTGGTGTGGCAAGCAGGACCCTGTTGGTCGACCTGCAGCAGCAAGGTATCGCCATCACAATCAGTATGCATAGTAATGAGCTTTTGGGTGTTGCCAGACGACTCACCTTTTCGCCAAAACTGTTGCCGCGACCGCGACCAGTAACACACCTGACCAGTCGATAAGGTCGTTGCGATGGACGCGGCATTCATCCACGCCATCATCAATACTTCACCGGTACCCTGCTGTTGGGCTATAGCCGGTATCAGGCCTTGTTCATTGAAACATAGGTGTTCAAGTAGCGCCGCAGTTGCGATGCGGTCACCCGCTTTTTGGTCTGCTAGTGCATCAAATAGGTTCATGATGTCTCTACTGTTAATGGATATGAGGATCTGCGTTGGTTATTGAGATCGTTTGCTGAATACAAGGCTGCCGAGAAACAAAATGGCAGCGGCTAGAACAATGGCAGGACCGCTGGCAGCGTCCCACCACCACGACAGACCCAAACCACCGATGACTGCAATAGCACCCAGAAACGAGGCGAGTATCGCCATATGTTCAGGCGACTTCGCCAATTGTCGGGCTGCTGCCGCTGGAATTATCAATAACGAGGTTATCAGCAATATGCCGACCACCTTCATGGCCATCGCTATGGTCACCGCCATCACCAACAAGAATATTAAATGCACACGGGTGACATTGATGCCCTCGGCTTTGGCCAATTCGGGTGACAGGGTAATCATCAACAGATCGCGCCAGCTATAGACCAAGGCAGCCATCCCAAACGCAACCACACCGTATATTTGCCACAAATCGGCAGGCTGTATCGACAATAGATCGCCAAACAGCAAAGCATTGAGGTCGATTCTGACGTTATCCATAAATCCGATGGTGAGCAATCCGATCGATAATGCTGTGTGGGATAAGATGCCCAGCAAGGTATCCGTCGGCAATAGGTTTTGACGTTCGAGAAAAAACAACAAAGCGGCCAATGTAATGGTGGTCGTAATAAGCCCGAGCAGCGGGTTGATATTCAACAAAATGCCGAGTGCAACGCCCAGTAATCCAGAATGAGACAGGGTGTCACCGAAATAGGCCATGCGACGCCATACGACAAAGCTCCCCAAGGGGCCAGCGATTAAAGCAACGCCGATACCACCAGCAATGGCGAACCAAAAAAAGCTATCCATGCGAATGTCCTTGGTCGTCGAGCCGGTGTTCGTGATTGTGGTGGTGGGTATACAAACCCAGTGCGGCTTGATTGGCACCAAACAATTGCTGAAATTCGGGATGGTCTTTGACCGACTCAGGGGTGCCAGAGCAACACACATGGCGATTGAGGCAAATAACCTCATCGGTTTTCGCCATCACAATGTGCAGGTCGTGAGACACCATCAAAATGGCGCATCCAAGGGTCTTTCGCAATTGATGAATCACTTCATATAAAGCGATTTCACCGGTGTAATCAACGCCCTGAACCGGCTCATCCAATACCAATAAATCGGGTTTGCGTACCACAGCGCGCGCCAATAGGACCCGCTGAAATTCACCACCACTGAGCTTTTGAACCTGTTGATCGCGTAAATAGCTTACGCCAGTCAGTGCCAATGCCGTGTCTACCTCTTCGTTACTGACAGGGTGCGGCAGGCACAGCAGTTTCTTGACGGTGAGGGGCATTGACTCATCGACGTGGATTTTTTGGGGCATATAACCCACCTTAAGACCTGATTGACGCGTGACTTGACCGCTGTCGGGCTTTTCTATCCCCAACAAAATCTTAACGAAAGTCGATTTTCCTGCACCATTAGGACCTATCAGGGTGACGATGGTGCCAGGCACCAATTGCAGCGAAACGCCTTCTAATACCTGTCGGCCCTGTCGCGAAAAATGGATGTTTTGAGCAGTTAATACCGGAGTCATAAAGTGCCCTTGGGCTACCCTTATAGGTGAATAGTGGTTGTTAGGCCATTTGTTGAACGCTATGATGCGCAGCTTTAGTGATTTTGTCTATAAAAGGTGGTTGATTTTGATGGGTCGAATGTCCTTAATGTTGCTTTTGCTTTCTCAAATAGGTTGGGCAGCTGATGTGCGGGTGTTGGTCAGTATCGCACCGCTGCACAGTTTGGTTTCCAGCTTGACCGTCGGCATCATGCAACCCGAATTATTACTATCAGCAGCGACAACACCCCACCATTTTCAGTTAAAACCGAGCCAGCGCCGCCAAATTGCACAGGCTGACCTGATTATTTGGGTTGGTAGCGGATTAGAAACCCCATTGGTGCGCACGCTAGAAAATGTCAACGTCCCTAGTCTGTCGCTAGACCAGTACGGCTCAGGCTTGTCTTTACTTCCCTATAGAAGCGATGCACTGGATCAACATGGGGATGATGAGGACCCAGATGCCCATGACGATGCCGATATTGACCCCCATTTTTGGCTCAACCCCAATAACGCCATAGCCTTTGTAGATGCTATTTCACCCCATTTGTTAACCCTGTTCCCAACGTCTGAAACGCTGCTTATGGCAAATCGACAGACATTAGTAACCCAATTAATTGCCGACCACCGGCGGTGGCAAACCCAACTGGCACCGTTTCACAATCAAAACATCATGTCTGCGCACGACGGATTTCAATACTTTGAAACCGAATATGGTTTACACCATGCTGGCGCTATTCAGCTCAATACCGAGGTGTCTATCAGTGTGAAACGGGCAGCACAGCTGCGACAATTGTTAGCCTCTGCCGCGGTAGATTGTGTGTTTAGCGAACCGCAAATCAATACCAAACAAGTACTGAATTTGCTCGACGGCATGTCGGTAGGACTGGCCCTGCTTGATCCTATGGGATTAACCCTTGAACCAGGTCCCAGCTTGTATCCTGCGATGATGCAAGCCAACGTCGATGCTGTGGCCAGCTGTTTGCAATGATACTGGTCGGGCCAGCATTACTTCGCTGAACTTCCTTGGGTGTGTAAGGCACCCAAATTATCCAGCTGTAGCTGCAAGGCACCGCCAGATATATAGATTTCAATAAAGCAAATCACCAAAGACGTCGTTAGCAAAGCAAGACTTACCCCAAACACATAAGCAGCAATCGCAGACAAATTGATCAAAACCAAAGCCATCGACACCGTACAGCAAATAAATGACAACACACTAAACAGCTGCATGGTGCGAATCAGTTTAATCCTGCGTTGCAGATTTTCTATTTGAGCGCGCATGATACTATCGGCGGTTTCGTGATATTGTTTGTACAGAGCGCGAATCAGGTTGGCTATTACCAAAAAACGGTTGGTATACGCCAGTAACAACAAGGAAATTGCGGGAAATAGTAACGCTGGTGTGGTCATGCCTAAGGCTTCCATACTGACTCCTGTTTAATTCAACATACAGAGATAATACATCGAATATGATTAATCGCATTATGGAATGGTTTCAATCTCCAGGGGAAACGCAAAAACCTTTGGACAGTAATGTGGCAGCTGGTGTCTTAATGGTAGAAATTATGTTGGCCGACGACCACTGGTCTGAAGTTGAAGAGACGCAAGTACGCACCTTATTAGAGCGGTCATTTGCATTGGATACCGCTGCCCAAGATGAAGTGTTAGACGCTGCACAGCAGCTGGTAAAAGAGTCCAATGACCTGTATCGCTTTACCAGTCGTATCAATGACGTGTATGACACCGATGAGAAATTCAATTTGTTGGTGGCATTGTGGAAAGTGGCCTTTGCTGATGGCGAGATTGACCGATATGAAGAACACATGATTCGCCGTATATCGGAACTGCTCTATTTGCATCACTCGCATTTTATTCAGGCCAAGCATACCGCTCTAAAAGCGCAGGGGTAGGCCAAAGAGCGACATGGGCCACATAGGCGGCTAGACTCAAAACCTGTCATCCACTTTAACTTGACGATTTAATAATCTATGACAAAAAGACAGTTTCAGGTGCATTCTCCCTTTGAACCAGCAGGCGATCAACCGACTGCCATCAAAGGCTTGGTTGCTGGGCTAGAGGCTGGTTTGGCTGCCCAAACACTGTTGGGTGTCACAGGTTCAGGCAAAACCTTTACCATCGCAAAGGTGGTTGAGGCAGTACAGCGACCTACCATCGTTATGGCCCACAATAAGACGTTGGCCGCGCAACTCTATGGGGAGTTTAAAGAATTTTTCCCCGACAATGCTGTTGAGTACTTCGTGTCCTATTACGATTACTATCAACCAGAAGCCTATGTGCCGTCATCAGACACCTTTATCGATAAAGACTCCTCTATCAACAAGCACATTGAACAAATGCGTCTGTCGGCCACCAAGGCCCTCCTTGATCGCGAGGATGTCATCATTGTTGCAACTGTTTCTGCCATCTACGGCTTGGGTGACCCAGACGCCTATGCCAGCATGCGATTACATATTTCACGCGGTGAAGTCATAGACCAACGGGGCTTGCTGCGGCACTTGGCCAACTTGCAGTACACCCGAAATGATGTCGATTTTCAGCGCGGTAACTACCGCGTGAAGGGTGATGTCATTGATATCTATCCGGCAGAATCTGAATTTGAAGCGCTGCGCATCATGTTGTTTGATGATGAAGTGGAGCATTTAGCGATTTTTGACCCCTTAACGGGTGAAGTGTTTCGTCGGGTGGCGCGTTATACCGTGTACCCTAAGTCACTGTATGTCACGCCCAAGGAAACCGTCGACCGCGCCATCGGTAGCATTGAAATCGAGCTGAGAGAGCACCTGCTGTTTCTTCAAAAAGAAAACCGTTTGGTAGAGGCACAGCGATTAGAGCAGCGCACCAAATATGACTTAGAAATGCTGCGGGAGCTTGGATATTGCAATGGCATTGAAAACTATTCACGCCATCTAACGGGTTTAGAAGCCGGCGTAGCACCACCGACCTTGTTTGACTACTTGCCGCCTAACGCCTTGTTAATCGCTGACGAATCACACGTCACCATTCCACAAATTGGTGCCATGTATAAGGGAGACCGGTCTCGAAAAGAAACCCTGGTAGAATATGGTTTTCGCTTGCCATCCGCCATGGATAACCGACCGTTAAAATTCGAAGAATGGGAATTTCGTAAACCCCAATCGATCTTTGTGTCTGCAACTCCCGGTAAATATGAAGCAGAGCACCAGCAAGCGGTAGTAGAACAGGTGGTCCGACCCACAGGTCTAGTGGATCCTGAGGTAGAAATAAGGCCACAGGGCACCCAAATCGATGACCTATTGCACGAAGCCCGCATCCGGGTTGAAAAGGGCGAACGGGTACTGGTCACCACCTTAACCAAGCGCATGGCTGAAGACCTAACCGATTACTTATCGGAGAATGGCCTCAAAGTGCGGTATTTGCATTCAGATATCGACACCGTCGAGCGCGTGGAGATTTTACGGGATCTCAGGTTGGGTGTTTTCGATATTTTGGTCGGCATCAACCTGTTACGTGAGGGTTTGGACATTCCAGAAGTGTCGTTGGTAGCCATTCTCGATGCCGATAAAGAGGGCTTTTTGCGGTCTGATCGCAGCCTGATTCAGACCATCGGCCGTGCGGCACGTCACCTTCATGGTCATGCCATACTGTACGCAGACCGCATAACAGCGTCGATGCAACGGGCAATGGACGAAACAGACCGCCGCCGTAACAAACAGGTTGCGTTTAACCTCGCTAATAACATCACGCCGCGTGGCATTGTGAAGTCGGTTACCGACATTATGGAAGGCTCTGTTATTCCGGGCAAAGGCTTTAAAACCAGTGCACAGAGTCGCAAAGATCTACAGCAGGTTGCTGAATCGGCCTCAGGGTATGGCGATGGTCATGTGATGAGCGCCATTGAGATCGTGCGTGAAATTGGTCGCTTAGAAGACGTCATGCATAAAGCAGCCAAAGCCATGGAATTTGAAAAGGCAGCCCAGTATCGAGACCAGTGGCTGTCGCTAAAAGACCAGTTACGGTCAGCATAGGCCAGAAAAATGAAGGCCAGCAAAATGACATCCATCACTGTTTTCTGGCAATCCGTTAGAATTATCACACGGCATGGTTTATTATGCCGCACCAGCATTCAAGCCGATAAAACAGCTTTTACAGGGAGAAACACATGATTGTACCCGTCATTATGGCAGGGGGTTCAGGGACGCGCTTGTGGCCATTATCAAGAACACTCAATCCAAAGCAGTTCTTGCCGCTCACTGGTCAGCATACGATGTTGCAACAAACCGTACAGCGCTTGTCCGGTTTATCTATGAGCAACCCGATGACCATCTGCAATGAAGAGCATCGATTTATCGTCGCTGAACAGCTACGTGATATTGATGCATTAGGGCCAGTCATTCTTGAGCCTGTGGGACGAAATACGGCTCCAGCGATCGCATTGGCAGCTTTGGCGGATCAGCAGCAGGGCAATGACTCCCTACTATTGGTGTTGGCAGCAGACCATGTTATTGAAGACAAAGCGGCTTTTCACCACAGTATAGAACAGGCTTTGCCATTAGCCCAAGCTGGCAATTTGGTCACCTTCGGAATCGTGCCCAATAGCCCCCAAACCGGTTATGGCTATATCCAAGCAGGTGCCGCAGTAGCAGCTGGGTTTACCGTAAACCGTTTTGTAGAAAAACCGAATATTGAAACCGCTGAAGCCTATGTCGCTTCAGGTGATTATTTCTGGAACAGCGGTATGTTCCTGTTCCGTAGCAGTGCCTATCTTGAAGCACTGGGTAAGCACCGCCCTGATATTTTAGAAGCCTGCCAATTATCAATGGCCACTTTGACACCAGACTTAGACTTTGTGCGCTTGGACGTTGCTGCATTTACGGCCTGCCCAGATGAATCGGTTGATTATGCTGTGATGGAGCAAACTGATAAGGCTGTTGTCGTGCCACTTGATGCGGGTTGGAATGATATTGGCTCCTGGTCAGCCGTGTGGGACGTCATGGATAAAGACGCTAACGGTAACGCAACCAAGGGCGATGTATTGCTGGAAGCAAGTGACAACAACCTGGTCATGGCTGAAGGCCGTTTGGTCAGTTTGCTCGGCGTTAAAGACCTGATTGTGGTCGATACCAAAGATGCCATTCTGATTGCGGATAAACATCGGGTTCAGGATGTCAAAATGTTAGTGAATCGTTTGAAATCAGCAGGCCGCACGGAATGGCGTAATCACCGTGAAGTCTATCGTCCTTGGGGACATTATGATTCTATCGATGCAGGCGAGCGGTATCAGGTAAAGCGCATTTTTGTCAAACCCGGTGCCAAACTGAGTGTGCAAATGCACCACCACCGTGCAGAGCATTGGATCGTGGTATCGGGCACCGCAAAGGTTACCAAAGGGGAGCAAACCCTACTGGTCACTGAAAACGAGTCAATTTATATCCCACTGGGTACCGTGCATGCCTTAGAAAATCCTGGAAAAGTACCGCTTGAGCTCATTGAAGTGCAGTCGGGAACTTATTTGGGTGAAGATGACATCGTACGACTCGAAGACCGTTATGGCCGCGCGCCCAATTAACAGACTGGGATTTTTTGCGAGGGTCCACACGTTTTTCAAGTGAATGCTGAAAGGGCGGTAAATGACAGTGCTAACAGATCGACTGTGAATACTCGACCTATAGCGTGAAAAAAAGCGGCCTGTGCCGCTTTTTTTTGTGCCTACTTAAAGCCCCGTTGCCTATTCGTCTTGGCAAAACCAAACAGCCCGTAATTCAGGCAATTGACACAGCTGCTCGGCAATGATGGCGACATCTACCACATAATACAGTGAGGCAAAGCCAAAGTTGTCGCGGCCCAGATTGTGATAAATCAAGCCGGTCCCGATATCTTCAGCACTATAGCGCGCGGCGTTTGTTGCAAAATGAGTGGCCGCTTGGTTACGCTCAGGATCATCCAACAATCGCCTTACCCGACCAATGCCACTGTGGTAGCTCTGTACCAACAACATCGAAAACAAGGTGTCCTTTTTAGCTTGCGGCAAATTGCCAAAGGTACTTTCAAATGCGGGTAGCAAATTGCGTCTATTTTGCTGAAACAGTCTGACTGCGCAGTCTACCTGAGCCATGCGGTGCTGATAAAACCGCTCTGGGATTTCACAATCTTGTAATACGCTTGGCTTCAACTGCAACATACCGATGGCATTGTCTAGCGAAACACTGCCCTTAGATGCGCCACTTTCTATAATAATTTGTCCCAAAAGATACCGAAACTCAGCTGCCACGATGGGCTGCGAAATGATATCGGACTTTGTGCGATACACCGCTTCCACGACCTCTATCAAGGGCACCGGACTGGCCTCTGTACCAAGTGACATACCATCCCAGGTGCCCCAAATTTTATCTGACGCCATGCGTCCCAGCAGGCGATCAAATGCGGCATTCACATTCACATGGGGCTGATGGCAATTCAGCGCGAAAGGGTAACCAATCTCGGTATCTGAGCCAGCGATCCATCGGTTTACTTTACCGGCACGTTGAAGCTTTTCACGCACGTCGTTAATACGTTGCTGATTGGCAATTGAGTCTTCTGCGTTGTCGGAAAAAGTGAGAAAAACGCCCCGGTCATCAAACAGAATATGGCGTTCCGAACGGTCGCAGAATCCGTTTTCGAGCAACACCCAACGACGAATGGTGCGCAGGTTATTGTGATAGTCTTTTGAATAGACATAGGGAAGGGCGCGAATAACATCTTGCCAGTCGCCTGCCTGAGCAGACGTTAGGCTAAACGTACCCAGTGTTAGAACCAATACCAGCAGCCGCACAGTACCGTGAATGACTGACATCAATTGCCTATTTCATGAATGAATGAGCCACGATTATCAACCTTATGCACAAAGGCTACAACCGCTGGCGTTCAAACAAGCAAGACATTGCTACCGATCAACCTTTTCATAGAATGGCGCTATGACGAACCATTAAATTAGTCTAACCTAATATATCTATTTGAAGCGAGACACTGGGCATGGATTCAAGGACACACTGGGAATCAATTTACAGCACCAAAAACCCCGCACAGGTCAGTTGGTTTGAAGCTGAGCCAATTCGTTCATTCGGTTGGGTAGCAGCCTATTTACAGGACAAAACACAGGGCGTTGTCGACATCGGCGCAGGTGCGTCATTGCTCTCCCAAAGGCTGGTAGAAGCCGGTTATTCCAATGTGTCTGCGTTGGATCTGTCCCATGCTGCGTTACAGGTCGCCTCAATGCGCTATCTCGCAAGTGAGGCTGGCACCAAAAGCCCAGAATGCATTCAGTGGCTAGTGTCAGACCTGTTGTCGTGGAAACCTACCCAACAATATGCTGTTTGGCATGACAGGGCAGTCCTCCATTTTTTAGATAATGCGATGGATCAAGCTGCCTATGTGGCGCGGTTAACGGCTGCATTGAAGCCCGGTGGCCATGCCATTATTTCGGTGTTCGCAACAGACGGTCCAACGCACTGTAGTGGTATTCAGGTGCAACAATATGATCCATTGATGTTAGACAATTTACTGGGTAAAAGTTTTAACAGGATAGAAGCCATAAAATGGCAGCACCGAACGCCTAACGGCACAGAACAAAATTTTCAAACAGTCATCTATCAACGCACAAATTAAACGCTAAATCACTTTATAAAAGTCATGTAAACTATTGTTATATAAAGATTTTGTTGATATTGATAACACGAAAACGCTTAACGCGCTGCGACACTCAATGGCGACATTTTCAAGCCAGGTATTGACTGGCTGTGCGCAGGTAGCAGCACCCACCAATCCAAAAGTCGCATTGAATACACCAATAAGTGCAGGCTATTTTCACCACACATTTTGGCGAAAACACCCTGAATGCGATAGGGTTGTCGGCACAGTATATAAAACAATAACAACAGGGAGAGAAACACTTCAGCTATGGCACATTCTCAGATTGATACACTCATCATTGGTGGCGGACACAACGGCTTGGTGTGCGCCTGTTACCTAGCGGCCGCTGGACAAAAAGTAACCATACTTGAACGCCGCGAGATTGTTGGTGGCGCTGCAGTTACCGAAGAATTTCACCCGGGTTATCGCAATTCAACTGCGAGTTACACCGTCAGCCTGCTAAATCCTAAAATCATCAAAGACCTGCACTTAGAAGCGCACGGACTCAAAGTGGTGTTGCGGCCACAAAGCAATTTTTGGCCACTACCTAACGGCGATGCTTTATCGCTGTGGGGCAATATTGAAAAGACACAGGCGGAATTTGCACGCTATTCAGAAAAAGATGCAGCAGTCTTGCCTGAGTTTTACGCCATGTTGGAAACCATAGCCGATGTATTGCGGGAGGAACTACTACGAACACCGCCTAACGTTGGTGGTGGACTCGCTGACTTGATACGTGCTGGCCAGTTTGGTTTGCGCGCCAAGAAACTGACGATGGCACAACGTCGTGACGCCATGGCCATGTTTTCAAGGAGCGCTTCCGATGTATTAGACGCTTGGTTTGAAAGTCCTCATGTAAAAGCGGTCTTTGCTTTTGATAGTATCGTAGGCAATTACGGCGCACCTTCTACGCCAGGCTCAGCTTATGTGTTGTTGCACCACGTATTTGGTGAAGCAAATGGTGTCAAGGGCGCTTGGGGCCATGCAATAGGCGGCATGGGTGCAATCACGACAGCTATGCACGCTGAGGCCGTCCGTTTGGGTGTTACCATCGAAACTAACGCTGCGGTCAAAGACATTACCATCGTCGATGGTCAGGCCACGGGTGCGGTTTTGGAAGACGGAAGATCCTTTTCGGCCAAAAGGGTGGCAGCCAATGTTGGACCCAAACTGTTGTTTGACCAGTTGGTGCAGCCGCAACATCTTGATGCCGATTTTAAGCGTGCAGTAAAGGGGTTCAAAACGGCTTCTGGCACCTTCAGAATGAATGTGGCCTTGTCAGAGCTGCCTGATTTCAAAGCCAAACCTGGTAAGGAACAACAATTACACCATCAGTCAGGCATTATCATTGGACCGACCATTGAATATCTTGAACAAGCCTATTTTGATGCAAAGCAATTTGGGTGGGCTAAGAAACCTATCGTAGAGATGCTAATTCCATCAACGGTTGACAGCACTTTGGCGCCAGAAGGCCACCATGTCGCTAGCTTATTTTGTCAGCAATTTGCACCTGAATTGCCCAATGACCAAAGCTGGGATGACCACCGAGAAGCGGTTGCTGATCTGATTATCGAAACCGTGAATCAACATGCGCCCAACTTCAAGGCTTCTGTTATTGCGCGTCAAATTCATTCGCCGCTGGACCTTGAACGCAAATTCGGACTCATGGGTGGTGATATTTTCCACGGCGCGTTGTCACTGGACCAACTCTGGGCTAATCGACCGTTTATGGGCTATGCAGACTACCGAAGCCCCATAAAAAACTTATACATGTGCGGTTCTGGCACCCATCCCGGTGGTGGTGTCACGGGCGTACCTGGACACAATGCTGCCAAGGAAATTTTGAAAGACGCTTAATTTCTCATGAGCGAACACCACATAGGCCCGCGTCATTGCGGGCTTTTTTAGGTTCGTTGTTTTTTGTACCAAGGAAACCACTGTTCAAAACGCCCTTCAATAAACCAACGCTCAATGGCGTAATAGGTGACTATGCCAAACAAGAAGGACAGCGCAATTCCCAATGCTGCCAAACCAGCAAGCCCCCAGAGACTCAGCTGTGTAAGACCTGCATCGCCAAACAACAGGTAGAACGCCGCAAACAGAAACACCGGGTGAAAGAGATACATCGAATAGGAAACACGGGCAATGGGATACCAAGCAGGGTGACTGAGCAATCGGCTTGTTACGCTATTCTTTGCAGAAGACAAAACCGTGACCATCAAAAGGATGGCCGCAAATAAAGTGAAGAGGGGACGTCCAACTAACATGCTGGTTTTGTAGATGACTCTTTGCCAAGGCGTCATGTGCTCAAAGGTTTGGTAAAGATCGACGGACGCAATGAACCACATCCCCAACAATGTAGCCACTACCAGCAATTTCGTTTGCCAGACATGGGTAGCTAACCAATCCGTTAACAGGTCTCGACGAAACACCCAGAGCCATGCCGCTAACAACCCAAATGCGTAGGCTGCCATGCGCACAGTCGGTAACACATACAAATATTGCATGTAATACAGCATGGTATCGGTGTCATTGGTGCGCAAAACATCCATGACTGTCGCCGTTCGCAACCCATCAGATTGCAGATAAAACCAGGCTGTCCATGCTAGGGGAATGGCGATAAAGAAACCCGTTAGTACCGCGAATCGACGGCCAGTGTTAGCAAAGGCAATCAACAACGGGAAAAAGGCATAAAACTGAAGCTCCACTGACAAGGACCAGCTCCAAGGAATGACGATGGCCTTCAAATCGACGATATTGTTGAGCGCAAATAGGTTTAACAACACGTGGTAATCCCATCCGTCACCCAACATCACTAACAGCAAAGCGAAGAGATAAACGGGATATATTCTCAATAAGCGCTTGGCATAGAAACGGGGCATTTGAATGCCACCCGTGTTGGCGTTTTCTTTGAACAGCTGACTGCCAATCAAAAATGCGCTCAGCACAAAAAACAGGTCAACACCAAAGTCACCACGTTTTATCCAATGCAAATACCATGGAAAACTGTCAGAAAATGACACGAATTGTGAAAACTCAGTAAAGGCATATTGGCTAAAGAAATAGGCGTGGAACACAATCACCAAAATAATTGAAATCGCACGAAACCCATCTAATGGGTCAAGATTTCCCTTTCTGCGACGAACAAAAACTTCTTTCATGTATTCAGCGCCCTTGGATTAATGCGCCATTATAGGGAATTTTTCTCCCTGTGGTCTTCTATTGATTACAATCTTTTTTAATTGGGGGTTATTGCATGGCGTTCGTGTCTTTACAGCGCATGCGGAGGTCAAAAGAGCACTGTTATTGGGCAGTCTGCCATTTTACTCACGTGGTAGTCCGCTCCTTGTATATATGCGACATAATTTGGTGTTAGGGCATATTTCTTATGTCAATTCAGGAATGAATGATAGAAAATACCCTCACTATTTTTTGCTACTCTGTACGAAAGGTGTAGGCATGAAACCTACTCTACCTAGTGCGGTGTGGCTGTTACCCTATTTTTGAGCGTTGGAAGAGGTAATTATGACCAGTGACATTCGGGTTGTACGTCAAGATCTAATCGATACATTAAAAACACGTCTGAAATCCCATTTTCCTGAGAGCAAAGAGCCTGCTTTGTCTTTGATGATTCAAAAGACTTTCGAACACCTCTCTCTTAATGACCTCAAAGGCTACAGCGAAACAGATCTTGCTGGTCTCTCCGTATCACTGTGGCAACATCTACAAACGTGGGACAGACAGGCACCCGTCGTCAAAGTATTTAACCCCGATATTGAACAGCACGAATGGCAATCAACCCATACCATCGTATTGGCGCTTTGCCCAGAAGTACCCTTTGTTCTGGATTCTATGCGGCTAGCCCTTGAACGCTGTGGCGCTCGCATTCACACCATTATGCACAGTGAGTTTGGCGTCGTACGCGATGACAACAATCAATTGGTTTCCTTGGGTGAAAAGGGTGACCTCCGCGAATTGATGGTGTATTTCGAAATTGACCGAGAAACCAATCCCAGCGAATTGGCGGTACTCGAGCAAGCCATTCATGAAGTCCTCGCCGACGTAACACTTGCGGTGGGTGACTTTAAAACGATGCTTGAGAAAACCACTGACGTCATCGAAGAGTTGGCTAAAAGCCAGCCATCATTTCTAGATGGTGATGCCGTTGACGAAGTGCGCGTATTTATGAAGTGGTTGGGAGCAAACCATTTTACCTTCTTGGCATACGATGAATATGAAATCGTTAATGACAAAATTAAGCAGGTAAAGGGCAGCGCACTGGGTTTGTTTAAAAAGCGTAAAAAACCCAAAATTGCTCATATCGATTCTGTTAATGACGACATGAGTAAGTTTGTTTTTGAACCGCGTCTGATTTCTTTTCACAAATCTGGTGTGAAATCGACGGTACATCGCTACGCCTACTCTGACTATATCTTGATTAAGAAATTCAACAAGCAAGGTGACGTGATTGGTGGCCGCCGTTTCTTGGGTCTGTTTACATCGTCTGTGTACAACAACAGTCCGCAAAACGTGCCTGTTGTGCGTCGAAAAATTGCGTTAGCACTTGAAAAATCGGGTTTCAAGCCAGGCACCCATAATTACAAAGAGCTCACCCAGATCTTGTTTAGCTTTCCAAGAGATGAGCTCATCCAGTGTACATCTGATGAACTATTGGCCGTCACCTCGCAGGTTTTGGCGATTCAGGAAAGACGGCAGATCCGTCTGTTTTTGCGTAAAGACCCCTACGGGCGATTCGTGTCAGCATTGCTTTATATTCCCAAAGATATTTACAACACCCGGTTGCGTGAAAACGTCCGTAAAATGTTAATGCAACATTTTGACGTTGATGGCTGGGATTTCACAACTTTCTTTAGCGAATCCATCTTGGCAAGAAGCCGGTTTGTATTCCGTCTAAAAACCCCTATCGTCGGCGAAATAGACTTCGACATGCTAGAGAAGAAGGCTATCAATATCGCACGTCAATGGACGGATGAATTACGCGAGTCATTAACAGACGCATTGGGCGAAGAGGTAGGTGTAGAGCAATACAACCACTTCGAGGAAGCATTCCCAACCAGTTACCGTGAACACTTTAGTGCTCGGGTTGCAGTGACTGATATCCAGCGCATTCAGGCGCTCAGCATCAAAGATAACAACCGCTTGGCCATCAATTTTTATCGCAGCCAAGAACCCCAGGGAAGCGTACTCAAGTTAAAGATTTTTCACTACAACGATGCCTTGCTGTTGTCTGATCTTATCCCCGTGCTAGAAAATCTCGGCCTAAAGGTCGTCGACGAGCTGCCGTTTAGGATTCGCCTGAGTGATGATAATTGCTGTTACATCTATGATTTCAGCTTGCTGTATGATGATTCACCGAATATGGATCCGACCGTCAAGCGTGAAATTTTCAACGATGCCTTTATCAACGTGTGGTATGGCAAAGCCGAAAACGACCTATTTAACCGTCTAGCGCTTAAAGCAGACCTCACTTGGCGCGAAGTAGCTGCTTTCCGCGGATATGCCAAATATATGAAGCAATTGGGTTTTAGCTTCAGCCCACAGTTCATTGCAGAAACCTTGTTAAAACATGGCGAGGCTGTCGATATTTTGGCATGGATGTTTGCTTATCGGTTCAATCCAAAGCATGTGAACGCGCCTGAAGAAACAGTCAAAGGACTTAAGCCTCGCTTGGACGAGATTTTAGACAAGATCCAAAACCTCAGCGAAGACAAGATCATTCGCAAGTATTACGAATTGATTCACGCCACCATGAGAACCAACTTTTATCAGTTGGACGCGGACGGCCAAGCCAAGGAATATATCAGCTTTAAGTTCAGCCCCAAATTGATCACCGAGATGCCATTACCTAAGCCTATGTACGAGATATTCGTCTATGCGCCGCATTTTGAAGGTGTGCATTTACGCGGCGGTAAGGTTGCACGGGGTGGTTTGCGTTGGTCTGACCGCATTGAAGATTTCCGTACTGAAGTATTGGGTCTGGTGAAAGCACAGCAAGTTAAAAATGCTGTCATTGTACCCGTGGGTGCCAAAGGCGGTTTTGTTGCGAAGCAAGTGCCCGTAGACGCTGAACGTGAATGGATCATGGCCAATGGCATTGCCTGCTATAAGATGTTCATTCGAGGATTGCTCGACATCACCGATAACATTATTGAAGGCGCCGTGGTGCCACCAACTGATGTGGTGCGTTTTGACAAAGACGATCCGTATTTGGTCGTAGCAGCAGACAAGGGTACAGCCACCTTCTCAGACATCGCCAATGAAGTGGCCATCCAATACAACCATTGGCTTGGCGACGCTTTTGCATCGGGTGGCTCGAATGGTTATGACCACAAGAAAATGGGCATTACCGCTAAGGGTGCTTGGGTTAGTGTACAGCGCCATTTCCGCGAATTGGGCCTCAATACCCAGCAAGATGCCTTTACCGTCGTAGGTATTGGTGACATGGCTGGTGATGTGTTTGGTAACGGTTTGTTGCGTTCAGACAAGGCAAAATTGATTGCTGCGTTCAACCACCTGCATATATTTATAGACCCTAAGCCTAATATGGAAGCTACCTTTGCCGAACGCCAGCGTCTATTTGATATGCCGCGCTCTAGCTGGGCTGATTTCAATAAGGACTTAATTTCAAAAGGCGGTGGCATATTCCTACGTGCTGCTAAGTCGATCCCAATTACTGCAGAGATGAAAGCCCGCTTTAACATTGCGGAACCACGTCTGACGCCCAACGAACTGATTGTTAAGTTGCTCATGGCCGACGTTGATCTGTTGTGGAATGGCGGTATCGGCACCTATGTTAAGAGCCGCACTGAAAACCATATAGACGTAGGCGACAAAGCGAATGATGCGATCCGTATCAATGGTGAGCAGCTGGGCGCACGTGTGATAGGTGAGGGTGGCAATCTAGGCATGACCCAACTCGGTCGTGTGGAATTTGCCCTAAAGGGTGGCCGTTTGTTCACTGACTTCATTGATAACGCGGGCGGCGTAGACTGCTCTGACCATGAAGTAAACATCAAAATTCTATTAGATGGTTTGGTGGCAGCAGGTGATCTCACCGTGAAACAGCGCAACAATTGGCTGTTGAAAATGACCGATGACATTAGCCATTTGGTGCTCACCAACAACTACCGCCAAGCACAAGCACTGAGCCTGTCCATGGCAGAGAGTGGTGCACGTATAGAAGAGTACCGCCGGTTAATTAACCAGTTGGAAGAATCTGGTAAGTTGAACCGCGAATTAGAATTTATCCCGTCAGATGACGTCATCACTGAACGCAAAGTCATGGGTGTGGGACTCACTGCACCCGAACTGGCTGTATTGATTAGTTATGGGAAAGGGAACCTAAAAGAGCAGCTTATCGCATCGAAGTTGGGCAATGACGAAAATGTGACCGGAGAAGCGTTTTCAGCATTCCCAGACATGTTGGTTAAAGCCTTTGAACCCTCGGTATATACGCACCGCTTGAAGAACGAAATTGTGGCCACTCAGGTATCCAATGACATGTTTAATCACATGGGCATTACCTATTTGAACCGCTTGCAGGAAAGTACAGGTGCCACTGTTGATGAAATCGCCAAAGCCTATTTGGTGGCGCGTGAATTGTTTGACCTTCACGGCATCACACGCAAGATTGAAGCACTTGACTACATCATTGATGCAAAGGTCCAGATAAAAATGATGCAACGCGTCATTCGGTCCGTGCGTCGGGGTAGCCGCTGGTTGGTGAAAAATAACCGCTTGGGTATAAACGTTGAGCAATTGACTACCCAGTATGCCGACAGCATTAAAGAAATGGCCAATCGGTTACCGGATCTGTTATTGGGCGATGCACAAAAACATTGGCAGACTGAGTTTGATGCCTTTGTAAAAGATGGCGTCCCTGAAGCATTAGCCAGCCAAATCGTGTCAGTTGAATATCTCTATAACAGTTTGGGGGTAATTTCAGTCACTACCGCCGTTGGCAGCGACCTCATTGAAACCGGCAAAGCCTATTTCAATATTGGTAATGGCCTTAACCTGGTTGATTTCGTGGCGCAATTGAACAACCTTGAAGTGGCTTCTCACTGGCAGGCAAGGGCGCGCGAGTCTTATCGCGACGATATCGAATGGCAACAACGTCGTATCACCCAAGGGCTCCTCATGTCACGGCCAGAGGGTATGCATATTGAACAGGCTATTTATGATTGGATGCAGCGCAATGAAATTTTGGTGCTTCGCTGGCATAAAATGGTCAAAGAAGTACTGACTACCAATGAATCGGAATTTAGTATGTATGCGGTGGCAATTCGCGAGTTACTCGACCTGTCACAAGCTGCAATCGCCGAATAGGGCTAAATTTTGACCGGCAATACCAGCAGATAGGGCACGAAGGAAATGGCTTCGTACCCTATCTGCTTTTACGTTACATTGCCCATGCGAACCCCATTTCCTGCAACAGTAGTAAACATCCATATTTACTGACCAAGAGGCATCCATGTATTCACTCGTTAGAAAAGCTCTTTTTCAATTTAGCCCTGAGATTTCACACGAAATATCCATGGATAGTTTAGATGCGCTTTACCACCTTGGCATTCTTGGGATGGTTTCGCCTGCGCCAATTAGCGCACCGAAAACCATCATGGGTATCTCGTTTCCTAACAGTGTTGGTTTGGCAGCGGGACTTGATAAAAATGGCGAACATATCGGTGCACTGTCTGCACTGGGTTTTGGCTTTATTGAAGTGGGTACCGTGACACCGCGGCCACAACCAGGCAACCCCAAGCCACGTTTGTTTCGTTTGCCGCAAGCCAATGCGATCATTAATCGTATGGGCTTTAATAACAAGGGTGTCGATTACTTGTTAGCCCAAGTGAAGCGGTCAAATTTTGATGGTGTATTGGGCATTAATATCGGCAAGAACAAAGACACGCCTGCTGAGCAAGCCATAGATGACTATCGCATTGGTTTGGAAAAAGTGTATGACGCAGCCAGTTACGTCACTATCAATTTATCATCTCCCAATACCCCGGGATTACGGGATTTACAGTTTGGCGAGCCGCTAAAGGTGTTGCTGCATGGACTAAAAGAAACGCAGATGGCACTTGCTAAGAGCCGAGGGGTCTATAAGCCGATTACGGTAAAGATCGCGCCTGACATGGACCTTTCCGATATCCAAGACGTGGCAAAGACTTTGATTGAATCTGGCATTGATGGCGTCATCGCCACCAACACCACCATCAGTAGGCAGGGCGTTGCCAACCTACGCTTTGGGAACGAAACAGGTGGTTTGAGCGGCGAGCCAGTATTTGATGCTGCTAACCATACGTTAACGCATCTCAATGAGGCCCTAAAAGGACAAATACCTATCATCGGTGTTGGTGGCATTAGCAGTGCGGCTGATGCTGTGAAAAAAACGCAATTGGGTGCTGACTTGGTGCAGATTTACACGGGCTTCATATATCAGGGTCCGCGTTTAATTCGAGAATCAGCCCACGCCATTGCCGGTCTTTAAGCACCGCATTGCATGCAACTAGCCCGTAGTTAAACGGCAATTCTGTTAATCGGCTATTCTGTTAAACGGCTATTCTGTTAATACGCTGCGCCTATCTAGCACAGGTAGACTGCTGAGTTGCCTATGGGCATTGGCATCGCTGTCATGTTGGAAGACATTAAGGTTTCAACAGATATTGCGTGACTGCATTCAAATCCTGAGCACCTAAGTGTAGGGCTGTGGCATCCGTAACTTCGCTCATATAGCTGCCGACAAAATCACCATTAGGTAGCATGCCATAACCCAATAGCATGTCGAGGTCATCGGTTGACCAGCCATCAGCAAGCAATGCTGATGCGCGAATGTCCGCCGCCACCGTTTGTGACTTTCCTAATGTTCCACCAGACAATTTTCTATCCGGGACGATAACCCCAAGTCTGCTTCGCGGTGAATGGCATTCCACACAGTGCATCACATGATTCACCAAATAGGCGGCGCGGTCGTCACCCACAGTGGGCGTCACCTTAGGACCATACTCAGGGGAGAAATACAGGGTCTGCCAACCGATCATGAGCGGTCGAATGCTAAAGGGAAACGAAATGTCATGGGCCACTGCTGGTTGCTTATAGCGTGGCATTATTTGTATTGCCGCCCACATATTCACAATATCTTGGTCCGACAGGCCGCTGTAAGCCACATAAGGGAAGGTGGGATAATAGGGCATGCCATCTGGATTTTGACCACGCCGCACGGCACGATCAAAGTCCTGCAGAGTCCATTGACCAATACCCAAGTCTGGATCGGCACTAATATTCGGCGGGTAAAATGCGCCAAAGGGGGTGTCAATGGCGACACCGCCCGCTAACAATCGATAGGGGTAATTGTCCAGATTGGTGTGACAGGCAATACAGCCAGCTAATGCCAGCAGTTCTGCGCCTGCAGCTGCATCAGCAGATGCAATAGACTCAGCAGCGATTGAAGGCTGTGGAATGCGGGTATATTGAAATGCAATCACCACCAGCAATAGGATGGTTCCAATCAGCAATCTGGAGATTAGAAATGACCTATTGGACGATTTCTGCTTCAGCTTATCGGTCATTAATTCTGTTTCTAAAAAATTTGTGACAACCCGAACAACTTTGGGCTACTAACTTAAAGGTAGCCAATGCTGTGGCATTTCCCTGAGGAATTTCGCCCATTAATCGACCGAGTTGCAAGGATAACTTGTTCATCCGCGTTTCAAAGTCATCCCATGATGTTTCAATGGTTTTTTTGGCACGGGAACCATCTTCTGGATCGATATGCGATTGATAGAGTTGCAGCAATTCTGGAGTAACGTTTTCCTGAAGAATAGCAATAGAGGAGAGCAGTTGCGCTTCATCCCATTCCGCCTTTCCTGCAAAAATAGGGGTTATGATTTTCATTTCGGTGCCCATGTGTTTCATCACCGCCTGACGGTCTTCAACCGGATCATCCACATGCGACGCAGCTGCATAGGTGATCGGAAACACAAGTAAGCTTATTGCTATTACAAGTCCTTTTAACATAGCCGACATCTTAGCACGATAACCATAATTCCTTTAATTCTCATATTTCTGTATTTTGTGCTGGCTATTGTAGCCCACTATTGATTGTCATTAGTACCCATAAACGGAAAAAATTGCTGAATTCTCTTAAAACCTAGGTAAAACACACAAAACGAATCCCATCAATGACGCATGTTGCCCAATTCAATGCTTTCACCGGTAGGGTATGAACAGCAATATCAAGAGAGACTGGGAGGCGTTTACAGCACTGGTGGCGATTCAAACTTCAATCATATTGCCGCACCGTTGCAGGCCTTAGATGCGACTCATCGACAACAATTAAGTACCGGCAATGAGTGGTTGTCGCAAGTACAAGGGGGAGGCATCATTGCACCATTCTAACAAGTCTTTATACTGTGCCCAGCAGCCCAGTTCTACAGGTCAATGTCTCTCACTAAGAATGCCTAAATTGTATGAATAATTTACGCCACACAATCATTAAGCGGCTATTGCTCTGCATACTGCTCGCTCCTGCAATGGTGGTTGCTGAGCCTGTAGATCTCTATTTAAAGTGGTACCACAAGGCACAATTTGCGGGCATATACATGGCCGAAGTTAATGGCTATTTTGTGGATGAAGGCCTTGAAGTCAATATCGTCTCTTACGACCCGCAATTTCCTCCACTGCTCGCATTAAAAGAGGGCATTGCAGAATATTCCTTACAAGATCCAGAAATATTCTCACAAATATCAGAGGGGCTAGATTTTGTCACTATCGCCACCTATGGTCAGCAGTCGCCTTGGACCTTGGCGGTAGACCACAGTATCAAGTCTATAAAGGATTTGTCTGGCAAAACCATATTGGTGCCATTTGGGCATGCCGACAAAATTTTGGCTGGGATCATAAAGGCTGAAAACCTACTAGACGTTGCTGTACAACCTTATCAAACACCTGCAGAATTCAAATATCTCATCAGCACAAAATCGATACAGGCAATTTTGGGATATCGGTCAAATGAAGCCTATTTCTTTCAAAAAATACACCCGGACGCGCGCTTTTTTGATCCTACTATCGTTGGCTATAATCGTGTCGGTGACGAAGCCCAACCAGTGCGGCTTTACAGCGACATGCTGGTAGCAACACGAGATGAAGCCACTAATAATCCTGAGCGTGCTGCAGCTATGATTCGCGCAGTGAACCGTGGCTGGGAATATGTTATTAAAAACCCCGCCAAAAGTCTGGATACCATTCTAAAGCATTACTTTATTGAGTCATCTGGATTTGACCGAGAACAGTCTGCATTTGAACTGGAATTTATGATTAAGACGGTAGCGCTTCCCAGTGTTCCGATCGGTAGTCAGAGTACTGTGCGATGGGAAATGATACTGGATTATTATCGAACAATTGGCATTGTATCGGATGAGCCTATCGATCTGTCCCACTATATTTGGGATGGCCGATTGCTAGAAAGTAAAATCAAAACCACTACGCGCAACGTAAAGGAAACCGCGATAGGTGTGGCCGTGTTTTTCCTTACTATCATGGCGTTACTGTTATTTATATACCGTAAGAATCTTGCGAGTTGGATAGCAAACAAAGTGTTATTGAGAGACATTCGACGAGGTATTAAAGCGCAGGAATTCATTTTCCATTTCCAACCTATTGTCAGACCCAGTGGTGAGATAGTCAGTGCTGAGGCACTCGTACGCTGGGCTCATCCAAGTAAGGGCTTGACCTTTCCAGACTATTTCATAGATGCCATTGAGCAAGACCTTCAATTGGTTCAAAAATTCGACCTCTACGTCATAGAAAACGTCTTAAAATCATTGTCTGAAATGCCACACGAGGTCATAAAAGACCTGACGTTTTCAATAAACGTTTCGATTCACTTTTTTTCGATTCCTCAATTTGATGCGAAAATCATCGAACTGGGCAATGTGTATGGGATTTCGCTTAAACAACTCGATATTGAGTTAACTGAAAGGTTGTCTGTGAGCCATTTTGAAGACTTGGCCTCGTCGGTCAAACGATTAAAAAACATCGGGCTAAGCGTGACACTAGATGACTATGGCACGGGATATACTTCATTAAATATGTTGAACATCGTGCCGTTTGATAAATTGAAAATAGACAAGAGTCTCATCGACCTTATCGAACATTCTGAGCGCGCACGCGGCACACTAAAAAGCATTCACATGCTGGCCGGGGTTCATAATATGAGTATTGTCTGTGAAGGCCTAGAGTCATCTGATCAGGTCATGGTGGTACTCAATGAAATTGGCGGCTATTCCCTCAATATGCAGGGGTACTATTATAGCAAACCGCTTCCATGGGATATTTTACAATATGGCATTTTCCCATTGGGCGACCAACCCGTTAGACGGGTAGGCAAAGACATCATTGATCCCGATAAAATTCGCTTAGAGAAATTGCACAACCTCGAAAAAATGGTGGCAAACAACCACTAAATTCGCCTGCATTTACTCTGGTGAAAGTAGCAGTTCCCACAAATTCTCTAATTTTGATACCCACCATGCGCGTTCGTGTGCCTGAATGTTCCATCCCAAATTAATCTCAAACTTACATCCAGTGGCATAGGGTCGTACCATGGGCAGTAATGCAACATTGTGCTGCGCCATCCATTGTATACATCGTGATAAAACCACTTCTGGAGACACATCTATAAACAGGTGAAACATTGTCGTGTGTGGTTGTGTCGGCACGGTATGGGTGTTTGGTTGTTGATTGCACCAAGCAGCAAGCCACTGAGCCGCCTCAGAGGCACCCGATAGTGCGCCGACATTCTCGTCTAAGCCCTTATGCGCAGAAAGAAGGCTTGGGTATGCTGTAACAACGTTTCCACCAGCACGGCGGGCCCATACAGTAGCCTTGGCGATAAACTCGGGTGAAGCCAATAATAGGGCACCCGAAATTGCGCCCACATCTTTGTAGAGACTGACGTAAACAGAATCGAATAACGCCACAATGTCGTGAATGGGTCGATTGAAATACGCAGTGCATTGCCAAATGCGGGCGCCGTCAAGGTGGAATGCGATATCACGCGATCTTGCCCAATCACTCATGGCGACCAATTCCTGCCATGACGGAAGTTGCCCTCCAATTTCGCGCATTGGCAATTCGAGTACAATCGCTGCAATCTTGCCATCAATGGCTTCCAAATCAATGACAGTTGGCACCCGATCAATCGACCCAATCAATACTGCGTCCAGACCGTACAGTGCCTTGTAACCCTGTTGTTCATGCAACTCAATATGGCAGGTCCCATGCATCGCAAATCGCGTACTGCCTTTTTCTTCAGACCACAGCTTGAGTGCGATAGGTTGGGCCAGGGTGCCACTGGGCAGGTATAGGGCATCCGGCATGTTGAATAAGGTGGCGACACGAAGTTCAAGGTCACGTATTAATGCACCGCTGCCATACACATCGCGGGCGCTAAACTTCATCGCATATTGTGCTAGTGACTGTAGCTGCTCTGCCATGGTCTGCGTTGGATGCCCAACCAATGCGCTGGTGCATTGGCGTGTGGCGTCTTGAAATTGCGTCTTCAGGTGTTCCATATCCATCGTGATATCCCATAAACCACATGACATTATTCACACCAATATAATCGTTTTGGCGGCGTATGACGAAAGAAACCCTCAGATTGATGCCCTGCATCAAAGCGGTCAACCAATGGTGCACTGCGTATCTGGTCGCCAACTTGCTACAATACCTTTCAACGACTCACTATGCGCATTGAATCTACTACATGAAAACAGTTGCACAGGAAGCATCAGATCGCTTTACCATCAAAAAATCGGAGTTTATTGGCATCATTGTGCCCGTCAATAGCATGTCTGAAGCAACCGAACGTGTCACGGCAACCTGGGCGCAGTTTGATGGTGCAAGGCACATTGCTTGGGCTGCGAATGTCGCCAATAGGGTTCGCATGAGCGATGACGGAGAACCCTCAGGTACCGCAGGCATGCCCATCTTAAACGTTCTCCAACATCAGGCGATTGACCAGGTGTTATTAATGGTAGTTCGCTATTATGGTGGCATTAAACTCGGTGCAGGAGGGCTCACACGAGCCTACTCCCAAGCTGCATCCATGGCCGTTCAAGCGGCGACCTATATTCCTTACATCGCTACAGTTATGTGTCGTATTACCACAGACTATGCCAAGGAAGCCCAAGTACGGCATTTTGCCCAACAATTCGATGCAGCACTGTTGGATACGTCTTACGGAGAATCATGGACCGTGACTATTGAAGTACTAGCAACACACCTTGAGGCATTTAAAGTGCAATTGACCAATGGGCTACAGGGCCAATTAAGCTTTGAAGTACTGACAGATTCTTAACCGATGGGCGCTATAGAGGCATGGGACGCTAGCGGGGTTTCTTGCTTGATATTACCGGAGTTTCCTTGCTACTTGGCGCTGCCATCAAGCGGTTACAAGCAATTCTTTGGCTTGGGCAGACCCGATAATAGCGCAATCATTTTTGCAGGAGATTGACCAAACAATTGCATCAAATAGATACTGCCCGCTTTCTCTGCACCTAAATGGATCTTGATGTACCGAGCCAAAGGCCGTTGCGAGGGCGCGTGGTCAAACTCTTGGTAAAACTGACGCGCTAGATTGATGATGACCCAATGGGCGTCCGTCAACGTAACACCCTCGTTGGTGGCCAGTTCGTGCGCTACGTCGTTGGTCCAGGATGTCCAGTCTTTGAGAAATCCCGCTGGATCCAATGCGAGGTTCATGGCCAAGATACCTGATTGTCATGTTCCAGCAATAGGTTAACAAACGCGTCAATAGTCAGCAGGAATCCCACCTGTGCGTCCACCACCATACCGCGAGCAGCGACATCATCCGAAATAAAATAGCAGGGCACATCGGGCAGTCTGTCAGGCTGGTCGACACAAAGAACGCCTGCGCCTTCAAAGACGACAACATCGCCGCTACGGACAAATGTCACGCAATGAGACAGGGCGGTAGCGCTTGAGACTACATGACAAGTAGACACGGTTAGTACACCTGTATTTCTTGAAATTCAGCGAATAGAGTGACTTGCTCAGCGGCATTCAATGACACGGCATCGTCACCTAGGGTACCGACTGCATAGCGATGGCTATCACCTGCATAATATAGACGCTCGACACCATACATGGGTAAAGCAGCAATTTTTTTCTCAATTGATTTTCGTTGCAACACTTTACTGTCGTGACCTTGACGTAAACAGGCTATGCCGTCTCCTACAAACAGCACAGCCACGTCGACATCAAACACCGCGGCAGCGTAAGCCATATCGATAGCATCTGACACTGTCGATGACGCATAGGGATCGGTCTGGATAATAAACAGCACGCTTTTCATTAGGCAAAGGTCACTTGTTTGAATGAATCGTCCAAACCGCTTACCCATTCGCCCAAGCCAGTTATTTCAAAACCACTGGCTACATTCGCTTGAGGCAGACCCTGTGAAGCCGCTTCTTGTTCATTAACAATGCCGCGTCTTAATGCAGCGGCAACGCACACATACAGCGGGGTATTAGTGGTCGACTGGATGTTTTGCCATGCCGATGTCATTGCCAACTCATCTTGATCAGGAACCAAGAGCGCAGAGGCAACCGTGACTGCAGATTCATAAAAAAATACGTGGGAGAGTTCATGGCCTTGCTGGAGAAGGGATTGGCAGGTTTTTAGTGCCAACAGGTGCCCCGATTTGTCCGGCGCCGCACGTACTGTCACCGAAAATTTCACATTGAGGTCCTTTTATCGTCAAAAACGAGCAGGCACAAAAAAGGCACTGTCTTTTACAAAACAGTGCCCTTGAAGTGTTAGTCGTCGTTCATCACACCGAGAAGGTGTAGCAAGTGAATGAAGATGTTAAATACATTCATATACAGGCTCACCGTAGCGCGAACATAGTTAGTTTCGCCGCCGTGGATGATACGGCTAGTATCGAACAAAATGAGGCCAGACATGATCAGAATAATCACGCCAGACATGACCATGCTCAATAATGGAATCTGTAAGAAGATATTGGCCAACATTGCTACCAACACCACCATCAAGCCGACAAACAAAATACCGCCCATAAATGAGAAGTCTTTGCGTGTTACCAAAGCATAGCCAGACAATGAAAAGAAGATAATGGCTGTGCCTGCTAGCGCCTGAAGCACCAAACCACCCATGCCAGCAGCCACATAGGCGCTTAACATTGGTGCCAAAGAAGCCCCTAATAAACCCGTGAGGACGAAAGTCCAGACAATACCCATGCCTGAGTTTATTGAGCGTGGCAAAACAAACCACATGATACCAATAGCGGCGAACATCATGATCAGCGCTACACCTTGGGATAGACCTACCATCATCGCAATGCCAGCAGTGAACGCACTGAACAACAAAGTCATTGATAATAGGGCATAAGTATTCCGAAGCACCTTGTTCGTTTGTGTAACGCCCGAACCCGTAGCCGTGGATTGCATGTCTTGGTACTCAGCCATTTTTGAACTCCGCATGTTATTAGGATAGTTACAGCTATTATGGGGATCATGGGACTGTTTGCAACCACGAAATGTGTTTTTTGACGCTTAGGATTGTCGAAAATGAGTAAAGTTATGGCGCTTGCGTATTGACAAACGGTCGATTGAAACATACGTTTGAAACAACTGTTTGAAACAAAGTGATTCTTTATGACACAGAACGATACGGTCACGCGTATTTTAAATGCCGCAGAGACTTTATTTGCCGAAAAAGGCTTTTCAGAAACCACCTTGCGATCCATTACCGAGCAAGCGAATGTCAATTTGGCAGCGGTTAACTATCACTTTGGCTCTAAAAAAGCCCTTATCCAAGCAGTGTTTGCGAGATTTTTGAACCCCTTCTGTGTATTGCTTGACAGCAACCTTGATGCATTCGAAGCCCAGACAACCAAGCAGACTACCGACCTTCATGGCGTGTTAGGTGTATTAGAACGTACCCTATTGGCGTCATTGACCGGTGACACAAGCCAAGAACGGCTATCTATATTTCTCAGATTGCTGGGCTTGGCCTATACGCAATCTCAAGGGCACATGCGGCGCTTTTTGAAAAGTAACTATGACGTTACCTACAAACGCATAGTTTCTGTTATTCAGGAATCAAATCCCGATGTATCCGAAAACGATTTGTTTTGGCGCATACACTTTGCTGTCGGCAGCATGATTTTCACCTTCTCCAGCATTGAATCATTGCGGGCCATCGCTAACAATGATTTACACACTGACAATACGGTACCTGATATTGTTAAAATGTTGATTCCATTTATTGAAGGCGGCATAAACCGTCGCCTCGTGGCGCCTTAACACGGGCCGATGTCAGTAGGGATAGCCTACTGACAATTTCATCTTTAACCCTGTATCATAAGCACCCATTAATGAGGCTTGCTGCGACAGTTGCCTTCGGGTAATTGCCGAGATCGCTATGGCCTAAAGCCCAGTGGCGTTGTGATAGGCGACTTGGTTAGTCATCAATGCTAAGTTAGTCGTTCTGAACCCACTACTTATCATCCATGTATTCACGCCCATTGTGCCTTCCAAAACACTTGGAAGTAGGCAATGTGCGACTTATTAGGAAACAGTCATGCCCCTAAACCCAGCATTTGAACTCCTGCGAGAACAGTCAATCGATTCTCTCAATATCGTTGCGCAGGAATATCGTCACCTTAAGACTGGGGCAGTGCATCTCCATCTACAATCTGATCATGATGAAAACGTCTTTATGGTCGCATTGAGAACCGTTCCAGTAGATTCAACGGGTGTAGCACACATTTTAGAACATACCGCGCTGTGTGGCAGTGAAAAGTACCCAGTGCGTGATCCGTTCTTCATGATGATTCGGCGCTCGCTGAATACCTTTATGAATGCCTTTACTAGTAGTGACTGGACCGCCTATCCCTTTGCCAGTGAAAATAAAAAAGACTTCTTCAATTTGCTCGACGTGTATTTGGATGCGGTTTTCTTTACCAAATTAGACCTATTAGATTTTAAGCAAGAAGGCCACCGGGTTGAGTTTGAGGAACCTAATAACCCAGCGTCTGCCTTGGTGTATAAAGGCGTTGTATTTAATGAAATGAAAGGTGCGTTGAGTTCACCCATACAAAAGTTGTGGGCAGATTTAACCCATGAATTGTTTCAGACCAGCACCTATCACCATAATTCTGGTGGCGATCCAAAGCACATCGTGGATCTAACCTATGATGGCTTAAAAGCCTTTTATAAGACCCATTATCATCCCAGCAATGCCATGTTCATGACCTTTGGTAATACGCCAGTCGATAGCATTCATCAACGAATGGAAGACAATGTATTGTCACGGTTTGAAGCCTCAGATAAGCCAGTCATAATTCATCCAGAACAGCGTTGGGATGCCCCTAAGAAAGCCACGGGCCGCTATGTGGCAGAGGCAGGGGAGACTGATAAAAAGACCCATGTTGTCATGGGATGGCTTTTAGGCGAATCAGCTAATCTGGTCGAACAGCTTGAAGCACACCTATTGTCCAATATCTTGCTCGAGAACAGTGCCTCGCCTTTGCGCAAGGCGCTTGAGCAAAGCGACTACGGTATGGCGCCGTCACCGCTGTGCGGCTTAGAAGATACGTCGCGTGAGATGGTATTTGTCTGTGGTCTAGAAGGTACCGATGCCGAGCATGCCGAAGCCATTGAAACGCTCATCTTGTCTACCTTAAACCAAGTAGTTGCTGACGGAGTGCCATTAGACAACGTAGAAGCGGTACTGCACCAATTAGAACTGAGTCAAAGAGAAATCGGTGGCGGGCATTACCCCTATGGTCTGCAACTGATGCTGGGGTGTTTACCGGCTACCGTCCACCGTGGCGATCCGATGGCATTGCTCGATATTGACCCGGTCATTAACGAATTACGCATAAAAATAAAAGACCCATGCTATATCACTGGCCTCATTACGAAGCTGCTGGTTGATAACCCACATCGATTACAGTATGTCATGACACCTGATAGTGAGTTGGCCGCTGCAGAGGAAATGGCTGAAAAGCGCCGATTGGAAGACATCAAACAATCGTTGAGCGAAGATGATCGCGCACAAATCGTAGCACAAGCCAAAGCGCTAACTGACCGACAAGCACAGGTTGACGATCCCGACATTTTGCCCAAGGTCACCTTAAAGGATGTGCCTAGTGACATCCATACGGTGTCTCCCGTGCTAGAAACACCGGCTCACACCCAATATACGGCCGGTACGAACGGGTTAACCTATCTCCAAATCGTATGTAATCTTCCTAAGTTTACCGATGAAGAATTGCAGGTTTTGCCTTTGTTTTCGTCGCTTTTGACTGAATTGGGTGTAGGGGAACACGACTATTTGGCTATTCAGGAACAACAAACTGCCTGTACTGGCGGGTTAAGTGGATGGTTGAGTTATAAAGCCGATCTGACGGACACCAGGGTATTGCAGGGTAACTTTGTGTTGTCTGGAAAGGCCTTGAATAGAAATCAAGCTGAATTGGAAGACCTCATGCACCGCACGTTGTTTTCATTGAGGCTCGATGAAAGAGACCGAATATTCGATCTTGTTAGCCAGATCCGTGTACGAAAAGAGCAATCAGTTACGGGTAACGGGCACGGCCTGGCGATGTTAGCAGCATCTGCTTTTTGGTCTCCCGGCATCGCCGTCAATAACCGGCTGTCAGGAATTGCCAGCATCCAGTCGGTGAGAAAATTACACGACAGCCTAAACACCCCTGCAGCCTTTGATCACTTCATTACCCTGTTGACTCGCATACGGGACAAGATTATTGCAAGCGACAAACACACCCTATTAATTACCGATAGCCAAACGCCACTGATAAAGCCCGCATTTGACGCACCACTTGAAGGCAACCTACATCCGCTACAAGGACTTGCAGATTCGGGGCGCAACGTCGCTTGGATAACCAATACACAAGTCAACTTTTGTGCCAAGGCATACGCCACTGTGTCTCCTAGTCATCCAGATAGCGCCGCACTGACGGTACTGGCCGGACTCCTGCGTAATGGATATTTACACCGCGCCATTCGTGAGCAAGGCGGAGCCTATGGTGGCGGAGCTTCGCATGACGCAACACATGGTGTATTTCGTTTTTATAGTTACCGCGATCCACGACTGACAGACACATTGTCAGACTTTGACCAAGCACTTCAATGGTGTATAGATACCGACATTTCTGAACAAATGTTAGAAGAGTCTATTTTGGGTATTATAAGTTCAATGGACAAGCCGGGATCGCCAGCTGGTGAAGCAAAACAAGATTTCCACAATAAACGTTTTGGTAGAACGGAAGCGCAGCAACGTGCCTACAGAAAAGCCATTCTCGAAACGAATGCACAGGATCTAAAACGGGTCTGTTCAGATTGGCTATTAAATAAGCCGTCATCGGTTGCCGTGGTAACAGACCAAGGACATAGTGACGAAGCGATTGGGGCAGGTCTCTCAATTTTGAAACTTTGACGAAGAAACAGGTTATGGGTAGACTCATGCTATCTCAACGATGATTGGTTCGGGATTATTGTGATATGACAACAGATAAAGCTTATGCTTGGAGACACGGATGAAAGCAGCGCCAACACCCAACGATGAACAAACGCGCATCGCAACACTGAAAGCATTGGATCTCTTAGATTCCAAACCGTCTGAAAAATTTGATCAAATTACACGTTTGATTAAACCACTTTTTGACGTGCCAATCGCGTTGGTGTCGTTGGTAGACACACACCGACAGTGGTTTTTATCTAATGTGGGACTTGACGCATCTGAAACACCCCGTGACGTGTCATTTTGCGGCCACGCGATAATGACCAACGATACATTTGTCATTGAAGACACGCATTTAGACCCAGATTTCGCAGACAACCCATTGGTACTCGGTGACCCTAATGTGCGGTTTTATGCCGGCGTACCGCTGCTGACCGCGAATAATTCAAGGATAGGAACGCTTTGTATTATCGACACCAAACCTAGAAAATTTACGGCTGCGGATGACACTGTTTTAAGGACCTTAGCTAGTCTCGTTGAAAGGGAAATCCGAGAAATTAACTTTAACACTACTGATGAACTAACGGGCATACCCAATTTGCGCGGTTTTGTTTCACTTGCAGCGCCAATGCTGAGTCACGGTGACAATGCTAGCGAAACTAGCGTTTTAGTTGCGTTGACGCTATGTGGCCTAGACAAAATCAATAATGAAGAAGGTAGGTTAGTCGGTGATAAACTCTTAAGTTCCTTTGGGACCATCCTATCCACCACACAAAATTTTGCCGACATTTGTTGCCGCGTTAAAAATAATGATTTTGCGTTATTATTCATTGATGCTGAGCTAAGCGATGCACATCAAAAATTGTCACAATTTTCTTCTGAATTAGTTTCACTGTTATCTAAAGCTTGTGACATGGAGTTTGGCGGCGTTTCTGTAAAATATGGCGCGACTGTCATCAATCATGGCGAGATAGTAGACTTTAAAATGGCCTACAATACCGCACTAAGCGAGATTGAAATGGACTAAACGCCATACCCGTTAGGATACTGCATCATTGAAAAAGCCTGACCTCTGAATCAGGCTTTTTTGTGGCCTCTGGGGTCACGACGACCACAAAGGATCACAGCAATTTGAGTGTAAAATCTGCAAAAACGGGGGCGTGATCTGACGGTTTCTCCATGTCGCGTATGTCATAACTCACATCACTTTCCGTCAATAAATCCAGTAGTGGCTTGGTTACCATGATGTGATCGATACGCAGGCCACGCTTTGGTGTGTCTTCAAAGGCTCGAGAACGATAATCAAACCAGCTATATCGATCGGTAACATCTGGATACAAATGGCGATAACTGTCGGTGAGCCCCCACGCATTTAGCCGCTCCATCCATTCACGTTCTTCCGGTAAAAAAGCACACTTTCCTGTTTTCAACCACCGCTTTGCATTTTCGGGTTTAATGCCAATATCCGTATCAAAGGGTGCAATATTGAAATCGCCTACGACTGCAATAAGATCATCTGGTGTATAATTATTTTCTAACAACGCCAATAAGTCTGCATAGAACTGCATTTTTGCTGGGAATTTGGTTTCATGTGAGCGACCTTCACCCTGTGGGAAATAGCCATTCATAAAGGTGAAATCTTTTCCCGTATCTGTTTTAAAAACGCTGCGAATAAACCGCTTTTGGGCATCTTCAGCATCATTTGGAAAGCCCCGAACCACCTCAATTGGTTTGATCCCTAGGGTCAAATTCGCGACCCCATAGTGTCCTTTTTGTCCGTGATGTTCTGATATAAAACCGAGGTCTGATACGGTCTCAAGTGGGTATTGGCTGTCATCTACTTTGATTTCCTGCAACCCAATAACATCCGGCTGCAACTTTTTTAACGCATCCAATTGATGAAATCGTGCCCGTAAGCCATTGATATTAAAAGATACTAAACGCATGTAAAATTCCTAAATTGATGCTTTGGTGTGAAGTGTGTTCAGGATAACATAGTGCCACGATCACCATGAACAAATCAGGTAACCCAATATGGCACAGCTGTACTTTTATTACTCTTCGATGAATGCAGGAAAATCTACTGCACTACTACAATCTGCTTATAATTATCGCGAACGTGGTATGAACGTTTTGCTATTAACCGCACTCATTGATGACCGGTTTGGCAAGGGCAAAATTCAAAGCAGAATCGGGTTGGGCTCAGATGCAGAAACCTTTACCTCTGACATGAATCTCTATGACCACATCCTCTCAATGCAAGCCAAAGACCCGCTGAACTACAGCTGCATCTTTGTAGATGAAGCGCAATTCTTAACAGAAGACCAAGTAAACCAGCTGTCCGATATTGTTGATAGCCATAACATACCCGTGTTGTGTTACGGCATTAGAACGGATTTTAGGGGCGAGCTATTTCCAGGATCAAAGCGGCTTTTAGCAATATCCGACAAACTCACCGAATTGAAGACCATTTGTCATTGCGGAAAGAAAGCCATCATGGTGGTCAGAAAGGATGAACAGGGACGCGCTGTGGCTCAAGGAGACCAAGTCGTCATTGGTGGCAACAGTACCTATGTTTCTCTGTGTAGAAAACACTATAAAGCGGCAATAGCAGGCAATTAACCAGCAATCTGCACGTATGCTGCTAACTTATATAATTAAAAAGAATATAAATATGTAATTATATTCTTTTTGGTACTATTTAATTCCCAGTACACTTGCCCGTCATCAAGTTCATGTGAGGCTTCACCGTGTCAAAAATCTTTTCGAATAACCCCGATACCATTGGAAACACACCCTTGGTAAAACTCAATCGCGTCATCGACCATCCCCATGTTTATGCCAAGATCGAGTCGAGAAATCCAAGCTTCTCGGTCAAATGTCGAATCGGTGCCAGTATGATATGGGATGCAGAAGCCAAAGGCGTGCTATCTCCAGGTAAAGCGCTCATCGAGCCTACCAGTGGTAACACAGGGATCGCACTGGCCTATGTTGCGGCGGCCAAAGGGTATCCATTGACGCTCACGATGCCTAGCACTATGAGCATCGAACGGCGTAAACTGCTTTCTGCATTGGGCGCAACGGTGGTGTTGACTGACGGTGCGAAAGGTATGAATGGAGCGATTCAAAAAGCACAAGAAATCAGAGACGGCGACCCTGATACCTATGTCCTACTAGGACAGTTCGATAATCCAGCGAACCCTGCGATCCATGAGACCACGACTGGGCCAGAAATTTGGGATGCCACTGATGGTTCGATTGATGTATTTATAGCCGGCGTAGGTACGGGTGGCACCATTACAGGGGTCAGTCGCTATGTAAAGCAGACAAAAGGCAAATCAATAGTAAGTGTTGCCGTCGAACCGATAGATTCACCCGTGATAACCCAAGCCTTGGCTGGCCAAGAAATCAAACCAGGTCCCCACAAAATCCAAGGAATAGGCGCAGGATTTATTCCAAAGAACCTTGATCTCAGCATGGTGGATCGGGTAGAGCAGGTGTCAAATGAAGACGCATTTGCAATGGCACACGAACTGATGAAAAAAGAGGGTATTTTAGCCGGTATTTCCTCAGGCGCCGCGGTTGTTGCCGCTAAAAGAATTGCTGAGCTGCCAGAATACGCCAACAAGCATATTGTGGTTATGTTGCCCAGTTCTGCAGAGCGCTACCTATCGTCTCCCTTGTTCGATGGCCATTTTGACGAAGCATTAATCGGCTAACTGAATCACCTCTCTGTATTATTCAACTGGGTCATAGGGATCGCTCCTATGGCCTTGTGGAGCGACCTTAAACAGTTGATACTAGGCGCCTGAGAAAAACAAATATAATTGCCAAACGAATGACACATCTGTTTGTTATCATGATGGACCATGAATGAAAATAGCTATCTAGGTGTATTTACATTTGAAGAACAAACGCCCCAATTTATCGCTGGATACACTCCATGCCTACGCTGAAATTTTAGACAAGGTAGGTACCTACGTTTATACCAAGAATATTCTTGGTGAATACACCTATGCCAACGAACTGGTGTGTAAACTGTTTGAACGCAGTCTAGATAACGTGATTGGTCAAACTGACATCCAACTATTTGGAATTGAATCAGCTGCTAGATTAAAAGCAAACGATGCGAAAGTTATGCAAGCAGGGCAGACAATAGAGACCACCGAAAGCCTTTTTATCAAAGCGCTGAACCAAATACGGACTTTTTGGGCAGTAAAGTCTCCGCTTAAGGACGACAATGGCGAGATCAACGGCTTGCTGGGTGTATCAACGGATATCACACACCAAGTGAATCTGCAAAAAAAGGCCAGTGCGCAATCAACACTGTTAGACTCGGTACTCAATAATTTAGAAGACTTCATTGGACTAAAGGACAATGAACAAAGATATTTGTATATCAATCAGGCTGGTGCAAAGAAGCTGGGAACCACAGTAGCCGAAGCCATTGGTAAAACTGATAAAGCAATATTAGAAAATACAGTCTCTAGCGCATTCGACCGATTGGAACGCCAGAGTCTTGACACTATGTCCAAGGTGGCAGAGGAAATCACCGTAGGTGAGGGCGTAAATAAGGAGTTCTTTTGGTCGGTTAGGATACCCCTTGAACTTGAAGATGGTTCACCCGGCGTGGTTGGCATTTCAAGTAATGTCACCGAATTGTCTCGTTTAAAGGAAGATTTTAAAAAGCTGGCCCTCACTGATAGCCTGACAGGCATCTCGAATCGCCGCCATATTCTTGACGTCGCTGAAACAGAATTGAAACGTATGCACCGTTGGAATGAAACGATGGCCATACTGGTGATCGACATCGACGCCTTCAAAACCATCAATGACAGTTACGGGCACCAAATGGGCGATAACGCGATCATAGCCATTACGGAAGCCTGTAAAAATAATATTCGGGATATTGATCATTTTGGTCGAACAGGTGGGGACGAATTTTTGGTTATTTCTCCAAAATGTAATCGATCTGAAGCGGAACTTCTTGCCAAGCGACTACAGGATGCTGTCAACAATATTATCTTAAAAGATAACAGTGGAAACTATATTAGGACGACTTGTAGCTTCGGATGCGTCGTTAGTGAACCAGGCGACGCCACGTTTAGTCATTTGCTTGCTGAAGCAGACATTGCTATGTACGAATCTAAATCTAACGGCCGTAACAAGATCACGTTTACCTAACATCCCATCATTGACCCTCGCCAGTTTCATCACAGCATGACACGTCATGATTACATATTCATTTATCTTATAAATCAATAACTTACTACATATATGTAAAGTCATATCTGTAATATTGCCGCGCGACATTACCGGCCTCAATAGTATCGAACACACTGGATGTGCTAGCGTCAGAACCTCATAGCCGTTCGCTCCCTAGTACCCATTCAAACTCCAAAATAGCAATACCTAAAAACAGTCACAACGCAGTGTAGGGCACTGAATAAGCGCCAATACCATCCATTTATAGGTCGTATGACTACCGGTTAGACATGCCGGCTATAGTGTACTGGCCACAAATAAGGTTTTGGACAACCATAAGTAATGCCAGAAAGCGTCGTATCCATTGTGTATAGGTACCTAATCTTTGGTAATCGTTTGCCAGGCCAGCAATGTATCAGGAATCCAACGAAGGTCATTATGAGGGTGAAAATACTGACGTGATGCGAATGTCGATGCGATTGTCAATGCTAAGTTTACTGTGTTGGAGGAACATAAGTGCGCTTAGATCAATACAGATAGGGTACAGACCAACAAACATAGCTACCTTCGCTATTTCCTGTAATCTTTATTACAGGAAATAGTATAATGACCCGATAATGATCCTTTATTGGACTTTTGTTGCGCTGTAGTGACACTTTGGTTTGATTACGCTCTGCGTTTGTTTGAGTCAATGCAGGCAGCTGTGACACTTTGGTTTGATTACGCTCTGCGTTTGTTTGAGTCAATGCAGGCAGCTGTGACAAATCGGGATGCCTGAGCACCATGTCTTCTACTTTAAGCACACAGCGACGATTCGTTGTAACGGTTAACACAGCACTTTGTGTTTGCATCCCATTTCCCGTATCCCGTTTCTATTGCGCAGTTTGCTCAGGATTATCGATCACCCGCAGTATGCGGCAAGGATTACCCACAGCAACCACATCCGAAGGAATATTCTTGGTCACCACACTGCCCGCGCCGATAACCGTTCTGTCGCCAATGGTCACGCCGGGGCAAACAATGACACCACCGCCAATCCACACATCCTCACCGATGGTGATGGCGGATGCGTATTCAACACCAGCACGGCGTGGCGCCGCTTCGATCGGATGCTCTGCAGTCAATAATTGCACACCGGTGGCCAACATGGTCCCACGCCCGATATGAATGGGTGCATCGTCTAATATGACGCAGTTAAAATTCATATAGACATTGTCACCGAGAAACAAATTACTGCCATAATCGACTTGGAATGGCGGCTCTATCCATACGCCTGTGCCCATTTCACCCAATAATTCTTTAAGTACCTGTATGCGCAACTTTTTTTCGTTGGGCAACGCTTGATTGAATTGTCTGCATAACACCCGTGAACGCAGTCTCATTGCTGTCAATTCTGAATCTTTTGGATCGTAAGGCGACCCAGCAATCATTTTTTCCAACTCTGTTTCCATTACGCCCATCACTCCCTGTCGTGGTTTAGGGTACAAACTACACCCAAGAACGGCCTTTTTGAATTGAAAACAGCCCTTTTATAGTGAAATCTTGTTTTGCTTGCCTGCAATGACTGATACCTTGATACTTTATAGCCGCCCATCAACGCTTGACCCTAACGGAACCCACACCAACTGCCATGAAACCGCCGATTCCTTTACTGGACAATTTTGACCATATCGACAACCCTTTTCGGCACCGTATCACGCTGACTGAATCGGTTGGCGACCGCGTCATGGTTGACTTGGCGGTCGCCAACACGGAATTTTCATTGGCGTTACAGTTTATCTATTCTTATCGCGGTAGTCCTGACACTTCCGCTACCTATCGCCGAGAAGTAGAACGCTTATTGCAGTGGGCGTGGCTGATTGAAGGCGTCTCACTCACTGAGATAAGACGGCAACACTTCGAGCGTTATGTCGAATTTTGCCAGTCGCCACCGTCATCGTGGATTGGTACAAAAAACGTGTCTCGATTTGTGGATACTTCGGGTGAACTTGGGCGCATCCCCAACATTGAATGGCGGCCATTTGTCGCTAAAATCGATAAAAGGCAGTACAAAAACGGCAAACGTGCCAGTAAAAAGGATTTCAGCCTGTCCGCGAGTGCCTTGCAAGGCTTGTTTGGCGTGTGCTCGAGTTTTTTTAACTTTCTGTGCCAAGAAGAGTATTTGGTGCAAAATCCAGTGGCGCAAATCCGGCAAAAATCCAAGTACTTACGAAAGCAGCAAGCCAGTGCCCCTATACGACGGCTCTCTCACGATCAATGGTCTACTGTGCTGTCCGAAATAGAAATGCGTGCCTCCACTGACGCTGACCCCGAACGATTTGAACGGATGTTATTTGTTATGACTGCGCTATACGCCTTGTATTTGCGTATTAGCGAGCTGACAGAGTCCGAGCGGTGGCAACCCAAGATGTCCGACTTTTGGAAGGACGCCTCGGACCACTGGTGGTTCACCACCGTTGGCAAAGGCAATAAACAACGTGATGTGTCGGTCAGCGACGCCATGTTACAGGCATTGATTCGGTATCGCGTGTTCTTGGGCTTAACCCGTTTACCCCTGCCAGGTGACCACCACCCCCTACTCCCCAAATCCCGTGGCAAAGGGGGCATTGCCAGTACGCGACAGGTCCGCAACATCGTACAAGAAGCCTTTGATTGCGCAATCAGCAAGTTACAAAGCAAGGGTGACGAGGATGAGGCAGAATCGCTAAAGCTAGCGACGGTGCACTGGTTACGACATACGGGGATATCTGAGGATGTAAAGTCTAGACCGCGTGAACATGTTCGCGATGATGCGGGACACGGCTCCAGCGCCATTACAGACCGCTACATTGACGTTGAGAGAAAGGAACGCAATGAATCGGCCAAGCGCAAGCCAGTCAATCCTGATTAACCAGTCAACGCAGGACGTCGGAGACCACTGCCTAAGCAGCAATTGATTGGGTGCCCACCACATCATAGCCATGTTGGGCAAATAACCGGGCAGTTGCAGCACCAATGCCACGACTAGCCCCGGTGATTAATGCCAACATGGTCCACCCGTCATAGGATAGCGCCACCCTGCTTCTGATTAGGCAGGGTTCAACGTCCGCGTGACAGAACGCATGGTGACCAATTCTTCAGCCGCCGTTGGGTGAATACCAATGGTGCGATCAAAATCCGCCTTGGTAGCCCCTGCTTTTACAGCGACAGCGAAGCCTTGCAACATTTCACCAGCATCTGCACCGACAATGTGGATACCCAATATGCGATCTGATTCGCCACACACCAGCATTTTCATCAGGGTCTTACCTGGGTTTCCTGCCAAAATGTGCTTCATTGGACGAAACTGACTGGTAAACACCTTAACAGGCTTTCCAGTTGCTTCAGCTTCAGCTTCGGTCATTCCCAATGTCCCCACGGGTGGCTGGCTAAATACGGCCGTTGGAATATCGGAATAGTCCATGCCCTGCTTCGGACTTTCACCAAACAAATGGTTCGCAAGCCACATGCCTTCAGACAGTGCCACAGGCGTTAAGGGAACACGGTCGATGACATCACCAATCGCGAAAATATGTTCCACCGATGTTTGGAAATAGTCATTCACCACTACGGCTTTCTTATCGCTAAGCGCAACGCCTATCGATTCTAAGCCAAGACCCGCAACACGTGGTGTCCGGCCTGTCGCCATTAAAATGCTATCAAACAATTCTATGGTGGTGTGATCTCCTGACTGGATGGTGGCTTCTAATCGCCCATCAGGCAACGCGGAGACTGACAACAGATCGGCATTGGTATGAATATTCACACCAGATTGTTGAATTTGGGTTGCGGTAAAATCACGTACTTCCTGATCGAATCCACGCAGAATTTGTGGACCGCGATACAACAACTGGGTTTGTGCGCCCAAGCCATTAAAGATACCGGCAAATTCAACAGCGATATAGCCGCCACCGACCACCAACACCCGCTTAGGAAAAACGGGCAAGTAGAAGGCATCATCGGAGGTAATTAAGTGCTCTTTGCCAGGGATATCCGGTACGAATGGTGTGCCGCCAGAGGCAATGACAATAAATTTTGCAGTATAAACTTGCTCGCCAATGGTCACTTCGTGGGAACCGGTCATACGTGCATTGCCTTTGAAAACCGTGACACCAGCACCATCGAGCATGGAATCATAGATGCCGTTTAGGCGCTTGATTTCGTCAGTCTTGTTGTCGCGTAATGTCGGCCAATCAAAGCCCCTGTCGGAAACATGAAGACCGTAGCCCGCCATGTCGACCAGTGACTTGCGCATATCAGAGGCATAAACAAATAGCTTTTTTGGTACACAGCCTACGTTGACGCAGGTGCCGCCCATGTGGGTATCTTCTGCAACAGCAACTTTGGCACCCAAACTGGCTGCAATTCTGCTGACCCGAACGCCACCGCTGCCGGCACCGATAACTAACAAATCATAATCAAACATGGAGGTCCTTAATACTTTAATGAAATGGGTATACCCAAACGAAACTATTCAGCATGAACCAGTGCGTCAACACTCGGTTTTTCAGTGACTACCTCAGGTACATAGGCAGGACCAGGTTTAAGATAAATATGTTCTTGGAAATCATTGATATCCAAACTCGCGACATGCTTAAAACCCATGCGGGCATAGAACTGCGCATATTTTGGGTTGCCAGAATCGAGATAGACACCTTTACAAGCCTCATCGTGCGAACAACCGTCGTAAACCGCATCCAACAATTGTTCACCCAAGCCCATTTTACGAAATCGTGGATGAATACAGAGTTGGGAAACAATTTGAAATTCATCTGTTGCAAACGCTTCTTTGACCGTTTTCTGATAGTCCATAAAGCGAATGGTAGAGTCAAACCCTGCGGTTAACATCATTTTTAGCCGCCACGAAATGCTGCGGGATAAATTGACGCGGTGCTTATTACGCAGCACCAAAGCGGCGCCGCATAGTTGGTCGTTTTCTGTGTCGACTATTCCTAAAACCTGTTCGCCCCGCATAAAATGAATATTGACGATTTCACGACAGGTTGCGCGTAACCGCTGTTGATACCCTGACTTTTCACTATCCAACAGATGCTGATAATTCGGCTCACTGTAATAGGCATGCTGCAATAGTGTTGCGACTTTTCGCCGCATGGATTTGTCAAGATTAACCGCCTGATAACGGTCAACGTGGGTAGACACCATAAATGTACTCTCTCTACACAAATTATTGTTTTTATTGTAGTTGCCAAACCTGATTCATGCTGAAGAATCCGATTGCTTAACACCGCAATTGTCCAGTTTATATAGCATATAGATCAGTGTTTCTTATAGACCTAGGTACTATAACCAATTTTCGGGAAAAATCCGCAATTTGCGGGGGCATAAGGGTCAAAAGATCAAATAAATCATTGAAGTCCAGAAATATTCACGATTTTTAAACAACTTTTTGACAACTTGTTGACGTGATCCAATCACGCCGCTGTCCACAATCAGATATAATGCCCCCCATAGTAGGCCTACAAAACCATATCTAATATAAGGGTGACCAAGTGACCGATATTACCGCTGTTCGTTGGGATGATGAGCTCATTGAAAAATACAACATCAATGGACCACGATATACATCGTATCCAACGGCTGTGCAGTTTGAAGCCTTGAGTGAAGAAACAGTCACGGGTGTCATGACCCAGGCGCAGGCTGAAACTGGCCCGATGTCACTGTATGTGCACCTCCCGTTTTGCGAGCACATCTGCTTTTACTGTGCCTGTATGAAAGTGGGCACTAAGGACAAATCCAAAGCCGACGTGTATCTTGACGCCATTGAACTCGAAGCCGCTAAGCGTTCACCTTTTTTCAAACACCGCCAGGTAGACCAACTGCATTTCGGCGGTGGCACACCGACGTTTTTAACCGATGTACAGATGTCACGGTTGCTAACCATATTGAAAACCCACTTCACTTGGAACGCATCAGGTGAATACAGCATTGAAATCGATCCTCGTACCACGTCAAACGAGATGTTGACCTTCCTGAGGGACAACGGTTTCAACCGTATCAGCCTAGGTATTCAAGACTTTAACGAAGAAACGCAAAAATCGGTCAACCGATTACAGTCATTGGAAATGGTCACCGATTTGATGAACCATGCCCGGGCGCTTGAATTTGATTCAATTAGCTTTGATTTGATCTATGGCCTGCCCCACCAAAACGAAGCGCGTTTTCTAGAAACATTAGACAAAGTGATCGCGCTGTCGCCTGATCGTTTGAGCGTTTATAACTATGCACATTTGCCTGAGCGTTTTAAGCCTCAGCGCCGCATTGTGACCGACACTCTACCTGCGTTAGACGAAAAAATTCGCATGTTGAAGTCAACGATTGAAACCCTGCAGAATGCGGGTTATGTCTATATCGGCATGGACCACTTTGCAAAACCAACCGATGGCCTCACCAAGGCTTTGCAGGACGGTTCATTGCAGCGCAATTTCCAAGGCTATTCAACGCATGGCGACCTCGACATGTTGGCACTGGGCGTCAGCTCTATCAGTCACATTCAGGGCGCTTTCATGCAGAATGATGCCGTCCTGTCTCAGTATGAAGAAAAAGTCATGAACGACCAGTTCTTCACCGCCCGTGGATTTCATTTGTCACAAGACGACAAGATTCGCCAAAAACTCATTCGTGAATTGAGCTGTGCAGGAGAAGTTCTGTTTTCTGACTATGAAAAGGAATATGGCATCAACTTCGCTGACTACTTTGCCTACGGCTTAGAGCAGATGCGTTTGCAGGAACAGGATGAACTGGTCGAGCTCACTGACAACAGCATCAAGGTGCTGCCGCAGGGCCGTCTGTTGTTGAGAATTATCTGTATGGCATTTGATGCGTATTTGGAGCCAGGTAAAACAACCCAAAAGTTTTCCAAGATTATCTAATGCCGCAATCGGCTTTGAAAGCTCCCAACTGGGGGCTTTTTTTTGGTCTGTTGTAATTCAATAAAAGGCCAAAGAATGTCAAAAATAATGACGACCTTAGTGTGCACCACTTACTGCATGACTGCGTTAGGTGTAGAGTGTCACATGAGACTCAGATGCGACGGTTATCCCCAACTAGACCGTGACTAAAACAGATGTAAAATTAGTATTATTGACTTTAACATTAAAATGTAAACTCTTGTTTATTAACAATAAAGTAGGTATTAGCAATGGCTATAATTGTGCCAAACAATGACCAAGACTGTGGTTGGACTACCGCCCTACCGCCTCGCACACCCACACCGGCTCTTTCCGGAGATTGGACCACCGATTGGGTGGTAGTGGGTGCAGGCTATACCGGTCTATCTGCCGCCAGAAAGCTAGCCGAATTACTGCCTGAACAACGCATCACACTGGTCGATGCACAGATCGCTGGAGAAGGCGCTAGCGCCAGAAATTCCGGCTACCTTGTCGATTCCACGCTCAACGATGGACATTTGTCAGACACCGGACTTGCCGCCTATCAACAAAAATATGCGCTCAACAGCCGGGCTGTTGCGATCGTCGAGGACCTGGTCAAACACCACGGCATGGATGTCGATTGGGACCCGTCTGGAAAATTTCATGCGGCGCGCGGTGGCCAGTATCTTGAAAAACTAGAACGGTTTTCAGACACCTTGGCACAACTGGATATCAAGCATCAGATGCTAAACGCCTCTGAGCTACAAGCGCGACTAGGCACCGGTTATTACCAACATGGCATACACACCGATGGTGGTGTCATGCTCCAGCCCGCCAAGCTTGCGCGTGCCCTGTTGGATATTCTGCCTGAATCGGTAAGCCTGTTTGAAAACACGCCCGTTTTGTCCTGGACAGAATCAGGCCAAGGCTATTCGCTTAAGACGCCCCAAGGCACGATCACCGCCCGCGGCATTCTATTTGCGGTCAATGGCTTTATGCCTGCCCTTGGTTTAAAACAACAACGGGTGTTTCCATTAACCCTTACAGCCAGCCTCACAAGACCCCTCAGCGACGTTGAATATGCTGCCATTGGGAATCCCAAGCCTTGGGGGCTACTGTCGGCACAAGCCATGGGTGCCACGGTGAGACTCACTGAAGACCGGCGCATCATGATTCGTAACACCGCTGAAGTATGGCGGCCGTTGAACATGGCCTTGACCCCATTGGCTCAGAGACAAGCACTCCATGTGACCGGGTTACAGCGTCGCTTTCCTTCACTTCCTGCCGATATGATTGCAAATACGTGGTCGGGCATCACCTGCATCAGTGCCAACAATGCCAACGTATTCGAGCAGATATCCGGACAGGTGTTCGCCGCTGGCTGCTATAACGGTGGCGGTATTGGATTGGCAGTGATGTATGGCGAATCAATCGCTCTAAAGGCTGCTGGAGGCACCAGTACCGATATAGACATGATCGAACAACGACCAAAGCCAAAGTGGCTGCCGCCCTCACCCTTTTTACAATGGGGTATCAAGTTCAAGTTGGCCGGCGACCGCAGACAAGCCGTTGACGAACGCTAGCCAATAAAAAGCCGCACTCATTGGGTGCGGCTATGGGTGTATCCTAACCATGCTACTGCAAGACATTTTTAGAGCGACTGTACCGACCATACGCCACGCGCTTGAACAGCCCCTAGTGTCTTCCCTGCATCAACGGTAAAACTCTGGGGTACCACATCATTATCGGATAAAACCGCAACAAAGCGCATCAGACCATCAAATTGGACGTCATCAAACCACACACGAATACCGCCGTCGTTATCTCGCTCATACTTCTGAACAATAATGCCTGCCTGTCCCGCAACACGCAGCACAAGCGCGGATAGTTGTTGCTCATTGGTAATGGGCTGCCTGGCTATTTCTTTAGGGGTCTGCAGCTTTGCCTTGGCTTCTAGACCTACGCTGTACATCCAATCATGCAATGTTTGCCTCTGAACCTGCAATGACGTTGCTTGGATCACCGATTGGTTTAGCGGTGCAATAGCCAGATAGAAAACCAATAAGGGCACGATAATCAACGCCATAAGAATGATTGCCCGCTGATCTCGGTAGCGTAAGCCCAACCAATGCTCTTTCACTGTATTCAATATCATTGGGCTAACCCCGCAATGAACATCTTAATATTTCCTTCAATTGCATCATCCTTTTGACTTGCAGACATATTTACCTGATGCCCTTGGGCCGTTAAGGCGTCTTTTACAGACTCCAACTGCAAGAATGTTTTTGCCTTCACCGAAAAAACCAACTCAGCACGCTTTTGGTCGTACCGGAAACTGGTGAGTTGCAAGTCGGCGGTCATCGCATTGGCAACATCGGTCAAGGTCGGCAGTAAAGCAGCAGACTGGCTGCTAGCAAGGGTATCTCTGCGCAGAAGTACGGCAATTTCTTTTTGTAAAAAGGTTTCTTGGCAGACTTTGTCTGGGCCCCAAATATCATGACATAGCCCATCAATGGCTACTGCCAACTGGGCGTTTTCTGCATGCAGCGACTGCAGCAGTACCGTTTGCTTAAGAACAAATGCCACCACCACTAACACCAATGTGGCGGAGGCCCACTTGACAATTCGCCTAACATGGGAGGTATCAGGGTCTTGGGTCAAATCGCCTACCCATAAATTGACAGCATCGATGGGACGAGACATCAGCCCGTCTACTAATAGCTCCAGCAGCGGCTGTTGGTAGGATTCGGACGTTTCAGTTTGGGAAAAATGGTTCGCCATTTGCGCATCAAACACACCTTTACCGTCAAAGTCATTGGGGAAAAACGCTTGCGCCCGAACGTCTTTATCAATCCGTTCGCACAAGATAGCCATCCAATCCGTTGTACCACTCACGCGTATGCCATGCGCTCGACACAGCAGTCCGCCGTGCTCGGTCACAATAAACTGGCATTCTGCCTCACCCACAGCAATATCGGTATCGACATAGCAATGTCGAACACGTAAACGAAGGCCGTCTGCTTCACGCTGGATGTGGTGCATTAATGTTTTGGCAACAACCCAAGCTGTCATTGAGCTACTGGATGGTTTGCCATCCATCACGACATGGCATTCGGTAGGATCTAAACTCAGCTTTTCCTCAATAGCATAGGCCACCGCACTGGCGGCGAACTTCTGTTGCTGTGCTGTGAGATCGGTCTTGACGTAGCTAGATTGGTATCCCGCTAAAATCACCGTGGTTAAAGGCTGCACAACCCCCTCATTACTCAAATGCGCCTCTAAATCGGACCAGGACCCAGATTCAGTGCCTAAACGCTCGCCATGGTTGACCAGCAGCCACTCCAGTCGTTGCGCATCATGTAAATAAAGATATAAATGGGTTTGCATCATAGTGCTACTCCGATTCCTTCAGAGAGAACGGTTCAAATTGGCGTGACACAACTTGCAGATGGTTATCACCATCACGCGTCACTATGCTCGATAGATAAAATTCCTGATCGGACAAGGATACCATCGTCTGCACTTTAAAATAGGTGCTGGTGACTGAAAGCCTGTCCAACGGCAACTCCTTTAAGCGTTCGCTATCTATTGGCACGCGTTGAAATACTGCTTCAATTGATTCAAATCTTTCGATATCACGCTCTACAACAATGGCGTCAAGGGTTTCTTGGGTCAATAATGGCATGACAGAACCTAAGGTTTCCACAGACGCAAAATTAATGTTGATGGGACTGTCTGCTGCATGAGCAGCGACGAGCGACTGTAAGACCTCATAGGCTTCTTTGGTATAACCCTCTATACGCTTTAGTTCTGAGACATCTACCATCATGCGCCGCGATGGTTGAAAAGGCGGAATTTTCTGGGAATAGGTAAATTCAGCTGCGCTATTAGGGTCAAACCATTGAACGATATTATTTGCCCAATCTACTGGTAAATCCTGCACTTCAAACCACCGTAAAAACTGCTCCGAGTCCATCGCTAGCTTATCAGCAGATTCATGCAAAGAATTGAGATTCAATAAGCCACTTTGATCAGAAATTTGCACTAAGAGTTCGCCCGACCAAGTACTGCCTTCACGGCCACTGTCCAATTGAAATGGTCCAATCAGTGCAAGCCAATCCTCTCTTGTATCGTCTACTGGATCACCGAGACCGTCTGCGAACAGTCGTTGCAAAGCTATCGTTTCACCGTCGAGCAAATATTGTCGTGCCTGATTCAACTGGAAATGCACCCCGGTACGCAACATCGCGGTTCGGACTTCATATTGTACGGTTGCGACAACAGGCACCAACACGGCAATCATGATCAATACCTGGATTAAGGCTACACCGCGCTGTTTCATATCATGGCCGTCCCAGTGGCACTGGAAATGCCCAATACAAACTGCCTAGATCAGCATGTGTTATTGCTACTTTTACCGCTAACACCGATGACTCACCCTCTGGCCAGTCATCCTGCCAACTCCCCGCACCCTGCGCATCAGTGGCTAAAAAGCTAAACGACATCGACGAAACATTACCTAACACATCGACATGCTGAACGCCCACATCTGACAGGGTGTCCATTTCATAATCATAGGAACGCACCACACAAAATATATTGTCGTTGACTGCGGTTTCGGCTCGTACATGCCGACAAACGGGATCGCTTTCTCTATACAAGGACCAACTCACCCGTTGCAAATTGCTGCGTTGTGCTGAGTCAAAATCTGACAGTAGCCATCCCAAACGCGACAACGTAATGCCTGTGCCATTGTTGATTACCATCACAGCGGGCTCGGTCTGACCGAAGGTATTTCTCACGCTGGTGTCTGGCTGTAACTGCACCAGATCGGTTTCTAACATGATCTGCATCTGACTGAGTTGGCTGAGACTGGCTTGTGCCTTCTTGACACCAAAATGACCCTCTATAATCGACTGCATAACGCCCAAGCCGTAGGTAGCAATGATACCGGTTAGCAAAATGGCAATTAACAATTCAATCAGCGTTAACCCTTGCTGTGCTTGTCGCAATGGCCGCGGCGCTGTCACTAGAAGTCACCTATGACAGCGAGTGTCTTGTATAGGGCTATTTTGGGGTCTTCGGCCAGATGCACCGATACTTGAATTTGCTGCAATCCATCGCCCGTATTGGATTGTCCTAGGTCGCGTTCGGTCCAACTGACTAACCAATCACGATGCCCATAAGTAAGTTGATTCGAGCCCGATTGAACCACTGTGCCTGCGGTCCTTAAATCGACCAATGTGTTATTGGCAATCCATTGGGCGAGCTGCCTTGACTCCAATGCGCGGTGACTTCTCAGAGTTTCGGTCATCGCATAGGTCAGTGCCAAGGTACTTGCCCCAAAAATGACCAAGGCAACCATCACCTCAATGAGCGTAAAGCCTGATTGAAACTTAGTCTTACCACGACGACATAGTGGTAGTGTTTGCGCCTTCAAGTGACAGGTCAATGGATTGACTCCAGCCACTCAGGCGCGTGAATACCGTCAAAAATGATCGCCCACTGTTTCTGAGAGGCCAGCTCAGACACCGTAATAGTCACAGGGGGTACCAATTCTCCATCCCGTTTAATGACAAACGAAGGCGCGCCCGAACTTGATGACTGAGCGGGTTTATAGGTAAGCTCCCCTCTGGATTCATTTGTAATGTTCATACTAAAGCCGTCCGGTAATTTCTGGGTTTTAACAACGGCAGACATTGCTGTCCACTCACCGGAACCATCGTCAGCATCACTATCCCAGGCCATCCATTGATAGCCGGTTGCCGTCAGAAAAAACCCTACATCAGTATGTCGCGTACCGCCCAGCACCATCATGTTGTGCACATCATCACCGGCTTGAGAGAGCCAGTTTTTACCCGTGTCTTTGCTGAGGGATATTGACTGAGAAATGCCACCCACCACCAAAGCCAATAACAGCATGACAATGAGCAGCTCTATCAGGGTGAACCCAGACTGCTTACTCTGTTGCACTCGAAATATCAGCATTGGTGCCGGTTCCGCCTTGCTGACTATCTGCGCCCAAAGACAGTATTTCGATGGTGCCATCTAGGTTGGCATAAAGATACGGGTTACCCCAGGGGTCTTTGGCAACACCTTTGATATAGGGTCCTTTCCAATTTTTAGGTTCTGGACTGCCCGACGGTTTTGACACCAGTGCTTTCAAACCCTGGTCCGTCGATGGGTAGGCAAAGTTATCGAGACGATACATCTCAAGCTGTTGTTCTATGGTTTTCAAATCGCTGGTTACCAGGTCTACCTTTGCTTGCTCGCCACGACCGATAAATTGGGGTGCGACAAGTCCAGTAATCGCGGCCAATATCACCAATACGACGAGTAGTTCGATCAGGGTAAAACCCTTTGCTTTGTGTTTCTGGTGCTTATCCATCACTGGTTATTGTACTCCTGTTGTCATCTGCGTGATGGGTAGTACCACTGCCATCACGATAATAAGGATAATGCCGCCCATCAAAACCAACATCAACGGTTCTATCAGAGCAACGATCACCCGTATCAGATCTTCTAGATCTTTTTGTTGATTGGTTGCAGTGCGATCTAGCATGTCATCGAGCTCACCACTGGCTTCACCACTGGATACCATATGCAACATCATCGGTGGGAAATAACCTGTTTCTTTTAGCGCTGCTGCCAAGGTAGATCCTTCCCTCACCTGCTGGGTCGCCTTTTCAATCGATTGCTTAATCGGCAAGTTGACGACGACGTGGCCAGCGATGCCCATCGCGTCAACAAGCGGCACACCACTTGCCCCCAATGTCGATAGTGTACTTGCGAATCGGGCCGTATTAAATCCACGAATCAGCTTTCCGAATAAGGGCAATCGAAGCAACACCCGATCTCTTAGATAGGTTCTACTGGCACTGCTGTGCCACCAAAAATGCAACAGAATTAACCCCACGAGGCCCAATAGTAGAGAGCCTGCATTTTGTGACAAAAACTCGGTGACATTCAATAGCCACTGGGTGGGTGTTGGTAGGCGTTGATTGGTAACAATAAAGACATCCAGTATTTTAGGCACCACTGAATGAAGCAAATAACTGACCACGCCTAAAGCGATGACAACCAATATGGTGGGGTATACGGCAGCTAACTGAATACTTTTTCGTAAGCGGTCTTGCGATTCAACATAATCGGCAAGTCGCTCTAATACCGTGTCTAGATGACCTGACTGCTCACCCGCTTCCACTGTAGCAACAAATAGATTGTTAAATGTTCTAGGAAAGGTTCCAAGCGCATAAGCCAAACTATAGCCTTCCAAAATTCGACTTCGAATGGCCATAATCATCTTCGTGGTTTTTTGCTGCTCACTTTGTTCAGCAACTGCTGACAGGCAGTTATCTAGCGGCATTCCCGACGCTACCAATGTGGATAGTTGCCGAGTAACCAAAGACAGTTCAGCAATTGATAGCGACGGTTGTAGCCACAACCACTGCTTCGATTCATGCTGGCCAGAAAGTTCGATTTCCAATGGTAGCCAGTTCTGTCCGCGCAAAGATTGGCGGGCAGCGCGTGCTGAGTCGGCTTCAACAACACCACTTCTCTTTTTACCCTGGGCATCAACAGCTCGATAACTATAGGTAGCCATTACAGAGCCTTATCACAAACGCGTAACACTTCTTCAATCGTAGTGACACCCGCGCTTACCTTCATAAGGCCATCATAGAAAATAGGTTTTGTGGTAGCCCGCGCCGCCATTTCGATACTGTGTTCTGACGATTCGTTATGGATCAATGCCTGAATTTCAGGGGTAACGGTTACAAGCTCGTACACACCTGTTCGTCCGCGGTAACCGGTGTGACGACACTGCGTACAGCCTTGGGCAACTGGCACTGAGTCTACATGCATCCCGTACTGTGCTAATAGCTCCAACTCCGCTTTGTCGGCTGTGCGCTCACTCTTACAGACGGGGCAAAGTGTCCGCACCAACCGTTGAGACAGCACACCAATTAACGATGAAGACAACAAAAAGGGTTCGGTACCCATGTCCTTCAATCGGGTTACTGCGCCTACAGCACTATTGGTGTGCAAAGTAGATAGGACAAGGTGCCCGGTTAATGAGGACTCTACGGCAATTTGGGCCGTTTCAAGGTCACGTATTTCGCCAATCATAACGACATCAGGGTCTTGCCGTAAAATCGCTCGCAAACCCTTGGCGAACGTCATGGATACCTTATTATTGACCTGTGTTTGACCAATACCGGGCAGGCTATACTCAATGGGATCCTCTACGGTCATGATATTTCGCGCGTGGTGATTTAACGACTGTAAAGCAGCATAAAGTGTGGTCGTTTTACCAGAACCCGTAGGCCCTGTTACCAGTAAAATTCCGTGCGGTTTTTTAATCAGTTGTTTTAACGATTCTAATATGGCGGCATCCATACCCAGGTCACTAAAATTAAGCTTACCCGCTTGCTTATCCAGTAGACGCAAAACAACACGCTCACCATGGTTGGAAGGCATTGTGGATACACGGACATCAACCGATTTTCCGGCGATCTTCAATGCAATTCTGCCATCTTGCGGAATGCGTTTTTCTGCAATGTCGAGCTTTGCCATTACCTTGATACGCGAGGTCAGCAAAGTGGCTAGCGCACGTTTAGGCTGCACCACTTCACGTAGCATCCCATCTACGCGGAAGCGCACCATGAGTTGGTTTTCAAAGGTTTCAATGTGAATATCCGACGCCCCTTCACGAACTGCCTCGGTTAATAATGCGTTGATCAGTCTGATTATAGGCGCGTCGTCCTGCTGATCCATCAGGTCTTCAGTAACGGGTAATGACTCTGCCATTCGCTGAAGATCGAGAGATTCTCCGAGATCTTCAACCAGTTGAATGTTGTCATCAGCATCGGTTTGATAGGCTTGATTCAGTGCAACTGAGAACGCATCGTCGCTGACTCGAATGAGCTTTAACGGCGCTCCAAAAAAACGTTGGGCTTCTGCAATAACGTCAAATTCAGCATCGAATTTGCAGAGCAGCGCGACGACACCATCGTCTTGCACAGCGATCACAACGCCATTGCGTTTTGAAAAGCCAAACGGTAACCGCTGCATGAGACTTTGACCATTGGTTTGCGTCATATCTCGCCGTCCAATATTGGCAACAGCCAAAACGTCGTTGCGGCATACTTCACATGTTTATCCTTTAACAAATGATGCTCCTTTTCATGTGGTTATTTCTCGTAAACAACCCACTTCAATAATGCCGCTTCCAATACCTGCAAGGTCATGGGCATCGCGATGCAGTCTTCCATACCGGCCGTCACGCAAGAAATTTCTTCGTCCATGTTTACTTTACTGGTTAAACCCACAATCGCAATCTTTTGCTGATCCGATTCTGTGGTACGAATATGCTTGGTAAGCTCGATGGCATTTATCTCACGAATCTGTGTGCTCACCAGCAATAAATCGTAAGCCGTGTGCGACATCATGTCCAACGCCTCGTTGCCTGTCGAGACCACGTCAAACTGGTAACCCATGTTCTTTAACAAGCTTTCGGTCACCATCCGGTTGTTCAGATTGTCGTCGGCCAAAAGAATGCGTTTACTGGCTTTGTCGCGGCGATACTTTTCTTCAGCTTCATCCACATCGAAACCCGATTCGCCGATCAATGCCCGATGCAATGAGTAACGGCCAGCGGGTTTATTTAAAAACGCCACATGAGGAAACAATTCGGAAAAATCCACTGCATCATCGACGGTACCATAGAGCACCAACTGGGTAGTCGTGGGCAATCTATCTAGAATGGTTCGGATTCGTTCGGCTGTCACTGGCACAGGCTCGATGACCGGTATATTAAACAGCAAGAAATCAGCAGCCTCTGCAAAAACCTTGTCTAAATCGAATGATGACATTTCAGAAGACTGCATACCCCAACTGGCGGTTTCACCTGCCAATCCTTTGCCGGCCCGCTCTGGCATATCCAACAGCACGATCTTCTTGCCGTTGAGCGACTTATCAAACTTGAACGCGTCTATCTGTTGGCTAGAGACTTCAATAGGTACGTTGGCCTGGACGCGGTAAACCCCCTTGCGTATAAAATGAAATTCCAATTTACCGCCCATTAACTCCACCAATCGGGTAGAGATCATCAACGACAGCAAAGTACTGGTTAGTTCCTTTTTATTATCAATACGCATGTTGCCGATAATGGCTTTTACATGGGCAATATCAAAGGTATCACTGTCAAAATAGGCACAAAAACGCAGCTGACTGCCCTTTTCTGCGTCTTCCGTTGCGACCTTAAATACCACCTCGCCTTTGTCTGCATGGGCAATTGCAAAGGTCACCATGCTCTTGATTACTTGACCGATGTGGTTTTTGTCTAAACTGACTCGGCTCGGGACATCAATGTTGTAGAGGAAGCTAAGATCCAGGTTCAAACTGTGCGAAAAAGCGCCCAGTTCTTCGAGGGTATCTTCTGCAAATTTTCGTAGGTCGAAAAACTTGTTGCCCAACTGTACCTGACCATCGCGAAGCCGTGTGTAGTTCTCGATATCATTGATCAATATGGTCAACGAGGTACCTGATTGTTTGGCAAATATCAGCGCTTTCTTTTGGTCGGCATCCATATTGGAATCTGACAACATTGATAGCATGCCCAAAACACCCTGCATGGGGGGCTTGATCATTTCCATAACGGTGGACAGCACGTTTTCATTGATGTCTGCGCGCTGCGCATTTTCAATGCGCGACACATTTAACAAGGCTATTTTTTGCTCTAATTCAAACTGACTCGCCACGCGCTCCCAAAATCCAGCATGGTATTTTTTGCCTTCTGTATAGAGAAACGCCAGATACGCGATGACGCCCACGCCCATAATGGCGTCGAGTACGTTAAGCTTGTACATCAAGATAATGGCAGGCGGCACCAAGACCACCACCAAGTATATGTGAACGAACCGGACGTATTGTGCATACACCGTGGTGATACCGGCGGTTAGCGCTGCGGTATACACCAATGCCAGGGTGAATACATGGGCAAACTCACCCCGAATTAATACAAAACACAGCATGCCAGACCAAATCACTGCATTGAGCATCGACAACCACAAGAATTTGCCGCGCCAACGACCGGGTCCCCGCGCATATTGTGAATCAAACCCCAAGGCGACATAGATACGTGCGATTGCGATGAATAAGGCCACTAAGCCAAAGCCAAAGCTCAATAGCCGCGTGTCATCGGGGTAGCCCATCACAAAATCAATCAGCAAATAAATAAGGAAATAGCTGAATACACCCGGAAGACTGCGTGTTGCCAAATCTTGGTCGATGGTTTTAAGAATCGACCGGTCTTTTTGGATTTTTGAGGTGGGCGTGAAAAACAGACTCATGATGGCTCCTATGCCAAATTTTTGCTGGGAACAAAACAACCCCAATAGGCGGAAATCCCAAGTAGTTCAAGCATAGCCGAACTGAGACTGTGAGTGAACCGTATTCGGGTGGAACGCCACCAAAATCCAAAATATTGTGGCCGCAGGCGGTTACAGAGACACAGCCAATACCCTAGCGTGGTTGTGTGGCAAGTGCTGGATCGACAGGCAAAAAAAAGCCCGGATCACCGGGCTTCTTCATGAACCAATCGACTGTTTTATAACGCGGCTTCTAAGGCAGGCACAGCGTCGAACAAGTCTGCAACCAAACCATAATCAGCGACTTGGAAGATAGGTGCATCTTCGTCCTTGTTGATTGCAACAATGACTTTAGAGTCTTTCATGCCCGCAAGGTGCTGAATCGCGCCAGAAATGCCGACTGCAATGTAGAGATCAGGTGCAACAATCTTACCTGTTTGACCTACCTGCAAATCGTTAGCCACAAAGCCCGCATCTACTGCAGCGCGTGAAGCACCGACCGCGGCACCGATCTTATCGGCAATGCGTTCTAACATGACAAAGTTTTCGGCGCTTTGCATGCCACGGCCACCAGAGATAACAATCTTAGCAGCTGACAAGTCTGGGCGGTCGCTCTTAGCCAATTCCTCAGATACGAAGGCAGACAAGCCCAAGTCTGTTTCATTTGCTATGGCTTCAACCACTGCAGAACCACCGGTTGCCGCTTCATCAAATGACGTGCCGCGCACGGTCATCACTTTAATGGCGTCAGACGAGGTCACAGTCGCAATGGCATTACCCGCATAAATCGGGCGAACAAAGGTATCAGCCGATTCAATGCCAATCACTTCAGAGATTTGCTCAACATCCAACAACGCCGCCACCCGTGGCAAAAAGCTCTTACCAATTGATGTGGCTGGCGCCAAGATGTGGGTATAGTTAGCGCCCAATTCAGCGACCAATGCACCGACATTCTCTGCTAAAAAGTGACCATAGCAGGCTTTGTCAGCCAACAGCACTTTAGCAACACCTGCAATGCCAGCAGCTGAATCAGCAACGGCTTGGCAACCACTGCCGGCAACCAACACATCAATATCGCCGCCAATTTTGGACGCTGCATTAATGACGTTAAGGGTCACTGGGTTTAAAACTTGGTTATCGTGCTCAGAAATTACGAGAATACGCATCACAACACCTTCGCTTCATTTTTCAGTTTGTCTACCAACGCAGCAACGTCAGCAACCTTAATTCCCGCTTTGCGGTCTGCTGGTGCAGCGACCTTTACTGCCTTAACCGTTTGGCGCGCTTCAACACCTAGGTCGGCAAGGGTCAGCTTATCCAGTGGCTTTCGCTTGGCTTTCATAATGTCTGGCAATTTCGCATAACGTGGTTCGTTTAGACGAAGGTCCGCCGTTACCACCGCTGGCATTTTAAGCGACAAGGTTTGCAAACCACCGTCGATCTCACGGATCACAGTCAGCTTGTCACCATCAATGGTGATTTCAGAAGCAAAAACGCCCTGAGCCATTCCCGTTAACGCAGACAACATCTGACCGGTCTGGTTGTTATCGGTGTCAATTGCCTGCTTGCCCATGATTACCAAGCCTGGCTGCTCTTTTTCAACAATCGCTTTAAGCGTCTTAGCAACGGTTAACGATGATGCAGGCCCGTCTGTGGTGACCAAAATTCCGCGGTCAGCGCCCAGTGCCATTGCACTGCGGATCTGCTCTTCAGATTTCGCTTCGCCTACAGAGACAACAATAATTTCATCCACGCCGCCTTTTTCTTTCAGACGTACCGCTTCTTCAACTGCGATTTCGCAGAACGGGTTCATGGCCATTTTTACATTGGAAAGATCAACATCTGACTGATCAGATTTGACGCGGACCTTTACGTTGTAGTCAATAACGCGCTTAACAGCGACGAGAATCTTCATGTTATGGACTTCCAGAGTTGATGACTGTGAAAATAAGTGTTGAATTCAACACACAAATGTCGTTTTGAAATAAGATAATAGACCGTTTTTACACTATAATTCAAACGCTTGTTTTAATTTTTTCAATAAACCCATTACAATCCTGTGCAACGCAATCTTTACTACCCAGAGGAACGAAAAATGGAACGTGATACCATGGAGTTTGATGTCATTATTGTAGGCGCAGGACCTGCTGGTCTGTCTACAGCCATTCGACTGCTTCAACTGGCACAAAAAAATGAAAAAGAGATCACCCTGTGTGTGGTTGAAAAGGGATCAGAAGTCGGTTCACATATTTTATCCGGCGCTGTTTTTGAAACCCGCGCGTTAGACGAACTCATTCCCGACTGGAAAGCACAGGGTGCACCGCTCAATACGCCGGTAACCGAAGACCACATTGCCGTTTTGCGTAATGCTGAAAAACACATTGAAGTACCTTCAATGTTCGCACCCAAAACCATGCATAACGACGGCAACTACATTATCTCTGTAGGCGCCTTTACCCGTTGGCTGGGTGAACAGGCCGAAAACCTAGGCGCTGAAATCTTCCCAGGCTTCCCTGCATCAGAATTAATCGTCGAAGATGGCGTTGTGACCGGCATTATTACCGGTGACATGGGGATCGGCAAAGATGGCGCTGAAAAAGACAGCTACACACCCGGTATGGCGCTAAAAGCCAAGTACACTATTTTTGCCGAGGGCGCACGCGGCCACTTAGGCAAGCAGCTAATCAATGAATTCAAACTCGATGCCAATGCTGAAGCCCAGCATTATGGTATCGGCATTAAAGAACTGTGGGATGTTCCTGCAGAAAATCACAAGGCGGGTTTGGTCATGCACACTGCAGGCTGGCCGCTTGATGAGTCTGGTTCTGCCGGTGGCAGCTTTCTTTACCACCTAGAGAACAATCAGGTTGCCGTGGGTCTCATCACCGACCTGAGCTATAGCAATCCGCATGTGAGTCCATTTGATGAGTTTCAGCGACTCAAGCACCACCCCATTATCGCCCAATATTTGAAAGGCGGCACACGCGTTTCCTATGGTGCCCGCGCCATTACCAAGGGCGGATTACAGGCATTGCCAAAAATGCACTTCCCTGGTGGTCTTTTAATTGGCTGTAACGCCGGCACCCTAAACTTCGCTAAGATCAAGGGCACGCACACCGCCATGAAGTCGGGCATGATCGCCGCTGAAACGATTTTTGCTGCGCTAGGTAATGACACGCCTGCAGTCGATTTACCAGAATATGAAACCGCCTTTAAGAACAGCTGGGCATATCAAGAACTCTATGTGCAGCGCAACTTTGGCCCAGCACAGCACAAATGGGGCAACATTCTTGGTTCGGCCTATGTCTTTGTCGATATCAACCTATTTAACGGCAAACTGCCTTGGACCTTGCATGATCCTGTTGCAGACCACTTGAAGTTAAAGCCTGCTGCAGAGTCGAAGAAAATTGCCTATCCAAAGCCAGATGGCAAACTGAGCTTTGACAAGCTGTCATCCGTCTTCTTGTCCAGCACCAACCATGAAGAAGACCAGCCTTGTCACCTGCAGTTAAAAGATGCCTCTGTGCCCATTTCTATTAACTTGGCGCTCTATGACGAACCGGCTCAGCGCTACTGCCCTGCCGGGGTTTATGAAATCATCCAAGATGCTGGCGATGCAGAGCCGCGCTTACAGATTAATGCAGCCAACTGCGTGCACTGCAAAACGTGCGACATTAAAGACCCGACACAAAATATCAACTGGGTATCGCCAGAAGGTGGCGGCGGTCCAAACTACCCCAATATGTAAGGCTTGCCGCACGAACAAAAAAGGACTCACTAGAGTCCTTTTTTTATGGCACATCAAACCTGCTAAGCGCACAGTAAATAGACGTGGGTTGTCATGGAGTCCGGCTGCACCAGTCGTCCAACGTTGACATAGTGACAGAACACGGGGAAATCGGCCGCTACCTCTCCCTGGGATGACAGCCACACCTCATGTCAGGTTGCTGCCGGCGTTATACCAGTCCATGGCATCAAGTGCCTACGGACCCAGATGTCGTGCGCAGGCGCAGGCGCAGTGACAGACAGGATAATGGAGACAGGAAAAACGAACGGCGCCACCCTGTGTTCTTTCACGGGCTTGGGCATGGGCATGGGCTTGGGCTTGGGCTTGGGCTTGGGCTTGGGCTTGGGCTTGGGCTTGGGCTTGGGCTTGGGCTTGGGCTTGGGTTTGGGTAGCACATAGGAAGAGCCAAATACCGCCCTGTATTCATACGCAGTGGTCGTGCGCAGGTTTTGTAAGTCTATGCCGGAGTTCTGGTGCGCACGTAACGACAAACGCCTTTCAACACGCCAAGCGATCTATTGCTGAACGGTCTAATACTTCAATGCTTCAATGCTTCAATGCTTCAATGCTGCAATGCTGGCGCGCCAAATTGCCACACAGCTGCGCATTGGGTTTCTGGACAATCCATGAAATCGACCTGCATGATTACTCCCCCGTCAGCAGTCAAAAATGCAATAACCTGCTGAGCATTCTGAGTTGGCAGGCTTAACCAAACGCCCAGTCTTTATCTGCGCTGTGTAAGACCCAAGAATCAGCACCTGTATCAGTCACTGTATGGGCTGCCTGTTCAGCCATTCTAAAGAATAGATTCCGATGGAAATGCGCCCACAGGTTGCTGCGTACCAATATCCGAGGATAGTCACCGAGCACTTCATGGTGCGATACCGCCATAGGATGTTGATCACAGAGCGGAATCCGCTCACCCGACTTGGCGATAAACACCCAAACACCGTCTTCAAACACCGCATCGATGAGCACAAAGGGTTCTATCGCGACCTGTATGCTAATTTTTTCGACCGGCGTGACCAAGACGTATCCATCGGCGTCCTTCCGCAAAATTCGGTAAAACAGCTTTACCATTTCAGGCCGTTTTATTTCACTGCCTTCATGAATCCACCGACCATCTCGGTCAATAAGCAAATCCATCGTCCCACAATGAGCCGGGTGCCACTGATCAACGGGCGGTAAATTTCCCGACAGCTGTTGCTCTAACATCTTCAAATCCATGGTATCGGATTCCTAATAAATGACCTTAATGATAAATTAATAATGTTATAAAACAGTTATTTAAGGTGGTTTATTAATGCTATTTATACATAAAAATAAACCACAACTACAGATGCATATTGCGTAAACCATGATACCATAGGATCAATATTATCCTGTGCAGGATCGCGGAGACTGCGCTTGGTAACGATACTTCTGCGATTAGCGCAGTCAGGCACATCAGACGACCAATACCCTGATTAGACACATTTCACTACCCAGTACGACCTGGGTTTTGCATCGGGTTTAACAGAAAACCCAAGCCGCTATCGACACCGATGTCTTCCCAGAGAACAGCCGTGTTGTAGTCCACGTGACAAAAGGCAAAGGTATTCATTCCTAACATCGGCACTGTGACAAGCTAACGCGCTTTACGACGCCACATAATGACTACATACCAGGAGTATCAGATTGCAACGAACTATTTATAACACCCCTGTGGTGAAACAAATATGCAAAGGCATTGCGATTATCGGGTTAAAACTCGCTGGATGGAAACTGGAAGGTCAACCACCTACAGAACAGAAATACGTTCTGGTTGCAGTGCCGCATACCTCAAACTGGGACTTCCCTATTACCCTGTCTATGGCTTTTGTATTTGGCTTTGACATCTACTGGATGGGTAAAGACAGCTTATTTAAGGGACCTATGGGCCCTATCATGCGATGGATGGGCGGCATTGCCATTCAGAGATCGAAGACCAATAACATTGTGCAACAGACCATTGATGCCTTTAATGCCAGAGACCGCTTAGTGGTTGCCGTACCGCCTGAAGGTACACGCGCAAAAGTGGCCCAATGGAAAACCGGTTTTTACTACATAGCGACTGGCGCTCAGGTGCCGATTGGCATGGGTTACCTAGACTACCCAAGAAAAACCGGCGGTTTTGGACCTACCTTTTATCCGACTGGCGATATCGATGTCGACATGGCTGAGATGAAGAAGTTTTACGCCAATATCGCAGGCAAATACAGCGATCAGTAATGCTGTCGTTCTGGTGATTCGCCTAATGGGCGGATGCCAAGCGTGCTAAATGACACGACTGTGATATAAGCAAAACGAGGTTTCGGCCTCGTTAACCCTTCAAACGACCCTCCTGTCGCCACGCCCCTTCAATGCCAGACACCCAATTGTATAAATACCGCCTAGGGCCGCGAATCTACCGCTGGCAAACGCCAATGAACTCAGGTGTTTGGGTATTACGTTGGATTGCTTGGGTATTACGTTGGAGTGTTTGGGTATTACGCTGGATTGCTTGTGCAGGCCCTATTCACGCGATAGACCCCTGATCTTGGATAGGTCGCGCTCAGCAGCTAGCCTATTGCAGTCGAGGGCATGCATTGACGACATTCAAGATAGGTATCAGTCTGTAACGGGGGTTGCCTTTGGGCACGCTAAGCGCACCCTAGGACTTGTCACATCGTATGGGTGGGCTTATCTGAATTCAGTGCACCAGCGAGGTAGGTTTCAATCTTATCTTTGGCCAATATACTGGTTTTATCAAACTGCACGCCAATCCCGGTAGCGCGGTTACCCTGTGCGCCCTTAGGGGTCAGCCAAATCACCTTGCCGGCCACAGGTATCTTTTCGGGTTCTTCCATCAGATTCAGGAGCAAAAACACCTCATCACCCAATTTGAACTTTTTATTGGTTGCGATAAACAAACCACCCCCAATGACAAACGGCATATAGGCTGCATATAACACCGCCTTATCTTTCATTGTAAGGGTTAAAATACCACTTCTACCGCCGGCACCTGCCATCGTGTGTCACCTCAAAAAATCATGTCATGCCAGGTAATCAATATCTCTTCGAGTACCAATTGTGGATTAAGATTCGTTTGTCTTTCTAATCCTGACTTATACGACAGTATATCGTCAGTGAGACCAAAAATGGAAACCGCTTTCGCATGTCGGACGGTATATTTTGTGATCTTGACCATCATTGGGTCTCTTAATGTAACCAAGCCCTTGCTGCCAAGGAAACGCGACATATCGGTAAGCCAGAGTGACAACCAAAATAACACCTGATCCATCGGCAATTTGTTCCACCGACCGGCTATCTCAGAAGGCCCCAGGTGCTTCCCCATTAGCTTATTCAAATCTTCGATCAACTTACTTCTTATATCGAGACTGCCCTGCTCGTAGAACCTCAGAGCCTCACAGGGGCGGTCATTGCATACAGACAACAGTAAATTCACTGTTTCTGGATCCTGAATATTGCCTGACAGCCATTGATGCGAGGTTTCATGATCGGGAGTGGCAATGGCATGCTTAAAACACCGGCTACGAATAGTTGCCAACAGCGATGCGGGTCGATCAGATAACAGGATAAGAAAGGTACCCGCTGGTGGTTCTTCCAAACTTTTTAATAACGCATTGGCCGACGCTTTATTCAATGTTTCTGCCGGTGTGATTACCAAGACTTTATGATGGCCCTGTTGTGCCGTCTGCTGCAAAAAGTGCATGGCATCGCGAACATCGTCCACAGCGATTTGCTTCTTGCCTTCGCGGTGACTGACCACGCGATAATCGGGATGCGATCCATTGGTGACCAGCAAACAAGACTTACAGGTGCCACAGGCATGCGCACCTTGCGCGGTTGGTGTCGGTGCCAAGCACAAAATGGTTGCTGCCAAGGCTTCTGCTAATGACTGGATGCCAAGGCCACCGGCACTGGATAATAATAGGGCGTGCGGCAAACGGTCCTCGGAAACCAAATGGGTTAACTGCTGATAGCCATTGTTTAACCAAGGAAAAAGCGCCATTACAGCAAACTCCCGATACGGGCATCTAATGCAGCGATCAATTGTGCCTTTACTTGCGGAAGGGCCACCGAAGCATCGATGGTGACAAATCGCTGGGGATATTGTGAAATCCGGGCCAAATACCCTGCTCTCACGCGATTCATAAAGTCCATACCTGCCGTTTCAATGCGATCAAGGGCGGCTCTTGCATCTGCCCGTGCCATACCGATTTCAGGTGGGCAATCGAGATACAGGGTCAAATCAGGCTGCATAGCGCCTTGTACCAGTCTTTCTAGCTCCAGAATGGCCGCAGTATCTATCCCACGACCGCAACCCTGATAGGCATAGGTCGCATCGGTAAAGCGATCTGAAACCACCCAGGTACCTGCATCTAAATGCGGCACAATAAATTGTTCAATATGTTGGGCTCTGGCGGCAAATACCATTAACAGTTCAGCCAAAGGGGCAACAGGCTCGTCGCGCGGTGCCAATACCATGGCTCTGATTTCTTCCGCTAAAGGTGTACCACCTGGCTCTCTGGTGACCACAAAAGGGATATTGGCAGCCGCCAAATAATCCGTTAAATAGCTTAAATTGGTGCTTTTCCCAACACCTTCCACCCCTTCTAGGGTGATAAATTTACCGCGATTCATCCGTTGCTGTGCTCGTAGGTGATGATTGATAGTCGGAACGCCGACCATACCGCTGATACTGTAAAACGGCCTGGTTGTGCGCTTCAAGTGTGGTCGAAAACTGATGACTGCCATCGCCCTTGGCTACAAAGAACAAACTTGACCCATCAGCCGGGTGCAGTGCTGCATTGATCGCAGCGGCGCCCGGATTGGCAATAGGCGTCTTTGGAAGGCCGAACATCGCATAGGTGTTGTGATCGTTTGGCGTTCTCAAGTGCTTCCGCGTCAGGTTGCCATCAAAATCAGGGCCGATCCCATAAATAGTGGTCGGGTCTGATTGCAAACGAATACCCTGCTGCAAACGGCGCACGAATACGCCGGCGATATCAGGTCGTTCTGAGGCTTGGCCCGTTTCTTTTTCGATAACCGACGCCAACACCAGGGCTTCATAAGGTGTTTTAAGGGGCAAATCTTTAGCCCGACCAGCCCACGCCGTATCGAGTATGGCTACTTGCCGCTTGTAAGCTTGCTTTAGGATATCGATATCGGTGCTGCCGGCAGTGTAACTATAGGTTTCTGGTGCAAACAACCCTTCTAGGTGGGTTTCTGTGGCGCCAATGGCCGCAAGCAATTGTTCTGGGGTCCAGTCATTGATCACCGACCGAAGTTTTGGTTGTTGTTTCAGCAAATCGATGTAATCCCGCGCAGTAAGTCCTTCAACCAGGGTTACCTGATACTGCAAAACGGCATCGCTATTAAACAAGCGAAGTATATCGACCAGGGTTGCCGTGGCGGGCACCTCAAATTCACCCGCCCTAATGCCTTCTAAGCCTGCTGCACGGGCATACCAACGGGCTACCCGAGCGTCTTTGATAGTGCCGTCTCGCTCAAGCCCACGTAATACAGGATACAACGCACTGCCAGGCGTAATGGTCACCACTTGGCTGCTGTCATTGCCATTGGGTTGCATTAATACATCGTAGATATAAAGACTGGCGGCAGACAACCCTGCGACAAGTACAAACAATATCCCGTAAAACCAACGCCCATTCACCGACTCATTTCCTCACGTAAACTGTTTATCAATTGCAATAACCCAGGGGGCTGTTGCGTATATTCGACACGCTGAGTACCCAGCGTAAATGAGCCTACCTGACGCAACAATATCACAGCATTACTCACAAATACGGCTTCTGCTTCACAGACATCGGATTCAGTAATCTTGCCAACTACCACCGCATCAAAATGCGCTGGGGCCAACGCCAAAATATGCTCACGTGCTACCCCTTTAACGCCTGCCAGATCAATCTCAGGGGTTTTTAAACAATTGCCTTTCACTAAAAAAACGTTAGCACTGGTGGCTTCAACCAGCTGGTCACCAACAAAGCGAAATCCGTCATCCCACTGTTGCGCTCGCACTTCTGCGGCCGCTAACACTGAATCGATACGATTGAGGTGCTTGTGACCGGCCAATTGTCGATTTACCGAAACCACACTGTCACAACGCCCCACCTGTAATGGCGGCAACTCCCATCCAAAGGGCAAAAGGTCAGCAGGATAAAACTCGACAATCACGTCAGGTGTTCCATCCACAAAAGCATATCCCCTACCCTGGTGATGCCTTAACACCAGTATTTTGAGCACACCGCAGTGATTGTGTCCTGATGACAGTACCGACAGCACCTGTGCTTCTATAGACTGAATGTTGAATCCAGTGCCAAAACCCAACGTGTGCGCGCTATGTGCAAGGCGCTTGAGGTGTGCTGACAGCAGGGGCGCCCTATTGTGTTGAATCCGGAGTGTTTCAAAAATGCCGTCGCCATAAGCAAGGCCACGATGAGGTAGCTTGAGATGATCTTGCCCTTGGCCGTTGATCCAAACGGTGGTCATCACAGACGCTTCCTCTCTAGATATGACGCAAGTGGCACCCACCAGTCAGGTGCCAATGCCTTGCGATAGTCCGCCGTGTTGTGGCACTGCGGTGGGTAACTAGCTACCTATATTTGCACCCATCCATTATTTAACTTTGCTGAACACCAAGCTGCCGTTGGTGCCGCCAAATCCAAACGAATTCGATAGACTGTGCTGTATAGGCATCGGTCGTGCCTGATGGGCCACATAATCAAGATCACAACCATCATCTGGGTTGTCTAAATTGATCGTCGGTGGCGCTACTTGATCACGAATCGCCAAAACCGAAAATATGGCTTCAACCGCGCCTGCTGCACCCAACAAGTGACCAATCATCGACTTGGTAGAACTCATCACCACTTGGTTAGCATAGTTGCCATAGAGCAATTTTGCGGCATGAGATTCTGCTTTATCGCCCGCATTTGTTGATGTGCCGTGTGCATTGATATAGTGAATATCAACGGGATCAAGGCCTGCATCGCGTACCGCATTAGCCATGGAAAGGCGCGCGCCGCGGCCATCTTCTGGTGGTGAGGTCATGTGATAGGCATCACCGCTCATACCAAAACCCGTTAATTCTGCGTAGATAGGTGCACCACGTTTTTTAGCATGTTCATATTCTTCCAATACCATGATGCCAGCGCCGTCTGACAATACAAAGCCATCACGGTCGCGGTCCCAAGGGCGGCTCGCGCCCTGTGGATCATCATTGCGCTGCGACAAAGCGCGCGCTGCAGAGAAACCCGCCATACCTAAGGGTGTTGATGCATTCTCAGCGCCACCAGCAATCATGACGTCAGCATCACCATAGGCGATGGTTCGGGCTGCGTAGCCAATGTTATGTGAACCGGTCGTACAGGCCGTTGTAATGGCATAATTGGGGCCCTTCATGCCATAGCGAATCGACAAATTGCCAGCAATCATATTGATGATGGCTGAAGGAATAAAAAACGGCGATATCCGCTTAGGACCCTTGCTGTTCAAAATATTATGGCTGTGTTCGATGCCTGCAAGGCCACCGATTCCAGAGCCTATAGCGATTCCAATGCGATCGGCATTGGCCTCTGTCACTTCCAAACCAGAGTCTTCAATTGCTTGAACACTGGCTGCCAAACCGTATTGAATAAAGACATCCATCTTCTTAACGTCTTTACGATCAATGTAGGTGGTGGCGTCAAAATCTTTAATGACACCACAAAAATGGGTGCCAAAATCTGAAGAATCAAAGTGATTAATATTGGTGATTCCGCTACGGCCAGCCAAAATACCGTCCCATGTATCTTTCACATTATTGCCCAGTGGGGTCAACATTCCCAGCCCGGTAACAACTACACGTTTGCGACTCATATGGATCTCCAGATGTCAGACAAAACAAAAGCCGTACCGCCAGAAGGCGAATACAGCTTTTAGATGACTACTATAAACAGAAAAATTACTGGTTAGCTAAGACGTAATCGATAGCGTCCTGAACTGTAGCAAGCTTCTCAGCTTCTTCATCAGGAATTTCTGTTTCGAATTCTTCTTCCAACGCCATTACCAATTCAACGGTGTCAAGAGAGTCTGCGCCCAAGTCGTCTACAAATGAAGCCTGTGGTGTCACATCTTCTTCTTTAGCACCCAGCTGTTCACATACAATCTTCTTTACGCGTTCTTCAATCGAGCTCATGTTTACACTCCAAGATGTTAAGCACTGCTTCTAAAAAATAGTGTGCTAGTTTATTAAAAAATTCTGCAATTTAGCAAGTGCTTATTGCAAGCTTACATAGCGGTACAGATATATGGCAATTATGCCATGTACATGCCGCCATTAACATGGATTGTTTCACCCGTGATATACGCCGCGCCATCACTGGCAAGGAACATCACGGTTTCAGCAATTTCTGACGCCTCACCCAAACGCGCAGCCGGCACTTGTGATAACAATGCTTCACGCTGCTTCTCAGGTAGATCATGCGTCATATCGGTTTGAATAAACCCTGGAGCCACCGCATTGACTGTGATTCCACGAGAACCAATCTCTTTTGCCAACGACCGTCCAAAGCCCTCAATACCTGCTTTTGAAGCGGCGTAATTGGCTTGCCCACCGTTGCCCATTGTACCCACTACCGAGCTAATATTGATAATGCGGCCCCAACGTGCCTTGGTCATACCCTTCAATACGGCTTTTGTGGTTCTGAAGATACTCGACAAATTGGTATTGATAACCTCGTCCCAATCGTCGCCCTTCATACGCAGCATCAAGTTGTCTTTAGTAATGCCCGCATTGTTGACCAATATAGCAACATCACCATAGGTTTCTTTGATCTGAGCGACCACAGCGTCGACTTCTGCCGTCACGCCAACGTTTAATCGCATACCCATGCCAGTCGCACCAGACGCTTGGATATAGGCAGTAATCGCATCTGCACCTGCATCAGACGTGGCCGTTCCCACAACAGTGGCGCCTTGTGACGCAAATTTCAAAGCAATGGCTTTGCCAATGCCACGGCTGGCGCCTGTAACCAAAACAACCTTACCTGTCATACTCATGATGCTGCTCCTGCATGGAATTCTGTTTCAAATGAAGCCAATTCGCCCAACGCGCCCACTGACAAGTTTTTATCTATGCGACGATTCAGACCACACAATACCTTGCCCGGACCACACTCTAGGGTGCGAGTGACACCTTGAGACACTAAAAACTCAACAGATTTTGTCCATAACACCGGACGGTACAGCTGTTCAACCAGATTCTGTTTTAAGGTGGATGGCACCGATTCAAGTCCTGCGGTGACATTTTGCACCACTGGAATACCCGGCACTTGCAGGGTGATGCCCGACAAGCTCTCTGCCAACTGCAAGGCTGCTGGACGCATCAATGCACAATGTGAAGGAACGCTAACGGGTAACGGCAATGCGCGTTTTGCGCCCTTTGCCTTCGCCAATACCATGGCTCGCTCAACAGCAGCACTGTTGCCCGCGATGACAATCTGCCCTGGGGAGTTAAAATTCACCGCCTCAACCACTTCAGATTGCGCCGCTTCTACACAGGCTTCAATTACCAAAGCATCATCCAAACCAATAATAGCTGCCATACCGCCGGTGCCAGCAGGCACTGCGCTCTGCATAAAGCGACCGCGTTGCTCTACCAACAACACTGCGTCGGTAAAAGCCAAGCTGCCACTGCAGGCCAATGCGGTATATTCACCCAAGCTATGACCGGCCATGTAAGCCGGCTGCATACCGCCGCGCGCTACCCACAGCCGCCATAAGGCGACACCGGCAGTGAGCAAAGCCGGTTGGGTGATATGCGTTTGGTTCAGTTGTGCTGCATCGCCATTCTGAATCTGATCCCAAAGGTCATAACCTAAGGCATCAGAGGCTTCAGAAAACGTGTGTTGAATAAGGGTTTCTTGTGCTGCCAGGTCACTCAGCATACCGATTTGCTGTGAGCCTTGACCCGGAAAAACAAAAGCAGTTGTAGACATTGATTGCTATCCAATTAAATGTTGCAGCCATTATTGTCAGCGCCAGCACAAAATAAAGTACCAGAACATAAAAACATCTGTGCGTTAGGGTTAATACTGAGCCTAGTTAAGGCCTCACTACCCTTCACGATGGCGCAAAAAGATAACACTCCTGTGTAAAAAGGTCATCTTTAGCGACAAAATATCTGGAAGTTCGTAGCGCTATTGATCAGCCAAACCCAACGCTCAGGCTGACCGACTTCAAGTGCGTTGTCATGTTAACGCCGAAGGCGCCATTTGGTACCTCGCCTATGACACGGTAGGGGTTATTGTTCTTATCGAGATCGCGCGCTTTGGTGTCGCAAATGCGGTTATTGGTTAAGGGCTGATTAAACTCATCTCTCACCAGCAAAACCTTTGGAAACAACCCATACTCATCGGTAGATGACAGCACGATACCAACCTCGCCTGACGACATTTCAACCAAACTGCCCGGCGGATATTCACCAATACATTTCACAAACTCTAGCGCCAAACTCCGGTCAAATTGCGTTCCAGCGTTGGTACGAATGACCTCTAATGCTTCTGATGTGGTAAATACCCGCGCATAACTGCGTGGACTTGTCATCGCATCATAGCAATCTGCTAAGGCCGCAATTTTAGAAAAGGTATTGATAGCGCCACCATGTAGATGGCGAGGATAACCGTGTCCATCGACCCGTTCATGATGGCTCGCGGCAATTTCAGCCAGCATAGGACCATCCAAAGGAATCTTCTTTAGCAACTGATAGCCGATTTTGGCATGATTGGCCATCACCGCAGCTTCGTCATGGTCGAGCTTACCCTTCTTATTCAGGATAGCGCTCGGTATGCGGGCCTTTCCCACATCTTGCAACAGTGCGCCCATTGCCAGTTTTTGAATTTCCTCTACCGACAGGCCCAAATATCGACCAAAGGTCGCGGCAATCACACAGCAATTCATACTGTGCTCTGCAGTATAATGATTAATGTCTTTTATTTGGGTCAAAAAGCGCAGCGCATCAGGATTGTGGAGCACGGTTTCCACTACCTGCTCTACTGCCACCCGACACTCTCTAACATTGAGCGTGCGACCCACTTTAATTGACTCCATCACCTTTGCGGCAATCTTGCGCGCTGAGTCAAAGGTGATGAGTGATTCTGGAATAATTTCAGCAAAGGTGCGGGGCCCAGGTCGGGATTTTACGATGCGCGCATTGAGGTCGGATTTTATTCTTTGTCGTCGCTCAAACGGTTCATTTTCTAGCGGCGAGTCACTAGCCACATCAGCTGCACGGGGTTCATCGGACTGTCTGTCGCCCTGCACTTGAATGCGCACAAATCGACACTGCTGTTTCAGCCGCATGATTTCATACTCATCAGAGACAACAAAGCCTTGTATTAGGAAATCAGACGCTTCCCAAGGGATATCCAACCCCACCACCTGCATACCAACTTCAACCTGAGATACAGGTATATCAATTTCCGTATAATCTTGATGTGCCATGACTGTCCAAAACTCCTTGTAACCAATGAGCAACGACCGTACAGATATCACCAATATCAAATTGGTTAGCGAAATTCAATTACCCATTCAGTCAAAACAAGAGGTACATCACCTTATTAGACCAAATTGTTAACGCTGCGCACGTCATCGTCTTTTATAACGATCCACTGCGGCGACCAATAGCTCATGAGGGATCGCATGGGCAGTTCTGCCCTGAAAACCCGTCATGGATTCAGCTGCCACGAGCGCATTCCATATCGCCTCTTCCGTAGCCTCTGCAGCAGCCTGAAATAGGGGCGTACAGGCATCTAGACCCAACATGGTCATAGCAGCACTTTCTGCCTTGGCACTGGTCCTATTTTGGGTGGAAAACGCCAAAAATATGTCGCCTGAAGAGTTGGAACCGAAGCCACCAGCCCAAGCCAAACCTGTCGTCGCACGGCGGGCCAATCGCTGACACTGTATGGGCAATAGCGGCGCATCGGTGGCAATGACAACGATTATTGAGCCTTGGTCTTTAACATCCCTAGGCGCATCCACATCAGGCAAAGGCACTTCCTTAGCCCCTATTTCTAGCCCCACCGGCGCATTGCCGCACCGCAGCAATCCCCTAACACCATAATTCGACTGCACCAAAACCCCCACTGTCCAGCCACCCAGTGCTGTGGGCAGCCGCCGTGATGCAGTACCAATCCCGCCTTTAAATTCATGGGTAATCATGCCAGTACCGCCACCCACACACCCCTCTTCTACAGGGCCGTCTGTGGCAGACCCAATAGCATCTAATGTGATCTGTTGGGTGACAGGAAAGGATTCTGCATCTGATAACCAGCCATCCCACGTTTCTCCGGCGACCGGCAAGTGCCACGCATTGTCGACACCCCGTTGCGCCGCATCAACGCAAATCGCATCCCTAACGACGCCGACGGCATGGGTATTGGTGAGCGCAATGGGTGCAGCCAGCAAGCCTTGTTCATTAAGCCAATGACTGCCGGTAAGTTCACCATTGCCGTTAAAGGAAAAGAAACCTGCCGTGCAATAGCGCTCATATATATCGTGCGCTGGCCAAATAGCAGTCACACCTGTACGCACCACATGAGGCTGGTCTTGTATTACCGTGGAATGCCCCACCCTAACCCCTGCAACGTCTGTGATGGCATTCAGTGGCCCAGTGGGCAACTGCCCGAGCGTTATTCCGAGATCACGCAATCGTTTTTTAGTCATGTAGGTTCTCTAGATTCAATAAATGTAATCTAGTCGGTTATATCAAATAATCAATGTATAGGTCACAACAAAACGTGTCGAAACGCGCCAGTCTATTGGCGGCGGGATGAGGAATGGTAAAGAAAACCTTGCTGTTGGCTGCGCTGGCAAACATTTTGACAGGCAAAAAAAAGGAAGGCATCAGCCTTCCTTTTTTGATCATGTCCGGAGCAATTATGCTTCGTCTTTGATCTCAATCACTTTCTTGCCACGGTAAAAACCGTCTGCAGTTACATGGTGACGCAAGTGCGTTTCGCCAGAAGTCGCATCGACAGAAAGAGTTGGTGATGACAATGCATCATGTGAACGACGCATACCACGACGTGAACGGGTTTTTTTGTTCTGCTGAACAGCCATAACTGCCTAATCTCCTAATTTTCGTTACCTGGACTCTTCATTTGAGCCAGAATACTGAAGGGGTTAATCTTTTCCACATCCTGTACTGTAGCCACTTCTACAGGATCGGCAAATTCGGTTTTAATCTCACACTGCCCTACCGGGTGCATGGCAAACTGAGGAACACTCAAAATTAGATCATCTTCTATAAGGTCGACAATACTAACCTGGCCGTCCGGTAAAACCACCATCGCATCAAGGTGCTTTGGCATAGATTTGGCCATTTCATCATGAAAGGCAAAACCCAAATGGATTTCTGATTCTAGCTCAAAAGGCATGAGATCCATGCATCGTTGACATTCTACCTCAACCATACCGGCGGCTTCACCCACAACCTCTCTAAATCCATCTTCTCCTACGCCAAACTTCAACGTTATTTGCACATCGCCCTCATGGCTGGACAATCCCTCACACAATCGTGTGAAAGCCGAAACCGGGAGGTCACCTTTTAGAACGACGCCTTGATCAGCCATTCGGTAAGGTTCAACGTGCTTGTTAAGAGTCTGCTTTGACATAGGCGCGGTATGATATTGACGTGCCTCCCTTCTGTCAAAGACTTATTGGCAAGAAGTGTATCTTTTTCATGTAAAACTGGCAATTTATGGTGCCATTGGGTGACATCGGACCGGTTTTTACCAATAAATGGTTCGGATCACCGTTACGAGAAGCAGAAGCAAACCGCATCGACGGTCCCTCAGGCTTAGCGTATTGGTTAAGGCCTCCTTAAAAACCTTTGTGTTAGCCGCGTTTATAGAATAACCCAATAACATTTCTTGAGATTAAAACTGGTGGGGAAAAGCCGATAACAACTGGATGTATCCTTCTAATGTGGGTCTTACAATGACTATATAAACACCCTTATGCCGCGAATGTAGCAGCGTGACCCAGCTCAAGGTTTTCTTTCATCGTTTCTACCCAGAAGCTAATTGAATGAGTGCCTTTTTTCATCTGTCTTTTACCCAATGGTAATGCAAATCTAATGATAGAAAGCCAACCAGTATTGCCACACCATCCCGCAAAAATGGCAGATAACAGCTCAAATTCACCGTAAAAAACCGCTTCGTTTTTCGGGCACATCACGTATCACTTTATGGACAAAATTATGGCCAATTTTCGGCTAGACGATCCAGAATTTTGGACTATTCTTGGGTTGAATAGCGCGGTTTCTTATTGAAAATATTTTCATCGTGAAAGGAGAATACTATGGACCTTCAATCTATTGTTTTTAATTTTTCTGAAGGTGACGGTAAAAACAAACAACTTTTGGGAGGAAAAGGTGCCAATCTCTGTGAAATGACCCAACTTGGTTTAAATGTGCCTCCTGGATTTGTAATCACTACAGAAGCTTGTATTGCTTACCTTGAAAATCCAGACAAGGGATTGAACATGGAACTAATGAATCAGGTCAGAAATCAGATCTCTGTCATTGAGCAACAAACCGGCAAAGTTTTTGGCGGTGCAGATAACCCACTATTACTGTCAGTTCGTTCTGGTTCTGCCCTGTCTATGCCTGGAATGATGGACACCATTTTAAACCTCGGGCTAAATTCTGTCACTTTGTCAGGACTGATACAAAAAACTAACAACCCGCGTTTTGTATTCGATGCCTATAGACGATTCATTCAGCTATTTGGTCATGTTGCCTTGGGTATTGACGATGAATTATTTGACCAGCATTTTTCAAAGATTAAAGGCGATGCAGGGTTGGCTTCAGACGTTGCCATGGACGCCAGTCACTTGCAAAAAATTAGTCAATCATTTCTGGACGTCGTTGAAAAACAAACTGGTCGCTCCTTCCCTGATGATCCCTACGAACAACTAGAATTGGCAATCAAGGCTGTGTTTGGTTCCTGGAATGGAAAAAGAGCTATTGCTTACCGACGAGAATTTAATATTACGCCGCAGATGGCAAATGGTACCGCTGTCAACGTGTGCAGCATGGTTTATGGAAATATGGGGAATGATAGTGCTACCGGAGTGGGGTTTACTCGTGACCCAGGAACTGGTGAAAACGTTATGTATGGAGAATACCTGCTCAATGCACAGGGTGAAGATGTGGTTGCAGGAATCCGTACACCAAAACCAATTGCCGAAATGGAACGGGAAATGCCAGATTCTTATCAGCAACTGGTTACGTTACGCAATAAACTTGAAGCGCATTTTATTGATGTACAAGACTACGAGTACACCATAGAGAAAGGCATCTTATTTTGCTTACAGACTCGCAATGGTAAAATGAATGCAACAGCCAGAATACGCACAGCGGTAGAGATGGTTGCAGAAGGACTGATTTCAAAAAGTGAAGCCTTGTTGCGTGTTGATCCCGATTTGCTAGAGCAATTATTACACCCTGCACTGGCACCCAATCATAACTTTACATCCATTGTAACCGGTCTTCCTGCCTCTCCAGGAGCTGCATCGGGAAAGGCGATTTTTGATGCTGATCGCGCCGAGGCGATAGGTAAAACTGGTGAAAGAGTGATACTGGTGCGAGTAGAGACAAAACCAGAAGACATACATGGATTTTTCGCGTCCCAAGGCATTCTTACTTCACGGGGAGGCAAAACATCACATGCTGCTGTCGTCGCTAGGGGTATGGGTAAACCCTGTGTCGCTGGTGCCGAAGGTATAGAAGTAAATGTTAAAAATCGTGAAGCGACTATTGGCGCAACCACAATTCGTGAAGGTGATTTGATCACCATTGATGGCTCCACAGGTAATGTCTATATTGGTGAAATACCCACGGTTGAGCCAGAATTCTCCGAGAACCTTAAAGTTCTATTAGGTTGGGCTGATGCCGTCGCTAAGCTAAAAGTACTGGCTAATGCCGACACACCTGCCGCGGCAAAAAAAGCGCGCGAGTATGGCGCTCAGGGAATTGGACTATGCCGGACTGAACGTATGTTTAACGATGTTGATCGTTTGCCTATCGTTGTAGATATGATCCTTGCAGATACATTGAATGACCGAGAACAGATATTGAATAGATTACTGCCAATTCAGCGTTCTGATTTTTTTGAAATCTTCAAAGTCATGTCTCCACTTCCTGTCACTATTCGTTTGTTAGACCCACCGTTACATGAGTTCTTACCCAATGAACAAGAAATACTTGAAGATTTGGCACAACTAACAGGCGTGCAAAAAAATATTCAGGGCATGGACACGCTGGTTGCAAATTTAATGTATCTGGATTCCAGCAAAGTTCACACAACGCTGCCAGAACCCTTCAACACGTTTAATTCTGATTTGGTGGCCCAGATGATTGCCAAAAAGCAGAATATGCTTAATAAAGTTAGGCAGTTATATGAAGTTAACCCCATGCAAGGTCACCGGGGTGTTCGCCTGGGTATTACACATCCTGAAATATACGGCATGCAAATACAGGCAATTCTTGAAGCCACTGCTCAATGTCAAAAAGAAGGTATTCCTATTGAACCTGAAATTATGGTTCCACAGGTAGTCACAACAAAAGAGGTGCAGGTAATTAAAGCATTAACTCAGGATATTGCATCTAAGTTAGAACAGGAACTGGGTCTAAAATTATCCTATAAATTCGGCACCATGATGGAATCGGTGCGCGGCATTTTATGTGCTGAGCCAATTGCTGAAATGGTCGACTTTTTTTCATTTGGCACCAATGATTTGACCCAGGCGGTATTTTCGTTTTCAAGAGAAGATGCCGAGAATAAATTTCTGCCAAATTACGTGAATAAAAACATTTTGGAGAACAACCCTTTTGAGGTACTTGACGTTACTGGAGTCGCTCGGTTGATGAAAATTGCGATAGCGGACGGTCGCAAAGCGAAGCCAGATCTTAAAGTAGGTATCTGTGGAGAACATGGAGGCCATCCCGCTTCTATTGCTACTTGTCATGCAATGGGTCTGACCTATTGCTCCTGTTCAGGACCGCGCGTTCCCGTAGCTAGATTAGCAGTGGCTCAGTCTAAATTAAGAGCAGATGCAATTTAAGGAGATAAATGGACGATAATTTAAGTGTGACAATATTCATTGCCGATTTCATAATCTAGATTGTGATTTCGGCAATGAAGGCCTACCAGTATTGCTCTATATCTTATTGGATAAATAACGCTCCTGAGTTTTCAGATAGCCTTATCCTGTTGATTTGAGACAGGTGTCTGGCTGTTACGAGCATTCTAACTTTCAGCTTGGGTTTTAATAGCGTCAATTCGTTTTCAAGAATTGAAGATCAGAAAGTAGACCAACTTATATGCAAGGGAATATAGCGGCTGACAATGCATCCTTAAATTATTGGTTACGGTCTCATCCTTCTTTCCAGTGCCGTTTATTTGGAAATCACTATGTGAAGTGATATCAGCACGCGCCTATTGGGTGGTTACACATAAAACCATAAAGATTGAGGAGGGGCATTTACATCGCGCTTTTAAATCAAGAATATGGTGCATACCGCATCTAGATGGCATACAAAATGTCATATGGATTATCAAATGAGACAACCATTTACTATCTAGTCGCGACAACTAGGGTAACCAAATCTAGGTTACATGGTGTTTCCTTACTATATAAGCAGAGCGACCCAAACTATGAACCGCGTTTACCGCCTCGTAATGGACTGCCCCGACCAAGTCGGCATTGTTGCTAAGGTTTCGACATTTATTGCTGATTATCACGGCACAATTACCGAAGCCAACCACCATGCCGACGTCGACAACGGCTGGTTCTATATGAGAAATGAGATTTTAGCCAGTTCGATTCCAGTCGACATTGAGGAATTTAAGCAAGCGTTTGGCGCATTGGCTACCCAGCTCAATATGCAATGGCGGCTTTCTGACTCACAGCACCCCAAAAGGGTCGCACTGCTGTGCAGTAAAGATTCACACTGCCTGTCTGACATCCTTAATCGGTGGCACAGCGGCGACCTCGCCTGTGACATCGCTTGCGTTATCTCTAATCACGAGAACCTGCGCGGATTGGTTGAATGGTATGGCATTCCGTTTCATTTGGTACCGGTTGATCTGGCCAACAAGTCCTTACATTTCGAAACCATCGATCGATTGATACAAGCTGCGCAATGCGACACCATCGTACTGGCGCGGTATATGCAAATTCTGCCGCGCAGTTTTTGTGAACAGCATGCTGGTAAGATCATCAATATCCACCACAGCTTTTTACCGTCATTTATTGGGGCCAAACCTTACCATCAAGCCTTTTTAAGGGGCGTGAAACTTATTGGCGCCACCTGCCACTATGTCACCGGTGATTTAGATGCCGGTCCGATCATTGATCAGGATGTTGCCCGTATCAGCCACAGACATGATGTAACCGACATGGTGCGATTGGGAAAAGATGTTGAAAAACTGGTGTTGGCACGTGGATTACACCAGCACCTAGAAGACCGCATTATCATTCACGATAACAAAACCATCATTCTAGATTAATGAAATTGACTGGGGATCCTACGCAATGCGACCGGTAATACTGGCTTCGACCTCTGACATGCGAAAACAACTATTGCTCCGCTTGCTGCCACAAGTGTCTGTAATGGCTCCAGATTGCGATGAAACCCCTCGGGCGCATGAGCATCCAAGGGATTTGGCTTTGCGTCTGGCTATCGACAAGGCGGCATCACTGAAAACCCAGCTCCCCGATCACCTCATCATTGGGTCGGATCAAGTCGCGACGCTAGATGACCAACTGATCATTGGCAAACCTATGACCCAAGAGGGCGCCATCGCACAGTTACAGGCCGCTTCAAATCGCATACAGACCTTTTATACCAGCCTGTGTTTGCTGAATACCCACACAGGCACGATGCAGACCGACGTAGTGGTTACGCAGGTGCACTTTAGAATGCTCAGTGATGACCTAATCTTGCGGTATGTGACACAAGAAGATGTGCGGTATTGCGCGGGTTCATTCAAAGCCGAATCTGCCGGCATCCAACTATTTTCTCGCATTGACAGCCCCGATCCGACAGCGCTACTCGGTTTACCCTTGATTCGGTTGGTGGACTTTTTTATCGAAGAAGGCGTTGCTCTGGGCTAATGCCAGAGCAACTCATAGTGACAGGACGGTGCAACTATTGCATGGATGGCGTACTGCTCAAAAAGACGCGTGACAATTGACTGCCGACACTCATACCCAATTCCTTGGTAAATTGGTGCCATGCCGATGGCATTGGCGTGAAGTCAATGGTGGTCTCATAGCCCCATTCGCGGGCCAACTGACTGGTAGACTTCAAACCATCAATCAAACCCAACGACACTGCCTGCTCGCCTGTCCAAAACAATCCAGAAAAGATTTGTTCGTCATCAGCCAAGCGATCACCGCGACCAGCCTTCACCGCGTCAATAAACTGTCCATGCACTTGCGACAAGAGCGATTCAAAAAATGCCTTTTCATCGGCCTTTACCGGTACGAAGGGATCCAAGAATGCCTTATGGTCACCCGACGTGAATTGTCGGCGCTCAACACCCACCTTTTCAATGGCCTGTGTATAACCAAATGACACAGCGGTCACACCAATAGAGCCCACAATACTGGCCTTATCAGCGTAAATATTGTCTGCGGCCGCCGCTATATAATAGGCACCGCTGGCACCGGTATCCATGATGACTGCTGCAACTGGGATATCGGTATGCAATGCCTGCAACCGGTCGATTTCGTCGTAGACGTAACCAGACTGCACAGGACTGCCACCGCCACTGTTGATGCGCAAAATAACACCCTTGGTATCGGGATCGCCAAAGGCATTACGTAAACCATGAATGATATTGTCTGCCGATGCTTCCTCGCCATCACCAATCATGCCACGCACCTGAACAACCGCAACATGACCGCCCGTTTCTGCAAAACCCGACTCAGACACACTGGTCCAACCGAAATACAACAGCGTAAATAAATAGGTAAAGGTTAACGACTTAAACAAGATTCCCCAACGACGCGAACTACGCAGCTCTTTTGAATGGGTCATCACCACTTTTTCGATTAACTTCCATTGCTTATCGTTTTGTGGCTGCGACACACCGCCAGAGTTGTGTGTTTGATCAGTGGGCTTGTCTGTGGCTTGGGTAGACTCAGCGCCGATCTCAGGTTCATTCCAGGGATTCATCGTGAGCCTCCTTCTTTTAGTCTACTCAAGGGTTTTGCTAAACGCGGATCTAGTACCGCGCTCACAAATTGTTTTTCGGCCGAGACCGGGTGATTAAACGACAAACTTTCTGCATGTAAGAACAACCGGTCAAATCCGTCTTTGGCGCCTTGGCGCAACAGATCATCGGGACAGTACTTTACGTCCCCCACAATCGGACATCTCATATACTGACAATGCACCCGAATTTGGTGGGTACGGCCAGTGACAGGGCTGGCTTGCAGCAGTGTGTAATTGTCAAAGCGCTTTAACACCTTATATAGGGTCAACGATTTCTTGCCATCGTCTTTGACCTGCACCATGCGTTCGCCCGAGGGCAAAGCAAATTTTTCTAAGGGCGCTGTCACCCGATCACAGTCGTCTGGCCACCTACCCGCTACCAGACACAAATAATTCTTGCGAATGACCTTTTGCTTAATATCGTTTTGCAGCTGCTTTAAGGCGCCGCGTTTTTTAGCCAGCATCACGCAACCGGATGTGTCTTTATCCAACCGGTGCACCAGCTCGACATAGCGGATGTCTTCACGCATTTGCCTCACCGACTCGATTAAGCCCAATGACACCCCACTACCACCATGTACTGCCAGACCTGACGGCTTATTGATAACCATCATGGCATCATCTTCCATCAGAATCGCATCCGTAAGGATCTGCGCCATATTGGTGCTGAGCTCGGCATCCGCCGCACGCACGGCGGTACGTACTGGTGGAATTCGGACCAAGTCGCCGGTGGCCAGATGGGTAAGCGGCTTGACACGTTTGCCATTGACCCGCACTTCGCCTTTTCTGATAACCCGATAGACCCAAGACTTCGGGACGCCTTTTAAAAAATACAGCAAAAAGTTATCGACACGTTGGCCATCGCGGTCTTCATCGATGGTAATCATTTGTACACTGGACACTGTGAATGCTCACTGAGAGGAATTTTGCAGCTAGTTTAACACTACCCCCATACGCAACAACGTAAACCACACGTAAAAAACCGATTTAACAGTTACCAGTGGAATACAGACACCCACAGGTTGGCCCGCTACAGACGCCCGCTATGCCAATAAATTGAGGCACTGTAGGGCCGAACGGAAATTGTTAACACTATTTACTGTATATAGGCACAGGATATTTGCTGCAGCGAAATTTAACTGCTATATTGCCACGGCCTTTATAAGGCACTGAAAGAGCGCCACCACTACGCGCTAGATGCATTAAGACAAAAGTGCCCATCATTCCTTTTGTAAGAAATACCAACTGGATCATTACTGAATCCACACCTGGTATCCCGAACCGAAACATAACGTCAAAAACGATATGATTTTCGAAGCGGTTAGAGTTATACAGCATATAGTGGCAGCCATTCAGTTAATTGAATTGCAAGACCAGAATTACATGAAGTCTGTAGTGTCTGACATGGCCTTGAGCCCGCACTACACAGTATTGCTACCATGCCGATTGCATGGGAGACAAAAAGCACCAGTTAACCTGGTTGCTGCACAGCGCTAATTTGCCTATGTCATACTTAATAGGTGGGACTATGCAGTCTTAAAACGCAACAATACTCGGCACGTGTAAATATTTCTTTGACAGTCTTGCTTTTCCAACATCCGTAACGGAACAGAAGAGCAATTTAATAGCATGAAAAGAATTTTAATAAATGCAACCCAGACCGAGGAAATTAGGGTTGCACTGGTCGATGGCCAGAAATTATACGACCTCGATATCGAAAGCGGTTACCGCGCCCAAAAGAAAGCAAACATCTATAAAGGCAAAATAACCCGCATTGAACCCAGTCTTGAAGCCGCATTCGTTGAATACGGTTCTGAGCGTCATGGCTTCCTTCCCCTTAAAGAAATCGCCCGCGAATATTACACCGACCCCAATGTAACGGGCCGCGTCAATATCAAAGACATTCTGAAAGAAGGCACTGAAGTTATCGTTCAGGTCGACAAAGAAGAACGTGGTAATAAAGGCGCAGCCCTTACCTCAATGGTCAGCCTCGCTGGTCGTTATTTGGTCCTGATGCCTAACAACCCAAAAGCCGGCGGTATCTCTCGTCGTATTGAAGGTGATGACCGCGCGCAATTGCGTCAGGCATTGCAGTCAGTTGTCGTTCCTGAAGGCATGGGCATCATTGTCCGTACCGCGGGCATCGACCGCACAAGTGAAGAGCTTCAGTGGGACCTAGATTACCTCGTCCAACTGTGGGAAAGCATCACGGCTGCTGCAGCTGAAAAACAAGCACCCTTCCTTATCCTACAAGAAAGCAACGTGATCCTACGTGCGATCCGTGACTATCTGCGTCAGGATATCGGTGAAGTCTTAATCGACCGCAAGGAAGTATTTGACTACGCCATGGACTTCGTCCAGAAAGTGATGCCGAGCTACCAGAGCAAAATTCGTTTGTACAATGAATCTGTGCCTTTGTTCAATCGCTATCAAATAGAAACCCAAATCGAAACGGCATTTCAACGCGAAGTGAAGTTACCTTCTGGCGGTTCTATTGTGATCGACCCAACCGAAGCCTTGGTATCCATTGATATCAACTCATCGCGCGCTACCAAAGGCAGCGACATTGAAGAAACGGCACTCAATACCAACTTAGAAGCGGCAGAAGAAATCGCACGCCAATTGCGTTTACGCGATATGGGCGGACTGATTGTTATCGACTTTATTGATATGTCACATAACAAGAACCAACGCGATGTTGAAAACCGTCTCAAAGAAGCCACCGAAGCAGACCGTGCCCGTGTACAAATCGGCCGTATCTCACGTTTTGGCTTATTAGAAATGTCACGTCAGCGCCTGCGTCCTTCTTTGGAAGAAAGCAGCGGCCACGTTTGCCCTCGTTGTAATGGCCAGGGTGTTATCCGTGACGTGAAGTCTTTGGCATTGGCCATCCTACGTTTGGTAGAAGAAGAGAGCCTAAAAGACCGCACAGCGCAAATTCGCGCGATTGTGCCAGTCTCTGTGGCAACCTACTTGCTAAACGAAAAGCGCCATGCAATTGCTGAGCTTGAAACACGATTAAAGATTAATGTCATTGTTATTCCTAATCCAAACATGGAAACCCCTCACTATGAGGTCGTGCGTCTACGTGATGACAACGAAATCATTGCTGAAGGTGAGCCGAGCTTTGCCATTCAATTAGAAGAAACAACCTCTGAAGCAGAGATGTCAATTCAGCCACCGGCCAAAGTTGAAAAAGCAGCTGTGTCTGCCGTATCGGTTTCTAGCAAACCTGCTCCAGTCGTGGAAAAGCCAGTTCAAACGTCACCGGGCTTGTTGGCTGGCTTGTTTTCTGCAATCGGTAAGATGTTTGCTCCTAAAGCACCTGAGCCAAAGCCTGCGCGTCAAGCAAAGAGCAGCGGTGAACGATCACCGCGTCCGCGCCGTGACGATTCAAATCAGGGCCGCGGTAAGAAACCATCAAACCGCAATAGCTCTGGAACCCAGTCAAATAGCAACCGCCCTAAAAAGCAGTCAAAGCCACGCCCACCGAGAGACAATGCTGAATCTGCAGAAGTAGTCGTCGATGAAAACGGTGCAAAGACAACTGAAGCCCGTCGCCAAAACCGAGACAAGTACGGTAATGTCCCGAGTGATGAGAAAGGTCGCAACCGACGTCGTCGTTCTCCTTCGCAGCGCACCCGTCGCCCAGAGTCGGACGAAGTGTCTGAAGCCACTGCAGCAGCAACCGCGGCAGTCGTTGATACCACCAATCAAGCAGTTGAAGTGGTAGTCGCTCCAACAGCACCGGTTGTTGAAAAAACAGAGCGCGCTGAAAAAACTGAATCAGTTTCAGTTGACGCGCCGCAAACTGACACAGCAGCACCTGTTACAGCTGCACCTGCTGAATCTTCAGACGGTGATGTTGCTGAGAAGCCTGCGCGCAAGCCTCGCAAGACGTCTACCCGTGAACGCAAGCCACGTGGTCGCAAGCCAGCAGCAAAAGCCACTCTAGATGGGTCTGAGCAACCTGCTAAAGAAAGTACTACTACTGCTGAAGCGCCTGCCGCTAAGCCAGCTGCAGCCAAAGAAGATAACGCTGTATCTGCTGCAAAAACCGAAACGGTTAAAGCAGCGCCTGCCGCTGAAAAAGCAGTAGCCGCTGAACCCGCAAAAGTTGAGGCTGTAGAAAAGAAAGCAGCGCCCAAAGCTGAAAAACCTGCTCCTGCAAAGAAAGAGACGCCAGCAGTTGTCGCGTCTGAACCTGCCAAAGACACTGCGGCAGACACCAAGCAGCCTAAAAAGCGTGCCTATAATGATCCGCGTGAAGTAAAGCGCCGTGAATTAGAAGCAGCTAAAAACGCCAACGAGTAATCGCAACGACAAAAAAAGGGACCTTTAGGTCCCTTTTTTTTCGCTTGAAGTAAACACCCTGCTCTATCGCAATGCGTCGATGTGGTCAGCCATTAACGTGGCATCACAGGTCTGCATAGCTCTCAAGCCGCGCACAACACCGTGCTGGTTGGTTTCTGATTGGTTTTGGCTAATTTTAAATTTGCCCTCCATATGAGAGACGCGAATATCAATACCAACAATCGCTCTGAGCATTTTTTTAATATACTCTTCGGGTGCATCCGATACCTTCCAAGGCTTGTCGCGACCAGCCTCATGCTTATTCGTTAGTTGTTCCACTATCTCGATCAAACGTTCCGGTTCATCGTAAAATTGCACATCACCACGCACATGCACTACCTCATAGTTAAAGGTAGGGACCACTTTGCCGTGCTCTTTTTTTGACGGATAAAATGACGGAGAAATATAGGACTGCGGGCCTTGAAAAATCACCAAACACTCAGACTGCACCTCATCCAACTTCCACATGGTATTGCCTCTGGCAACATGCCCTCGTAGCACCAACTGTTCTGGATTACTGGTATCTAGCATAAACGGAATATGGTTGGCAATTATTCCACTGTCACTGGTCAGAATGATGGCTCCTAAAGGATATTGATCGATCAGCTGATACAGCGCAGCACTTTCGACTGTTTCGAAATGCTTTGGAATGTACAATATGTTCTCTCCGAATTAGTTGGGATTACAGAAAAAAATATTTTATAAAATAGGTTCTCAGCGTCAATAAAAATCTGCGTGCCTATACGACTAATGGCGCATTCGCCATAGGTCTAGTTCATAAATTCGTCGTAGCCATTCAAACTGTGCATAATTTAATGGAATAAGGTACCCAAAATGGGCATTAGCAATTCGTCATATAAAGCAGAATACCAATCTTTTTCAAAAAACCAAAATGAATTTTGGCTAGAAAAAGCTCAGGATATTAGCTGGTTTAAAAAGCCTGCCACGGGTGTTTCAGAGCGGGCACCAGGTCTCTATGATTGGTTTGCGGATGGCGAGCTGAATACCTGTTATTTGGCCTTGGACCACCATGTAGCGAATGGCAGAGGCGATCAACTGGCGCTTATTTACGATTCACCAGTGACCGGAACCCAACAAAAATTTACTTACGCAGAATTGACCACCCGAGTAGCCAAATTTGCTGGCGCGCTTGAAGACCTTGGCGTTACTAAAGGTGATCGCGTTGTGATCTACCTGCCAATGATTCCAGAAGCAGCGGTCGGCATGCTGGCTTGTGCACGCATTGGTGCTATCCATTCAGTGGTATTCGGTGGATTCGCAGCCCATGAGTTGGCCATTCGGATCGACGACGCGCAACCCAAAGTCATTCTTTCAGCCAGTTGTGGTATCGAAGGCGACAAGTTAATTCCATACAAACCACTTCTAGACTCTGCCATAGGCATGGCCACCCATAAGGTGCAGAACACGGTTATTCTTCAGCGTGAACAACAACCCGCTGATATGCAGCCTGACTTCGATCTAGATTGGCACCACATAGAGGCAAACGGCAACGAATCCCTACCCGTTGCAGTAAAAAGTACCGACCCCTTGTATGTGCTCTATACCTCAGGCACTACCGGCAAACCTAAGGGCGTTGTCAGAGACAATGGCGGCCACGCCGTCGCTATGCGCTACAGCATGGAATATGTCTATGACATGAGTCCCGGGGACGTTTTCTGGGCAGCATCAGACGTGGGCTGGGTCGTGGGCCATTCTTATATTGTCTACGCTCCGCTCATTACCGGATGCACCACCATCCTCTATGAAGGCAAGCCGATCCGAACCCCCGATGCTGGTGCTTTTTGGCGTGTGGTCAGCGAACATGGTGTGAATGCCCTATTTACCGCTCCAACGGCTTTTCGCGCCATCAAAAAAGAAGACCCTCATGCCGCATTACTTGAGCAATATGACATTTCATGCCTCAAGCGTATCTTTCTAGCTGGAGAGCGATTGGATCCCCCTACCTACCATTGGCTCACAGAAAAGACCAACAAACCTGTGCTTGACCATTGGTGGCAAACCGAAACGGGTTGGGCAATAGCTTGTAATCCAGTTGGGATTGAAACCTTTCCTGTTAAGGCAGGTTCTGCGACCTTCCCTTCACCTGGTTTTCAGGTGGAAATCATCAACACCCATGGCGAACAATGCCAGCCCAATGAGCAAGGTGCAGTGTGCGTTAAGCTTCCACTGCCACCGGGTTGTCTGCCGACTGTATGGGGCGATGACAAGCGCTTTAAGAGTTCCTATTTGAAGAGCTACCCTGGCTATTACTTGACCGGTGATGGCGGTTATTTGGACGAAGACGGTTATCTCTTTATTATGGGCCGAACGGATGACGTGATAAACGTTGCTGGACACCGCTTGTCAACTGGAGAAATGGAAGAAATATTGGCTGCTCACCCTAGCGTGGCTGAGTGTGCGGTATTTGGTATCAATGATTCGCTTAAGGGCGAACTACCGGTTGGCATGGTGGTATTGAAGGACGGTGTTGAACCTGACTTCGAACAACTGGAAAAAGAACTCATCGCTTCTGTCCGTAACACCATTGGTGCCATCGCTTGTTTCAATAGAGCTATCATCGTCGACCGGCTTCCCAAAACCCGATCAGGCAAGATTTTGCGCAGAACCCTACGTCAAATGATGAATGGAGAAACCTATCAGGTACCCTCCACTATCGATGATCCAGCCATCTTGGATGAGATTTTAGGTCACATATCGTCTTCAGACCTGTAAGTGTTCAGGCAACTAAAAAAGACAGGCTTGCCTGTCTTTTTTTATGGTTATTCCGCCCATTGCCACGACTACTGGTGATGTGCGGCCCCCACACCAATGTGTTCCTGCAGAAGACGCTGTAAATGGCCCAACTCATTGACGATGGCCGCCGTTCTTAATGCAGATGTTGGTTGATCACCCAATGCTTGCAATTTCAACACATGCGCATTGATCGCGGTTTGCAATGTGCGTTCACGCTGACGCCACTGCTCCATATTTCCCAGCAACCCATGACTGGTATCATTACCCTGTATTTTACGGTCGAAATTACCCTGTTTGAACTCGATAAGGCGACACCGAAATACATGCAATACCGCACCGACATAGCGTTGCCATACCGCATGAGCAAAGCCTAGTGCTGCCAGATTGACGAACGCCATCACCAAGACAATAAATCCAATGGCCTTCAACATCACAATCAACAAATCTTGTTGGGCCGATTGGTGAATCGTATATAGGTTATTTTCTAGCAGCTGACTGAATTGCACATACAAATATCCCATGGCGATAATAAATAGCGCCAGCTCAAGCAATACCAGCGAAACACTCAATGCGCCCTGCACTTTGAAATCGACAAAGTGCCGGGTGCGCCGCGTTGTAGCAGGATTTTTTAGAGATCGTGACATTCGAAACAGAGCTCCCTATTGTTAGGCGTTTCAACAATGCTGCCATGGGTTTTGCTATAGCCAACGTGACAGGATAGACAGCTGACCCGACCCTCGGGCAACACCATGCTGTCTGCCAGTGCAGCAATAGGCACGTAGCTCGACAAAGCAATCTCCGCCGCTGCCTCATAATCGATTCCCACCGGATGGTTCACACGCCCACCAGCATGTTGCACGACCCCGTTAATGCCCATCACTACCTGGGGCGTTGCCTCTGGGCCTTGATTTTCATGGCACTGCAAACAATCCTCCGAAAATCGGTCCAAGGCGATGTTTTCGTCATTCCCGGTGAGACTCAAGTGCCCCTGATCCAATATCGCTGAGCCGTTGTCTGCCATATTTGCAAAAAATACCGGTTCATGGCAGGACAGACAGTAGGTCTTTTTGTCCGCTGCAACCGTTAAGCTGCCATGCTGCTCCCCATGCACGTCATGACAACTGCTGCAGGTAAGCGCCCCTCTCATACTAAGAGAAAAGGCTTTGGGTGTGTCCATTGACGGTACAATGCCACTGGGGTGGCTCGCAATGAGCGCATCCTTGTGGCACACCGTACACAGCGCTTCCTCGGACCCGACCAATAGTGGCGCATTGCGCTCATTCGTGGCACTGCCCGCCGCATGGCAGCTGTCACAACCCCATGCATCGATGTTATCACCAGAGTCGATATTGGCCACTGACAGTGCCTGATAGCCCAATAATGCGACGATTAACACCCCTGCTATTCTCCAAAGGCGTACCAGTCTAGATTGAATTGTTTGGGTCATGAAGATCACCACCTTGAAGTCCATTCAATGCGTGGATAGCAGCAAGTATCGCTTCATCATCCTGTTGGACGACAGCCGCTTGCGCTTGTGTGACTAATTCATTTAGGGATTGATAATGATGGACCAAATGGGCGCTTACATCCTGTAACAAGAGCGCATCATCTTGCAACAAATCACCGTGGCGCAATGGCACATGGTCCACTTCGCTAGTTGCAATAGCCGTTTTCAGGTTTTCTGACATCCGGTATAGGGGGCCGGCAAGTCTAAAACTACTGTACACAGCAATGATCCATGTTGTCAGGCCAGTGCCCGCTGCTAAAAGCAATCCCACGGCGAACATCAGGCGAGGTAATTGTTGTTGACTGATGTGTAATGATCTAACTTGTTCAGCGTAGTTGAGTGTATGGTTTGGAACCAATATAAAGACCATAATCAGCCCAAAAACGGCCATTAGACTGATCCAGATCGCTATTAATTTTATCCATTCAAGCCTGCGGGATAATGCCGAACCAAAAGCCATAGAACATCCTGTCTGTTATTGTGCAAACCGCGATTGATGGTAATGGTACCGTCCAATCCGTTCGTTTTCCTTGACCCAACACCATGCACCCTTTCATAGCCAGCCAAGTCTGTTGTTGGCACACGAGACGCTGGCTTCATATCAGGTTGCGAAGAACGGATTTGGTCAGCTGCGAAAGACCCTTGATTTGTCGCCCGTCAGATCCGAAGTTGGCTGGATCTAGCCACTGGGTGAATGCGGTGTTTAACGCTGGCCAATCGTCCGCGACTACCGCATACCATGCCGTATCTCTATTTCTATTTTTGTAGATGACTGCTTGCGGGAACACACCATTGTAGGAAAGTCCTAGGCGTTGTGCGGCTGCACGTGACGGCAGATTTAAGGCATCACATTTCCATTCATACCGTCTGTATCCCAAATCGAATGCATATCGCATCATCAACACCATCGCCTCGGTAGCGGATCGGGTTTGTTGCAAGGCGGATGATAAATGTATATGCCCTATTTCTATCACACCATTATTGGGGTCTATTCTGAGATAACTGGCAATGCCCAATGCGTGGTTCGTGTTGCGATCTTGAATGGTATAGAACTTGGGGTCGTCACCACGACACGCGGTATCGAGCCAGTCAGTAAACGACGCCTCGGTGCGAAACGGTCCATAGGGCAAATAGGTCCAATTCGCATCATTTTCTGCCGCACAAAACACCTGAAACAGTTGGGCTGCATCACGGGTCACATCCAGAGGCACAATGCGCACATCATCACCTTCTAATACCACATTCTGGGGGCGTTTCGGTGGCACCCAGCCGGTGACATCAAAGCTAATCGGCTGATTGAATTCGTTGGTTAACCCTGCCATCTGTGTATTCCTTTTATTGTTGTGTAAACCACGCTGCGACATCGCTGTTGTTGTCAGCCAGTACCTTATGAATCGGGCAAGTATGTCACTTTAACCAAGTCCTGACTCAGCTGCCACAGGGCATCTGCCACATCGGCATCTTGTGATGCACGACTCGAACGTACCTTTATTGGTGCACCCTGCCTTTCGCCTTTCCCATCGGGTCCACAATAATCACCGCCGACGATGTCGTCCCCTAATGCCGCATAGAGTGTTGGCAATGCACCATCGTAGGCCGATTGAAAAAAGAACTTCATCAATGGCATGACCAACTGCGGAAAGTAGCGCGCCAAATCAGTTACCGCGATGCCTGGATGAGCCGCGACTGACAGCGTGGCACTGCCACTGCGTTCCAAACGACGTTGCAGTTCATAGGCAAACATAAGACAGGCCAATTTACTTTGACCATAAGACGCCCGTTTGCTGTATTTCAGCGCGCTATTGATGTCATCCAATTGAATACGGCCCCATCTATGGGCCATGCTAGACAACGTAACAATGCGCGCATCTGGCGTGCTGTTGATCCGTTCTAGCAGGTGACCTGTTAACGCAAAATGGCCAAGATAATTAGCGCCAATCTGGCTTTCAAAGCCGTCAGTGGTTTTGCTAAAGGGCGGCATCATCAGCCCCGCATTGTTAATCAGTAAATCTAACCGTGAATAGGTCGCCAAAAATTGATCAGCAAAGGCTTTAACACTGGATAATGCATTCAGGTCCAACAGCATCACATCCAATGTGGCGCCCGGATGTACCTGTAAAATACGCGCTTTGGCGTCCTCGGCTTTTTGACCATTTCGGCACGCCAAAATTACGGTCATTTCTAAACCAGCTAGCGCTTTAGCAGTTTCAAACCCCAAACCAGTATTGGCACCGGTCACAACAGCCACACGCCCTGGCTGTGGAAGCACTGATTGAATGTTCCAACTCATCGTCATTTTCCTATAGTCATGAAATCTTGAGGCTGTAAATTAGTGTGGTAAATATGAAATACCCTGTTATAGCAACGGACTTAACAAGCGCGTCGCATTTTCTAAAATGCGTCTTGCCAATGATCGAGAACGCCAACGTTGCAGATCCAGCTTGTCACTGACCAACTGATAACCCTGAATGACTGATGCCAACGATTGGCATAACATCGCATCACTGATCACCGCGGTTATTTCAAAATTCAGCCAAATACTGCGCATATCTAAATTAACTGAGCCGACCAGTGCCACACGGTTATCCACCAATACACACTTGGTATGTAACAAGCCCTTTTTAAAGGGGAAGATATGTACGCCAGACACCAACAATTCGTCAAAAAACGAGCGCCCTGCATGTTTGGCCAAAAAGCTGTCGTTATTGATCGGTAAAAAGATCCTGACCTTAACGCCACGCTGTGCGGCGGATTTCAACGCAGTAAGGATGGCGTCGTCTGGCACAAAATACGGGGTGGTGATGTCTAGGGTCGTTCGTGCCGAATAGATCGCCGTTAACAACAGATTCAGTAGATTCTCTTTTGCAATGGCTGGTCCAGACGGCACCATTTGAATCGGGACGCCAGGATCTACTTCTAGCTTGGTTGGCAATGCAGTATGGGACACCTCTTCGTGAGTTTCCATATACCAGTCATAATCCAGAATCGCCTTCATGGGCACCGACACTGGCCCCACAACCCTTACCATCAGGTCAATCCACTGGCCAACGCCTGCGTCTTTATTGAACAACACCGGATCGACCAAATTCATGGATCCTGTGTACGAGATCCATCGATCTACCACGATGATTTTTCGGTGCATACGCAGGTCTTGGCGCCGTAACAAAACGCGGAACAAATTGGCGTGTAAGGCTTCTTCTATTCTAATGCCCTTTGCTCGCAAGCTATCTAATGCATCACTTCTTAGAAATTGGCGCGAGCCGACACTGTCACACATGACACGAACGTCCACGCCCCGACTGACCGCCTTGGCCAGTGCAGCGAAAATGCCATCAACGCGACCGCCGAGTTGGCAGATATAGAACTCCATATGGATGCTGTTAACCGCCTGATCAATGTCGTGTAGCAACTGCGCCAAGGCTGAGTCAGCGTCTGGTAATAAACTCACCGAATTGCCCCGTACCGCAGGCAATTTCATCGCACCAAAGGTCTGGTCCCAGAGTGGACTGGCAGGATCATCGAATTGTTGGGGAATGACCAACGGATGCTGAAGATCGGTACTGACGGTTTCAACAAACCGCTGAAAAGCATATTTGGCGCGCCGGGCGCGATAAAAGCCTACGTAGGATTCGCCAAACAGTAGATAGAGACCCACACCCACAACCGGAAGGACAATAATCAGCAGGATCCAAGACAGCGTGACACCGATAGGCTTTTTACGAATCAGCACCCGCCCACCAATGAGGACAATGACCAAGATATAGGCAATAAACACGATGATGGGATACCAGCCATCCTGCAGTGTTAATGTCATATTTTAGCCCTCTTGCTCAATGGCAGTGAACCACAGGCCAGTCGGTCAAAGAACTGGCAAGTTTACCTGTGAAAACAATGCATCTAAGTCTGCCTTATTGTTGTGCTGCAGCGCATAACTGACGACGTCTTTGGTTAAATGCGGCGCAAACAGCTCGATAAACTCATACATATAGGAACGCATAAATGTGCCTTTTCGCAACCCGATTTTGGTGATTGACGATTCAAACAAATGGCTCGCGTCTATCGCCACCAAGTCTGGATCCCCTTCCTTATCAATCGACATACTGGCAACAATGCCAACACCCAAGCCGAGTTTCACATAGGTCTTGATCACATCGGTATCAGCAGCGGTAAAGACCACCTGGGGTTCGAGTCCTTTGGCGGCAAAAGCATCATCCAGTTTAGAGCGACCGGTAAAGCCATAGACATAGGTAATCAGCGGAAAATTGGCCAATTCTTCTATCGTCACAGTCGACCGGTGTGCCAACGGATGGTCCTTGGGTACCACGACACTGCGGTTCCATCGGTAACAAGGAAACATGATGAGATCAGAGAAATGTTCCATGGCTTCGGTTGCAATAGCAAAGTCCACCGTACCGTCGGCAGCCATTTCAGCAATCTGCATCGGCGTGCCCTGATTCATATGTAACGAGACTTGTGGGTAATCCAGCATGAAATTATGGATGACCTTTGGCAGTGCATACCGGGCTTGTGTATGGGTCGTACCGATCGTTAAACTGCCCTTGGTATCATCTGAGAATTCTTGTGCGACCTGTTTGATATTGTCTACTTTCTTTAGGATATCGCCAGCGATATTCAATATGGCTTGCCCAGCGGGCGTGACACGTGTGAGGTGTTTGCCACTGCGAGCAAATATTTCCACACCAAGTTCATCTTCGAGCAAGCGAATTTGTTTGCTAATACCTGGTTGAGAGGTAAAGAGCACCTGTGCCGTAGCCGACACGTTTAGGTCGTGATGCGCCACTTCCCAAATATAGCGTAGTTGTTGTAACTTCATGCAACTCCTCCGATTAATTCGCCTGCCGCGATCAGTCTAAAAATAGTGGTATTTGCGACAATAATCTACAAAAACTTTATATCTAAAGGGTTTTTTATAACCAGAATTAGGGGCGCTAGAATGACATTTATAAAGAACACAGCACCTGTCATTTCTAAAGCACACAGCCCCTGTCATTTCCGAGGCTCTTATCGGAATTCCAAATGCCTAATCACAGAGTAAAAATCGGACTCGTCATTACTCGTTGAAGAAGCCGTCAATGAGATAAAATCACAGATGATTGAATACTATATTGAAAATGATCTGTCCTAGGATGATGAAGCCAAGCTAAAAATCTATAAAGATTGTAACCTTTGGAAAAAAATGAATTCTGAAGAAATTGGATTTATTATGATGCACGACAACAACGGTGATTTTTATAGTGCAGAACTCCACATATGTAGCCAATACCGAAATAAAGGTTTTGGCTCCAAAGCAATAAAGACAGCTCGGGAGTTTGGTGCTGCATGAGGCTTCGAAGACATAAGAATAAGAGCCATGAAAAGTAGCCCAGCTTATAACCTCTATCTTAGGTCCGGATTTACGATGGAAAAGGAGCTACCGTTCACATATCAATTGGTATCAAAAACCCATAACAAATTTAGGCAAGCGACAAGGTAAGGCTGCGCGCGTGCAAAATGGCGTTATGTGGCCCGTCAACAGGTTCATACATTTACAACTATTGCTTCGAATCAACAATGAGGAACATAGAATGAATGAAACAGAGCGCGCGGTACGGATGTGGCATGAGTCCTGGGATTTGCGAGATCCTGATAGAGGTGCAACTGTAATCCCGGATGATTGTCAGTTTGAAGATGTCGCAAGAGGTGAAATGCAAGTCGGCCCTGAAGCTTATAAAGCTGACTACTATCGATGGCGCGAAGCGTTTCCAGACGGGGAATGCAAAGTCGTAAAAGTTATTGTGGACGGAGATTGGGCTGTCGTGGAATTCGTCAATCGCGGCACGCACACAGGACCGCTTCGTTCCAGTCTAGGAACTTTCGAACCAACAGGACGGAAAGTTGAAGTTCGATATTGTAGTGTGATGCGAGTGGAAGATGGAAAAGTTGTTGAAGGTCGCGACTACTACGACTCATCTACTTTTCTCCGCCAGTTAGGCCTTATGAAAAACTAGATTGCGAAATGACACACTGGCTCTGCGCTACCCACATAAAGTAGCCTAGGGTCGCTCTGCCCTTCTGTAGCCCAAACCCTACACACCAAAACGCCTTTAGCTGTGCGCTCGCCATACCCTGCCTATAAAAAGTGTTTATAATTTCCCCATCAGGCTTATCCCTAAATGATTGTGGAATAAACCATCACACGACCCTGTTAAGGAAATACCCGCATGTCTTCACAACGGCCCAACGTTGGCTACTTTTGCATGGAATACGGACTCAAAACTGAACTCAAAACCTATTCAGGTGGCCTAGGCATTTTGGCTGGTGACTTCATGAAAGGCGTCAGCGATGGCGACTACCCCATGGTAGGTATTGGCTTAAAATGGAAACAGGGCTATGTGACGCAAACCTTGGGTGACGAAGGCCAAATCATTGACGCATTTCCAAATGCAGACTTCCCCGATCTAGAAGATACCGGCATCAAGGTCACCGTGACCGTGGGTGGCAAAGATGTTGTCGTTAAAGCATGGAAAGTACCTGCATCCGCGGGCGTTAAAGACCTCTATTTGCTAGACACCGATTTACCAGAAAATGACGGCCCTGTGATTACTGATCGCCTGTATGGCGGCGACCACATAAAGCGTGTTCAGCAAGAAATGATTCTGGGCATTGGTGGCGTGCGTTTCCTGCAAGCGGCCAACATTGCGGTTGATCTCTACCACTTCAACGAAGGCCACGCCGTATTAGCGGGCATAGAACTTATCTGTCAGGCCATGAAAAACGACGGCTGCGGTTTTGAAGAAGCCTTGGCAACGGTAAAACGCGACACCGTGTTTACTACCCACACCCCCGTGTTTGCCGGCAACGAACAGCACAACATCGACTATATGATGGACCTAGGTGCCCATTTGGATCTTACCGAAGCGCAGATGCAACGTTTGGGTGGCACACCCTTTAACATGACGGTCGCGGCACTACGCATGGCGCGTAGCGCCAATGGTGTGGCACAGCTACATGGCGTCACAGCCCGAAACATGTGGGCGCACATTACCGATAAGTGCGACATCGGCGCCATCACCAACGGCATTCACCATGGCACCTGGGTTGACGACACGCTTTATAAAGTGCGCAAAGACCCCGATGCACTCTGGGAACGCCATCAAGCACTCAAGGGTGAATTGATCGACCTGATTGCAGCGCGTCAGGGCGTTACACTGGCTAAAGACAAATTTCTGATTGGCTTCGCTCGTAGAGCTACCCCTTACAAGCGGTCTAATTTGATCTACCAGTCGGGACAAGCCCTACGGGATTTACTGGCTGATGGTCGCTATCAACTGGTCTTCTCAGGAAAAGCACACCCGGCAGATACTGGTGGCAAAGAGATGATCATGGATTTGGTCGCGCTCGCTGAAGCCTATCCTGACCGCGTGGTTTTTATCGAGAACTATGACATGACCATTGGCGCGGCAATGACCCGTGGCGCTGACATTTGGCTCAACAACCCACGTCGTCCTCTGGAAGCCTGTGGCACCTCTGGTATGAAAGCCGCCATGAATGGCGTCCCCAACGTCTCGATTCTCGATGGCTGGTGGCCGGAAGCTTGCCGACACGGCATAAATGGCTGGGCAATCGGTGACACCCAAGTACCGGAAACCGTTGAGGAGCAGGATACACGGGATGCGGAATTTCTCAGCCAGGTGCTTATTGAAGACGTGATACCCACTTATTATGACAACCGATCAAAATGGATCGAGATTATGCAGGCCAGTATTGAAGATACGTACGAGCCATTTTCGGTCAAAACCATGTTAGACAATTACTATAAAGACCTCTATTAAGCGGTCCTAGGCCGTGATTGGCTGAATATGCGTGCCCGACACCCGCTTTGCATAAATTCAATTTGTGAAGCGCATTGTGATCGGGTACTCTTTTTAGTATCAATCACTCAGCAATAAGCTGAACCTCCGCAGCCATTAGGATCTAACATGCCTTTTAAGACTGACAACGTTAACGTCGCCTCGCAGGACGTTCTCATCACGCCTGACGCACTAAAAAAGGCGTTACCATTATCCAAATCCGTCCTAGCCACCATCGGTGAAGGTCGACAAACCGTCCGTAATATTTTGGATAGAAAGGACCACCGCCTTTTCGTGGTGATTGGCCCTTGCTCGATTCACGATGCAGACGCTGCTATCGATTATGCCAAGCGATTAAAGGCTTTGGCTGACACAGTCGACGACACCCTCTATTTGGTTATGCGCGTGTATTTTGAAAAGCCACGTACCACAGTCGGTTGGAAAGGCTTTATCAACGACCCCTATTTGGATGATTCATTCAAGATTGAAGAAGGCCTGCACTTGGGTCGTCAACTATTGATCGATATTTCTGAAATTGGCCTGCCCGTTTCAACCGAAGCGCTGGATCCCATTTCACCACAGTATTTGCAAGAACTGATCAGCTGGTCTGCCATTGGCGCCCGTACCACCGAATCACAAACGCACCGCGAAATGTCCAGTGGTTTGTCATCAGCCGTCGGCTTTAAAAATGGCACCGATGGTGGCCTAGAGGTTGCAATCAACGCGCTGCAGTCAGTTTCTAGTCCACACCGTTTCTTGGGTATCAACCATTCTGGACAGGTCGCTGTCATCAAGACCAAAGGCAACCCCTATGGACACATCGTGCTACGTGGCGGTAACGCCAAGCCGAATTATGATTCGGTTAGCGTGTCTATCTGCGAAAGCACCTTAAAAAAAGCCAATCTACAAGCCAATATCATGATTGATTGTTCTCACGCCAACTCAAACAAAGATGCCAATCTGCAGCCTTTGGTGGCCAATAACGTGGTCAACCAGATCATTGAAGGCAACCAATCCATCGTGGCCATGATGATTGAGAGCAACATCGGCGCTGGTAATCAGTCAATTCCTAAGGATTTGTCGGACCTAGAATATGGTGTGTCAGTTACCGATGCTTGTATCGATTGGGCCACGACTGAAAAACTGATCCTTGATATGAGAGACAAGCTAAAAGACGTGTTACCCAAACGTAACCAATAAAAAGCACCTCAGGTGGTCTTTAATGAAGGCCACCTGCTCATCTCGCTAGGCGAAATCAATGCTAGAAATTGACGTGGTATACGCATTCTTCCTTATTTTCACCGGCGCTGCCATTGTCGCAACCTTGGCTTTGTTTACCCGTCAGCCATTAATCATTGGCTACATTCTGTTAGGCATGCTCATTGGTCCTTACGGACTCAAGTTTATCGAAAATCCGGACCAGTTGGCCAAGATCTCGGAAATCGGCATTATCTTTCTGCTGTTCCTGATTGGCCTAGATATGCAACCCCAAAACCTCTGGTCAACACTTAAAAAAGCCACCACGATTGCAATCGTATCCAGCGTTATCTTCGCCTCGGTTGGTTATGGCACAGCATTGGCCTTAGGGTATTCCGCCAGCGAGTCGCTGATCATTGGCGCAGCGATGATGTTCTCGAGCACCATTATTGCCATCAAGCTCCTGCCCACCACGGTGTTGCATCACAAGCACACGGGTGAACTCATGGTAGGCATATTATTACTGCAAGATTTAATCGCCATTGTTGTGCTGCTGGCGCTTGGCAATGCCGGTACCACTGAAACCAACTGGTGGACGTCCATCACCACCCTATTAGCCTTGCCACTGTTGCTGGCCATTTCATGGCAATTGGTCCGATTGGTATTTCTGCCATTATTGATGCGATTCGACCGCATACAGGAATACATCTTCTTGCTGGCGATCGGCTGGTGTTTGGGTATTGGACAATTGGCGCACGTACTCGGCCTGTCTTACGAAATTGGCGCATTCATTGCCGGCATCTCCATAGCGAGCAATCCCATCAGCTTATTCATCGCGCAGAGCCTTAAACCCCTTAGAGATTTCTTCTTGGTATTGTTTTTCTTCACGATCGGCGCGGCCTTCAACATCACCATCCTATCGACCATCTGGTTTGAACTATTGCTGCTTTCTGCGGTGTTTTTGGCATTGAAGCCCTTGGTGTTTCGATTTCTGTTAGGCAACCTCAGTGAATCAAAACATCTGGCTTGGGATGTGGGGTTTCGGCTTGGACAAAACAGTGAGTTTTCGATACTGATCGCCTACTTGGCGGCGACCAGTGGATTGTTATCAGATAAGGGATCATTTCTCATACAGGGCACCGCAATACTGACCTTTGCGCTATCCAGCTATATTGTGGTCTTCAACTTTCCCAATCCTATTGCCATTAAAGAAAGTCTCAGACGAGACTAACTGGACTTTTTTAGATGCGCTTCCAATGCAATATCTGCATAGGGTAACACCACCATATTTTGACGACTGGCCCATGCGGAATAACGATTGATATTTTCACTTGGCAGCCAAAAGACAACTGGCGTTGTGATCCTTAATTGGGGACCTAGGATAGAATGCTTCCTACTTAAGGTTCTACGGCGACCAAAAAAACCTTTTTCTCTGACCAATTGACGCCAGACCCCTCGAAACTCCGGATCATCTTTCTCTGGTCGGTAGAAGTATTGGCGTTGATCAAAGATGAGTTTTAGGTACGCCCAGCCAGGCACCCAATACCGGTACATCCAATGAAACCGGGCCACATTGAGTGCGTGGACTTTGCGAATCTGTTCTGCTTTTAGTTTCTTGGCTTCTATCGCCTTAATGATAGCGAGCGCACCTTCACCCGCGCCAATCCAATCAGCCAATCCTGGATGTAATTCACTAACAAAACTCTGCACCGCAGGTAAATCGTAGGCCGCTATGTCATTTAGGGTATTGTCTTGATACACCCGATTTTTAGGGGATAGGCCATGTCCGCGCATTTCAAAAAGCCACAGATCACCGCCCTCTTTTAATAAGGTTTTGAGCAGGTCTTCATGCTCTCGAAGCCATCGGTTGCGATTTTCAAAAGTATCATGAACAAAAATAGAGACCTGACCCTGCCCGTAATCTTGCTTGCCGTCATACAAACGGGTCAGCGCCAATTCAACCGATTTGTCATCGCTGTTATTGGTTTTCAAAAGGTAAACGTCTTCTGAATAACCCATCCACATTTCTGTGTACGCCAAAGCAACTGGGTATTGTTCGCTACTACTTTTCATTTAATTCCTAAAAATATGTAAAACGGTGGCTATCGATTGATAGGTCAGCACAACGCTGACCAGAAAGTACAGTGCTAGGATAACAGTACTTGGCACATTAAAAGTTGGATCAAAAAAATGGCAACTTGCTGCTGTCTAATGGCTTTCAAGTAAAAACAAGGGTTTTCACATAGACGGCTTACAGGCCACTAATAATGCAGACTTACTGTATCATTTTTTATCTGAAACTGGAAAAAAATGTGACCTACGTCACCGAATTAAATGACCTAGTACACAGAATCTTGCAGGCTTCATTCTTCCCGCACGCGATTAGGCGGGGTGATCGCCTTGCGGCAAACCGGTTACCACATGGCGCTGACGCCACACCGGGCTTAGTTGGGCCACCATCATACCAACCAGCATCAATAGGCAGCCGAACAACTCTTGACTGTTGAGCTGCTCGTTTAAAAACAACCAACCTGCTAATGCTGCAAAAACCGCTTCTAAACTCAAAATAATAGCGGCGTGGGACGCCAACGCATTCCGCTGCGCGACGACCTGCAAGGTATATCCAATACCGACGGAAACCAGTCCACCATACAATATCGGGTAGAGCCCCTCTGACAGCATCGACAACGCCACCGGCTCAAATAGACCAGCTGCTACAAAACTGAAGAGACTACAAAAGAGGAATTGAATAAATGCCAGACGCACTGGGTTCAACGCACCCGCATATTTGCTTACTAACACCACATGAATGGCCCAGAATAAAGCACTGCCGAGTACGATCGAATCACCCACATTGATGCTGACTGCTGCTGAAAAGCTGATGAAGTAGAGTCCGACAACTGACAAGGCAATGCCAAGCCAAATCGCTGGGTTGGTCTTTTGACCAATAACCAGCCCCAATAACGGCACCATCACCACATACAGCCCAGTAATGAATCCTGCTTTACCTGCTGTGGTATAAATCAGTCCAATTTGTTGAATCGCGGCGCCCAAAAACAACACGACCCCTGCTATGGCACCCACTTTCCATAGATGGCGGTCCCACTGGCCAGAACCGCGCAACGCTAGCGGTAGAATGACCAAAGCACCCAGTGCGAATCGTGCACCGGTATACAAAAAGGGGCCCATTGAGTCCATACCCAATCTCTGGGCCACAAAGGCACTGCCCCAGATGAGTGCGGTTAATACCAACAACAAATCCGCTCGAAGCCTACTTCCCTGCATAGTGAATCCCTGTGAGTAACCGTAAAAACAGGCGCTGATATTACCGATTCAGCAAAAACTTGTACAGAATGAAGTTTACTGTATATAATTACACGTCTGTATATAAATTCAGGATGGGAACCATGGATAATTTAACGCAACGCCAACAACAGGTATTTGATTTCATCTTGAGCTACCAAGATGATAATGGTATGCCGCCTACACGGGCAGAAATCGCCCTCAAACTGGGGTTTAAGTCCCCTAATGCTGCAGAAGAGCATCTTAAGGCATTGGCCCGTAAAGGCGCCATTGAGATGATTCCAGGCGCTTCTAGAGGCATTCGTATCCCGGATAGCTACGCGGGCATTCCTATCATCGGTAATGTGGCTGCAGGTTCGCCAATTTTGGCAACCGAACACATACAAAATTATGTCGACTTCCCTGCCTCGCTGTTTTCTCCAAAAGCGGATTACTTATTGCGGGTTCGTGGTACGAGCATGAAGGATATCGGCATCATGGAAGACGACCTGATTGCTGTCCACAAAACCGACCAAGTGCGTAATGGCGATATTGTGGTGGCGCGCGTAGGTGAAGATGTGACTGTGAAACGTTTTTTCAAAACGCAAAACAAGGTCACGCTGGTGGCAGAAAATGAAGCATTCTCTGACATCGAAGTGGATTTAGCCGTAGATGAATTTGCTATCGAAGGTAAGTATGTGGGTGTGATTCGTACCCATTGATAGCTTAAAGGTGATGTAAAACAATGTGAAAATTGGTGAACTATTTTCGAGATAACTGATTTAAGCTATTGTTTTATATGGATTTAATGAAACCTTTTAAGTGATTTCTTAACTTACGTGGGTAGCAGTCCCATTCCTGCTACCCATGTGCTCCCTACGCTATTGAACCAATCCTCAAGCCACTTACATCTAACGCTCAGGCCTGTTGGCATTGTGCCTTCGTTACCTATCATTCTTAGGTGGGGACTTGCCGCGTTAATCTGGGTTTCTTGCGGTATCTGGGTTTATCTGACTTTACTGCTTAATCGGGGTTTCTTGCGGTATCTGGGTCTATTTGACTTTACTGCTTAATCGGGGTTTCTTGCGGTATCTGGGTCTATTTGACTTTACTGCTTAATCGGGGTTTCTTGCGGTATCTGGGTCTATTTGACTTTACTGCTTAATCGGGGTTTCTTGCGGTATCTGGGTCTATTTGACTTTACTGCTTAATCGGGGTTTCTTGCG
>ERZ767114.9-NODE-9-length-198836-cov-5.203387_pt1 | contig 198836 bp, 190 predicted proteins | sample MGYA00374952_ERZ767114 | MGnify/ENA primary metagenome ERZ767114 (study PRJEB28939, sample SAMN06267156) | marine metagenome | isolation source: Columbia River Estuary | place: USA:Columbia River Estuary, USA | collected 2012-05-05 ... | reverse complement strand
TTACACGTAACCCTCCACTTATGTATGGAAATGTGGATTTCGAGGGGGGTGGGAATATTTTTCTTGAAATAACCGGTTTTGGTGTTGGAGAGATAAGTATTGGCACAAAAGTAAGTACCACTTTTCGTATTAAAGATATTGATAGCAAACGCGGTTTTCATAGATATTTTTGGAAAGCAGCTCCAGAAAAGTCAGGTCATCATGTCTAATGGTATAAGGGATAAAGTAGCCATTATTGGAATGGGATGCTCTAAATTTGGCGAGCGCTGGGACGCAAGTCCAGAAGACCTCGTAAACGAAGCATTCGAGGAAGCTATAAATGATGCAGGCATAAAGAAAAATGATATTGATGCTGCTTGGTTCGGTGTTTTTTATGAAGAGCAAAATGTTGGTAAATCAGCTTATCCTTTATCACAGTACCTAAGGCTACCAAATATCCCTGTTACTAGAGTTGAAAACCTTTGTGCTACTGGAACAGAGGCCCTCAGGGGTGCTGTATATGCAGTAGCAGCAGGGGCATGCGATATTGCATTAGCGATGGGATGTGAAAAACTTAAAGATACAGGATTCTCTGGTCTTCCCGAACGAACTAAAGGAACATTTGAGGACCTTTATCAACCAAACTTTACCCCCCCTGGTGCCTTTGCTCAGCTGGGTGCAAGTTATGCACACAAGCACGGTATAGATATGACTGATCTAAAACGCGCGATGGCACATGTTTCTTGGAAAAGCCATGAAAATGGCTTTAAAAACCCAAAAGCTCACCTACGTAAAAAACTTACTATGGAGGAAATTATTAGCTCTCCTGTAATAGCATACCCACTCGGTGTTTTAGATTGCTGCGGAGTATCCGATGGTGCATCTTGTGCTATTGTAGCAAAACCAGAAATTGCGAAATCTCTGGTTGGTGATAATTTTGTAACAGTCAAATCTCTGCAACTGTCACCCTCCAATGGAGTTGAAATGGGTCACGGGTCTTGGGATGGAGCTCATACTTTAACAACAAAGAAAGCAGCAGAAAATGCTTATAAAGAAGCAGGTATTTCAGACCCCTTAAATGATATAAGCTTAACAGAGGTTCACGACTGTTTCTCGATAACTGAATTAGTTTTAATGGAAGACTTAGGGTTATCAAAAAAGGGCCATGGCCCGAAAGATATTTTAGATGGAAAATTTGATGCAAATGGATTAATTCCATGTCAAATTGACGGTGGGTTAAAATGCTTTGGTCACCCAATAGGTGCATCTGGTTTAAGGATGAATTATGAAATATATTTACAACTTTTAGGACGAGCTAAAGACCGTCAGTTGAAAAATGTTAAGTTTGGACTAGCACATAACCTAGGCGGAATACCAAACAGAAATGTAGCAGCAATTTCTATACTTGGAATGAATTCTTAAATCGGAAAAATAATGATACTTAATGATACAAAATCTCCAATAAAACTTCAAGATTTCATAGGTATGAATCTTGAAGAATTATCCAAAGCTGAAACAGTGTATAAGTCGGACTTATTTAACTCAAAAACTGTGATTATTACAGGCGCTGGTAGCGGAATGGGTAGAGCAATGGCAGTTTTATTTGCACGCTTAGGAGCTAATGTAGTAATTTGTGGAAGAAAAGAAGAGCGACTAAAGGAGACAGCCGAAGGGATCAAAAAGTACTGCAACAAAGAAATTGAATACACACCTTTAAATATCCGCGACGCTGATGGAGTAGAAAAATTTATGTCAGATACTTTTTCCAGACATGGACATGTCGATATCCTAATAAATAGTGCAGGAGGTCAATTTTCTCAAGAAGCAATTGATTTCTCAAGAAAAGGATGGAATGCAGTCATAGATACTAATCTCAATGGAACATGGTGGATGATGCAAGAAGCTGCCAAGCTGTGGAGAAAAAATAAAGTTGCAGGCAACATAATAAATATAGTTGCTCATGTTCAAAGAGGAATGCCGCAATCAGCTCATAGCTGTGCAGCACGTGCTGGTGTTATTTACTTATCAAAAACAGTCTCAACAGAATGGGCTGAACATAACATACGTATTAATTGCATAGCACCGGGAGCTATAAAAACAGAAGGAGTTACTCAGTACCCTGATGAAGCATTAAAAGAGTTCCACTTAGCTAATCCAATGAAAAAATTTGGTGAAGCTTGGGATATAGCGGAGTCTGCAGCTTATCTGGCTGCACCATCATCAAGGTTTGTAACAGGCGATGTTCTAACTGTTGATGGCGGTATGGCTCAATTCGGATGGGTTTGGCCAATGGGTAAGCCGGATTATTTTAAGAATTAACAATATTAAATTAAAATTTAATAATTGCACCTCCATCTACATTTAATCCAACTCCTGAAATAAATTGAGCTGCATCGGTCGCTAGAAATAATGCAGCAACGGCAACATCATGCGGTAAACCTAATCGGCCAACAGGTGTTTTATCTTCCCAATATTTTTTAAAAGCTGGGTCAGCGAAGAAAGGTGCCGATAGGGCTGTAACAATTGCACCCGGTTGAAGGTAGTTTGCGGTTATGCCGAACTGCCCTAAATCAACTGACATAGATTTAGTCATACCAGCTACCGCATGTTTAGATATACCATAAACAAATAAATCAGGGCCTCCAACATCAGACATAATTGATCCCAGATTAATTATACGACCTGCCCCACTTTTTTTCAAGTATGGTAGAGCCGCACGTGAAATTTTGAACATTGACCCTACATTAAGGCCCATGACTTTATCCCAAAGCTCATCAGTTGTGGTTTCGAGAGAACTTGGCATCGCTATTCCCGCATTATTTACAAGTATATCAAGACCACCAAGAAGGCTTACAGCTTCTTCAATAATATTGTCAGATGCACCAGCCAGTGTAATATCTTGCTCAATTACGTAGGCATTTTCGAAACTTTTATAAATATTAGAAGCATCTTTTCCAGGTAAATCTACAACTATTACTTTTGCGCCATTATCAAGAAAAGTTTTAGCAATAGCTTCACCAATGCCACTCGCGCCACCGGTTACGATGGCGCGTTTGTTTATTAATTGCAATTTCATTTAGTCGTTGAAGCCGAAGGTTGTTCCAACTTCAAGACCAAAATATCGCGGAGCTCCGTAGTTAGAGAACTGCCAGAGCGTAGCAACAGCCAAAGAGCCCGTTTTATAACGCCTATCAGTGAGGTTTTTACCAATTAATCTCACATAGTACTTATCATCAGCAGCGGTAAGTCTTATATCTGCATCGATAAGTGTACGAGCATCTAAGAAAGTGTCATATGCTGTTCCAACATCTGAATAGCCAGCAACAGACTCACTTTCATGGGTAATCCGACCATTGATTTTCATATTACCCCAATCTCCAACAGACGTTGAATAAGTGGCATCAAATCCTAACTGAACTTCAGGCACACGAGTGACTGGGCGCCCCGACAAATCAATATCATTTACACCATCAAAATCAGTATCAGCCTCGAAACGGTCATAATCAGCATCTGTAAATGCTGCCATGCCCCTAACTATTAAATTATCAGTTAACGCAAAGGTTCCTTCAAGCTCAATGCCTTTAGATGTTAAATCTGCAGCATTAAAGAATAATGTTTCTTGGCCACCTGGAAAGCTCGCATTAAATGTGCGTTGCGCATCTGTGTAGTCAGCCTGAAAAACTGTTGCTGCTATGGTACCGCGGCCATCCGCAAAAGAGCCCTTCATACCCAACTCATAAGAATCTACAAACTCAGGAGACACTGGGCGAATTGCTGCAGCTGGTAATGGATTTAATACAGTTCCTGTTTGATCATTGTAACCACCAGAACGAAAACCTCGAGAATAACTTGCATAAACTAGGGTATCGTCATTAAGGTCATAGCCAATATTCATCCGATATGTTGGCTCACTCCACTTTTCTGAATCTGTCACAACACCAGTAGGGTAAGCGGCAAAGTCAATGCCATCTAATGGCGCATCTAACGTTGGGCTACCATCGAGTGCAATAGTTGGAACACGTGGTCTACCTGTCCATGTCTTCTTCTCTTCTGTGAACCTTATACCTGCTGACAGATGTAAACGATCCGTAACATCCCATGTTCCATCTACGAAACCAGCAATAGCAGAGGCTTGCTGAGAGTTACACAACAACAATGCGTTTGCATTAAAAAAGCCAAAAGGAGCAGGGTTAGGACCTAAAGCACCAACGGCGCCAAAGATGTCCAAGAAACCAACAGTTTGGGCTACGCAAAAATCAACATCGCTATCTTGGTAAAATACACCTCCTACCAGATCAACGTCACCAACACTTCCTGTTAACCTGACTTCCTGTTGGAAAACCTCTCTATTATCATCCCGAGTTGCATCAAAAAGTGAAAACTCACTGACACCGCCGGTTAAAGGATTAGTAAATGAGGGGCCATTTGTTCCTACATAATTATTCGGGAGACGCGACTTAGACTTACGTAAGCCGGTCACTGTGTGTAATTCCCAATTGTCGTTAATTCGAAAATCACCATTTAGATAAAATCCATCTACGTCAACTCTGTGACCCTTCGACATATTTAGTAAGTTATCATCACGGTTATTTATACCCGCATAATCTAAGGGGTCTACTCCATCAGGAATGCCGGGAAATCCAAAATTAGGAAAAGCATATCCTGCCCCGGCTGGCGTATCATTTACCACAGGGACAGAGTCCCCTCTATCCCTAACCATTTCATAAGTTGCAATTAAGGAAACATTATCAGATGGCTCCCATAATGCTTTTACTCGTCCTGAGAAAACATCATCACCACCAATTCGTTCATCACTTCCCGAACCAGATAGCCCAGCAGTACTAGCATCAATAAAACCTGGAATTGGACCAAACTGATAGCCATTTTTGTAATAACCATCAGATTTAATATACATACCAGCGGCTCTTACCGCTAACTTGTCTTCAACAACCGGAATGTTAAGCGCTAATTTACCCTCTTTTGTTCCGAAGCTACCGACTTGAGCCTGAATCTCTGCATCCGCTTCATTCAAGCGAGGGCGTTTAGTTCTAACAGTTACTGCGCCTGCTGTAGTATTCTTACCAAATAAGGTTCCTTGTGGCCCCCGTAGAACTTCTATCTGTTCAACATCAAAAAGCTCTAAATCTTGAGTTTGAGCATCCACTACAACAAAGTCATCAATTATAACCCCAACTGGATTTTCTTTATAAACAATAATGGAAGTCTCTGCTACACCACGCATAGCGAAGTTAGCAGATTTGAAACCAGCCGAGTTTCCTGGAGAGAGTCCAGGTGTCATAACAGCAATATCCTGAAGGTCTCTTGGAGAGAAAGCCTCGACGGCCTCAGCATTAAAGGCCGAAACTGAAACAGGAGTTTTTAGTAAGTTTGTGGCATTAGAACGCCTAGTCGCCGTTACAACAACTTCATCTTGCGATAGAATATCTCTCAGGGTTTCCTGAGCTGATGCAGTATAAGCACTTGCAGATAGCAAACCAACTGCCATTGACATTACAGGTAATGCCGAAGCACCCATCTTTAAAAACGATTTATAACTTTTTTCTGGCTTCATGCTACACTCCCCCGAGTTGTTAATGCTGAGGGAGCCAACCACTCAGATTTTTTATATTATAATAAAAACAACTATGATTGTTTTTATTATAACAATCAAGCATTGAATTATACAGTAATAACGTAAGTTTTAAAGTCTATATCTAATTTTAACGAATCATTTTTTATATATATAACAATCGGCCATGTTTGTTTTTTTAATGCATTACCTCGAAAAGCATGATAGTTAATAAACAAGTAAAAAAATGGGGGCTTCGATGACTTATACATTCATTGCCAGAATGAAGGTTTTTCCAGAAAAAGAAAAGCAATTTATATATGCGTGTAATAAAATGGAATTAGCTGTTAAAAAAAAAGAACCAGATACAATTTTATATAAGTTTTATAAACTTAGAGAGCCATTCAGCTATGCTGTTATAGAAAGCTTTAAAAATGAAGCAGGCGACAAAGCTCACCAAAATTCAGATCACTTTAAAGAAATTGTGAATGATATGATCGAATGTATAGACGGCGAGTACATACGCGAATACCTAGATCCTTTAGAATAGTGAATAAAATGGGCAAATTTGAAGACAACCTCACTCTAGGGCAGGTTTTAATTTCTGCGGCAAGTCGCATTCCTAGTGATGATGCATTAGTGTTCCCAGATGTTAAACTATCATACGGCGAACTTTTATCGAGATCGAGAAGTTGGGCAAAGGTATTCACTGCCCTTGGTGTCAAAAAAGGAGATAACATAGGAATCCTAATGACTAGTCAGCCTGAGTTCGTGGAGGCATTATTTGGTGCAGCAATGATTGGAGCTGCCTCAGTTCCAATAAATGCGCGTTATGCTCCGGCAGAGTTGTCATACCTCGTTGAAAATGCAGACTTAGTTAGCCTGATAACTACAGATAAGGTTGCTGATTCAGTAGATTTTATAAAGAGGCTAAACGCAGCATTTCCAGACCTCAAAAGTCAAGAAAACACTCAAGGCTTATGTCTGAAAAAAGCCCCAAAACTTAGAAGCATAATAGTCACAGGGTCTGGAAGCCACAAAGGTACGATTGCTGAATCGAATGCTAACTTACTAGCTAAAAATATTACTGATAATGATTTAGACAAAAAAATATCGGATGTAGCCCCTGAGGACCTTGCACTTATTCTTTACACCTCAGGAACAACCTCCAACCCTAAAGGTTGCATGATAAAACACAAAGCAATGGTGTCAAACAGTCGAGCATTAGGGCGCCATAGGTACGAAATGGTAGAGGGAGACAGGTTTTGGTCACCCCTACCAATATTCCACATTGCAGGAATATTACCGCTAGTGGGCGCTTTCGATGTAGGTGGTGCATATCTCACAATCAGACATTTTGAACCAAGCCAGGCCTTGAAAATGTTAGAGACAGCCACTTTAGCTTACCCTTGCTTTATTACAATTTTACAAGATTTAATTAATCATCCAGACTTCACTACTACAGATTTGACAAATATCAGAATCATGAATTCAAATCTTGGCATGCTACCTGAGAAAATAAAGAAAACTATTCTTGATGCCATGCCAAATACAATTCATGTCGGAACTTATGGCCTCAGTGAGGCATCTGGAACCGTTACAACCAGCCGTGTAAACGACCCACTTGAACTTAGAACCACTAAGCTGGGAGTTCCATTACCTGGTTGGGAGCTCAAACTATTGGACCTTGAAACTGGGAAGGAAGTAAATACTGGACAACATGGTGACATTTGTATTCGCGGTCCTGGTTTGCTATCAGGGTATTATAAGGATCCAGAGAAAACAGCATCTTCAATAGATAAAGATGGTTGGTTGCACACAGGAGATATTGGCTCATTGGATAAACATGGCCAATTGATGTTCCATGGTCGCAGTAAAGATATGCTCAAGGTTGGCGGAGAAAATGTTGCAGCTGCTGAAATTGAAGCCATTTTGAACAGTCATCCTGCTATTGAACTCTCACAAGTTGTTGGAGCACCTGACATTCGTTATGTTGAGGTAGCAGCCGCCTTTATTAAATGCGTAAACGGAAAAAATTTATTACCTGAAGATATCATAAAATACTGCCAAGGCAAATTAGCACGATTTAAAATACCACGTCATATACGGTTTGTTGATGATTGGCCGATGTCGACAAGTAAAATCCAAAAGTTTAAACTTAAAGAAAAAATTTCAATCGAGCTAAAAACAGATAACAAAGGAGAATGACATGACAGCATTTATAGCAAAGCTTGTTACAAAACCTGAAAAATCAAAGAAATTTGAAGAACTTCAAATGGAATTAAGAGAATTAACTCATGAAAAAGAACCTGATGCTTACATCTATGAACTTTTTCAATCACAAGACGACAGCAACACATATTTTTGTATAGCATCATTCAAAGATAAACAGGCATTTGATCACCATATGAGCATAGATTTCCATGACCGTATAGTTCCGCCTTTGCTGGACTGCTTAGCTCAAGATATGGAACTAACTATGTGTAGTGCGATAGGTCCAGAAAAGTCCAAAATAAAGAATAACTAATGAGACTAAAAGGCAAAAAAGCTCTCATAATTGGCGCAGCAGGTCAGGGCAATATGGGACAGTCAATAGCACGGCGCTTAGTGAAAGAAGGCGCTAAAGTTTGCGTAGCTGGGCGAAATAAAGCCATATTAAAAGAACTCGCAAAAGAACTTAATGGACATTACGCATTATCAGATATCACAATTAGGAATGATATCGAAACTATGGTTACTGAAGCCAGAAGTAATCTAGGAAAAATTGATATCGCGATTAATGCTACAGGATGGGGGTTAACCAAAAAATTTCTTAATACAAATGAGGAAGAATTAGATAGAATGACGGCCATACAATTTAAAGGGCCTTATTTTTTTATGCAATCAGTAATCTCAGAGATGATAAAGAATGGAGGCGGCTCTATAATTCAAATTTCCTCTGGAACAGCAGTATTGCCAACAATAAATCATACTGCTTATGCAGGCACTAAAGCTGGAATAGATCATGTGATAAAATCGTTAGCTAACGAATTTGGAGAAAACAACATCCGCATTAATTCTATTTCTCCTGGTTTAACAAAGACGCCTATGACAGAGAATGCTTTTTCAGTGCCAGGCATTGAAGAGGCTTTTTTAAAGTCCTATCCCATGGGAAGACTAGGAACTTCAGAAGATGTGTCCGCTATGTGTGTATATTTAGCATCCGATGAATGCTTCATGACTGGACAAAATTTACAAGTAAATGGAGGGTTAACGCTCAGAAGAAATCCAAACCCCAAAGAGATAGCTGAATCAATTGCTAAGTTAAAAAAATTAAAATAACTCTTCAGAGTTCCGGATTGGTCGTTCACCATTCCACTCAGAACATTCTCGTGAAAGATTTGAAAAATAGTTTCTAATAAAAGGAACATCTTCAAGTACCTCAGTCATTGCTCCAATTTCTTTGTGGGTATCTACATAGCCAAAACGCATCGGCCCCATACGACCTGAGCTAGCTATTTCATTACCATTATCTGAATATCTTTTCATTTCTTCATCAAAGTTTTCAGCAAAAATTGCAATATGGTGAAAACCAGAATGACCTTTTTTTACTATATCCCTGTAACTAGAATCACTATCACAGTGTTGCTGAACAAACTCGATTTGCACATCTCCAGCTTGTGTAATAGCAGTAGAAAATTCTACATTCGCACTTTTACCGCGGTATGTTTCATCAATTATACTTGGTCTATCAACTATATAAAAAGGCCCTACACCCATAGTTTGGATATATTTATGAGCAGCGAGTTCAAGATCATTGACCACAAAAGCAACTTGAATGATTTTTCTATTCAAACGCGGGGCAATATACATTTAAAGTGACTCTGGACTTTCTAAAGCCTCCCGAAATGACTTAAGCCATTTGGCACCTAAGACTCCATCAATAGCCCTATGGTCACATGACAATGTCACATTCATTATGTGAGCACTCTCACCGTGAGGAAGCAATGATTCTTCTAATGAACCAACAGCCAAAATGGCTGCCATAGGAGGATTTACAACTGCATCAAAACTTGAAATTCCCATCATGCCAAGGTTTGATAAGCTAAAAGTACCACCTTGGTAATCAGACGGTTGCAATGATTCATTTTTAGCCTTTTGGGCTAATTCTTTCATTTCATTTGATATTTCAGATATTGTCTTATCATCTGCTGAGCGAATTATAGGGGTAATCAAGCCTCTATCAGTAGCTACCGCAACGCTTATATCTGCATGCTTGAACCGGTGTATAGATTCACCCATAAAATTCACATTAACATCTGGCTCAGCCCTCAATGCTACAGCGCATGCTTTCAATATATAATCATTAATGGAACCTTGTTTATTTGCCCTACGGCTTTTAATCAAATTATCCATATTAATTTTACACCGCAAATAAAAATGAGGTATGTCCCTATTTGCTTCTGTAAGTCGCTTAGCAATTGTCTTTCTCATAGACGTAAGCTTTATGATTTCGTGAGGGTTATTTTTATCATCACTATTATCCAAATATAGGCCTTGTGCTTTTGCCGCTTGCTCAACATCTTGCAAAGAAACACGCCCTCTTCGGCCGCTTCCGTCAACAGATGTCAAATCTACTCCAAGACTTTCAGCAAGGTCTTTTGCCATAGGTGAAATCGATAAGTTAGCTGGAATGGTAGCATTATTTGTTGGTGCATTAATGGGAGCAACATCTTCTTTCGAATTAGCAAAGCTAGCATCAATAGCTACGAAACTATTTCTAAACGCTTTAACTTCATCATCGGTGACAGATTTTTCCGCAAAAATAGAAATAAGAGCACCCACTGGATAAGCTTCTCCTTCACCATCAACCCTCCACCTAAGAGTAGAAGAAAATTCAAGTTCGACATCATTTGCTATTTTATCAGTTTCAATAACTACAAAAACATCACCTTCATTTACTTTATCTCCAACATTAGCATGCCACTCGCGTATCACACCCTCTTCCATTTCTATGCCCCATTTAGGCATAGTAAAAGCTTTAATATTATTTGTCATGATATAACCTATTTATAATTCATTACTTTCCGCACAGCTGCAGAAATAGAGTCGGGACTTGGAACATATGCACGTTCTAATTCACGTGCAAAAGGAACAGGAGCATGTGGAGAGGTCACCTGAGCAACAGGCGCCTTAAGAGAAGAAAAGCCATGGCTAGCTATGAAACCAGCTATGTCTGATGCTAGAGAGCATCTCGGTGTAGACTCATCAACAACAACAACTCGACCTGTCTTTTCAATACTGTCAAGGATTGAATCCTCATCCAGTGGGCTAGTAGTTCTAAGGTCTAATAAATCACAGTTTATTCCTTCACCTCTGAGTGTAGCTACACTTTTCTCAGCAAACAAAACCATTCTACCCATTGCAACAATGGTCACATCATTTCCTTCATTCAAAAGTGCTGCCTTTCCAAATGGTAGAATATACTCACCATCAGGGACCTCACCCTTTCTTCCATACATTGCTTTATGCTCAAAGAATACAACCGGGTCATCATCCCGGATAGCCGCAGTAAGTAATCCCTTGGCATCTGCAGGATTAGTTGGCATTACGCACTTTAGGCCCGGAACAGAAGTAACAATATTGTACATTGTTTGGGAATGCTGTGCGCCCATATTCATGCCTGCGCCGTAAGGAACTCTGATAACAATTGGGCATTTAGCCTTACCACCGGACATATAACGAAACTTAGCAGCTTGATTCATCATTTGATCAAGCGCGAGTGTAACAAAGTCAGCAAACATTATTTCTGCAACTCCACGTTTCCCAGCTAATGAAGCACCGGCAGCCATCCCAACTATCGTATTTTCAGATATAGGAGTATCAATCACTCTATCCTCACCAAACCTAGGCAATAATCCAGCCGTAACACCAAATATACCACCGCTAGCCTCTCTTTCGCCAGAGGTACCGCCTGCTCCGCCCGAAATATCTTCTCCGCAGACAAAAACGTTTGAATCGCGCTCCATTTCAGCATGCATAACTTCATTTAAAGCTTCTCTGTAAGTCTTAATGGCCATCATACTCTCCTATTGGTAAGTGATGTAAACGTCAGCTTCCATCTCTTCCATTGGTGTTGGTGGCGCATTACGAGCCTCTGTTACTGCTTCATCAATTAGTGCCATCACACTTACATCAATTTCGTCTATTTCAGATTGTGAAATGATTCCACCGGATAAATTATCAGAACAGAACTTTTTAAGGCAGTCCCTACTCGATCGATGTTCTTTGACTTCGTTTTTTGCTCTATAATTTTGCGGGTCGCCTTCATAATGCCCAAAAAATCTTGTTGTGTTAAAAACAGCAGCGCTAGGTCCATTCCCTGATCGAGAATAGTCTAATAACTCCGCCATCGCATCATAAACTGCATGATAATCGCACCCGTCAGCTTCGATAGTCTTTAATCCAAAGCCTTCAGTTCGTTTTGCAATATCAACACCACCAACTGAATAACTAGCGCCCGTATGCTCAGAGTAACCATTAATTTCTATTACGAAAATAGCTGGCGCATTTATAACTTTAGCCATATTCATTGCTTCAAAAACTGCTCCTTGGTTTATCGAGCCTTCACCAGAAAAACAAATGCCAACTTTACCATTACCATCTAACTTTGCTGAAAGAGCAGCGCCAACTGCTAAAGGACCACCCGCACCAACAATGCCATTAGCACCTAACATGCCCTTATCAAAATCTGCTATGTGCATGGACCCACCTTTACCTTTTCCTAATCCTGTAGAACGCCCATAAATTTCAGCCATCATTCCTTTCACATCGCAACCCTTCGCTATACAATGCCCATGCCCTCTGTGCGTGGATACGATCAAATCTTGATGGTCTAAATGTTGGCAGACCCCCACTGCTACAGCCTCTTGGCCTGAATAAAGATGAGTAAATCCCGCTATTTCACCAGTCATAATTTCTTTGTGTAAACGTTCTTCAAATTCACGAATTGTTTTCATTTCGCGATATGCGTTTAACAACTGGTCTTTGCTTTGTTGCAAGCTCATATAAATCCTTATTTTCTAAAAATGTTTCTTACCGCTTAATCAAAACAAAGGCACCTATTTTTCAAGATAGTCTTCCAATGTTTTATGGAAATGACGAATGCGTAGTTCTTGATTGCCTAACCACAAGCCCTCATAGCCATTACTGTTCATACCCTTCTGAACAAAAGGGAGGTTGTAGGCATCCTGGTTAATAACTAACCCCAACGAAGTTTCACCATGTTTAAATTTTTTATGTATAGGCTTTTTATAAGTTTCCCAATCAAAATCATTATCAGGAAGCTCGTACGTAAAATAATCAAAGAGCATTTTGTTAGGGTTGTCAGGGTGAGGCCTTTGACGAAATAGCATTAGATCATCTGCGTGAACATTCATTGTTACATTTGGAAAAATTGTATAATGATAATCATCCGTAAGTTGATCATCATTTAAGGATGAATAGTCTTTTCCTTGTGTAGCTCCATGTACTCTCTTATGTTTTTGTACATCAGCCCTTATATTATACACAGATCCTTCATAAGAGGCAGGGTCCATTCCAGCTTCTCGCATCACATGTTTAATAGGAGGAGGTATTTCCGAGGGCGAAACAACTCTAGGACTCAAAACTCCAAAAGCTATTAAATATCTATTATGTTTTTCATAACAATCTATTTGGATATCGAGATCGTCAAGGTAATATAATAATTGAGGATGAATTCCTTGGACATGGTAACTTTCATTAAAAGCGTCAACTGAAGCTTTCCAATTGCAATCCCATTCAACTGTAACTTGACGAGTTAATACCATTCGATCAAAATGATAGGGATCTAAATGATTAGGAATTATGCCCAAGTAATCCTTAAGAGGCTCAACATCTTTATTCATACTAAACCATACAAATGAACCCCATGAGTCGCATGGCATACAAATCAAGCCGCCGCAGTCGGGCGCGCCTTGAGGGAATGTTTCAAGATCAGGGATGTCAGTGAACTTTCCATCAATTCCATATTCCCAGCTATGGTATCGACATCGAAAGTTAGAACTCTCCAACTGAGGCTCGTGAAGAGCGTGAACTATCCTATTGCCTCGATGGGCACAAACATTGTAGAACGCTTTTATTGTTTTATTTTTTTGTCTCACTATCAATATGGATTCATTTCCAATCTCAGTAACATAATGGTCCCCTGGATTTGGAATGTCATCTTCACGGCAACCTAGAAGCCAGACTTTTTTCCACATTTTATCCCACTCTTCCTGAGCGAATCCAGTATCTGTATAGCGTAATTTAGGTATTAGTTTATGGCCAAGTTCAGGGTTTGGCATTGCCTCTACTGGAGTACCTTTTTTACCTTTTTGTTTTTTAATTCGAGCAATTTTTTGCTCTCTGCGAACTTTCATAATTAAAACTGAACCCTTTTTGTATACCCGCCATCAACAACTAGGTTTACTCCCGTAATCCAACTGGCTCCTGAACTTGATAAAAATACCACAGCTTTAGCGACCTCTTCTGGAGTGCCTAACCGGCCTAGGGCATGTGTTTTTTCTGTTTTATCATAGAATCTTTCATTTGAAATTTTTATCATATCCCAGGCGCCACCATCAAAATAAATAGGACCCGGAGATACACTATTAACTCTTATACCCTTTTCGCCATGCGCTTGAGATAATTGCTTTGCATAAGTGATTAAAGCTGCTTTCATAGCATTATAGGATTGAGGAGCCATAAAAGTCTCAACCGCTGCTGTTGTGCTAATCATTACAATGGAACCGCCACCGCGTAGCTCCATATGAGGTATGACAGCCTCAACACCGCGAACAGTGCCTAAAACATCAATTTCAAAGTTTTTCCACCAATTTTTTTCACTATCCATACCGCCACCTGCTGATACATTAGGTATAAAAATATCGACACCTCCTAGTTCTTCAGCCATGTCGTTTATCCATGTTTCATATTCTTCTTTATTTTTAATGTTACATGGTGAACCAATAATTTTACCATCAGCCATCAAACTTATCTCTTTAATAGCCTTATTAACACTCTCAGGCGAGCGAGAACATATTGCTACATTAGCTCCCTCTTCAGCGAATAAGTTAGCAATTCTACGGCCTATTCCTTGAGTTGAGCCAGTGATTAAAACGTTCTTTCCTCTTAAATTGAGATCCATTGTTAATCCTTACATTGCTGGGCGGGCTAAAAGCCCATTGTCGATAAGAAATTCCGCGCCAGTAACAAATCGCGATTCATCAGATGCTAAATATAAAATCATGCTAGCTACATCCTTTGGCGTTCCAAGTGAGTCAGCTGGTAGCACTCCTTGAGCTGGAACATCTACAGGGGCTTCATCGGCTCTACCTTGAGCAAACTGAACCATAGGAGTCTCGATTCCACCTGCATGAACAGAATTGCAACGTACAGGGAAAGACTCGGCCTGGCAGTGAATAGCCATAGATTTTGTCATAGATCTTACAGCTCCTTTGGCAGCTGAATAGGCAAAGAAAATAGGGTACCCAATATGAGATGCGGTTGAGGACATATTAACAATAGACCCTCCATAATTTTTTTTTAATAAAGGCATAGAATATTTCATACCCAGAAAGACTCCCTCAGACATAATTCTGTTTGCGAAACGAAATTCTTCCAAAGTGCAATTAACAGGGTCTGACATAACAACAACGCCAGCATTGTTTACCAAAATATCAAGGTTTCCATGTAACTCGTCAATTTTACTTATTACTTCGATCCAATCTTGCTCAGAACTAACATCATGCTTGATAAAAGAAGCAGATGGGCCTAATTCTAAAGCAGCGGCTTCACCTTTCTCTATATTTACATCAGTAAGAACAACTTTTGCCCCTTCTTCTGCCAACAACTTTGCATCTGCAAAACCAAGTCCAGATGCAGCGCCTGTAATTAAGGCTATTTTTCCAGCTACTCTTCCCATTAGTACCCTCCAATTATAAATAAATAGAACTGAAATTCTAAATCTATATTTTCTTCGTGCATTTATAAAAAATATATAATAAAAAAAACAGACACGATTGTTTTTTACTGGACTAATATATGAATAGCAAGACTTCAACTGAAAAAGTAAAAACTGCCCAAAGAAAAGAAATCGGTCGGCAGGCTCAGAAAAGCGCCTCAACGAGAAAAATAATCGTAGAGGCAGCCCTTAGCTGTATAGCAAAATATGGGTATGCCGGAACAACCACTCCAATAATTGCAAATGAAGCTGGGGTTTCACGTGGTGCGATGATGCACCATTTTAATAATCGCTCAGCTGTGATAGGGGCAGCTATAGAATATCTGCATGAAAAAAGACTGCGGGCGTTTAAAAGAGCTATCGCTGCGCTTCCAAAAGATAAACTGCAGTTGCATGACGGATTAAAAGCATATTGGAAGCATGTTACTCACCCACTTTATGTTGTATTCCATGAACTAGCAGTTGCATCGCGAACAGATAAAGGTTTAGCTAAGATTTTACAGCCCGCACAAGCAGCATTTTATGATGAATGGTACAATCTATCTTATGACCTTTTTCCGCAGTGGCGTAGCAATACAGCTGCTTTGGAGCTAGCTATGGACCTTGTTAACACCACCCTTGAAGGCGTAGCAATAAGACATTTATCTATACCAGAAGATATCGAGCGGGAAACAAGGCTTTTTAATTACCTGGAAGAATGCCTATCAGCACTTAAACCAAAACTATAGACTTTGTTTTTAATTAAATAAATGAGGAAATTATGTCTCAAAACTTAAAAGCGGAATGGCCAATGAATTTAGGGGCACCTGACGGGTCACTTGAAGCCAAACAAGCTAGGCCGCATGATATCGGAAATGATGTGGTAGATCCAAAAAGATACTACACTCAAGACTTTCAAAAGAAAGAGTGGGAAACATTATGGCCAAAAGTTTGGCTACTAGCTGGCGTTACACCGGATGTAAAAGAAAGTGGTGATTTTACATTATTTACCCATGGGCATGAACAATTTATAATCACAAAGACAGAATCAGGTAAAATAAAGGCATATTACAATGTTTGCCCCCATAGAGGCAATCGCATTTGCCTAACTGATAATGGCTCTGTAAATAGTTTTTCTTGCCCTTTTCACGCATGGGAATTCAATTTAGACGGTTCGCTTAAAAAAATTACAGATGAGCATACCTTTCATCCAGAATTAATAAAGCATCGTCCAGGATTAACGGAAGTAAGATGCGAAACACTAGCCGGTCTTATTTTCATAAACATTGATGGTAGAGCGCCAAACTTGAAAGATTGGATTGGATTGCCCGAAGGTTATATCGAAAACTACGAAATTGAAAAAATGAACGTAGTTCGCCACGTAAGAAGTGAATGGCTTGCAAATTGGAAAACAGGTGTGGATGCTTTTTATGAAACATATCACTTACCGTACATTCATCCCCAAACCCAAGGTGTTATGGAAGATTTCTCTCAGGTTGATCTCTATCCAAATGGATTTAGTAGGATGATTGTACCAATAGGCGTAAAGTCACACAGAGTAAAAGATCAAGAGAGTCTCGACCCTTATCAAGCTGCATTTCTTTCTGAAGCAGGCATTAATCCCGAAAAATTCGTCGGAACATCGAAAGATGTCCGTGCTGCAATACAAAAAGCAAAACGGGAAAAAGGGAGAAAATTTAATCTAGAATACTATGAAAAAATGACAAATGGTCAATTAACCGATAGCTGGGCAACAGGGTTTTTTCCAAATGTACAGATTGGTATGCATCCAGAGGGTATTTTTATTATGCGCTTTACTCCACATGCAACTGATCCTGAACGTTTCTATTATGATAATATTACAATGTTTCGATATGTAGACGATCCAAGCTTTACTGTCCCCGCATGGATGGGTCTTCCTGAAGAAAACGATATAACAGGTGAAATAAGACCTGAGGTAGAACATGTTGCTGCTGGTATAAATCCAGAACTAGGGGAGGTGCTTGATCAAGATGTGGAATTAGTAGCCTCCGTCCAAGAAGGCGTTAAGTCACGTGGGTTTAAAGGACCTATTTGGTGTGAACAAGAAGATAGAATTAGACATTTTCATCGAGAACTAGATCGATATATAAATCAGGAAAAATAAATTATGTCATCAAAAAGTCTCCACTTAGTAGCTAGTGACCTGAAACCATTAGTCACCTCGATGCAAGAGATGGATTTAAAGCTCGAAAACCAACTATCCCTAGATGCATATAGAGAAGTAGTGAAAAGCCTTTCAGTGCTTGAACCAGTAGTGCCAAATAATGTCACGCGAAACGAAATAGTCATTACACTGAGAGATGGGAGCCACTCAAAAGCAATTTTATACAAAAATAATGACCCCAATCATGCTAACACCTCAGCTGGTTTAGTGCATATCCATGGAGGTGGTCTTGTGATGGGATTGCCCGAGAGCAATGATTCAAGACATTTAAATCTGTGTTCAAAATTAGGAATAACAATTCTCGCGATAAGTTACAGGAAAGCACCAGAACACCCTTACCCTACTCCTTTAAATGATTGTGAGGATGGCTTCGACTGGTTTCATGCAAATGCAGAAAGCCTTAAAGTTAACATCAACAGAATAGCCTTAAGCGGTGACAGTGCTGGGGGCTGCCTCGCAGCCGCGCTCTCGCAATTAAAGTTAAATGATAAAACAAATAAAATAGCACACTTGCTTCTACTATACCCAATGCTTGATGCCCGTACAGGAGCTGAAGTCAATAAAAAAGATCCGCTACTAGGGGAGTTCATTTGGACCGCAGAGATGAACCGGTTTGGCTGGTCAGCATATTTAAATGGTCAACCTCATACCTCACCAGCTGTTCCAGCTTCATTAAAATCTTACACAGGACTGCCCTCCTGCTGGATAGGGGTAGGCGCCTTGGATTTATTTTTGGATGAAAATATTGAGTATGCCCGAAAATTGATAAAAGCTGGGGTGAGAACAGAATTTGATATTTATCCTGCGGCAATTCATGGCTTCCCAAAGATAGAAGAGGCTCAATCAACCAAAGATTTTATTCATGACTATTCTAATAGTTTAATTAAAGCTTTGAAGCTAATTCGATAATTATATTACATTATATTATAAAAGTAAGGCTGCAAAACACTCTCCAAAGCATCTGAGATTGATAACATATATTCGTATTTTGGATGATAAGGAAGTGTAAGCATGCTCCAGTCAGCACTATCATAAGCTCTTATCCAAGGCTTTTCAGAGCATACATTATGATTCTCAGTAATTCTAGAAGCTTTGATTAATAGGGTACTGTTTCTTACAGATACTCGTTCTAATATATCTTCTATTTGTTCTTTGATATAATTTGACTCAATTGCATACTTTTCATCCATAGGCGTTAGAGCGCATAGAGATGTTGATGGTAAGACAGTTGCATAGTCTATTAACACAATTACTGCTTTAGGAGCTTTTTCTTTAATTGCATTAGTAATTATATTTAAGTGATATTCAGTATTTTCATAATCAGCTATGCTCGGAAACTTTGGCATTTCTAGGCATGGTATTGTTTTGTGGACTTTACCTTGTTTCACCAAATTTTCGCAAGAAGCCGTCATTAATCTAGCTAAATAACCTAAGTCATTTCCTCCAGCTAGAAGTGTAACTAAGCCTACGTCTGATTGTATATTTTCCATTTGGGAATATATACTTATTGGGCTTGTTTTATCCGATAATTTAGCTCCGATACAACTCGCATCAATAAGGTCCAAATTAAGTCTCTCGGATAATTGCCGTGCATAATTTTGATCTGATTGCCAACAATTATCAGGAGAGTTTTCTGCTATACCTTTAACACCAGGACCAGCTGCAAAAGAGCTTCCCAATGACACATACTTAACTTTATTATTTTCTAATTTATCACTACCTAAGACATCTAAACTACACGCAGATAAAATAAACAATATCAAAATTAAAGATAATAAGTATTTATGCATTGCATTTTTTCATAAAAAAAGCGCCCAAGGGTTGCCTGAGCGCTTAATAATTATTTAAATAACCTTAGAAAGAGTAACCTAATGTAACTCCAACTTCACGGCCTGCCACTAGCTCTTGCCAAGCAAATGCTCCGGCATCAAAAGCTCGTGAAACACGACCATCATTATCTAAGATATCTGTGCCATAAACAACAAGCTTAAGTTTATTACCCGTATCCATTTCTTTGATGTAAGTCATAGATAAGTCGAATTGTGTATGAGCTTCAATTGTAATATCTGGACCAGTTTGGAAACTATAAGTCTCAAAACCCGCATTACCAAATTGCTCACCGCGGTGGCTAAGTGTGCCGCTAAAGGTTAGGTCACCACCAAAACTTGCAGAATTGTGCTCTACTGTAAGGCTTCCCATTTCGCTAGGAGCATAAATGATCTTAGCGTCATCAGCGATATCACGGCCGTCGAAGAGATATTCATCGAAATCAGCATCAAGTATGGAGAATGAGCCTCTGAATGTTAAGGCATCCGTTGGTGTCCAAACACTTTCGATCTCAAGTCCATTATTGCTTGTCTTGGCAGCGTTTCTAACAAATGTGCAAGTAGCGGTGTTTGCTAACCCGCATTCTGTACCATTTGTAACAACAAATTGCTGCTTGTCATCATAGTTGGACATAAATGCAGTAACGTTGAGTTGTAAGTTATCTGATGGACGTGAACGTAAACCAAGCTCAAAGTTTTCAACTGTTTCAGAATCGTAAGGTCCCGCTGTCAAAGGGTCGCTACCACGGTTGTTAAAACCACCACTACGGTAGCCCGTTGAATAGGATGCATAAACCATACCGCCCTCAAACTTTCGTTTAGCAGAAAGTCTATAAGACAAGTTATCATCGCTATATTCAGGAGTTAAGTTCAAAACACCAGCAGCATTAGACACCCTATCAGAACTAGATCCGTAACGTGTCAAATCCAATTCTTTTGTCTCATCTGTGTAACGCGCACCAGCTGATATTGACCAGTTTTCATCAATTTCATATGTGGCCTCACCAAACAAAGCCGTGGCTTCAGCCTCTTGAAGGGTTGTGAAGTTTGAAACAGGCCCAGATGTTAAATAGGAGTCTGTCGACAAGTAATATAATCCTGCAACAAAATTAAGCGGACCATCTAAATCAGAAATAAACTGCAGCTCATGAGATGACTGCTTATATTCTTGCTCTCTTGTAACTTCAAACAATGGAGTCGGTGCTCCCCAGGAGTTGAAATAAGCATATTCTTCAAAATCCATATGTCCAAATATATACTTCAGAGCAAATTTATCTTCTGTATGATCAACATTCAATGTTATGTTATCACCCTCAATTGTGCTTACTATTTGCTCACTTGCATTAGAAACGCGGTTACCACCAGCTCTTGAGATTGCACCAGAATCGGCATCGCAACCTATTGTGAAGAAAGCACAGAAAATACTGTCGCCAGTACCAGTTGCTATTACATCAGCAGGCTGAGTGTTATGGTCATACCAATCATATGAAAGAGTAGCAGTAGTTTTATCTGTAAAGTCATATTTTAACGCAGCTGAAGCTGTTTGACTATCTCTCATTTTTGGTCGCTCATTATTCGTAACATTAAAGAGATGTGAGTCTTGCTGTAGATTACGGTAGCTAACTTTTAAGCCGCCGTTTTCTCCTAAAGGCATGTTTACTAAACCTTTAAGGTCAATACGATCATGGCTTGCATAAGTGCCTTCAACCTTACCTCCGAACTCACCCGTTGGAGCTGTTCGTTTTATGTTAATAACACCCGCAATTGTGTTACGGCCGTATAACGTACCTTGAGGTCCACGAAGAACTTCAACGCTTTCTATGTCAAAAAAGTCTACGACAGCACCACTATTAGATGCCATAAATACACCATCAACTGAAACACCCACAGTAGGTTCAAATGTTTTTTCTAAATCATCGAAACCAATACCTCTGATAGAAGCTCCAAGTGCAGCACCGGACTGAGTAACTGTATGCAATTCAACATTTGGAATATGCTTTGCTACATCAAGTATTGTTTGCACAGAACCTCGCTCTAGCTGTCCCTGGCTTAATGCTGAAACTGCAACTGGCACATCTTGTAATGATTCAGAACGTTTTCTTGCTGTAACGACTATTTCATCAAGTCTTCCAGCTGTTTCAGTTGTTTCTTGTGCATAAGCCCCTGTACTCATACCTGCTAATGGTAAAGCAGATGCTAGTAAAAGTGCTTTTGCGCTTTTGTTAATATTAAAATTCATTTTTATAGACTCCCCATATAATATTAATAAAGGTAATCAACCCAACCGAGGTTAGTAACAACTGACTTTTTAGCTAGTAATAAAAAATTAGGTGATTGTATGACTAAAAAGTCACAATAGGCTTTTACAAATTATTTCAAAAATCAATAAAAGTTAGTCGGTCGAGAATACTAACAAAGCATTTCCAGGCATCATTGAGCCAAATGAATAACCAGAATTTACGATAACGTGACCATCATAAATTATTGGCCCATCAGATTCAATTGCCCCGCCTTTTGCGATTTCACCATTAACAGAGACAAATTCCTTATTTGTATTAAAGTCCCAAATAATATCACCATTTAAGGCATCATAAGCTCTTAAGTGGCCATCAAAAGCCCCAGCGAATACCATGTCTTTTGTTGCCGTAACAGCAGCTGATAAACCAGGATCGCAAGCAGGTTCATCCTTTTCTTCACACACATCAACAGCTTGAGTTGCCCATAGGGTCTCACCAGATATAGGGTCCAATGCATATAAACCCGCACGACTTAATGCTTTATCAGACTCGCTATAAGCTGTATCAGCTATTGGCGCAAAAATAGCGTTATTGTTGGAAGCAATGCCCCAATGAACCCCGCCGCTAAAGCCTCCTCTACCCATTTTCTCACGCCACAAAAGGGCTCCATTATTGTCAGGGTCTAATGCAAAAACATCGCCGGACTTCTGCCCTACTGCAATAATTTCTTTTCCACTTTTAGTTTTGATTAAAATAGGCGGTGCGCCAATATCAAGATCAGGTCCGTTCTCCTCAGGGCAATTTGGACCGCCACCAATAAAGCAAGCCATATTCCATGCATCGCCGCTCAAAGCTTGATAATGCCACTTAATTGCTCCATCATCTAAACCAATTGCAAGAACAGAGTCACTTGTTGATACTGCTGGCGAGGTATATGACTCCCCTGTACCAACATAAAGAACGCCTCGTTTTTCATCAATAGTAGGACTATTCCATATAGGCACTCCGGCCGGATGAAAACGGCGCGCTCCCATTTCATTATAATCACCCGTGAATTTCGACTCCTCGGCTATAGTATGAGTAGTCCATTTCGTATCGCCGTTGTTTATATCTAGCTTAACAACTCCGCCTTGAAATGTGCAACATTCATATCCTGGATCTGCTGCAGAAGCCCACTCTTTAGATGAGAGCGGCACATAAAGAAATTCTTTATATAATCTCGGCGATCCAGTCAGGGTAACGTCAGGGTGCTCACTCACAGATTTGCGCCAGATTAACTCACCAGTCAAAGCATCTATTGAATAAACATTTCCCTTTATATCACCAAAAAGAGCAACTGTTTTACCCATGCTCTCTGCTATATTAACTGCATTTCTGACTTCAGCATCAGCCTGAAAAGTCCATGTTGCGCAGCCAGTGTCAAAATCAAGAGCGAAAACACGGCCATCTTGACCTCCAACCAAAATATGGTTAGCAAAAATGACTGGCTGACTTCTAGCTCTCGAAGCATCGGGGTATGCAAAAGCCCACTTTAATGATAAATTCTCAACATCGTCTTTAGGTAGTTTAGCCATTTTTTCAGAAATATAGCGCGATCCATCTAACTTTAATCCCCATCCCTCAAAGACAGATTTTTTTTCCTTCGTCTTAATCATATTGGAGCTACACATTTTTACAGGTTTAGAGCTTTTGCGTGACCCTGCTAAATACATTGATAGACTGTCAATTTCATTTTCCGTAAGATGCGCAGCTTGCTGTTTCATAACACCAGACATAAGTGCCTGCTTTATATAGTCTGTGTTATACAATTGAAATTCAATTAAATGAGGCGCTTTTGGAACTCCTCCTAAATGACAACTGGAACAATTTTCGTTAAATAATGTTTCCCCATCAATAGGTACCGTTTCCTCAATGAAAGCTACATCTGTTTTAGATACAACATTTGGCTCACTAGGCTGACATCCAAATAAAATAGAAATTATCAAAATGAAAAAAATTTTAAAGAAACCAAGATACATATTTTTACTACTCAATTAAACTATATTTTACTTTTATAATTTGAAATTTTTCTGACTTCGGCAACAATTCTTTCAACAGAAGGGACATAAGCCGCTTCCAAATTAGGAGCAGCTGGCACGGGAGTATGCGGGGCTGTAATTTTACAAATCGGAGCTCTCAAGGAAGAAAAAGCTTCCGATGCTGCGATGCTCGCTATTTCTGAAGCATATGAGCATATAGGCGTTGATTCATCCACTACAGCAAGTCTGCCAGTTTTCTCTATACTATCCAATACTGTGTCCATATCAAAAGGCGAGAGAGTTCTTGGGTCAATAACCTCAACAGAGATGCCCTCTTTTGATAATATTATCGCTGCTTTCTCGGCCAGAAGCGCCATTCTTCCAATTCCTACTACAGTTACATCATTACCCTCACAAACAACTCTAGCTTTGCCAAATTCTATTGTATATGCCTCATCAGGAACTTCTCCTTCCTCAGCAAAAAGCATTTTATGCTCACAAAAAATTACGGGGTCATTATCTCGTATAGCCTGTATCAATAAACCTTTAGCATCATATGGCGTTGTAGGGACCACAACCTTCAAACCGGGTATGTGCGCAAATATAGGGTAAACTGCTTGTGAGTGTTGCGGCCCAGCACCAACTCCAGCACCAATCATAGTTCTTATAACCATTGGAGCTCCTTTTTGGTTTCCGAACATATAACGAAACTTTGCAGCTTGATTATAAATTTGATCAAAACAAACTCCAAAAAAATCAGCGAACATAAGCTCAGCAATTGGCCGCAATCCAGTAAGTGAAGCCCCTGCAGCAGCACCCATGATTGCGGACTCAGAAATTGGCGTATCAATTATTCGTTCTGCTCCAAATTCAGTATATAATCCGGCAGTGAGTCCCATAACACCGCCAGATTTCTCTCCCTCGCCTCCTGACCCACCTCGGCCACCAGCTACATCTTCTCCCAATAAAATAACATTTGGGTCTAACCGCATTTCAACTCTCATGGCGTCCGTAATAGCTTCACGTAAAGTCATTTTTGTCATTTCAAATTACCTCAATAACTTTCGTAAACATTTTCTTCTAAGGATGATAAGGGCGGCACAGGCGAATTAAGTGCTAATTTAATTGCATCATCAACCTCTTTTTCAATCAAAGAGTTAATTTCTTCAAATTCAACATTTTCCATTAATTGCTTTTCAAGTACTTTTTGTTTGAATATCTCTAATGGGTCCTTATTAGCTTTTATTTCCTTAACCTCAGTTTTGCTCCGATAAGCTTGAGGATCACCTTCATAATGCCCATACCAACGTAACGCTTCACATTCTATACTAGTAGGCCCATCACCTGACCTTGCGCGCTCAACTGCCTCTCTCATAACATCATGAACTGCAAAAAAATCTGTGCCATCAACCTTAACAGCAGGCATACCAAAACCTCTAGATCTGGTTGTTATGTCAACAGCACCGCAATGATAATCTATACCTGTAAATTCCGCATATCCATTATTTTCATATATAAATATAACCGGAAGCTTTAATACAACAGCAAGGTTCATTGCTTCAAATACAGTGCCCTGATTAGAAGCACCGTCACCTATGAATGCTACTGCAACAGCTTTATTTTTTAAAGTTTTTGCTGCCAAGGCAGCACCCACTGCAAGTGGCGGCGAACCTCCAACTATGGCATTTGCCCCTAACATGCCTTTCGACAAATCAGCAATATGCATTGAGCCACCCTTACCCTTACAAAGGCCGTCTTCTCTGCAATAGATTTCGAGGGCCATGTCTTTTACGTCACAACCTTTAGCTATACAGTGACCATGACCCCTATGGGTACTACCTATGTTGTCCGTATCACTTAAATGCATACACACGCCAGTAGCTATTGCTTCTTGTCCGCAATATAAATGCACGAAACCAGGCATTTCTCCTTTTTGAAATTCTGTTCGCATTCGTTCTTCGAACACGCGTATTCTTTTCATAGTTGTGTATGCTTCACGTAAATCATCTCTACTTAGCTGCATATTTTCCTCCTACATAACGAATAGTGTTATGGCTCATAGATTATAGCTCTCTAAATTATCAGGTTTATTTTGAGTTAATTATCCAGATGCAAATCATCAGGTAAAGCATAAGCAACAACATAATCACCAGGAGGCGTTTGAAACCATAGGTGCTGCCCAGAGGTGATAACTACATATTGCTTTCCACCGGCCATATAAGTCATCGGAGTAGTTTGTCCACCAGCAGGAAGCTTGTCCTTCCATAACTCCGTACCATTGGAGGCATCGAATGCTCTTAAATAATTGTCCTGTGCAGCGGCAATGAAAATAAGACCAGATTGCGTCGCGATTGGACCTCCAATATTTGGAGTTCCCAAATTTGTTTTTATCGGCAAGGGTATTGGCAACTTATCTTTAATTGAACCTAGAGGCACATCCCAAATAATCTCTCCACTATCAACATTGATTGCAGTTAACCCCCCCCATGGCGGTGGCGAACAGGGAGCTCCAAACGGTGATAATAACCACTCTCTTTTTACTGTGTAGGGCGTTCCGTTTTGAGGCGAAATATCATCTTTACTTGTTAAAGATACATTCTGAGGTGAATCTTTATCAGCCTTAGGGATCATGGTAATGATTTGAGCAACTCTAGATGTATTAACAAATAACATTCGGCGCTTATGGTCAAAACTGTTTCCACCCCAGTTAGCTCCACCAGCAGTAGAAGGATAAAAAACAGTTCCCTGCTCGCTAATTGGCGTAAACATTCCCTCTGATCTGTATTTCGAAATTTTACGCCTGCAGGCCAGGTAGTCAATAGGTGTGAAACCAAACGCGTCCTTAGGGTTTAATCGATCGGGAACTAGCTGTGGCGGCTTGGACGGTATGGGTTGAGATTTAGACAGGCTATCATCATTTATAAAAGTAACCGGAGTATCAATTTCGTTTAATGGAAATATTGGTTCCCCAGTTTCTCTATTAAAAGAGAAAACATATCCCTGCTTAGTCGTTTGGATTACCGCAGGTATTTGAATGCCATTCACATTAACTTCCAGCAGGGTGGGCTGTGAAGGCAGGTCATAATCCCATATATCGTGCCTGACCAATTGCTGTGCCCAAACTAATTCACCAGATGAGGCCTTAAGAGCTACCAGAGAGTTAGCCCATCGATTGTCGCCGGGTCGAAGCCCCCCATAAAAATCTGGAGATGGCGACGAGGTCGGGAGGTAGACAAGGTCACGCCGCTGATCAACAGCCATCGCAGTCCACACATTACCACCTCCGACATTTAGTTCTTTTGGGATTGGATCAAATTCCCAAACTTTATTTCCAGTTTTAGCATCAAAAGCTTTTACCGTTCCAAAAGGAGCATCTGCACGATAACCGTCTACGATTGTAGATCCAACAACAATAACATCATTAACAACAGCAACAGGTGAATTTAGCCTTATTTCACCTTCGAAAGCCGGTGGTCTGGACTGCTGTATATGTACTGTCCCATTGTTACCAAAGTCCTTGCATAACTTTCCATCACCAGCGTCAATTGCGATAACTCTCAAATCATTTACCGGGATAAATAAACGATTTTTACAATGCTTTTCTTCAATATCGATGCTGTCAATCCACTGACTAATACCCCGGCATACATATTGAAACGGTAGCTTTAAGCCAGTTGAAACATCAGGATCAAATACCCACTGCTCTTCACCTGTAGAGGGGTTTAATGCGATAATCCTATTAAATGGAGTACACACAATTAATTTTCCATCTGCAATTATAGGGGTGTTTTCATTAGAGCTATTAATGTTCATTTCGGCAGAGCGGCGATCAAGCTCACCTGTTCTATAAGTCCAGGCTATTTCCAAGGTTTTTATGTTTTCTGGGCTAATTTGGCTATGATTAGAATATCTAGTGCCTGCGTCAGCACCGCCGTATTGGGGCCAATCTGAAGCTCCATCATAGGCCTGAGAAATAGTAATTAAAGGGAATAAAATACAAAAAAATAAAATTCGAGAAATAATAACGCCTTTGGCTAGCAATCGCATTACGAAGCTCTTTCATAACCAGCATTCCACATGTGCCTGAGAACCTTCCATTGTCCATCAGTACCTCTTATAACTAGGTCATTGTATTTTAAGTTATTTGATAATTTACTCAATGCAGCTTTTGAATCTGTTATTATTTCAGTTTCACTTTTGATTGTAATTTCTATAATGTAATCATATCTTACTTGAGCAATATCATTGCCAATAAAATCTATGTCCCAATCAGATAGATTTATAATTTTATAGGAAGCATTGTTAAACACTGGAATTAGAAATTCACCATATGCCTCTATTCCAACAATATCAGGCGCTGATTGCGGAACCATTCTAATCTCATTATGAAGTACCGAAAGGTACCCCTCTCTATCACCAGACTCAACAGCTTCATTCCAAGTGCTATAAACATTTAGTATTGCCTCTTTATCAGCAGCCCTGGTATCCATTTTAGTCGGTGTCTGTATTTCTGAACTACACGCGTAACAAAACACCAAAAATAATATCAAAATATATTTCTTTAATATATTAGTCATGGCCTAACCTTTCGTGCGAAATGAAAGCAAAGTTTTTTACATATATTTTAACAGACTAGCACTATCATTAAAGGGAGTTTGGTGTTTAGGTTGAAATGCTAGAATAAACGAAAAATGAGATGCAATCAATGTCATTAAAAAAATTATTATTAAAAAGTTTCACATTGCTTTTTTTACTTATATGTTTTTTTTCTTACCCACTCACAAGCTATAGCCAGACAGTTGAGAAAAAACCATACTCTCCTGCTTTAAATAACACGCACCCTGACAGGGTTTTATGGGGTGATCTACATTTGCATTCAAATATTTCAATGGATGCGTTTAACTTAGGCAATGAGTCCTTAACACCTGGTGATGCATATAAATTTGCCAGAGGAGAAAGTATTGAGAGTACTTCAGGAGGGCCTGCAAAACTGGCAAGACCATTAGACTTTCTTTCAGTAACAGACCATGCAGAATATCTAGGCGTAATGGCAGGCTTAACAGACCCGAAAGTATCAAATTGGGACGTATCGAATGGTTCAGAAAAGAGTTCTCTGAAAGAAGCATTGTTAAACTCTCAGGTGGGGTACAAATGGAATGAGTATATAAAAAACTCAGAACAATCTAAGATTCTTGATGAATTTATTGCGGCAGTAAACAAGTCAGGGGAAGCAGAGCTTATCCCCAAAAAGTTACAAAAGTCAGTATGGGAAAAAATTGCAAGTATCGCAGACGAATACAATGATCCAGGGAAATTTACAGCACTTGTCGGGTATGAGTGGACTACGATATATAAAGGAAACAATCTTCATAGAGTTGTTCTGTTTAAAGATGGCAAAGAGAAAGCATCTCAACTACGTCCATTTTCAGCAATAGATAGTCAAAATCCTGAGGATCTATGGAAATCGCTAGAACAATATGAGTTAAAAACCGGAGGTGAAGTTCTAGCTATCCCTCATAATGGAAACCTTAGCAATGGAGCTATGTTTGCAGAGATGGATTTAGATGGAAATCCTATTGATTTGAATTATTCAGAAATGCGCGCAAGATGGGAACCAGTGTATGAAGTAACCCAAGTTAAGGGGGACGGTGAAACACATCCAAAAATTTCTCCTAATGATGAATTTTCTGACTTTGAAACATGGGATACTGGAAATATTGCAATGTCCGAAGACAAGAAAGATGAAATGCTTAAGTATGAATATGCTAGATCAGCATTAAACATAGGCCTGAAAATAAAAAATAAAGTAGGAGTTAACCCTTTCAAATTTGGTATGATTGGAAGCACAGACTCTCATACGGCTCTTGCAACTTCAGATAACGATAACTTCTTTGGTAAATTTCCTGGATCAGAGCCGACAATTGCAAGGTTTACAAATCAAATGGCCTCAAACTTGTGGCCTAATATAACTATTAGCTCTTCTGGTTATACAGCAGTTTGGGCTAAAGAAAATACACGCGAAGAAATATTCAACGCACTCAAAAGAAAAGAAGTTTATGCAAGCACAGGCCCTAGAATTGCACTAAGATTATTCGGCGGTTGGAATTTAAATAATGAAGATCTACATGCCTCTAATTTTGCTGAAAGGTCCTATGGAAAAGGAGTGCCCATGGGAGGCACTTTAATAAAATCAAAAATGAAAAATGACGCACCCACATTTCTCGTAAGGGCTATGCGGGATCCAATAGGAGCAAATCTTGATCGTGTTCAAATTATTAAGGGTTGGTTAGATGAAAACAACATGATGCATGAAAAAATATACAACGTATCTTTATCAGATAATCGTAAAGTTAATGATAGCGATATCGTCGAACCTGTGGGAAATACTGTAAACTTAGAGGATGCTACATATTTAAATAATATTGGCTCCGCTGAACTAACAGCGGAATGGAAAGATCCAAATTTTAATAAACAAATTGATGCTTTCTATTATGTTAGAGTCCTTGAAATACCAACCCCTAGATGGTCTACATATGATGCCGTTAGATTTGGAATCGATAGACCAGAGAGCGTCCCATCAACATTACAGGAAAGAGCGTATAGCTCACCGATATGGTACGATTCTACAAAATAACTGAGATTTTTATGATTAAAAAAATTTTACAGGTGCGGAAAGTAAATTTAGGAGAGACTAATGAATAGTATGAGTGATAGAGAAGCAATACATGACATATTATGTCTATACACACATGCCATAGATCGCAGGCGTTGGGATATAATGTCAAAATTATTTCACCCCGATGCAGTTTTTCTCTTTGGAGAGGTATCTGGTGATTGGGCAGGTTTTGTCGAGCAAGCAAAGGCTATAATAGACCCAATGCCATCAACGCACCATCAATTAGGAAACACAATTTATCACTTTGATGGCAACACAGCAATTACGGAAACATATTGCACAGCCACACATATTATTCCCGCTGACTATCCTGATGGATTCCCTATGAAGCCAACAGGAAAAAGGTATTTATGTACAGTTGGGCTTCGCTATATCGACAAATTTGAAAAAAGAGGTCATGAGTGGAGGATAGCAAGTCGCAATGGAGTTTTTGATTGGAGAAACGATGAGGACTTTAATGATGGCGGTGTTTTAGATGGCCCGCCTGAAATGCTTGGAAAGCATGATGACTCAGATCCTTCTACAATCATAACAAAAAAATGGAGAACCAATTAATTCAATTTCGAGAGTTTAACGGGTATTGCACTCATAATCGGGATTCCAGTTATTGGATCAAAATTCTTATCATTAAAAGATAATCGGCCAGTATTACCTCCTGAATTAATTGGATCATCTTCTTCATCAGGGTTTGTTCCCCATCCGTGAGGAACTGCTAAACAACCTACTTTTACATCTGCTGCAGAATAACTTTTGCATTTTATAGAAGAACGTTCAGATGTTATTTCGACTAAGTCACCATCATTAATACCTAACTGCAGCATATCACTTGGATTTATATATGCTGGATGATGTGGCAACCTTTTCTTAAGGCTTGATGATTCATGCCATGCTGAATTTAAAGCATCTTTTAAACGTCTTGAAATCAGTCGAAAAGGAAATGCGTCAGCAATAGGACTACCCCCAAATGTTAGGGCTATTTCCTTAAGTTTTGAAATCATAATTGGGTGACCAATATTTAAATATCCTGGCCAATCATCAGGCCTTTTCTGTATTGTGTCAGGCTCACGGTCAAATCTTTTACCCTTAAAAGAATTTACGTCTTTTCGTGCCTCCGTATAAGAAACGGGTGAGCCTTTTAATATAGCTTCCCAAATAGATATTGGGTCTGGAAAAGGCTCATCCGTTTTAATAATTGTTTGATTTTGAGAGGCTGCATTCGGATCAACAAAAGCCATTGAATTTATTGTTAAATTTAAACCTAGCTCTTTTGCCATTTCATAAAAAAACTCTTGTTCTTCGCAAAGATTTGAACCCTCAGGCACATCTAATATAGGATCGCAAATCTGCCCATAAGTATCTTCATAGCCCCAACCATTTCCAAAGTTACCAAGTAATTCATTCGGAGCAGAAGTAGAGTATCTCTCATAGTGTATCTTCGGAGCAATTATATAGTCTGATAAAATTCCTGTCTTTGTTTTTCGCGGGTCAAAACAAGCAAGAAGTTCAAGTTTTTTCATTGCTTTAAATGTTTTTATTTGATCTGGCCATGCCAACATAGGATTTCCGCCAAGTACTAAAAGAGCTTTTACTTGCCCTTTTCCTGGGGTTAATATTTCATCCGCCAGAGCTCCAGTTGGCAAACCAGCAGTAGATTCTTCTAGGTCCCTTACCCTAAGTTTTTTACCAAACCCAGTGGCGGGAGTAGATCCAGATCCTGCCGCAATAGGAGGAAAACCATTTACAAATACACCTACATTTTCTTTTAATTCACCTTCTCGTCTCCAATGCCCCATAAGCGACATAATTACCTTACCAAGGTATTCAGATAAATTTCCTGCGCCTGACATATTTGGACCGGTGCCAAGGCTTATATCAGCCTTTTTAAAAGAACCATAAAGCCTAGCAGCTTCGACAAGTTCCTCTTCAGTAACTCCAGAAAATTCGGCTACCTTTTTAGGCGTAAAAGGCTGAACGGCTTTAACAAGATCAGAAAAACCCTTGGTCTCTTTTTTTATAAAGTCTTTATCATGATAATCTTCCTGGATTATTGTTCTGATAATACAGGCCAATATTTCTCCATCGTAGCCAGGGTTGCACTGCAAATGCAGATCAGCCTGTTTTGCCGTTTCAGTAACACGAGGATCAATGACAATTAATTTCATACCTCTTTTTTTAGCTTCATGTAAATTTTTTGCTGGATTTGCCCCAACTCCGCCAAGCATTGAAACAAGAGGGTTAGAACCCATGACTAAGAGGCCATCCCATTCTTTATGACGATAGCCACCAGCCAACCATATACCATGAAGAGCTGCTGTTATTGCTTTTCCTGGCTGGTCTATGGTAACACTTGTGAAGATCATCTGGCTTTTTATGGCTTTCATAAAGGCCAAAGCAAACGCATGAGAAGGAAAAGTGTTATATCCAAATGTTCCTATATATAATGCTACACTATCTGGACCATGTTCGCTTATTATCAATTCAATTTTTTTCGCCATTTCCTTGGCAGCAGTTTTCCACTCATAATCAACATATTCGCCTGAAGATTTTTTAAGTGAGTGCTTCAAGCGAGAAGGATAACTATGGTAATTTTGTAAATCTCTGCCTTTAGAGCAAGAAAATCCTGCATATGCTGGATTATCTTTATTGCCGTGGGTGGCGACAGGTTTGCCATCTTTAAAATCAACGATTAATCCACACTGCGCATGACAAGCCCTGCAAATTACATGTTTTTGCTCTAAAGACAAAATCTTATACCTTCTTAATTTTATTTATTAGCTCATTATATTTAAGAGCTAAGTTGCTTTTTTTTAATCTTTTTTGCTAAGGACCACTTATGAACTTCAGTAGGTCCATCATAAATTCTAAAAGCTCTAATCTCTCTAAAGAACTGTTCTACTATTGTATCGCCGCTAACGCCCATTCCGCCCATTACTTGAACGCATCTATCAGCAACTCTAAATAAAGCCTCAGAAACAGCGACCTTTGCCATTGAACTCTCAACATTTCCATGTTCTCCGCGATCTAATGCATCAGCGCACCAGTCAATTATTAGTTCACTTTGAGTTAAGTCTATCTTGTTCTCTGCCAACATGAAGCCTACACCCTCATGGTCTACCAAAAGTTTGCCAAATGCTTCACGCTTGCATGCATACTCTATAGCAATCTCTTGTGCTCTATGACCTAAACCTGTCCATCTCATGCAATGAGACAACCTAGCAGGAGCAAGTCTTATTTGAGCGAGACGAAAACCTTCGCCAGGTTTTCCAAGCATATTATCAGATGATACCCTAAGGTCCTTAATAAGAACTTCAGAATGCCCACCAGGCATTGAACTATCAATTGTATCTAATACTCTTTCTATTTGAACAGATGAGTTTGGTAAATCAACAAGAAACAAGCACGCTCCCTCATTAGAATTAGCCATAATAATTCCAACTTTTGCTCCATTAGCTCCTGTAATAAAAGTTTTCCGACCATTTATTATCCAATGATTACCATCAAGAACGGCAGTGGTTTTCATCATTGACGGATCAGATCCTGCTCCGCTTATTTTTGCTGGTTCAGTCATGAAAAATGCTGACCGAGCAACTCCTCTTTTTAATGGGTCTAAGAAATGCTTCTTCTGTTGTGCACTAGCTGCCTTACCTAAGAGAAACATATTTCCTTCATCAGGAGCAAATGTATTACAGGCAACTGAACCCAAGGGTGACAAGCCCGTAATTTTTAATAATGCAGCGGTGTCTCTTTGTGAGCGGTGATCACCATTTTTTAATATATGCGGAGTCATAAAACCAGCAAGACGAGCTTTATCCCTTAATTCGTTGACTAGGTCTTCATCAGGACCATGACCACCATTTCTGGGGTCCTTCTCATAAGGAACCACTTCATTTCTTATGAAGAATTCAATATCATTTAATAATTGAGAAAAATCAGACATCTAAAATCCATTACTTGTTGCAACATTGTCTACATGATAATTTGTATTACCAAACATTTTTTCGGATATCGAAACACGTTTTAAGTATAACCCGACATCATATTCATCTGTCATTCCGATGCCACCATGGAGCTGTATCGAATCATTAGTCACCAATCTAGAGACTTGCCCTGACTTTGCTTTTGCCATTGAACAGAACTTTTGAGCGTCAACATGATTTCCTTCTAATAAAATCGCTGCTTTAAAGTTTAGCGCTTCCGAGGTTTTAAGTTCAGTGTATAATTTGGCCATCCTGTGATGAAGTGATTGAAATGTTCCAATTATTTTTCCAAATTGCTCTCTCTGCTTTAAATATTCTAACGTTAAATCAAAAGCTGCTGCTGCACTTCCATATTGTTCAGAGGCATATATCAAAGACCCAAATGCATTTATTTTAGCATTTGCATCACATGACATTGGAGAAAGTCCAATAATGTTTTCTTCTAATATTTCATGATTAGAAAAACTTAACTTAGAAAATTTACGCCCATCGATTGTAGTAGAGATTTTTTGTTCGATACTTTTACTATTAGTGTTGACAATAATTAAGTAAACTTCATCTGAGCCTTCCTTTTGAACCTTAATAAGAACGTTATCAGCATTCTCGGAATTAACCACATCAGGTGCTATACCAGATATTATCAACTTAGAGTTTTCCTGTATTAATGTCGGGAAATCATTATTACTAAGGTTACCAAAGGAGGATGTTAAAATAGTTTTTCCAGAAGCAATTGAACTCAGCCAATGATTTTTTTGATTATGTGTCCCTAACAGATTGATGGCAAAACTTGATAATAACGCCGAGGAAATAATCGGCGATAACAACAATGATCGCCCAATATTTTCTGCCATTAAACAAGCTGATACTAAGCCTAAATTAGACCCCCCAAACTCCTCATCTATCAGTAAGCCAGTCCACCCCATTTCAGATAAACTTTTCCATGTGTCTGCTTGCATACTAACACCCGATGAAAGCATTTCACGTAAACTTTTTATTGTTTTGAGTTGCGATAAAAACCCACTCATTGATTCACGCAACATTATGTGATCTTCAGTCAGCATATTTATTTACTCGGTAAGTTTAAAAGTCGTTTGGCAATGATATTTAATTGAATTTCTGATGTGCCACCTAAGATAGTATAGGCCCTTGAATATAGCCAATTTGAAGCCATCGTTCTTGGCTGTCCATCTTCACCTAGCTTTAGGTCTTCTAAATCAGATACTGCTACTCTAAGTTCATATCCACGTTTAATAATTTGAGTAGAGGCATACTTTACGATTGAGGATTGCGAACCAATTTCTATTCCTGAATTTGATTGTGAGTCTAACAATTCTGCGAGTGCAGTACTTGCGGCGTCATCTATCAATGCAACAGATAAGTTCACCCTTGCAACAGGATCATTTAATTTATTACTTCCATTTAATCCTACTTGATTAATCGTAGTTTCAACTATTGGCAACTCGTACCCTCGACCATTAAGTGTGTACCCGCCTAAGCTTCCCCTCTCATGAGTAAGTAAGTACATACCCACTTCCCAACCTTGACCAAGACTTCCTACCATCGAGGGATTATCAGGACCGTAATATTTCGGAACTTTTACGTCGTCAAAGAACACCTCACAAAAGACTGATTTACCAGAAATAAGTTCAATTGGCCTTACTGTAATGGCTTCATCAGCCAAATCCATGAGTATGAATGAGATTCCTTCATGCTTTTTCACTTCAGTATTTGTTCTAACCATAGCAAATATCCAATCACTTTCATCAGCATTGGATGTCCATACTTTTTGTCCGCTTACTAACCAGTCATTTCCTGCGTCAATACATTTTGTTTTTAATGCAGCTAAATCAGAGCCAGCATTTGGCTCAGAGTAGCCCTGACACCATCTAATTTCACCACGTGCAATGGGAGGCAGATGTTTCAATTTTTGCTGTTTAGTTCCATACTTTAAAAGAGCAGGCCCAAGCATAGAAATACCATAACTATAGAGAGGCGCCCGTATACCGAGAGAACTCATTTCTTCTTTCAGAATATCAGCATTTAAAGCCGACATACCAGCACCACCAAATTCTTCTGGCCATGTGGGTACCGTCCAACCCTTTTCAATGCATTTATTTAACCATTGTTTTTGGGATTTAGACTCAAATTGCCACTTTTTCCCTCCCCAACAACGTCCTTCTGAACCAGTTTTTCCATCACGCATTTCCTGGGGGCAATTCTCAAGAAGCCACTCTCTACATTTAAGCCTAAAGGCTTGTGATGACTTTTCGTTTGGTTTGAATAATGCAGCTTCCATTTCTATATCATGAACAACTTTATATTAAATAAATAGCTAACATTCCTATCAGGATAAATATTTAAAAAGCCTAGTATTTAACCTCACTAAATACAAAAATGGATAAATATCAATTTCGACCAGCTGCTTCGAAACCTCCGCCAATTATATATGCCTCATGCTGAAGTCTTTGTTCCATTAAGGACCATACTTCTGATGCAAGCTCCTCGCCTAAAGAACTCCCTAAGTCACCCAACAAAGATAAAATATTACTTGCAGACTGATATTTTTTTTCATCACTTTCATTAGAATCAAAATCTTTCAGCGCTTTTGAAATTTTATCAGAAGAGTGATCATTTGAAACAAATTTTTTAGCTACAGAAAGAATAGATGTTACTTCCTTTTTCATCCATTCTTTTTCATTTTCACTCCGTACCGCGCAGCTAGAGAGAACACCAATAATAGTATCAATTTGCGCATTTTTAACAGGGTCATTCAAACCTTGTTTGAGAGAAGTTCCCATTTCATGCGTTACTCCTCTTAAAATTTCAGATATAGAAGGTGAAATCAACATTACCGACTCCTTTTCATTTCTTCGACTATTTTAACAGCATTCATCCACATCGTGTGCTGATAGCTCGTAATAGACAGATAGTATGCAGCTAAAACTGATTGCGCCTGCTTAGAGTCTTTTGCTAATGCATCGCTAGACTTCATCATCCCTCGGTGTGTACGAATTGATGAAATAATTAAAAAGTAAGCAGATGTTTCTGGGTTTATTATTTCTTTTGAAAGACCTGAAAAAGCACGATACTCATCATAAAACCCTTTAGGGTCAGCTGCAAGAATATCTGGGGGAATTGTATTGCAAACCATGGTTAACCAGCCTAAATCTTCTCGTGGATCGCCAATATGAGCCAGCTCCCAATCAACCAACAATGCATCTTTTTCGCTGTTAAGGGAAAGCATATTGCTTACCTGAAAGTCTCCATGAACTAGGCTCAGAGGTGCAGCAGGTGGGCGGTTCTCATCAAGCCATTTTGCCATGTAACGTAAAAATGGACGAGATTTAGAGGATTCACTTTCTGTTTTTTTAAATAATTCAATTTGAGAAGTTAAATAATCCTCCCAGTTTGTAGGCGCATGCATACTGTTAGGCAATTTTTTTATATCCTGACCGTGAACCGAAGCAGCTGAGCGAGCTACTATACGATTTAAAGCCCCTAGTTTATTATCTTGCGTATCTCGACAAACATCTACAAATGGCCTCCCTGGTTCGGCTTTATAAATAAATGCCGCATTATCAAAAAAGTTACCCTTAACATCGGATGCAATAAGTTTTGGAGAGTTCACACCCTCATTTTCAGATAAGTAAACTAAAATGTCATTTTCAACCATGCGATCAATACGAACTATTCCAGTAGCGCCTAATGGGACATACTGCAAAACAATGTCTTCATCTCCGTTCTTAGTTCTTATTGAATATTTAAAGGTAAGGCGACTATAGCCACCAGAAATTGGAGAGATTTCTAACACTTTTGCCCCAACATAAATTTCACTAGCTGCAGCAAGACAAGCAATAGTTGCTTCTGGCAGTGCACTAATATCCATAATAGTCCTCCTTAAATATTATTTCTAGTTTACGGTTATAAAGTATTTTAAGTCTGCAACTAACGAGCCGTCCACCCACCATCTATTACAAGCTCAGATCCTACCATGTAACTAGACTCATCAGATGCAAGAAAAAGAACTGCATTTGCGATCTCATTAGGTTTAGCCATGCGCCCAATCGGCGTCATTTCTGAAAGCATATCTAATAAAACATCTACACTATCAGCAACACCCTCATTTACTAAATTCTGCATTCCTTGTTGCAATAAAGGGGTATGAACGAAGCCTGGGTGAACAGAATTTGATCGTATTGAGATATTTTTTGACGCAAATTCAACTGCAATAGCTTTGGTAAAAGAAGAAATGGCACCTTTTGAAGCATTGTAACCTGATGTATCAATATAACCAACCTTACTTAACATTGAGCTTATATTTACAATTGAAGCACCACCGTTTCTTTTTTCGCTAGCCTTGGCTAATATATCATAACAATGCTTAACGCCAAGGAATGCGCCATCAACATTTATAGACATAACACGACGCCAGTTCTTTAAGCTTGTTTTTTGCACTGGGCCTACACAATCAACACCAGCATTGTTAACCAGTATGTCAAGCGATCCACGCTCATCTTCAATTAGCTGTGCAACCCTTTTCCAATCTAATTCATTTGTTACATCAGCGTTAATGTAATTTATATTCGCATTCAAATCTTCACTAGGTTTATCTATATCTGTTATAAATACAGTTGAACCCTCTTCTGCTAGCCTGTTTGCAATAGCTAACCCAATGCCCTTGAGCCCCCCAGTAACTAGGGCTGTTGTATCCTTACACCTCATACCCCCATCATCCCTGCTGTAGTTGCACCATCGATATTATAAGAGGCACCAGAAATAAATGCTGCCTCATCACTACCTAAATAAACAACCAGACCAGCTATCTCATCTACATGCGCCATACGCTTCATGGGGGCCATGCCTTCAAACATAGCCCGAGCAGCATCAGCGTCTGGAGCACCCGCGATAACTCCCTTAATCATGTCTGTTTCAACAACTCCAGGGTGAATTACGTTGCACCTAACTTTTAATCCTTGGCCTGCACAATGAACAGCTGTCGATTTTGCAAGAGCAATATGAGCGCCTTTAGTTGTGGAATAAGTTACAAAATTGCCCAAGGGTATGTGAGCATTCATAGAACTATTTAGTATAATAGAGCCATTAGGGCCATCAGGGTTTTCTCTCATTAAACGCACTGCCATCTGCGCTGTAAGCATGGCACCTGTTAGGTTGATCGCAACCAACTTATTCCATACTTCGATCGTTATATTTTCTATATCAGTATCACCCATCTCTGTCCCGGCATTAGCGAATGCAATATCTAAACGTCCATATTGCGTTTTAATAATCTCTGATATTTTTTCATATCCCGAGGAGTCTGTGACATCATGATTAATAAAGTGAGAGCCAGTTTCTTTCGAAATAACCTCACCTGCAGTATCATTTCGGCCAGTAAAAATTACTTTTGCTCCCTCGGCGATTAACCGGTAGACAGTAGCTTTGCCAATACCAGAAGTTCCTCCAGTTATGAAAGCCACTTTATTCGCAAGACGTGACATTTATTCCTCCCTTTTAGCCTACTTTTACACAGCTTAAATATTATAGTAACTATGCAATAGATAAGGTATCTTAAATTTAATTTCTAATTAAATGCAACAGCAGAGTTGATAGATATAGATTTTAAACTTATAGAGAAATTGAAAGCTTATTAAAAGTAAACCTGATGAACCTGATAGAAAATATTAAAAAAATACGAATAAATAGTGTTGATGACATTAAACCTTCAGCCGAGCACTTCCGTGATATAGTTCAAGCTCTTTGCGGTTTAAAAATAGCAGCAAGTCATAATATCGCTAGATCAAATACACCAATTGATAAGTCAGGAGAGCTACTTGCAACCTCAGTCTTTGGTTGGGAGGGGACTAATAAAGACTGGTGGAAAACAGAGAGCCTTGCCCTAAATTCACCAATTGTCACGGCTTGCAGATACGAAAATGAACCCTTCTGGATAAATGATCAAGGTATTCATTCAAGAATAGAGAATAATTTTTTAAAAGAAATAGATTTAGTTAAATTCTCTCAAAGAGCAATGACGCATGCAGCAATCGTTGTTCCAGTCCATATGCCTTTCGGGCAGATAGGGGCAGTGAGTTTCAATCCACTATCAAGAGATCACCATGACTTAACCGAATTCTATAACAAATACTCTGAAGAGCTCGGCATTTATAGTCACTCATTCATTAATAGTTATGTCAATGTATCAGCTCGAACTCCACTGCTCCCTATAAAATCTAAATTATCTCGCAGAGAGGTAGAGTGTCTTCGCTGGGCAGCTTTAGGTAAAACAGATCATGAAATAAGTCTTATTCTAGAGCGAAGTAGAGCTACAGTGAGATTCCACATTCACAATGCCACAACAAAGCTTGATGCAGTAAATAAAAGCCAAGCAGTTTTTAAAGCGACTCAACTCGGTTACATATCAATTAAAAGGTAATATCTATTTATTTGCTTTTGACTGAGCTTCGCAAGCTCTTATTGCTTGCTTTGGATTAAAATAATATGGACGAATTTCACACACCTTATCCCCTTTAAATAAGGTAACTTCCATCATTTCAATAGGCTCTAAATTATCATCACTGAGAAGCAAAGTTACTTTATTTGCAACAGAATTTGTACCCACTAGCATTTCTCCCCTTTCCATACCAACAACACCCATTGTTTCCATAACTATTGGAAATAGTTTTCTTAGACATTGTTTGCCAGTGTATAATCCTGCGAAAGGTAAAAGCTCAGCTTCTTCTACTCGGAAGTCATCCGTCAAAAAAGATTCTACTTTTTCAAAATCACCAACAGCCGAGGCGTTATACATGGCTTCAACAATTGCTTTTAAGTCTGTCATAAAAATTCTCCCTAAAACTTATTGACTTAATTTTCTTTTTTTGTGCACCTATCGAAATTGTTAGCTAATGCAAAGTTAAAGGTTAATGCACATTACCCATAAAAGGAAACAAAAATGATTACAATTATAGGACGTCTAAATATTGAACCTTCAGTCATGGAAAATTACGACAGAGATGTTAAAGAGCTTAGCTCAAAAGTCATAAAAGAAGATGGATGCCATTTTTATTCATTGGTGGTAGAGGACAAAGAAAATGGAGTGGTAACTATCGCAGAAATTTGGCGCGATGAACCAGCACTATTCGTTCACTGGGGACAGCCATGGGTAACAGATTTCATGGAAAAGTATGGTGCGAAAGTAACTGGCTCAACATTAAAAATGTATGATACAACAAATGAACGAGACCTACCAAGCTAGAATTTATTAGGATTAAAAACATGGAAAACAGATACTGGCAATTAAATAATCACCCACAGGGAATAGACTTTGCTTCTGCTCTTACATTAGAAATTCAAAAAAAACCAAATCCGCAAGATGGCCAAATACTCATTAAAAATGAATATTTATCTCTGGATGCAGGAACTAGAATGTGGATGACATCTAGAACAGATGGTTACCAGCCACCTTTACCTTTAGGCTCCATGATGGTTGGCTTATGCCTAGGAGAAGTTATTGAAAGTAAACATCCTAATTTCAAGATAGGAGATTATGTAAGAGCATTCGGAAATTGGGCTGACTATTCATGCGTTGACCCAATTATGACTGGAGCAATAAAAGTTGATAGAAATATTTCAGATATACGTCAGCATTTTGGCGTGCTGGGTATGAATGGGTGGACTGCTTTGTGGGGTTTAACAGAAACAGCAAAAATTAAAAAAGGTGACAATGTACTAATATCGGCCGCTGCTGGCTCTACAGGAATTCTGGCATGCCAAATTGCTGCCAATGCAGGTTGTAATGTTTACGCTCTTAGCGGCAAAGATAGCAAATGCAGATATTTAGAGAAAAATATGGGGGTTAAGCGTGCTTTCAATTATAAAACTGAAGATCTAGGTAACGAATTTTCAAAAATTCCAAATGGTATAGATGTCTATTTTGATAATGTTGGAGGCCCAATACTTGATAATGCTCTACCTAATATGGCATTATACGGTCGCATAGCAATAAGTGGCCTAATTTCTGACTATGAAAAAGACAAACCAACTGCACCGCAAAGGTTTGACCAAATATTGATGAAAAGACTCACTATCACAGGGTTTTTCTCACCAGACTTCATGGATCAAGGGCCAAGGTTAACTAAAGAATTGTCATTAATGCTAAAAAACGAAAGCATTAAAATGCCTTTTGATCAAACAGATGGACTTGAAAATATGCTAACAGCATATAGCAAACTGTTTACGGGTGAAAATATAGGTAAAGTATTGCTTCAACTATAATTATTATGCAGTCATTCCGCCATCAATTACAAATTCACCTCCAGTAATATACACCGCTTCATCAGAAGCTAAGAAAAGAACTAAATTGGCGACCTCATCAGCTGTACCAAACCTTCCCATTGGTACAGATGCCGCAACAGCTTCGTAAAATTCTGCATTATCACGCTTAGCATCATTTTGTATATTAGTGTCAATCATACCAGGATGCACAGTATTAATTCGAATATTGTCCTTGGCAGTTTCAAGAGCTGCTGTCTTTTGCATCAGCCTCACACCCCCTTTGGAGGCAGCATATGCATAGCACCCCGCAAAACCTTTCAAACCCACAATAGAGGACATAGAAACAATTGCTCCGCCTTCACCTATCTCGCGCATAAGTGATATAGCTCTTTGAGTTCCATAATAAACACTATTCATATTAATGTCTATTTGCTTATGATATGAGGCAGGAGTTAACTCATCTAGAGTTCCTAGCATTGCTATTCCAGCATTATTTATAAGAATATCAATTCTTCCATGATCTTTTTTTATTTGGTTAAAAACTGTGTCCCAATCTCCCTCTGATGCAACATCATGAATAATACCAATAGCATTTCCTCCGGCTGAATTTATTTTTTTAACTGCTTCATCTAAACCTTCTTTATTGATGTCGGTAAGATATACAGTAGCGCCTTCTTTCGCTAGTCTTTCTGCACACGAATAACCTATGCCAGGTCTTGATGCAGCTCCTGTTACGAGAGCTATTTTTCCTTTTACACGGTTAGTCATCTTCATCCCCTTAAATATTTTCTTGCCATATTATGTTAAATAGTACTTATTAATACCCCGCAAAAAAGTTAGTTGTAAAATTTTAAATAAAATAGAGTTTTACTGTAAATACAGGGCAATCTAATGACATCTAATCGCAAATTTATTTTAAAAAAAAGACCTCAAGGAACGCCTAAACAAGAAGACTTCGAATTGATTACTGAAAATATACCAGATTTGGATAACGGTTCAATATTAATTCGCAACCATTTCATTTCTCTGGACCCTGCGATAAGGGGTTGGCTTGACGATGCGCCATCATACCTCCCCCCAGTGAAAATAGGAGACTCTGTTCGTGCAACAGCAATTGGGCAAGTAGAAGCTTCAAAAAATAACAACTTTAAACCAGGAGAATGGGTATTAGGCTTAAATGGAATAGAAGAATTTTCTATTGTTGAAGAAGGTGGTTTTACAGCTCATATAGATAACAGTATTGTTCCTTCACCCACAAACTATTTGTCAATCTTAGGCGCCGTAGGAATGACAGCATATTTTGGTTTGCTTGATGCAGGTAAACCTAAAAAAGGAGAGACGGTTCTTGTCTCTGGTGCGGCTGGGGCAGTTGGTTCAGCTGTTGGTCAAATTGCAAAAATAAAAGGCTGCAGAACTATCGGTATAGCAGGTGGCCCAAAAAAATGTGAAAGGTTAATCAAGGATTATGGTTTCGATGCAGCTATCGATTATCGGGATAAAGATTCTAATAGTCTTGGAAAAGCTATATCTGAAGCAGCACCAGATGGAATAGATATTATATTCGAAAATGTAGGCGGTGAGATTCTTGATGCCAGTTTATTGTCAATTAATGAACATGCCAGAGTAGTATTATGCGGACTTATTTCTGAATATAATACGGAACATAAAGGCGCAAAGAACTTGTGGCAACTGATCGTAAAACAGGCTGTTATAAGAGGCTTTTTAATTCGTGACTATGCCCCCAGGTTTGCTGAGGGCGGAATCGAAATGGCTAAATGGATAACAGATGGAAAAATAAATTTTGATGAACACATAGAAAAGGGTATAGAAAATACATTTGATGCTTTTATGCTTTTATTTTCTGGTGGGAATAATGGAAAACTCATACTTGATATCAGACCATAATAAAAAAGAGATAGACTATGAAAAATGAAGCCGCCCTACAAAATGTAGCCGAAAAGTTAGTGGAATATGCCTCTGAAGGAACAACATTCAAAACTGATAAAATTACCACCGTACCTTATGCAGCCTATACAGATAAAGATATATGGCAAAAAGAAGTGGATAATATTTTTAAAAAGTTGCCTTTATGTTTGGCAACAACTGCTGAATTAAAAGAGATTAATTCATATAAAGCTATGGAAGCCATCGGACTACCCATTCTCATGACCCGTGGTAAAGATGGAAAAGTAAGAGCCTTTCTTAATGTTTGCGCACACAGAGGCGCCCCTGTAGCAAATAACGGGTGCGGCCAAAAGTCAAGATTCACATGTAAATATCACGGCTGGACATATACAAATACAGGGGCGCTCATGGGCGTGTCTGAGCAAAAAACCTTTGGAGAAATCAAAAAAGAGTCGCGCGGACTACGCGAATTACCTTGTGAAGAAAAGGCTGGTTTAATATTTGTAATATTAACCCCTGGTGAGCACATGGAACTTAACGATTTTATGGCTGGCATGTTAGAAGATTTAGAAAAAGCTAACTTTAAAGACTGGGCTTACCTAGGGAAACGGGAAATTGAGGGAGCAAATTGGAAAATTGCATTTGATGGCTATTTGGAAGGTTATCACTTCTCTCAATTGCACCCAGAAACTATACACCCCCGCACGATATCAAATCTAACCCATTATGAAGCTTTTGGTCCGCACATGCGCATTGGTTTTGCACAAACAGAAATTAAGGAAAAACTGGAATCACAGCCTAAGGAAAGCTGGGGTAAAATGGAAAATAACGGTTTCGACTTCGTAAGAATTTTATTTCCAAACGTTTCAATATTTTTAGCTCCAGAAATAACACAAATCGCACAACTATTCCCAGGAGAAACACCTGATAAAAACAAAACGATTTTAAACTTTTATAGAAAATCTCCTCCAAAAGATGATGAAGACAAAGCGGGTCTCGAAGGAATGATGGATTTCTTGAAAATGGTTGTTCTAGAAGAAGACTATATGATTGGTGACCTAATACAAAAAGGCCTTGAGTCTGGAGCGCACGAATCTATTATTCTAGGTCAAAACGAGAGAGGTAACCAATTCTTTCATGAGTGCCTAGCTTGGTACATTGGGGGTGATAAAAATATTCCCAAGCCAACCCTCTAACGGTAGTTACGAAGCAGACAAAATATTCACTGCACTAACGCCTGGTGACCCATACACATGTGTGTAACCTACTTGAGGTGAGTTTAGCACTTGTCGTAAGCCAGCTTGCCCTCTTAATTGAAGACAAATTTCATAAATTTGCCGTAATCCTGATGCTCCAATAGGTTCACCATTAGCTATGCAGCCTCCGTCAGTGTTTACCGGAATTTTTCCAGATATTAAGGTCTCTCCATTTTGTATTAAGCTCTCTTGATCACCGTGTTTACAAAAACCATTTTCAGCAAGATGCATGATTTCCGCCCCTACTTCAGTATCTTGAATTTGCAACACATCTATATCATCTGGACCTATTCCAGCACTTTCAAATGCTGCTTTGGCAGCATTTGAAGTTGCCGTTGGTTTTATATCTACTGCTAAGCAAGTATCATAAACTTCAAAACTACCATAATTCTTTGTTCGCATTTCTGTTGCCTCCAGAAACACTGCCTTTGCCCCCATTTTTCTAACTTCAGTTTCCGAGGTTAATATTAATGCAGCACCCCCTTCAGCAGGACTACAGAACATATATTTTCTTAAAGGGTCACTAATCATTTTTGATTCAGCAATTTCTTTATAAGGCACAATGTTTTTACGCCATGCATTAGGATTGAGTGAACCATTTTGAAAAGCTTTTTCCGCAACCTTCACCAAGGTATCATTTGAAATATTATAATCATGCATATATCGCTGTAATTTGAGTGCAAAAAATTGTGTTGTTACCATTAACCCTGTTTCAGAAACCCATGAAGGTACACCATTATTTTTGGCACTCGGTGAAAAAGCTCCACGTTCATGTTTATCAAAACCGAGTGCCATAGCATACTTTGCTGCACCGGACTTTATAGCATTAGCAGCAGCAAATAATGAACTACCCCCTGTTGCACACCCTGTGTATAAATTAATGAATGGAAGACCTGTTAACCCAAGCTGGTTTGTTGCTGCCATAGCATGTCCAGAAGAGCGTGAGCCGCCAAAGGCAATTCCAATATCACTCCACTTAAGATCGGCATCGTTGAGTGCTTTTCTTGCTGCAAATACCCCTTGATCGAGGCCTGACATGCCGGGCGTGCGACCAAATGGGTGCAGACCAATTCCTATAATTGCTACGCGTTCCATTTATCCTTTTTTCACCCCAAATTCAAAAGTAGGAAGAGTTTCTCCATTAGGTTTCTTGAGAGTTGAAGTTTTTAATTCCATTAATTGACCAATTTCAAATTTTAAATCATTTATCTGAAGTCTAGATTTTATTTTAACTCCGCATGGCATTTCAATGAACCCCACGCCATAGATTTTAAAGTTTTCTTTATTTTCATGCAAGAAATATGGGGCTTTAGGTGGAAGATTTTGCATAGTCCATGACCATAAACTTCCTACAGTTCCAAAATTCTTATCTTCCATCATAATTGAAGAGCAGTTAGAACATGATTTTGCTTTAGGAAAAAAGCATTCCTCACATTTAATACATTGCGACCCTATTAAGCCATTATCGTCAAAGATTAAGTTATTTTGTAAGTTGTCCATGATAAAGTTTTAGCATTATTTGATAATAAGTCGCCCCCTTCAAAAAGTCAGTATAATAGATTATCAAGATGTGGTTGATGCTAATTAAAAGGATGCTTGATATGACTGAAATAAATCGTCAGTGGCTTATAAATGGTAATCCTGCTGGAAGAGGCGTAAAAATAACAGACTTTAAACGCTTTGACAAAAAGTTAGTTAACCTCAAAAAAGATGAGCTCAGGATAAAAGTTGAACATCTTGAGTTTACTCCCTCTCTTAAGGGACAGATGGAAAATCAACTAGATTATGCGGCGCCAACCAAGCAAGGGCAAGTAATGCGGGGAAGAGGAATTGGTGAAGTAATAGAAAGCAAAGACCCCAAAATAAAAATTGGGTCAAAAGTAAAAGCTTATTTGGGCTGGCAAGATTTTGCTACACTTAAGTCAAATCAGGTTCAGGTCGTTGATAATGACAAATTTTTGCTGGCTCACCTTGGACCATTAGGCTCATCAGGAATGACAGCATATTTTGGTTTCCTAAAAGCAGGAAAACCCAAAGATGGAAATACAGTATTAATATCTGGAGCGGCTGGAGCTGTAGGTACAATGGTAGGACAAATCGCTAAAATCAAAGGCTGTTATGTAGTTGGCACAGCGGGAACGGAAGAAAAATGTGATTGGCTGGTAAACAGTGCTAATATCGATGCTGCAATTAACTATAAAACTGGAAATCTTACTGAATCAATATCGAGAAATTGTCCTGATGGTGCAAATATTATTTTTGATAATGTTGGAGGAGAATTTTTAGATTCAGCTCTAGATTTAAAAAACTTAGCAATAGGGGCAAGAGTTGTTCTTTGCGGAGCTATATCTAGGTATGAAACATTCCCTCATCCGCCGGGTCCAACAAATTATTTCAATTTGATTCTAAGAAGGGCAAATATGCAAGGTATATTGTCCCCAGATTATGCATCGGAGTTTCCGCAGGCAGTCGAAGATATAAAAGGGTGGTTAGATAATGGGAAATTTATATATAGAGAAGATATACAAAATGGTTTCAAAAATATTCCCTCAACTTTTTTGAGACTTTTTTCAGGGCAAAATAAAGGTAAGCAACTAATTAAACTTTAAAACTCTAATTTAGCATTTGGAATAGGCTCTTTAGCACGACCAGTTTCTATGAACCGATCAATAAACTGATGCATATACCTGATGCGTGATTCTGTGTATTGACTAAAGTTGATTTTTCCTGATTTCAATGATTTCATGCCTGTTTGAATATGAGGAATATTTCCAAAATCTTGATCAAATACTAGTTTCAAGGATGATGAACCTTGTTCACAAGAAGACACCTTATCATTGTACCCTAATACAACTTTTCTTGCAGGCTCTGGCTTTTTTTCTCCTAAAGGGATTGGCGACATCATTATAATATCCATTATTGAACCCTCAGGGTTTCCTGGTTCAGGTCGCCAGCGGTAGACAAGTTTGGAGCCATATCCAGCCCAAAATGTCATATGAGGGAAAATTCCATACAAAATATAATCAAGTAATTCTGAGTCTTTTGCTTCAGAATAATCTTTTCCAGTAGTAGCATTTAATGTATCGCGAGCATGTTTTCCCAAAAATGTACGAGCTCTAACTTCATCAGGAAGACCTTCTAAATCTACCCCGTCTATACGGCGGTCACCTCTTTTTTTCATCAACGCTAATTTCTCTTGTTCGCTAGGTTGTGGTTCCATTGCCGGTGAAGCAGTAGCACCTGCTGAAATTTGTCGTGAGATGTAAGCGTTAGGAAAATCATATTGTGAATTTATATCTCCAATTGCTGGAACTAATTGAGGGTGAGTGGTTTGTGAGTGGTGGCTTTCCATAAATGGCTCAGCCAAAGTCTTCCAATTCGCTTTAACATGTTTTTCAAACCAAAACTCTCTATATCTATTATCCCATTCAAATGGCTCGAGATCCTTTATCATTGGGTTTGCTATAACATTGAAATCAGGTGCATTATCATCCATATTAATGAAAATAAACCCACACCAAATTGCAACTTTAACAGCGGGTAACTTTGAATTTTCTTCATTCCATTGTGGCATATCCCAAGCAATAGGATTTCTCACTACTTTACCATCTAAAGACCAAGTAATTGCATGAAATGGACACTCAAATTCTATTTTTCGACAATGACTTGTAATTAATTTTCTACCTCTGTGAAGACAAGCATTATGATAAGCTTTAACTCCATTAGCAGTATTCACTATTATAAATGATTTTTCAGCAATTTCATAATGGAAGCAATCACCCTCATTGGGAATGTCCTCAATTTGACATGCCATTTGCCAAACTTTAGACCATAAATATTCATTTTCCAAATCGTAGAACTCTTGTGACCAGTATCTATCTGCGTCTATTCCTTCAACTCCCAAAGCTACACTTGCTGCTGGTTCAAGAAATTTTGGTACACCTGTAACATCTCTAGAAATAATATCCTGATAAGAATTCTCAGGTTTAGGACTTAGTTTGTTTTTACTCATAAGTTATACTTGCTATATTCTTGAATATATTACTCCCACCAAAAAGAATAGGTGTTTTATTAAAAAATGGTGATGTAATGAAATAATAAAGTAATTTAACAGGAATATACCATGGAACTAGGCTTAAAAGGAAAAAAAGTAATTCTCACAGGAGGAAGCAGAGGCTTGGGCAGAGCCGCGCTGGAACTTTATGCGGCTGAAGGAGCAGATATTGCTTTTTTTTCCAGAAATCCAGAGGGCGTACAAGAAGCAAAAGAAAGTCTTGAAAAACATGGTGGGAAAGTTTTCGCGGAAGCCTTTGAAGTTAAAGACATGGAGAGTTATTCTACCTGGCTAGCCAGGGCAGCAGATGAATTAGGGGGATGCGATATATTCGTTCATAATATTAGCTCTTCAGGTGCTGGTGGATCAGGGGATTGGGATATGACTTTTAATCTCGACATAAAAGCTGCTGTAACATCAATAGATACTTTGGAACCTTATCTTGAAAAATCACAAGATGGCTCTGTAATTTTCATGGCTTCAACTGCAGCTATTGAGACCTTCATAAGACCTCAAGCATTTAATGCGTTAAAAGCGGCATTAATAACGTATGGAAAGCAAGTATCCCAGTCTTTAGGACCCAAGGGTATAAGAGTAAATATGATATCACCTGGGCCAATAGTTTTTCCTGGAGGAAATTGGTCTAAGGTAAAGGAAGCAAAACCAGATTTTTATGATATGACTAAAGCGCAAATGGTTCTTGGCCGCTTTGGGACTCCGGATGACGTCGCTAAAACAGTTGTATTTATTTCGAGCCCTGCTTCAAATTATACAACAGGTACCAATGTCATTATAGATGGTGGTTACACAAAGCGCGTTCAATTTTAAACGCTGAGTGTGACAATACTTAAACAAGCAAAATCAATTGGGGACATAATTCGTCTTCAAGCAATTCATAGGGCTGAAAACATAGCCCTTATATTTAATGATAAACCTATAAATTATAGCACATTAGATAAAATGACTTCACAAACAGCTAATGGGCTTATCGCAGCTGGTGTAAAAAAAAATAATAGAATATGCTATCTAGGCACTAACTCATCTCATTATTTTGAGTTAATTCTAGCTGCCTCAAAAGCTGCGGCAGTTATGTGTCCTATAAATTGGCGACTATCAGTTAATGAAATTTTATATATCCTCGAAGATACGGAAGCTAAAATAATATTTGTTACCAATGAGTTTGAAAAAATAGTAAATAAAGTTCTTTTAAAAACAGCAAAAAATATAACTGTAATAAATATAGATAACTTTAATGACTGGAGAGAGAAAAATAAATTATCTGATCCAAATATTGAATGCGGCTTGAAAGATGATGTCATACAACTTTATACATCTGGTACTACAGGTTACCCAAAAGGAGTCAGACTATCAAACCAGTCACTACTACTTACCCGAGAGCGTGAGTCACAGATATCGAGTCCCGAATGGAGTAAGTGGCATGATAGAGATGTAAGTTTAATTTCTATGCCCTGTTTTCATATGGGAGGAACAAATTATGGACTTTCAACACTTTATGCGGGTGCCACAGGGGTGATCACGTCACGATTTGATCCCTTAAATCAAATAAAAATTATAAAAAAATATGGAATTACTAAGCAATTTATTGTACCTACAGCATTGCGAATTATGCTTGAAGAAAAATCTTTGAGTAATACTGAGTTAGCATCCCTCAAATATATATCTTATGGATCATCTCCAATACCTGTAGATTTAATGGCTGCGGCAATGAAGAAATTTGGATGTAAATTTATACAAAAATATGGAATGACCGAAACTGGCGGCAGCTGTACGGCTTTAGCGCCAGAGGACCATACAATACCGACTAATCCACGAATGAATTCCGTGGGAAAAGCGTTGAATGGAGTGAAATTAAAAATAATTGACCAGAGAGGCGAAGAAAAAAAAATCGGTGAAGCTGGTGAGGTAGTTGTTCAAAGCACTGGAAATATGAATGGTTATTGGAAAAATACTCAAGAAACTAAAAAATGTTTACTTCATGATAATTGGCTCAAAACTGGGGATGTTGGGTACTTAGATCAAGATGGTTATTTATATTTACTTGATCGGGTTAAAGACATGATATTAAGCGGCGGGGAAAATATATATTCTGCCGAAGTTGAAAGAGCATTAAAGGAAAACCCTATTATAGATGAGGTGGCTGTCATAGGCGTACCGGATAAAAAATGGGGAGAGTCTGTTAAGGCGTGCGTAGTTTTGAAATTGGGTATAACGCAAAACGAAGCTGAAATCATCTCCGAATGTAAAAAAATCATTGCAAGCTATAAATGTCCGAAAAGCATAGATTTTTTATCTACTCTTCCCAGAGGTACTAGTGGGAAAATTTTAAAGAGAGAATTAAGAAAGCCCTATTGGTTTGATGATGGCAGGCAAGTAAATTAGGTTTAAGGACTAAACTTAATGTCAGTATTTATAATAATAAAAAGTATTTAAATTAAACAATAAATTAAATAGAGAGTTATAAATTATGAGTATAAACTGGACCGAAAAATTACAAAATTTAAAAAAAACAACAGGGGCTCTCGCATCTAGTTCGCCAGAAACCATGAAGATGTTCGGGGGTTTAGCATTTACTGTTACTAAAGATGGAGCTCTATCAAAAAAGAACAAAGAACTCATGGCAATAGCAATATCAATATGCATTCGCTGTGAAGATTGTATAGCTTACCATATGCAAAATGCAATTAAAGCCCATGCATCTAGGGAGGAAGTTATTGAGTCGATTAATGTTGCCATAGAGATGGGGGGTGGTCCCTCTACTGTTTATGGGGGTAAGGCTATTGCTGCATATGAGGAATTAACTCGTGGGCAATAAATATATAAATTTCTTATTCACTTTATGAGTAATAATAGAACTAAATCAAAATCAGTGACTGACAGTTTATCAGGTTTAGATATCTATGATCCTAAATTTAGCACTGATCCTTTTTCATTATATGAAAAATTACATTTTAATGAACCAATTATATACTTAAAAAATTCTGAATCTTGGTTGGTCACAAGCGCAGACATAATAACTGAAATATGTAGCCAACCAGATTTATTTTCCAATGATATTTCAGTGTTACTAGCGGGGCTTCATTCCGAAAAACCTAAAGTACGGAAAATACTTGAGGAAGGCCTTCCGCAAGTACCCGTACTTCTTATGTCAGACCCACCTGATCACAGCCGCTTCAGAAGACTTGTTGGAATGGCTTTTAGTGGTCCACGAATCAACAATATAGAATCAGAAATACGTAAAATTTCTAGAAATATTTTAGACAATTTAAAATCTGAAACCTCTTGGGACTTTATTTCGGAATATGCAATCCCAATGCCTGTAAATGTAATAGGAGGTCAACTAGGCTTGTGTCAAAATGATATTAATAAAATAAGGTCTTGGTCTGATGCTTTTACTGACCGCCTAAGCGGTATGATTGATGAAAAACGTGAAGAAGCATGTGCTTATGCAGTTGTAGACTTTCAAAAAACCATGCAACATCAAATTACTTTACGCCGGAACCATAAGTATGATGATTTACTTGGCGATTTAGTGGCAGCAAGCTCAGATGGTGATAAGCCGCTCACAAATGCAGAAATTGTTTCAGTTATACAACAAATTATGGTTGCGGGAAATGAAACCTCAACCAGCGCTATGGCAGAGGGTATTAAGCTATTGATAGAAAATCCAAGTCAGATGAAATTGTTAAGACAAGACAACTCTTTGTTGAAAAATACGGTTGAAGAAATATTAAGATTAGCAAGCCCAGTGGCCGGAAGCTGGCGAATAGCAACTCGCGATGTAACTATTTCAGGAAAAAATATCAAAAATGGCGACAAAATAATGCTTCGCTTTGCAGCTGGAAGCAGGGACTCAGAAAAATTCAATCAACCAAATGAAATGGATATTAATCGCCAAAACTCCAAGACACACTATGCATTTGGCCGAGGCATCCATACTTGTGTTGGTAATATGCTGGCACGCAGAGAAATTAGTATTTGTCTCGAACATATGATTAATATGTTTGAAACAATTGAACTCACTAACTCTGATGAGGAACATAAATATAGTCCAAATGTAATGCTAAGAGGTCTAAAGGTTTTAAATATACAAACAAAAATTAAAAATTAAAGCTGCTTATATCATTCCAATCTGACAGTCTATCAGGCCAGCTATCAAGCTCATTATGCAAAGCAGAAAATAACAAGCCCCTTCCCTCAAAATTTTCAAAATTATGTACATGGTCATCTATAAGGTAATCAGCAGAAATTATACTTTTATCACCGCAAAAGACTATTCTTTTAGGCTCGAAGAAAGGTAAGTATTTTTTAATCCATTCATATTTCGCTCCAAAAGAATTGGGCACGAACATTGCTGCTGTGGTTATAAAAACTTCATGATTCCTCTGTAATAATTCAAGCGTTTCAATTGAAGATTCTAAAGGCTTTAAATTAAAAAAAAACTCAGATGTTTCCAGTCTTGCTGAAAGAGCAGTATATTGGTCGGCGCTCAAAACGTCTCTAAATCTTTGTCCAGGCATCATAGATGGCTTGATGGAATAAGATCTCTCCAACCAATCGAGTAAACCGTTATGTGCATCAGCTATAACGTGATCCATATCAATTGCTATTCTTGCCATTATATTTTCCTAATTATAGTCTACTAAAATATAAGTTTAAAATGAAAATTATATTCCTTAAAATTTATGATTTTTTATTATAATTGTTTTTTTTTATAATGTATGTAGAGTATTAAAATATTATCAAAAGGAATAGTTATTAATAATTGGCAAAAATTTATATGGGTCTCGGAAAGATCTATTTTAATGATAATAGCAGTTGCAACATTATATGCCACTGGAATGGAGATTGTCAGGCTTATCCAATCCCAAGTTGTCAATCTAAGTGATCTGTTCTTACTCTTTATCTACGCTGAAGTTCTTGGTATGGTAGGATCGTTTTATGCAAGTAGTAGGCTACCCGTAACCCTGCCTATAATCATAGCCATGACGGCATTAACTAGAATGATTATTTTACAAAGCAAAGAAATTGATGCCGTTAATATTATATATGAAGCCTCAGGAATACTCATATTAGCTGCCGCTGCTTATATCATGACCCTTAAAGATAAACTCAGCCTAGAAAAGCTTCAGATAAGAAAAGATTCTAACAATAAATGATTGCCTATTATTAATCAAAACTACTAATTAATAACTCCTTTCTTAGTTTTTTTTATTATCTTTGAATTCTCCAGAGTAATTATCTCCGCCCGTATAGGTTATTATACCTTTCCTATTAAATTTTTCTAATTTTAGACTACAAAAAAATAAATTCCAAAAAAATTTAAATTTTATCAAACTAGTTAACCTCTTGTTATCCAAATCAGGCGCAATGATTCCCTATATATATTTTTATAAAGGAATTGATGTGAGTAAACTGCCATTAAATGAGATCATTCAAGGAAATTGTATTTCAAATATGAATAGTCTGCCAGAATGCAGTGTTGACTTGGTATTTGCTGATCCACCATATAACCTTCAGTTAGGAGGTGACTTGTCTCGTCCCGATAACTCAAAAGTTTTGGGAGTAACAGAAGATTGGGATCATTTCGATACTATGGATGCTTATGATCTATTTACTCATGATTGGTTAAAAGCTGCTCGTAGGATACTTAAACCAAACGGTGCAATTTGGGTAATTGGAAGTTACCATAATATATTTCGGGTCGGTGCAATTTTACAAGACCAGCAGTTTTGGATTCAAAATGATATCATATGGCGTAAAACGAATCCTATGCCAAATTTCAGAGGCACTCGTTTTACTAATGCACATGAAACCTTAATCTGGGCCACAAAAACAGAAGATGCTAAGCCAACATTTCATTATGATGCTATGAAAATGATGAATGATGGAGTCCAAATGAGGTCTGATTGGACACTTCCAATTTGTACAGGGTTAGAGCGGCTGAAAAAATCTGATGGAAAGAAAGCGCACCCAACACAAAAACCAGAAAGTTTGCTTCATAGAATAATATTATCCACTTCAAATCCAGGAGATATCATAGTTGATCCGTTTTTTGGGACTGGGACTACTGGAGCAGTAGCCAAGAAACTTGGTAGAAAATTTATAGGGTTTGAGATGGAAGAAGAATATATAATTCATGCAAAAAGAAGAATTGATAAAATTAATGAGGGTTCTCTTAATGATGTTGATTTTACAAAGTCAAAACGCTCAGAACCCAAAGTTCCTTTTGGTACACTTATCGAAAGAAACTTACTTAAGTCTGGAACAAAGTTGTTTTCTCCAAATGGTAAAATATCTGCACGCATCAGACCTGATGGTAGCCTTGCTACATCAGAATTCAAGGGGTCCATTCATAAAGTAGGAGCCCATGTACAAGGCGCTCCTAGTTGTAATGGTTGGACATTTTGGCATTATAAAACAGGTGAAGGGTTAACTCCAATTGATAAAATAAGAACAGAAATTCGTGCTGGTATATTAATTAATCAAAACTAGGCTATATAAAATTTTAGAACGTTTATTTCATTGATATTTTAAAAGCTTTTAACATTACTGTTGGCAAGGCATAACTATCTATATTCTCTATATCTGCCCAAATCCCTTGATTATCATCTAGTGCTCCTTGAGCTCTGTAAACTTCAAGCTCTAACTTAAAATGACTAAAAGTATGAAATACTAACTCAGGACATTTTTCCCAATTTTTATTCACAGGGGCTGATTTTATTGATTGGATTTTATTTTCATCCCATGGAGTACTCGGAAAACCCATCATACCACCTAACAGCCCATTATCAGGTCGCTGCTTTATAAATACTGCGCCATTGTTAATTAAAATAAAAACAGCACCATACCGCGTCATGATCTTATTTTTTTTAACTTTAATCGGGTATATTACTTGCGCACCTTCTTTCTTAGCTGCACAGAAAGCTTCCCAAGGGCATTCAGTACATTTAGGAGACTTGGGGGTGCAAATGGTAGAGCCTAAATCCATTAAAGCTTGACCATAATCGCCCGGTCTATCAATAGGAGCTAAGTCGCCTGCTTTAATTCTATAAATATTGCGGTATTTAGGTAATGGATCTTCAATTTTGAAAATTCGGCTGATTACCCTCTCAACATTGCCATCAACTATATTCGTAGGCTCATCAAAGCAAATAGCAGCTATTGCTGCGGCAGCATATGGCCCAATTCCTGGTAATTTTAATAATTCAGATTCATTTTTTGGAAAAAAACCACCATACTGATCTCTAATTAATTGTGCGCATTTATGCAAGTTCCTTGCTCTAGCATAATAACCAAGACCGGACCACATCGTCATTATTCTTTCTCTTTTTGAGTCAGCTAAATCACTCACAGTTGGGAATTCAGAAATAAATCTTTCCCAATATGGAGTTGCATGGGCAATTGTTGTTTGCTGCAACATAATTTCAGAAAGCCACACTGAATATGGGTCTGCTACTTTACCAGCAAGTTTATCTTCAGGTCTTAAACGCCAAGGTAATGTGCGTCCATTCAGATCATACCAAGCGAGCAATTTACTTTGCATTTGGAGAACTTTTTTATTTTTTTTCATACTATTAACAAACTGAACACTTTACGTTACCAGCGCAATAGGCCAAATAAGATATGTGAATAATTCATATAAAGAAAAACAAAGTATTAATGATTGGCTTAATCAAAAAAGAGGCAAGGCTCAGTATAGACCTGCACCCACAGCTGCGGTCTCAGTAAGCAAGGTAATAAAACCATTTTCAAAAAAATTTGGTAAAGGGGGGTCCTCTGCATCGACACTTACAAGGTATTGGCCTGAAATTGTCGGCGAAAGGTGGGCAAAAATTTCAAAACCTGTCAAATTTACGGGAACTCATAACAGAAGAACGCTGGTTATTTCAGCACCAGGGGCCGCAGCAACTTTGATAACATCTGCAAATCGAACCATAATTGAGAGACTAAATGCTCATTTTGGTAATGAATACATTCACAAAATACGAGTATTACAAACAAAATTAATAAAAGTAGATAAATTATCAACTATATCAAAACGGGGCCTGACACCTGACGAAGAACATAATCTTGTGAAGGGTCTTGAAAATATAAAAAGCGATGAATTAAAATTAGCTTTAGAAAAGCTTGGAAGAGGAGTAATATCAGATGATTAAGTTTTTTTTAGCACTTTTATTACCATTAATCTTCATAGTTAACGCTTCTGAAGCTAGAGATAGTCGCGATACACATAACCATGGTATTAATTCACCAAGCATTTCAACAAGTGACGTATTCGCCTTGAATGAAGCACCAGATGATCATGTTCTAGGTTCAAATAAAGCTCCTATTACCTTTATTGTTTGGGCATCAGTAACTTGTCCTCATTGTTCGGATTGGTTTAGTAACGAATGGCCAGCATTTAATAAAATTCTTGTACAAACGGGAAAGGTTCGATTTATTTTCCGCGAATTACCTACGCAACCTGCTCAATTAGCAATGCTTGGCTTCATGATGGCTGAATGCGCTCCATCTGAAAAATATTTTGATCTCATAGAGTTCCAAATGCTAAATCAAAAAGAAATGTTTGAAATGGCAAGTAAAGGGGAAGCTCTTTCATTTTATAAAAAAATTGGAAAAATGTCAGGCCTTAAAGATGATAATGATATAAATGTTTGCATGCAAACCAAAGAAAAGTTTGATCACATAATGAATAATGGCAAAAGAGCGCAAAATGCAGGAGTATCTGGCGTACCATCATTTTACATAAATGGCAGAAACTATAACAATGAATTAGATGCAATCAATTTAATATCATTAGTAGAAAAGATGATTGAAAGGGGCACATCTGACTTTACCGATTTAAACTAAGTAAACTTGAGCCTCCTACTCAAGAGTTATTTGAATAATCATTAAGATATAAAGTTTGAAGGCTTACAACCAATGAAGCATGGTCAAAACATCCTTTCTAACCATATTAATGGAAAGAAAGTCTACAAACGCAGTTACAAAAAGCTCGATGGTCGTAACCTTAGCTTATATGGCTATAAGCAGCATAACGAAAACCCTTTAAAAGAGGAAAACTTTAAACAAGCTAAAGCTGGCGAATTACGTTGGCACCCCCTCAGGCGCGAGCATAATATATATTCACCAAACCGCCAAAACCGTGTATTTAAGCCGTCTGCTTCAAGTGATCCATTAAATCCATCCATTAAAGGTAAAAAACCTACTGAGATTCCTTTCGAAAATTTCGAAGTTGCAATATTTGATAATAAGTTTTCTAGCCTTCACTCGGATGCACCCGAACCATCTCATTTATCTGGGGTAAATTCTAGTAGAGCAAATGGACATTGCGATGTCGTAGTATATGGGACAGAATCCACGGGTAACTTATACACAATAGGTCAATCGAAAAGACGATTGCTTATTGAAGCTTGGATTGATCGCTATGAAAAACTTTTTAGTGAGGGGTATAAGTTTATCTTACCCTTTGAAAATAGAGGTGATGCGGTTGGCACAACATTGAGTCATCCGCATGGCCAGATATATGCTTTTCCATTTATTCCCAGAGTTCAAAGCGATGCTCTAAAGTCATTCAATGAAGGTTATGATTTATCTCATTACATAAACAACAACAAATCAGAATTCGGAGTGACAGAAATGAATGGAATTGAAGCATTCTGTCCCTCTTTTTCACGTTTTCCATATGAAGTATGGCTAGCCCCAAATGTTAAAAAAGCTGGGTTATGGAATTTGACAGAAAAAGAAAAAGAGGGTTTTGCTTATTTACTTGGAGAAATAACACGAAAATACGATATGCTATTTGATGAACCAATGCCCTATATGTTATCCCTTCACTCAGCCCCTCTAAATGACAATGATAACTGGCATTTTACCGCCCAATTTTATCCGATAATGAGGGCAAAAGATAAGATTAAATATTTCGCTGCAGTAGAGCAATCATCTGGTACATTTACGGTTGATGTTATGCCCGAAATCTCCTCCAAGGTTTTAAGTAAATTATAATGTCATCTACCTTAGCATTTAAAAAAACCTATAACTCCATGCCAAAAGTTACATCCTTTACCCCAGGTAGAGTTAATTTAATCGGAGAACATATCGACTATAACGGAGGTATGGTTTTACCGGTCGCGTTAGAAAAAGGTATTTTCATTAGCTTAACACCTAGAAGTGATAATAGTATTAGAATTTTTTCAGACCAATTTGATGAAGTTATTGAATTAAATATTAATAATATCGCTACTTCTAAATGGTCAGATTATGCATTAGGTAGTATTGTTTATGCGAATAAAGCTGGCTTTATAAATGGTGGGGCAGATATTGCTATAACAAGTACTTTACCGATAGGAGCAGGACTTTCATCATCCGCAGCATTAATTGTTGGAATATTAAAACTAACAGCAAGTTTATCAAAAAAAACTGTTGATAATATAAGTATCGCGATTTTGGCCAAACGTGTTGAAAATGAATTTATCGGAATGCCGTGCGGGATAATGGATCAGATGGCTATATCATGTACAGACCCAGGAAAAGCTATAGCCTTAGATACTAAAAACTTATCTTTTGAAGTAATATCATTACCAAAATCCTACCACATAGCAATTATACACTCAGGGGAATATAGATTAAATACAGACGGTAATTATAAAAAACGTAAAGAAGAATGTGATATAATAAAGGAAATTATAGGTCACAATGACATATGCAATATGTCTGATAATGAATTATTTTTATTAAAAAATACTTCAACTGACTTGTATCAACGAGCACTTCATTGTGTCTCAGAGCATCAAAGAGCATTAAAGGCCATTAAAGCAATAAAAGACGACAATATCCCTAAATTGGGCCTTTTAATGACAGAAAGCCACACTTCCATGCGGGATGACTTTAAGGTGAGCCTTACTAATATAGATAATTTAGTAAACGACGCTATTCATTTAGGTGCTGTTGGCGCAAGATTAACAGGGGGAGGATTTGGGGGTTGCATTGTTGCTTGTATTTCAAAGAAAAACCTAATGACCTGGAGACAAAAATTATTATCACTCCACCCCAAAGCCTTTAATGTGATCTAAGGATATTCATGAAACTGAAAAACTTAAAAGGAAAGCCTATAATCGTAGTCGGAGGAGCAGGTTATATTGGCTCACATGTCTGCAAAACAATTTCTTCTAAAGGGGGAATTCCCATAGTTTTTGACGACTTTAGTGCCGGTCACGAGCATTCTATAAAATGGGGGCCTAGTGAATTAGTGGATTTAAGAAATAGTAAAGCAATATTAAAAGCTTTTGAAAAGTACAAATCAGTAGAGACAGTTATCCACTTGGCGAGCTCTATTGAAGTTAGTTACGGAGAAAATTTTCCCTCGGAGTTTTATACTAATAATGTACTCGGTACCTTAAATTTACTAAATGCAATGAAAAATACAAATGCGAGAAAAATAATATTTTCATCTACTTGTGCTACTTACGGGGAAATTGATGATGTACCAATCATGGAGACAGTTATACAAAATCCTTCCAGTGTTTATGGGAAAACGAAATTAGCAATAGAACATATGATTGAAAGTTTTCACACGGCCTATAGTCTTGATTATATTATTCTTAGGTATTTCAATGCTGCAGGCGCAGATCCTGAAGGTGATATTGGTGAAGAACATGATCCTGAAACTCACTTAATCCCAAATGCTCTAGACGCCGCAGCAAATGGAAAATTAATGAAAATCTTCGGTGATGATTATGATACAATTGATGGAACCTGTATGAGAGACTATATTCATGTTAATGACATAGCTGGAGCCCATATACACTCCATGCAAGCTCAGGAAAATGGCCTGGTTTCAGCTGATGTTAACATCGGTACAGGAACTGCTTATAGTGTTTTTCAAATAATAAATATGATTGAAAAAGTAACAGGTTACAATGTTAAATATAAAATATGCAAAAGAAGAGCAGGCGATTTATCCAAACTATATGCCGATACAAGTAAAGCTGAAAAGGTTTTAGGCTTTAAAACAAAGTATTCAGATTTAGAAAATATTATACAAACTGCTTGGAATTTTTATAAAAATAAAAATGAGCGCTTTAACAAATAAAATAGTCTATTATAGAACCACTATCTAGGAATACTTAAAGTGCCTATTAATACTTATTTTATGAGTTTTATTTTTCCATTACGAATAATGGCGCGAGTGACGGGACTCGAACCCGCGGCCTCCGGCGTGACAGGCCGGCGCTCTAACCAACTGAGCTACACCCGCTAAGATGTTTGCGGGGTGTACCATATAAAAGACGTACGTCAATCAGAAATAAGCTTATATTTGAACTAAATGAATATTTAATTGGTGGGCGGTAACGGGTTCGAACCGCTGACCCTCTCGGTGTAAACGAGATGCTCTACCAGCTGAGCTAACCGCCCCAATTAATTGTCGCTTAATGCGCAGAAAAACATCAAAGGTCAACACTTGTCTCCAAATAATAACCTGTTTCTAGTAAAATACTTTAATGAGTTGAGGCTTCCCCTGTTAGTGAGTTGTTTTGTGAAGATAATACACTTGAGAGTGCCGCCTCATCGCTCATTGACCATTCTATCTTTTTAGGCATTTTAACAAGCGCATTAATCAATACCTCGTCAATATTACAAACAGGTATAATATTTAGAGCATTTTTGACGTTACTGGGAATATCTGCCAGATCTTTTTCATTATCTTTAGGGATAAGAACAGTCTCGATTCCAGACCGTAATGCAGCTAATAGTTTTTCTTTTAAGCCGCCAATGGGTAAGACTCTACCCCGCAAAGTTATTTCGCCAGTCATAGCAACTTCCCTTTTAACTGGTGTTGAAGTTAATACGGAAACAATAGCTGTAACCATGCCTACGCCAGCACTCGGACCATCCTTGGGTGTTGCCCCCTCAGGAACATGAATGTGTATATCTCTACTTCTAAATTGAATCGGACTTATTCCTAAATCTGGGGCTTTAGATTGAACGTAACTGTTAGCTGCGGATATAGACTCTTTCATTACTTCTTTGAGGTTCCCTGTTACTGACATTTTACCCTTACCGGACATAGCTACCGCTTCAATTGTGAGGGTCTCACCACCTACTGGTGTCCAAGCTAGACCAGTTACAACACCTATTTGATTTTTAGCCTCAATTTCGCCAAATCTATATTTTCTTACCCCGAGGAAGTCATGTATATTTTCTGCAGTGACTATAATTTTAGAAGATTTTTTTGATATGATATTAGTTAGTGACTTCCGTGCAAGAGTGGCCAATTCTTTTTTTAGCCCGCGGACACCCGCTTCACGGGTGTAGTACCTAACTATATCTTTTAGCGCTTCATCCTCAATGAAAAATTCATTCTCTTTTAAACCATGCTCTTTAATTTGAGCAGGGATTAAATGAAGTTTGGCTATCTCAATTTTTTCTGACTCAGTATAGCCAGGGATCCGAATAATCTCCATTCGGTCAAGTAAAGGCTGCTGCATGTTAAGAGAGTTTGCAGTTGTCAAGAACATTACATCTGAAAGGTCAAAATCAACGTCAAGATAATGATCGTTGAAAGTATTGTTCTGCTCAGGGTCTAATACTTCCAGCAAAGCAGATGATGGATCACCGCGGTGATCAGAACCTAATTTATCAATCTCATCAAATAAGAATAAAGGGTTGTTATACTTTGCTTTTTTCATCGATTGAATTATACGACCCGGCATAGAACCTATATAAGTTCTTCTATGACCTCGAATTTCAGACTCATCACTCACACCCCCTAACGAGACACGCACAAATTCCCTTCCAGTTGCTCTTGCAACAGACTTTCCTAGCGAAGTTTTACCTACACCTGGAGGCCCCACGAGACAAATAATTGGCCCCTTAACTCTTTTAGTTCTGGTTTGCACTGCAAGGTGCTCGACGATTCTTTCCTTGATTTTTTCTAGCCCGTAGTGGTCTTCATCCAGTATGGATCGAGCTTTTTTTAAGTCTCTCTGCAACCTTTTCTTTTTATTCCAAGGCACTGACAACATCCAGTCCAGATAGTTTCGTGAGACGTTTGCTTCAGCTGACATAGGACTCATCTGACGTAATTTTTTAATTTCTACATCAACTTTTTCTTTAGCTTCTTTACTCAATTTCACACTTGAAACCCGTTCCTGAAGTTCTGAGAACTCATCATTACCTTCGGCACCTCCCAATTCGTTCTGGATGGCCTTCATTTGTTCGTTTAGATAATAATCCTTCTGTGTTTTTTCCATCTGACGCTTTACGCGACCTCTGATTTTCTTTTCAACCTCCAAAAGGGCTAGTTCATCGCTTAAAAGCTTGATTATGTTTTCAAGGCGTGAAGTGACTGATGTGGTGTCAAGGAGACCCTGCTTCTGAACAATATCTGCGTTTAGATGCACCGAAATTAAATCAGTTAACTTTGATGGGTCCTTAGTTTCAACAACAGAGTTTATAATATCTTCTGAGATTTTCTTATTTAACTTTCCGAAAGTCTCAAACAGCGTCCTGGCTTCGCCAGTTATGGTAACTATATCGTCCTCAGGTTCAATTGTTGAGTGAGAAGTGGATACATTTGCTTCCATATATGCCTTGCTCTCGGTGAATTCCTTGACCTCAGCTCTGCACTCACCCTCTACCAAGACCCTAACAGTGCCGTCAGGGAGTTTTAAAAGCTGCAATATCTTGGCTATTATGCCTTGATGAAATACATCTGAGTATTCAGGGTCATCGCAATCAGGATTCTTTTGTGTGAGAAGCATTATCTTCTTGTTATTAGACATTACATCTTCAAGGGCTTTTATTGACTTACTTCTACCTACAAATAGGGGAACCACCATGTAAGGAAAAACCACAATATCCCTCAGTGGTAACACAGGTAATATAATCTCTTTAGTCATAAGCTTTCTCAACTTTCATATGTATATACGTATGAGAGTATTAGGTGGGATGCTAATCCATGTGTTTCAAGTAGGAATTATGAATAAAGTAAATTTAGGATGCTTTTTCTTTACTTTGGCTTTTCTCTGAATATATTAATAAAGGTTTTGCTTCACCATTAACTACTTCAGCATTTATAACAACTTCTTCAACAAATTCATAACTTGGTAGGTCGTACATGCTATCAAGTAGGATTCCCTCCATAATTGATCGTAAACCTCTCGCACCAGTTTTCCTCTTTAATGCTTTTTTAGCAATTGCCTTTAATGCATCATCCGAAAAAGATAAGCGAACACTCTCCATATCAAAAAGTGTTTGATATTGCTTAACCAGTGCGTTTCGGGGATTAGTAAGAATTGTAACCAATGCTTCTTCATCAAGGTCAGTCAAAGTGGCTATTACTGGCAATCGACCAACAAATTCAGGTATTAGCCCAAAACTAGTAAGGTCTTCAGGCTCAACTCCTTGGAGTATATCACCTACTTTTCTATCATCGAGCTCTTTGACTTTTCCGCCAAATCCTATAGAGGCGCTATCGCCTCGGTTTGATATCACTTTATCCAAGCCTGCAAATGCTCCGCCCACAACAAATAATATATTGGTTGTATCAACTTGTAAAAACTCTTGTTGAGGGTGCTTGCGTCCTCCTTGAGGGGGAACAGAAGCAACTGTACCTTCCATAATTTTCAAAAGTGCCTGCTGAACACCTTCACCCGAGACATCTCTGGTAATGGATGGATTGTCCGACTTTCTGCTAATTTTATCTACTTCATCGATATACACTATACCGCGTTGAGCTCTTTCTACATTATAATCAGCTGATTGAAGTAATTTGAGAATAATGTTTTCAACATCCTCACCAACATAACCTGCTTCTGTAAGTGTTGTCGCATCAGCCATGGTGAAAGGAACATCTAAAATTCTTGCTAAAGTTTGAGCTAAGAGTGTTTTACCACAACCTGTTGGACCGACCAATAAAATATTAGACTTTGCTAGCTCAACATCAGAGTTTTCAGAAGCATGGTTAAGTCGCTTATAATGATTATGAACGGCAACCGAAAGAACTCTCTTTGCATGGCTTTGTCCAATTACGTAATCATCGAGTGTATTACATATCTCTTGAGGAGTTGGAACGCCTTCTTGGGCTTTAGAGACGGATCCTTTTCCCTCTTCCTTAATTATGTCCATGCACAACTCAACGCATTCATCGCAAATGAATACTGTAGGTCCAGCAATTAACTTTCTCACTTCATGTTGGCTTTTACCGCAAAATGAGCAATAGAGAGTGCTTTTACCTTCTGTTTCTGAAGATTTTGTCATATTATTTCTCGTTCAAGAGCCTCACAGAATACATTATTAATATAAAAAAGTTAAATACAAAAAGATACTAATAATCAGTATTTGTCAATTAATATAGAGTTCTGTCTATTATTATTTATCATCTCCGCGCTTATCGTAAACATGGTCAACTATACCGAAATCTTTAGCTTCTTGAGCAGTCATAAAATGATCTCTATCTAATGTGGTCTCAATTTCTTCATAACTTTTTCCAGTATGATGGACATAAATTTCGTTAAGGCGCTTTTTCATTGCAAGAATGTCATTGGCATGGCGCTGAATATCTGAGGCTTGACCACGGAAGCCGCCAGACGGCTGATGAACCATAACTCTAGCATTTGGTAGAGCTACCCTCTGGCCTGCTTGACCTGCTGATAATAGTAAAGAGCCCATCGAGCATGCCTGCCCCATACAAACTGTAGATACCGGTGATTTGATATATTGCATAGTATCATAGATAGCCATTCCTGAGGTTACGACTCCTCCAGGAGAATTTATATACATCGATATTTCCTTTTTTGGATTCTCAGATTCAAGAAATAAAAGTTGAGCAGTTATTGAGGCAGCCATCCCATCCTCTACTGTTCCAGATAGAAAAATTATACGGTCACGTAATAGTCTTGAGTATATATCAAAAGCACGTTCACCACGGCTAGACTGCTCTACGACTGTTGGAATCAAATAGCTTGTTAGTATATCTTGTGGATCTTGCATTTAAATATCCTTTTTGGGCTCGAGTAAAATTACCTTTAACTACATATTTGTATTCTTGGTCTATTATTCAAGTTCTTTTTGAATCTAATTTCAAAATCGAATTAAATAAATAAACAAAAAAAAACCCAGCAGTATCTGCTGGGTAATTGCATTTCTTCTTCGAAATTAGATCATATCATCTTCTTCGAATAATATTTCCTTACTAACTTTTTTATCGGTAAGTGTTGATTTTTCTATAATAAGGTCAACTACTTTTTCCTCATAAATAGGTGCCCTCAGTTGAGCAATCGCTTGAGGATTTTTTTGGTAAAATTCAATTACCTGTTGCTCCTGACCTGGATATTGGCGAGCTTCCGCTACCATTGCTTGTTGTAATTCATCGTTAGTTATTTGAATTTCGTGTTTCTGACCCATTTCGGCAAGAACTAGACCCAAGCGCACCCGTCTCTGAGCAATTTTGCGATAATCCTTTTCTAGCTGTTTATCAGTTTTTTTAGAGTCATCCTCATCAAGCTTACCAGCTTCTTTTTCTGACTGGACTTGTGTCCATATGTTTGAGAATTCCGCCTCAACCATTTGCGGAGGAAGATCAAACTTATGCTTTTTATCAAGTTCATCTAGAATTGCTCGTTTGAGTTTCATTCTAGATTGGTTATCAAGCTGCGATTTATATTGTTCCTCAACTGCTACCTTCAGTGCCTCTAGGTCGGCCAACCCAAACTTTTGAGCAAACTCATCATCAATGATTGCCTCTTTCTCTGCTTGAACCTCAATCACTTTAGTAGAAAATACAGCATCTTTACCAGCTAGGTTTTCTGCTTGATAAGGCTCAGGGAAAGTTACATTCACTTCTAACTCATCACCCGCTTTTGAACCAATAAGCTGATCCTCAAATCCTGGTATAAAGGTTCCAGACCCAAGAACTAACTGATGGCCGTCCATAGTGCCACCTTCAAAAGCTTCTCCGTCGACAGTTCCTATGAAGTCGATCAATACTGCGTCACCTTTTTTAGCTTTAGCAGTTTTTGCTTTCTTTTTATATGATTTCTGCCCTTCACCCAACTTTGCAACTTCAGCAGCCAAGTCCTCAGCAGCCGGCTCGTGCTTTAAACGTGTGAACTTAAGTTTTTCTGGGTCAACTGGTGTAAAGTCAGGAATAGATTCGATTGAAAGTTCATATTCTAAATCAGAAGAACCGCTAGTAACTTTATCGCCATCAGCTTTCAAATCAACTTTGGGTTGTCCTGCTGGTCTTATACTGTTGTCATTTATAGCTTTTTGAGTTGTTTCATTTATTGTTTCCTCAACAACGTCTTTCATTATTCCTTGACCATACATCTTCCTAATGTGCGATACTGGAACCTTACCTGGCCGAAAGCCTTTTAAAGAAACTTGCGGTTGCATTTCTTTAATTTTAGCCTCTAGTTTATCTGCCAAGTCCTCTTTGCTAACCGTTATAGCATAGGTGTGATTTAAGCCTTCGGCCTTTAGTTCTTTTATTAGCATGACTTACGCCCATAATAATTAATAGAATAAGTATCAAAGACAGAGCAAGATACCATTATCTATAAGTTAAATTTTGCGCCTTATGTCACGGACATAATTGTAAGGCAACGCCTGTTGCGCACTGTTTTAAAAAAAATTAATAGTTTAATAGCTAAACTTATATAATTATTCGTATAATTTTAATAAATTTGGTCACAAACTTAATAACGAGTAATTTATGAGTCCCTTTACAGAATCGTCTTTAGCACTCTATTTTGCTGTGTTTGTTGGACCATTTATACAAGAAGATGGAGCTGTATTTATTGCAGCAAGCTTATTTTCGCAAAATCCAGAACGTTACCCATTAATGTTTTTAATTATTCTAATTGGTTTAATATTATCTGATATTTGGAAATATTGGATAGGTTGGCTAGCCTTAAAAAATGCAAAGGTCTATTCAGTAATTAATAAAGACAAGATAACAAAGTTAAAAGAAAAAGTTCAAGAGCACACCCTCATGACCCTTTTTCTTGCTAGGTTTCTACCCCTAACGCGTGTTCCGATTTATATAGCATGTGGGTTATTTCATATCCCCTACGGCAAATTTTGTATAATGATAGCTTTCACAGCTACTATGTATAGCACTATAGTTTTCACATTGGTCTATTTTTTAGAGAGTTTTCTCGGAGAAGATCTAAAATGGATATTACTTATTATAGGCCTTACTATAAGTTTAATCATTATTGGCACCCAGTTAACTAAGAAATACTTATCAACCAGAAGTTAATTTTTTAGATACTTCAGGAGCATTTAACCAATCAATTATTTCACTGATTGCCGCAGCATTGCCTTTATTTATAGACTTAACAATTGAAGAAACCTTATTATCTTTTGATCTTTCTACCTTCATGGTGTCATGTGTGCCAATAAAAGCTCTGTCTGAGGCATTTGATAAAGTAGAACTGAGATGAACAATTGTTAAAGGGGCATTAGACTTACCATTATCAAAATAAGCTTCAAATCTTTTAATAGTAATACTAATTCGAATGTCAGAACGCACACCTGAGCTTGGCAACACACCTATTAAACCTTCGCTATTACTCAATAAATTTACAAAAGTATTTTGTACCATGTCGGGAATACTTTCTTCCCATTGCGCCTGCTTAATAGAAGCTAATTTTTGATCGCTCAATGATACAATCAAATCTTTACCTTGTAGAAACCTAGAGGCCTTTGGCCTGTCGACTCTGATAATTACTGCGCTCTCACTTTTAGGTATAGATTGCTGTGTTACTCCTAGCCTGTAAACTTGATTAGCAGGCGCGGGTTCTGGTAAAAGAAAAGATGTACATCCAATCGAAAACATTGCCATGATAAGCGATAGAAACTTTAAAGCTTTCATTGTGGTAACTCCACCTTTTCTTCACTAGAACCAACTATAAATGCAGTTGGGTTTTGTTCAAAGTTAATGAGAATACTCTCAAGCCCTAATACTACACGTCTAATACTATCGATTGTTTCTTCTATATCTGTAAGTCCAGAATTCGATAAGCGGTTTATGGCATCACGGCCATCCGTTATCAATTGATTTGAATCTTTTGATAGCACCTCTATAGCGGATAAAGTTTTGTCTAGCTTTTCCATTGAAATTTTTGATCTGTCCAATACTGTTTTTACATCAGTTTCAATTAATACATCAAAATCTTTTGCTGCTACATCAACCGCATCAGCAGCTAAAGAGACATCGCTGGAAGCCTGCTCAATAGATTGCATTGTTCGGTTAAAGATTTCAGGATCTACTTTAAGGTCAACAAAATTACTCGTTATTACTCTTAAATTATTCAAAATTTCATGAAAGTCCATTATAGCTTCTGGAGTCATAACGGCATTTATTCTAGCAAGAGCTGCTTGTGATGACTCCATAACAGTGCCTCCACTTCCAAGCAATAAATCTATCCGACTAGCTTCTCCTTTTAATCTAAATGGGTCTTTATCTGTAGAGTTTTTAATTAATCGTGAATTTGGTCCCCCGGGGATAATTTGTATATAATTCAACCCAGTCAATCCAAGCGGTTCCATTCGTCCAATACTCTCAAAATCTATAGGTGTATTAGACTCGACCTGTATATCGACTATAACAGAGTTATTATCATTGGGATCAATTCGTAATTCGGTAATATCGCCGACTTTTAGGCCGTTAAAACGTACCTCTGTTCCCTCGGAGAGTCCTTGGACCCCCCCTCTAAAAGAAATTTCATAATTATCAAATTTTTTATCGAATTGCGCATTAGAAAGCCACGCCGTAAAAGCTAGAAGGGCAGCCAAAGAGACTAGAACAAATGTTCCTATTAAGGCGTAATGGGCTTTTCTTTCCATATAAATAATCGACCTTTAATTAAATCGCGACCTAGGGCCGTTGAAGTATTCTTTAACCCATGGATTATCATATTGCGCTACCTTATGCAGACTATCAATAATGGCAATCTGTTTATTTATTAAAACGGCTACTTTATCGCAGGTATTTAGCAGACTGTCTAAATCATGGGTTACCATTACAACTGTAAGATCCATAGAGGTTTTCAAACTCAAAATTAATTCATCAAATGCATGAGCAGCTATAGGGTCAAGGCCTGCTGTAGGCTCATCTAAAAATAACAATTTAGGGTCTAAAGCCAAAGCACGAGCCAATCCCGCTCTTTTTCTCATACCGCCAGACAACTCAGAAGGATATAAATCTAGAGCTTCAGATGTTAAACCAACCATTTGTATTTTCATAGAAGCAATGCCCCGCAATAATTGCTCGCTCAAATTTGTATACTCCCTCAAAGGAACAAGAATATTATCCAATATAGTCAATGATGAAAACAGGGCTCCACCTTGGAATAATACACCTATAGAATTATTTAATTCTCTTATATCATTTCTCTTAAGCTTTTTTCGACTAAGGCCGTTAAAAAGAACTTCTCCACATTGAGGCTCGATTAAGCCAAGCATTGTATTCATTAAAACTGATTTTCCAGAACCAGATCCTCCAACTATACCTGTTATTTTACCTTCTTCAGCATGGAAGTTAAGATCTTTATGTACAAATTTTCTCCCAAATTTAGTGGTTATACCCTTTGCATCTACGGGATGATATCTTTTCATTACACCCCCATTTGGTAAAATAGAATCGCAAAAATTGCATTCAACGCAATAACAGCAAAAATTGATTGTACTACGCTCTGAGTTGTTCTTGATCCCAATGACTCAACACTTCCACTGACAGCCAGACCTTGTCTACAGCCGATAATTGCAATCACAATAGCAAAAAAAGGCGTTTTCACCAAACCAACCCAAAAACTCTCGATTCCAACGGCTTCATTTAGTCGGGTTAAAAATAATATTGGGGAGATATCCATAGTCATCCAGGCAATTAACATACCAGAGAAAATGCCGCTCATCATTCCTAAAAATGTCAAAATTGGTAATGCAATGATGCATGCTAAAGCCCTTGGGAAAACCAAAGTTTCATAAGCATCTAATCCTATCACTTTTAAAGCATCAATTTCTTGACGCATTTTCATCGCTCCAATTTGAGCAGTAAAGGATGAATTGGATCGACCAGCTACCAGAACGGCTACTATAATAGGTGCTAGCTCTCTCAGTACGGATATACCAACGAGGTCTACCATAAAGATTGAAGCTCCAAAGGCAGCCAGAAGGTTTACACCCATATAAGCAATAACGGCTCCGACAAAAAAACAAAGAGTCATGACTATTGGTACCGCATTAACACCTATCTCTTCAATCAACGCAACCACAGATTTCCACCGCACTTTCTGCGGCCGAAAAATAAAATGCATGAGAACCATAAAAAATTGCCCCAAAAAAGCTAGGGTCTCAACAAGCTCATAAAAAAATCTATCAGTTCCCTTTCCAATATTGGTTAAAATATCGTACCACCTTCTTTTTTTATCACTAGCAGAGCAACTAATTGAGGCTATTACAAGTTTCATCAATGTAGAATAACCTTCATCACTGTTGCAAATAATCCAGTCGCATTTATCTTTGGGGTTAACCCTTAATGCCTGACTAAGTATGAAAGCGCCTGCGGTATCTAAATTATTTAATTTTAAGAAATCATATTGAACAGATTCATACTCATAAGTATCAAGATTGGCTTTAAACTTGGAGATATCATTATCAATATCTTTAATTGTCCAAGATCCAGTCACATCGACAAGCAAAACCTTATCCTTAACAGACAGTTTATACTTATCATAAATCATATTGAAATTTGAAGGCATATAAGTAACGATAAAAGTACTGAGCTGGAGGTCAAGGCCGTTTATGACAAGAAAATTAATAGTAACAGAAGAAAAATGGCCAATCAAAGGGTCTTTTAGAATATCTCGAAGTAACATTACGGAAATTACAGTTGTCAAAGTAAGTATAACTGAAAATGGATTTCAAGGTTATGGTGAGTGCCGCCCCTACTCAAGGTATAATGAAACACCTGAAAGCGTTTTAAGGCTTATTGAATCAGTTAGAACTAATATAGAAAAGGGTGCAAAAAATATAGAATTACAATCTTTGCTTCCTGCTGGTGCTGCGCGCAATGCAATAGATTGTGCACTCTGGGACTTAGAAGCTAAAATACAAAATAAATCAATATCTGAACTTTTGAAAATTCCGGTGGCAAAACCAAGAAAAACAGCTTTCACATTATCAATTGATACACCGGAAAATATTAAAAAAGCCGCTGAGAAAGCTGTTTCTTTTTCAATATTAAAAATTAAAATCAACGGTTTTGCAGGCTTAGAAGCATGCTTAGCCGCATTAAAAACTCGTCCAGATGCAAAGCTAATAATTGATGCCAACGAATCTCTAGATGTCAAAAATATAGTTAAATTTCTTAATGCGCTCAAAAATTCTCCTGTTGCCATGGTAGAACAACCATTGCCCGACAAAGACTACAACCAGATTCCTAAACACTTAAATGGATTACCGGTAATCTGTGCGGATGAGTCACTTCATACAATCAATGACTTAAATAAGCTTTGGAATGCAGGCTATAGGGCAGTAAATATTAAATTAGATAAATGCGGGGGTCTCACAGCAGCGCTTAAATTAATGCATGCCGCAAAGAAAAAGGGCTTTATAATAATGAATGGCTGTATGGTAGGAACTTCATTGGCGATGGCACCTATAATGTCTCTTGAATGCTTTGCGGATTATATTGATTTAGACGGACCATTACTATTATTAAAAGATCGTAAACCAGGTATGAATTATGAAAAGGGTATAATACATCCCGCTGAAAGAAGTTTATGGGGTTAATTTAATTAAGCTAAAGGTATACTGCTAGTTCGTTTCAGCCCGATTACTAAAGTTATTAGTTACATCACGTAATCTATCAACTAAATCATTGTATACTACAAACTCATCAAAATTAGTATTTCCCGAAGTTTTTATAAGAGCATCTTCAAAGACTTGTAGAGCCATACGCGAGGCAATTAATGCTTGTTCAAGGTTAGTTATTTCCTTTTGATAAGATTTTTTTTTGGATGCCGTATTTAAATACAATATAGCAGAATCAACTGTTTTCTCCACGTGCATTGATGCAATTCTAATATCTGATAGGGTACTTTCTAAATTATCAGCTGTTTCAACATAACTCTGATTAGCATCATTTACTTTTGCATTATCCGATAAACCCTCTAAAAGCACTTTCGCAGCAAACTGCATTTGTTTTCTGTTATTTTTGACAGCAAACCTTCTTTTGGAAAAGACCGCAGCTAATCGAGAGGTAGCTTTTTTAACAACATTATCTTCTTCTAAATCATTTCCTATCTCTGACGGAACCTTGGGGGAATTAATTATATCAACTGTTGTGCAAGCACAAATGAACATTAAGAAAACTATAGTTAAAAATCTGAATCTCAACATATTGAATCCAATTTATATTTTACATTTCTTAAAAGTATGAACGCTTGTTAAGTTTTATTTAATTTATGGAAAAGAGATAATAAAACATAAATAATTACCATGAGAGTAATTAAACTCAGCCCTCCTGAAATTTTGGAATAAAGTTGAGGAAGAAATTTTTGGAGCACCCCAAGTATTAAGACCATACTCATGAAAACTGGCGCAATCCACTTCACAAAAAACATCACAAACCTTCCTAACTTCTCGCCTTCACCTGATATCTCTTCAGAAACAATACTTCTATTTAATCTTGCTCCTGTAAATAAAACTATCAGCAATGCTGATAGAGGTGCTAAAATTGGGCCCGCCAGACCAGTGTCTATAAACTCAAAAAACTTCTGAGAATAAAGCGAACCAAAGCCGAGGGCAGTAATTGCAAACCCTGTAATCCACGCAGCTTTCTTTTTTGTTAAGTTGTATTTTTCAGCAACATAAGCCACTGAAGGTTCCAATAAAGATACTGAGGAAGTAATTGCAGCAAAGAAAGCTAAAAAGAAAAATGCAGCACCAATATACCAATAATTGGCCAGCGCTGTAGGAAGAGTTATAAAAAATATTCCAGCCCCTGCATTAAAACTCAAATTATTAGCAAAAACAATTGGGAAAATAGCAAGCCCCGCAGTTAAGGCTACGAGTGTGTCAGCCAAACTAATTCCAACTGCCGCCTTTGGGATACTGACATTCTTTGGTAAATAAGAACCGTATGTCAGCATAATTGCATTGCCGATCCCGATCGAGAAGCAAGCCTGGCCAAGAGCAGATGTTGCAACCTGCGGAGTAATTTTTGAAAAATCAGGAGTGAACATAAATGTTAAAGCTTTTCCTGTGCCTCCCGAGGGAATACTAGTGATAACAGAATAAGCCGCTAAACAAATAAGAAGCAAAAAGAATAATGGCATCAGTAAGCGTGCGGCGGTTTCTATACCTTTATTAACGCCGCGAGCGACTAACCATATTGTTAACAAGGCGAATAAAAGAAAATAAGGCATAACACTTGTTGGTTCATTTAGCATTGTTCCAAACTCATCTGATATTAATTCAGGGGTCTGTTCAGAGAACGAATTACCCAAAAATCTAACTAAATAATTCAGAACCCAAGCAGCTACAACGCAATAAAAACTAACAATCAAAAATGATGCCATCATTCCAAGCCAAGCACCTGCACTCCATAACTTAGAAACCCCACTACGAACAGCTAAGTCATTTTGTGACCCAACAGCACTAGCCGATTGGCCTGCCCGGCCAATAATAAATTCACTCATTAAAACAGGTATGCCAACAAAAACAATGCATGCCACATAAATGATCAGAAAGGCTGCGCCACCATTTGTGCCTAGTTCAGCTGAAAATCTCCAAAGGTTTCCTAATCCAACAGACGACCCTACCGCAGCCATTGTAAATGCAAATTTTGATGACCATTGCGCTGTGCCAACTGAAGACATATTATTCCCCGTGTAAATACCTAAGAAGTTTACTTAAGCTTTTAAACAGAACGGTCAAGTTTAGTTCAGTTAGTTTTTCATAAAAAATAGTTAGGACTCGCTAATAGGTAAATTTTTTAATTTAATTTAGTTCTTAAATTTACTCGATGGTAATTTTGAGTCCCTGTTAATATATGCGGATAAAATTAAACCAAAACCTGTCATTACGGTAAGAAGAACTGTGCCCCCATAAGACATCAAAGGTAAAGGCACACCAACAACGGGCACTAGCCCCATAATCATTGATAAATTTATGAATATGTAAAGTGCAAAAGTAATCGTAAATCCAAGTATTAAAAGCTTTGAATACACCTGTTTACACTGGAATGATAACCACACACATATACCAATAATAACCATATATATAGCTATGGTTGACAAACTACCGATAAAACCGAATTCTTCACCTATTACGGTAAATATAAAATCTGTTCTGTTTTCAGGAACATAGTCAAGCTGCCGTTGTGTGCCACTCATAAAGCCCTTACCATTGAATCCACCACTGCCTAATGCAATTTTTGATTGAGTAATATGATAACTTGCCCCGTTTGGATCATGGGTCGGGTCCAAAAAAGTCAAAATACGTTCACGTTGGTAAGTTTTTAATCCAAAAATAAAGAACAAAGGAATAGAAATAAAAGAAAAAATTAAAAAACCAGCTAATAAACGCCATTTAATACCCGCTAAAAAAATAATCGATAAACCTGTTGCCGCTACTAATAATGTAGTGCCTAAGTCTGGCTGACGCATAATGAAAAACATTGGAATAAATATAATTAAAAACGCTCCAAATAAGCCGTAAATACTTGATACGCGCCACCTTGGAAGATCATGATAAAAACGCGATAACGCCAAAACAATAGCTAATTTCATTATCTCAGAGGGCTGTATTCTCGCTAATTGGTAATTTACTATTTGCAAATCTATCCATCTCTTTGACCCATTCACTGTGACGCCCATGAGATCGACAGAAATTAAAAGAATTAGGATCATTATATAAAAAGGATAAGAAATCGTGTACCATAATCTTAGATCTATTATTGCGATAAATAACATAAAAAAAGTGGCAAAGATCATTCTATAAAAATGTTGTTTGGCTCCGCTTAACCAATCGCCTCCGGTAGCCGCATAAATCATGGCTACGCCTAAAAGTCCTAATGCAAAAATTAAAACGACTAATAACAAATTAATCTCTGATAACTTGGAGGTTGTCTTTTTGTAACCTAAAAGTAAATTATACATCGGTAGCAACCGCGCTTTTAATTTTTTTACCCTCGGGAATACCGTCTCTTATCAGTGCAGTTTTTAGAATATTTCTTGAGATTTCTATAGCTCGCTTGGACCCTGTACCACCGTGCTCAACCAAACAACTAACTGCAAATCGGGGCTTTTTAAAAGGTGCATAACCAACAAATACATTATGATCACGCAACTTCCAGGGCAGATCCTCATCTCTTCTCAATTTAGAACGCCGTTCTTTTTCAGAAATTCCTCTTACTTGGCCAGTCCCGGTTTTACCCGCAATTTGCAATTGCCCTAAATCTAGTCCGTATTTTTTATAAGCCGTTCCCCCTGGCTCCTCACATACGGCTAGCATAGATTTTTGTACAAAAGCGATGTGAGAAGAATCGATATCAAGACTTTTAAATTTTAATAGGTTTTGTCCAATAATTAAATTAGGTGTAAGAGAATCCTTACCGTTTGCTAGACGCGCAACCATCACAGCCATTTGGAGCGGTGTAGACAATACAAACCCTTGACCTATAGAAGCGTTCAGTGTGTCACCTACTTTCCAGCTATTACCTAATTTTAATTTTTTCCATTTCGGGTCAGGCATTATCCCCGACTTAAGACCATTTAGACCGATATTAAATTTTTCACCAAACCCAAGTCTTCGACCCATAGATGCAATATTTTCTATACCTACTTTTTGGCTTAATTCATAAAAATAAACATCACAAGAATTCTTTAAAGCCTCTCGCATATTGACAGGGCCATGCCCCCCACGCTTCCAGCAATGAAAAGTACGATTTCCTAAATTAACTTTTTGACGGCATGTTATTTTATCTTTGGGGTCCACGAAGCCACCTTCCAAAGCAGCGAGCATCACAACCATCTTAAAGGTTGATGCTGGAGGATACCCTCCTGCCAAAACTTTATTGTATTGAGGACGTCTTTCATCATTATTAAGTTCATCCATCTGCTTTTGAGTTATTCCCGAAACAAAAAGATTTCCATTGAACGTTGGCATCGATAGCATTGTTCTAATCTCTCCTGTGAGGACATCCATAACAACTATTCCGCCACTATCATTACCGAAGAGTTCAGCTGCTTTTTTTTGTAATTCAGAATCAAGAGTTAACCAAATATCTTGTCCATTTATGGGCGCATCATTGCTATTAGGAAACTCTCTTACAGTCCGGCCTGAAGCGTTTACTTCAACTTTAAGTTTTCCAGAGCTGCCGCGGAGTAATTTATCAGCGCTACTTTCAATACCGGTTTTACCTATTTTAAATGAAGGTTGCTTTAATAGTGGGTCTTTATCATCTTCAAGATCTTTAGGACTTGGAGATCCAACATATCCGATTGTATGAGAAAAAAGACCGTCATTGGGATAAGACCTTCCCAGACCAACCTGAGGAATTACTCCAGGGAAATCAGGTGTTTTAAAATTTAGTTTTGAAAACGTACCCCAATCTAAATTTTCTTTAATTAGAACTGGAACAAAACTAGCATGTTTGCTTATATTTTTTTTTATCCGGGTTATATTAGAAGTACTAAGTGATAATATTTTTTTGAGCTTTAATAACGTAGCCTCAATATCTTTCACTCGTTCTGGGATGAGTACTAAACTGAAGATTTGACTATTTATGGCCAACTCATTTCCATACCTATCCAGTATGCGACCGCGGGACGGAATGGTTATATTAAAGTTAAACCTGTTATCATCAGAGAGAGCTCTGTAATCTTCGGCTTTTAAAATTTGCAAATAGTAAAGCCTACTGCTCAAAACCCCAAATACTCCAGCCCCCAAAGAACCTAATAAAGCTGCCCTACGGTTTATGGAAACTTGGTTATGTCTCTCATTATCACTCATTAAACTAAATCACGAAGGAATTGGTCTATAAATATTTTCTTTAACAAATGTCTCAAGCCAAAAACTAATGGAAAAAGACAAGTTGCTACAATTGATTGAATAATTAAAGGCATTAGTCTGGGTGGAATTTCTATTGAAAACCAAACAAAAAAATAAAGCAAAATTGATGAAAAAAATAAAAATGAAAACCATGAAAAAAAAGCAGTTTTAAAAACTAAAGACTTTAATCTCATATGAGGCTTAAATACTGCAAAGTTAATTAAAAATATTAGAGACCACAAACCCAACGGTCCCGAAGAAACAATATCAAGAATCAAACCAAATATAAATATTATACAAATTGATAATATTATTTTATCTGTACGTGGCCATATATAAATCCCTATCAAAGGTAAATAAATAAAATTTACCACTGTATTAAAAACATTAAAACTCGAAACAGATACTAATACTAAAATTAACATCAGTAATGATCCAACCAATAAACCACCACGAGCAAAGGGCTGTAAAACTGGACGCAATGGCATAATTAGAAACCCACCGAAATACTTGATAAATCATAGGTTTGGTTACCTTGCATTCCTGTTTGAAATATAGGGATTTCAATAGGACTATAATGAGTTACTAGGACCCAATCTATAACTTTGTTATTAGTGTTCAAGTTAACAACTAATTTTCCCTTCGCGTCTTTAATAACTAAGCCAACCTCTAAACCGGGGGGGAGCATGCCCCCGTCACCAGAAGTTAATACTTTATCTCCTTCAACCCAACCCTCGTAATTACTTGGAAATATTAGATTAGGGAAAATATCATTATTTCCTGCTAAAATAGCTCGTGAATTAGAACGCAGAGACATCACTGAAATACGACTATTAATATCAGTTAAAAGCAATACCCTAGAGGAATTTTTTCCTACGCGATGCACGTGACCGTAAAGCCCGTCGACCGTGCTAACAGCATACCCTTTTTGGATATTACTTTTTCTGCCAACATCAATTAGTGATGATCTCACAAATGGACCATTAACCTCGCCATAAGAACGAGCAACAGTTTGTACTTTACTTTTATCTCGCTCATTAGGAGAATTTAATAACTGCTCTAGTCTTGACAGCTTGAGCTCCATTATTCGAGACTCTTTTTGATAGTCTCTTAATTTATACAACTCTTCTCTTAAGGCTTTATTTTCTGAAAGGGCCTTAGATCTTTCAGCGATTGCTTCGGATATATTTTCAAATATACTTATTGGTATGGAAAGAAATTTAATTCCTGGAGTAGCAACGGCCTCAATGTTAGATCTTGTTTGCAAGAATATTGTTTGAGAGCCACGATCAGATACAAACAAAGCACTCGCCAAAAATAGTGCAGTAATTAAAGCTATATTTGATGCCTTTGTACTATTTGAATTGCTTCCTAACATAATCTGAAGAAAGGCTCCCCAATTAAATAATTTTAAACACCACTCGACAAAACATTTTTCCATTTAGTCAAGTTTTCAACAACAAACCCAGAACCTCGAACTACACATGACAACGGATCATCAGCAATTGAAACAGGTAATCCAGTTCGCCTTCGCAATTCAACATCTAAATTTCTAAGCAAGGCACCACCTCCTGTAAGCATAATTCCTTTGTCAACTATATCTGCCGCTAATTCAGGTGGTGTTGCTTCAAGAGCACTTTTTACAGCTTCTACTATTTGCTCAACTGGCTCAGCCAAACTTTCAGCTATCATTGCCTCGGTAACACGTATTTCTCTAGGAATACCGTTCATTAAATCGCGTCCTTTAATTTGTACCATCATTCCTTCATTGTCATCTGGCATAGTTGCTGACCCTATTTCTTTTTTAACCCTCTCGGCAGACATTTCACCCAGAAGCAGATTAGTAGTACGGCGCACATATTGTATTATGGCATCATCCATTACATCTCCACCCACTCTTACTGATCGCGAATAAACTATTCCATCAAGAGACAACACAGCAACTTCTGTTGTACCGCCACCTATATCAACAACCATGGATCCTGAGGGCTCATGTATTGGTAAACCTGCACCCAACGCTGCGGCCATAGGTTCTTCAATCAAATAAACACGTTTTGCACCTGCTTGTTCAGCTGACTGATGAATAGCCCTCCTTTCAACAGCAGTAGCACCTGAGGGAACACAAATTACTACATGTGGCTTACGAAGGATAAAAGACGACTTATTTACCTTTTTAATAAAGGTGCTTATCATAGCTTCAGCTACCTCAAAATCTGCTATAACTCCGTCCTTCATTGGCCTAATGGCTTCAATATGAGCTGGTGTCCGTCCAAGCATATTACTAGCTTCTTTACCAACAGCATGTACAACTTTTCTGCCATTTCTATTGGAAAACGCAACCACGGAAGGCTCGTTCAAAACTACGTCTTGCCCCTTAGCATAAACCAGCGTATTTGCAGTGCCAAGGTCTATGGCTATGTCAGATGAAATAGTACTCGTAAGAAAAGAAAACATGACTGCCTAACATTAAGATTGTTTTATGTTTTTGACAATGCTTTTTGCAGAACAAAAAAGCAAGTATATCATATAAAAGTTTCGTAAATTATCTATAATTTATTAGAAATATCTTCGGAATTGGAAAGTTTCCTTTTAATAAGAACAAAAATCAAGATAATTAAAGCTATAATAATTATTGTTAAAGAAATAAGTTGTCCCTGAGTAACTAATAGAATTCCATTTGACAGAAGGGCTAAAATTAAAATTTTAGGAATAATTCCTAAACTCGTACCAATCAAAAATGGGGTTAACTTTATCGATGAAGCACCTGCAGCCATATTAATAAGTATAAAAGGCCCACTAGGAAACAACCTAACAATGAAACTACTATAGATACTATTCTTATTTAAAAACCGTTTCAAATAAACCATTTTTTTGCCATTGTATCGGCTTATTCTTTTATGACCCAGCCAATAACCAATAGTAAAATTTAGTGTTGCGGAAATGAGTGTTGATACCCATGAATAAAATGCACCATCAAGAGATCCGAATGCAAATAAAGAGCCACTAATTAATATCCATTGAGGAACACCTAAAAAAGCTAAAATACAAAAAATTATTATGGTTACAGGTAAGGCAAAATATGTACCCTTAACTTCTGAGAAGAAGTCACTAATTTTATCAGAAGATAAAAATAAAGGATCTGAATAACCAAAAACTAGAACTAGTAATAATAAAGTAAAAAAAACAGTAGTTTTTACAGGTAAGGCAAATTTATCCATATGCTTAAAAATAAGTTTAGAGAAAGATATTTTCATATATTTTTTTATCTCTTCTGCAGTAAATTTCAATAGTGTTTGGAATAAATTTAATTAACGTTTCTATTTTGCAAAGCAGTTTTAAACTTTATAAGGTACTGTCTCCTCAAAATTTTTCCTTTGAGACTTAACGTTTATTTCATTCCAATTTTTTAGTTGCCCTCTAAACCAAGTAAATTGTCGTTTAGCAAAGCGGCGACTATTTCTCTTGGCAAGGTCAACAGCTTCATCCAAGCTAATATCACCCCTAAAGTATGGAAAGAACTCTCTCAAACCTATGGCCTTCATGATTGGTAAGCCTGGATCAATGTTTTTAGAAAAAATACGCTCTGCTTCATTAAGTAAACCCTTTTCCATCATTAAATCAAATCGGTTATTAATTGCGTCATATAGCTTTTGTCTTTCAGGGAGAAGAACCGCGCAATGACAAAAAATTCTAGGAACAACGGGTTTAGTGTTTTCCTGCCAAAAGCTAATGGGCTTGTTAGTAGCTTTATAAACGTTTATAATGCGCATTAATCGATGAGCGTCCTTTCCAAGAACTCGGCTTGCTGCTTTTGAGTCTAACTTTTCTGCTAAATTTCTCAAACCTTCAATACCATTTTGCTCTAGAAATTTATTTGTCTCCAATATGATATCAGATGGAATACTTGGAATCTTTGCAATTCCGTCAATTAAAGATTTAAAATAAAGGCCTGTACCACCTGTAAGTATTGGGGTTTTTCCACGTGCCTGGATATCAATAATAAGACTTTCAACCTCTGATATCCAATTCCCAGCCGAATATCGAAAATTACTGTCTATATGTCCGAATAGATGATGCGGTATACTAAGCATTTCAGATTTGCTTGGTCGCGCACTTATAATGCTTAACTCTGAGTAAACTTGTATTGCGTCTGCATTTATGATTTCTCCACCCAAGGATTTTGATATTTGAATAGCCCAGGCACTTTTGCCGCTTGCCGTAGGTCCTGCAATACATATAATTGGTTTCATAATAAAGAGTCTCTCAATGTCTATACCTATACAATATACAGTCACAATAGTACTAGCACACAGGAGTGCCAAGAAATTTAAATTAGCAACCAGCTTGGCTGAAGATTTATCTCAAATAAGGATTTTATCTAAAAATAAAGCGTTCGAATACAATATAAACAAAAAACCATCTAAATCTAAATTAAAGAATATACTTCAGAGCAACGAAGTTCCCGCAGATATAAGTATAAGCAATGACCCCCAGAGAAAAAAGAAATTACTAATTTGTGATATGGATAGTACACTTATTGGGCAAGAATGTATTGATGAGTTAGCCGATTTCGCAGGTATAAAAATGCTGGTTTCTAAAATTACTGAAAGCGCTATGAATGGGGAAATCAATTTTGAAGAAGCGCTAATTAAAAGAGTTAGTTTACTAAAAAATTTAGACATATCATCTCTAAAAAAATGCTTCCAGGAACGCATTACCATAAATAAAGGAGCAAGAATTTTATGCCAGACAATGAAAGCTAATGGTGCTAAAACTGCAATAGTATCAGGCGGGTTCACATTCTTTACTAATGAAATAGCACTTGCCTGTGGGTTTGAGACACATAGTGCCAATGAACTAATTTCAGTTAAGAATAAACTTACAGGAGTTGTAAAGAAGCCTATCCTCGGAAGAGAAGCTAAGTTAAATACTTTAAAACACCTTACCTCTGATTTGGGTGGCTCATCTTCAGCTCTAGCAATCGGTGATGGAGCAAATGATTTAAGTATGATCAAAGCTGCAGGACTAGGTATTGCATACAAAGCAAAACAGATAGTTGCTTCAGAAGCAAAATGCGAAATACTACATACTGATTTAACAACTGCTCTCTATTTTCAGGGTTACAGCGAAAGTGAATTCGTCTTTAGCTGAATGCTTTTTTAAAGTCTTATATATTACATGTTAATTAACTGCGAAGCCGATCAGAACTATGCCGAGTATAACGGATGTAAGCCCCCCCAAATGAAGAGACTTATTATCAAGTTGGTCTAACATGCCAATATACATTTGTCTTGTAGGCCCCGGAAAAATAGCCCAAATGAGACCCTCAAAAAGTAGTGTGCCCCCTATAGCTATAAAGGCAACAACATGCATTTCCATTAGCGACGTGCTCGAGGCCCACGCTGATTATCTAAATAACCTAAAAAATCAGAGTCTGGCGATAAAACATATGTTGTTCCATTCCCTAAGCCTCTTTTGTATGCTTCCATGGAGCGATAAAATGCAAAAAACTCGGGGTCATTGTTGTAAGCATCAGCATATATTTTATTCGAGACAGCATCTCCCTCACCCCTAATAGTCTGAGCCTTACCCTTTGCAGTTGCTAATATTATTTTTGCTTGTTTATCTGCATCGGCGATAATTTCATTTTTTCTTTTTGATCCATCAGCGCGGAAGAAGCGGGCTTCTTTTTCTCGCTCAGAGTTCATACGGTCAAAAACTGAGTCAGCAACTTTTGTAGGAAGTTCTGCTTTTTTAATTCGAACATCAGTTATCTCAACTCCGTAGTCTTCATCACGAGCAACTGAATTTGCAGCACTTTTAATTTCTGACATTAACTCTGCACGGCGCCCTGATATAATCTGCTCACTATCAACTCTTGCTAATACTCCTCTCAAGGATGAATCCATTAATTCGTCGAGTAAGTTTTGAGCCTTGGCTTTTGTTCCCAAAGCTTTGTAATAAGCTAAAGGATCGGCTATTCGGTACAGTATAAAACTATCAACTTCTAGAGGCTTTTGCTTAATATCGTAAATAGTTTCAGCTCTAAAATCTATTTCAATATTTCTTCTATCTAAAATTATAACATTTTCAATTGGGAGTTTGAATTTTAATCCTGCATCAGCTGGTGCACCTTCATTCCAGGCATTCTCAATTCGTTTGTATTCACCAAACTGAAGAACGAGACCTTGCTCCCACTCTTTTAAAGTGTAGGTACAAGTAAAGAATGCAGCTATTAATGCGCCCAGTACAACTAGGGGTATGATACCATTTTTCATCTTAATTGCCTCCAGACTTGTTACTTTTAAGTTGATCAAGCGGTAGATATGGAACGACACCACTACCCGCATCACCTTCAATTATAATTTTTTCAGCTGGTCCATAAACTTCCTCGATTGTTTCAAGGTAAATTCTTTGCCTTGTAACTCTTGGAGCCGCTTTATATTCTTTATAAACAGCAAGAAAACGATCAGCCTCACCCTTAGCAACCTCAACAACTTCTTGTTTATAAGCTTCAGCAGACTCAACGAGTACAGCAGCGTTACCGACCGCATTTTCTGTAACTTCATTTTTATAAGCTATTCCCTCATTAACTCTTTGTTCAAGCTCTTGCTCTGCCGTTACAACATCCTCAAACGCCTTTATGACCTTAGGCGGAGCTTCTGTACGCTGAAGCTGAACTACAGTTATAGTTACCCCTGCAGAATATTCATCAAGCATATTTTGAAGTAATTTCTTAACATCTTGCTCAATCGGATTACGGCCATCTGTGATTACGTATTCAAGTTTCTCTTTCCCTATAATTTCACGGATAGCACTATCTGAAGCATCAGCGACGACTGCAGAAGTATCTTCAAGGTTAAATATAAAATTCTTAGAATCTTTAACATTCCACCTAACGGTAAAGTCAACATCTGCAATATTTTCATCTCCAGTTAAAACTAAATTCTGACTGGACCCAACTGACCTTTCAGATGTAACGTTTACTTTAAGAACAGTTTCCACTGGGGTTGGAAGCTTAAAATGTAAACCTGACTCTGTAGTTCTGGAATATTTTCCAAAACGCAATACTACTGCTTCTTCTTGCTGAGCGACTGTGTAAAAACAAGAGACTAGAAGAAAAAAAGAGCCTATAATAAGTGCGATACCAAATGGACCATATTTTTGCAAAGGATTATTAGGACCTGACCCTTTTCCCGATGGACCGCCTTTCCCTACTCGGTTTTTAAAACCTTGAATTATGTTATCTAAATCAGGTGACCCTTCATTAGCTGGTTGCTTTCCTCTAGGAGGCTTTCCTGAGCTGCCCCAAGGGTTTTGTCCTGGTTTTTTGCCGCCGGTTCCTTTGTTTCCCCATGGACTATTATTATCAGGCATATTATCTCCGTTTCTGTTCTATCCTAATGTGATGGCTGTGTTGCCAAATATCAAGATTAATCTCTGAAAAATTTTTTTGTGCCCTCTAGGCGCTCGTAAACTTGAACTTTAAATGAATAATCATCTTTTACAGTCTTTGGAAATTCAGTTTCAGAATCCATTTTCCAAGTATTAATGTCTATTTCAGGAAAGTACGCATCACCTACGATTTTAGCGTTAACTTCGGTTACATAGAGACGATCGCAGTACTTCATCTGAGAAGCATATAATTTTGCACCTCCTATCAGCATAACTTCATCTACATTCATTTGCCCAGCTAGTTCATAACCTCTTTCTATCATCTTGTTTGCGTTGTTAAAAATTTCAGCTCCTTTAGCTAAATAATTTACATTGTTAGTTAAAACTAAATTAGGCCTGCCAGGTAACGGAAAAGGCAGACTTTCCCATGTAACTCTTCCCATTAGAACTGGCTTACCCAGAGTAGTGGATTTAAAGAATTTCAAATCAGAAGAAAGCCGCCAAGGGAGATTACCGTTTATACCAATAACTCCATTTAAAGATTTAGCTACAATTAATGATAATTTAGGATTCGATAACATAAAAACTAGTTACACTTACAAATTCCTTACGTATACAAAAACTATGACAACACACAAAAAAATTCCAAAATTTAGCCTGGTACATGTAAAATACACTCTAATCTATATAGTACTAATACCACTTATTAATTGGAGCTTCACATGGGCACCAATGATTCAGTTACCTTTGGTACCCGAATGGGCTTTCAATCCAGTGACAGTTGTTACTGGGTTAGTATTGGTAGCCAGGGATTTTTCTCAGCGTGAAATTGGACATGAAGTTCTAATCGCAATGTGCCTTGCACTATTTCTGACATTTGTAACCAGTGGCGGAGCGCTAGCACTTGCCAGCGGAGCAGCTTTTTTAATATCAGAACTTATTGATTACGCATTATTTACTTTAACTAGCTACAAACTCTCGACCCGTGTATTACTTTCTTCATCTATGGCCGCTCCAATCGATACGCTAGCTTTTCTTTATGGTGCTAGCTTTATAAGAGATGCGCAACTTACTATTCCTAATATTAGTATGTCGATTGCTGGAAAGATGTTTGGAGCAATAATTATTTGGGCACTAATTAAACATCGGTTGGAAGGCAACAGAGTTTAATCAAACTGCAACTTTCCCAGGTATATGAGGGTGGTATGAGTAATTATCTATTTGGATATCATTGTAAGTAAAGTCGTGAATGCTTTTAACACTCCTATTTAGTGACAAAGTTGGCAATGGTTTTACTTCACGCAGAATCTGCTTTTTAACTTGGTCAAAATGATTTGAATAAACATGAGCATCACCAAGAGTATGTATAAAGTCTCCAACCTCAAGATCGCATACCTGTGCTATCATATGAGTTAGTAATGCATAGCTTGCGATATTAAAAGGTACTCCGAGAAATATATCGGCGCTTCTTTGATAAAGTTGACAACTTAGCTTTCCATTCGCGACATGGAATTGAAACAGACAATGACAAGGAGGTAAAGCCATTTTATCAACCTCGCTGGGATTCCAAGCAGAAACTATGTGCCTTCTAGAGTAAGGATTTTCAGTTATTGCCTTAATAACTTGGTCAATTTGGTCAACAACCGTGCCATCAGGACCTTCCCATCGACGCCACTGTTTACCATATACTGGCCCAAGGTTTCCTTCTGCATCCGCCCACTCATCCCAAATACGAACACCATTTTCGGTTAAATACTTAATATTCGTATCACCTGTTAGAAACCAAATTAATTCATGAACTATTGACTTTTTATGAAGCCTTTTGGTTGTCACCATGGGAAACCCATCAGAAAGATTGAATCTCATCTGATAACCGAAAACTCCACGAGTTCCAGTTCCAGTGCGGTCCATTCTATCAACACCATTATCTATTACATGGTTTAGCAAATCTAAATACTGTTTCATGAAATCATTAAAACTCAAAGATTGATTCTCTGCAATGGCTCTAATTCATGTATCCACAATTTCCTATAAATTAAAAATAAGGAAAAAACACAACTGAGGAGCAAACCTTAGCCATCAAATAAAATCAATTATACCTGATATTGCATCTAATGCGGAGGCTCCCAGATCTGCACTTCTATCACCATTCCACCCTATTTTAGGGTTTGGAAAGTTAGCATTGTCTTTAAACGGCATCTCTAGAGTTACAGAAAGGCAATTATATTTATGCGCCGTATAATTAGTGCACATACCTAAATTTGCACTTCCCGGTTGATCTTTTGGGTAGCCATACTTAGTTTGAAAATCTGGTGAAGCGGTTTTATATGATAATAAAAAAGCTTCTAAATCTTTATCTTGTTTGGCGGTATAACCCGGAATACCTTCAGCTCCTGCTATAAAGTTATAAGGCAAGCTTTCGTCACCATGGACATCCATACATAAAGAGGGCTTGTTATTATCCATGGCCTTTATAGTCCAATAAACTTCAGGAGAAAACTCTAATGAAGCATTGTTCCATTCACGGTTTAGATTAGCACCACAGAAGTTGGTTCTAAGATTTCCGATGAAGCTTCCATCTGGACACATATTTGGCACTATAAAAAATGATGCTTTCTGAAGCAACTCTTTCGAGACAAAGTCATTATAATCCAATAATCGAGTTATAAAGCCTTCCATCCACCACTCAGCCATTGTTTCACCTGGATGCTGCCTAGCTATTAACCAAATATTTTTTTCCCCATTACCAACTGACAAACAATCCATTGGTCGCCCTTGAGCCGATTCACCAAGGGAGGATAGCTTAACACCATTATGAGTTACAGCTTCCGTTATAAAATCATGGTGTCTGTCAATTGTATATGGTTCAAAATATGAGAAATAAACGCAATCCGATGATGGTGTATACTCAATTATTAACTCACCATCAGAATAACTTGTTTCTTCAACACGAGTCCAAACCTTACGGTCAACACTAACACATGCATTATAATTCAACCAGCCATCAGGAAAAGCAGCTTTACTTGCATTAACTAACACTATTTTTAACGATAGGCCTTTTGCACCGGTAACTCTGAAATGAAACCATTGAAAATAATCCGAATTGTTATCAGGGCGGATTTCCAGTCGAATATTTGAATGATCTTCAAGACTTTGCACCTTTATATTACCGCCATCAAAAGTAGAACTAATCTGTATTTTTGTCATATGGCATCCAATTTTTTCCTATAAAAATTCAAAGGTTATCTAATTTGATATTTATGTGTTTCTTTAAAATCCTCTGGCGCTTTAGCTGCAGCTGTTATTGCTTCACGTACTTCGACTGCATATAGGCCTTTCCAAAAGACTCTCACATTACCAATTACCTGCATTCCATCACAAGCTTTCATATACCAGTCATTAAAAGGATTATTCATTCGAGATCTCCAGAAAAAAGATTCTGTATCAACGCATATCTCTTCCCAAATGTCTCTTGCAATTCCTTCTCCTCGAGCAGCATTTGTCACCCAAAATTTAGAAAGGTATGGATAGCCAGAAAGAACTGTAAAAATAGCACCCCCCCTATAATCATCCTCTAGATAAGCTTTAAGTATCTTTTTATCAAAAAAATCTGGATTAATTTGTTTATTGAAAGCTTCTTCAATTGAAACTTTCAATTTTGATTTATTCAAGGAGGACAATTTAGAGGTTTTATTTATTTTTATACCTCGTCTGATCATAGTTCCTGAGCCCTTTGTAGTGAACAGTTCGGCCAGAAGGTTAAGTGGGGAAGCTATGATGTAAGCTGCTTCATTTAATTTATCTTCTGCTAAGTACTTAACCAAATCGATAAATTGTCTTTGCCCCAAGGAGATTTCACTCAAGTCAATTTTCTTATCTAAGTTGTCAACATTTACAAAAGATAATCTTTTACCTCCAATAGATAAACCACCGGAGGGTTGTAAAAAAATTACTTTATAAGGTCCTAATTCTGTTACGAGTCTTTTTAAATTCATTTTACCTTGCGGTTCAGTCATTTCGAGTATTGTGATTTTACCTCTGCGCGCTTTTTGACGAACTTCTGGTAATAATTGATAGCTTGCTGTATTAAGTTTCGCCGTTCTAACTGACGCATGCTCGAGATCATTAGCTAATCGCTGTGATTGAAATTTTATAGATGTACGGTTGTCATCGAGGGCTCCAACAAGTAACACAGGGGATAATTTCAGATCAGATAATATCTTCAAATTTGAAATAAAAGCTTCTAACAGAGGATTTTTTAAGCATCTTGGATCAATCACAATAAGAGCAAATTTTTCAGCATCCTGAGCTGCAAATAGATCTGCATAAAATTTAGCTTCTTTAGTCGCTCCAATAGCGGACAAGCTATTAAGTACTGTACCTCTTATCATAAGACTTTTTTCAGACCCTTTCTGATAAACAATAATTTCTTATTTTGATTACTCTCACCCATATCAGTTAAAGAAGCTTTGAGTCATTAAGTTTATTTAAATTTTCAAGCCAATCAATACAAGCATAGGTTATATTTTTTTATTGTTATAAATTTTAAACCCTATATGAAGAAAGGGCTAATTTATTAGATATGATGATAAACGCGCTTGTAATAAACGGACTGGACCCGGGGGCGGTACCCGGCGGCTCCACCAAAAATACATTATCAAATGTATTTTTTATGGGGCCGAAATAGGATCGACAGACGTCTAAAGAAGTATGCTTTCATCCGTATGGGTACCGTTAAATGCCTAAATATAGTAATTGCAAATGATAATTACACTGAAGAGTTTGCCCTCGCTGCGTAAGCAGTGCGGAAAAATTCGCTTTAACTCCTAGCCGTTCAATCCGTTAGGCGGGCTTCGGGAGGTAGCTGGCAACAGAAACCTCTCAATATCACATAAAATTTACATTTATTAGGTAATTTCATAAAAAAGGTATATTGATTACTTCGATAAGTAATCTAGGGTAGTCCAATGACAGAAAATCTTATGAATTATGAAGCAATGACACAGACCGCACTTTTGACTGTAGTCAGAAATTCAATACGCCGAGTTATCAGGGAAGATGGTTTACCCGGAAGTCATCATTTTTACATAACATTCGCAACTAAACATCCGGAAGCTGACGTTGATGAAGGTTTAGCAAATAAGTACCCAGATGAAATAACCATCGTACTAGAACATCAGTATTGGGATCTACAAGACAATACAACAAACTTTGAAGTAACTCTTAAATTTGGCGGAATTCCAAAATACATAAAAGTTCCCTACAAAGCTATTACTCGTTTTCATGACCCAAGCGTAGGCTTTACCATGCAATTTGAGCCTGATTTTGAAAAAAACACAACAGAATACCCTAAAGCTGAATTTGCAATTACAAAAGACGATCAATTGAGTGTAAAAGAAACAAACAACAAAGGCATGGATAAGGTTGAAAAGGTTGTCAAACTCGATGCTTTTCGCAAAAAATAACTCACTCATTTACAAATTATTATAGAGTAATTAGATGACAAAAATTAGAGTAGAAACTGATAGCTTTGGTTCACTTGAAGTTCCTAATGATAAATATTATGGGGCGCAAACAGCACGAAGCCTTATAAATTTTCCAATTGGTACCGAGAAAATGCCACCTCCATTAATTAGGGCTTTAGGAATTATTAAACATTCAGCGGCTTTAACTAATAAAAAATTAGATAATTTAGAGCCTGGTCTTGCTGATGTAATTTCGCTTGCCGCCATAGAGGTGGCCGATGGAAAATTTGATGACAACTTTCCATTATCCGTGTGGCAAACGGGTTCTGGGACTCAATCAAACATGAATGCAAATGAAGTTATTTCTAACAGGGGAATAGAAATGCTGGGTGGCCAAATAGGTACTAAAACTCCAATCCATCCTAATGATCATGTTAACCGAAGCCAAAGCTCTAATGATACATTTCCCACTGCGATGCACATATCAGCTGCAGAGGAAATTAATAACACTTTATTACCCGCTTTAGAAACTCTTTTGAATGAATTAAATAAGAAATCGAATAAATTTTCAAAGATTATTAAAATTGGAAGAACGCACACCCAAGATGCAACACCTATTACGCTTGGGCAGGAATTTTCTGGTTACGCTGCACAGATAAACAATGGAATTAAACGAGTCAAAGCAGCACTTTCCGAACTTTATCCTTTAGCGCAAGGAGGCACAGCTGTAGGCACTGGCTTAAATGCTAAACCGAAATTCGCGGAGTATTTCGCCAAAGAAGTATCAAATTTTACTAATTTACCTTTTTACACCGCTGAAAACAAATTTGAGGCCCTAGCAGGGCATGACGCTTATGTTGCTGCACACGGAGCCATTAACACAGTTGCGGTTTCACTCTTTAAGATAGCTAATGATATAAGGTTTTTAGCATCGGGACCTCGTTCAGGTTTAGGTGAAATATCATTGCCAGCTAATGAGCCAGGATCTTCCATAATGCCTGGGAAGGTAAATCCCACTCAATGCGAAGCATTAACTATGGTTTGCACTCAAGTTATGGGTAATAATGCTACTATATCAATGTCTGGCTCTCAAGGGCACTTCGAGCTCAACGTTTATAAACCTATTATGGCTTACAATATGCTACAATCCATAGAATTAATGTCTGATAGTGTTATCTGCTTTACCGAAAAATGTGTTACAGGGATAATAGCTAATGAAGTTCGTATAAGCGAGCTTTTAAATCGATCTCTTATGCTAGTGACCGCATTAGCACCCACAATAGGGTATGATAATGCAACAAAAGTAGCAAAAACAGCCCACAAAAATGGTACTACTTTAAAGGAAGAGGCTATTAAATTAGGCTTTATAGATGAAAAAGAGTTTGATAAAATAGTGCGACCTGAATTGATGATAAAACCACAATAATATCCGTCAAATAAATCAAAAGGTAATGAAACCCTATGGAGAAAAGATCTCTATCAATACACGGTCACCGAACTTCATTATCTTTAGAAACTGAATTTTGGGAAGTACTGGACTATGAAGTAGCTAAAAGTGGCAAGTCTTTTGCCTCTTTTATAAGCGAACTTGATGATAAAAGAAGCTCATCAAAAATAAAACAAAATTTAGCATCTTATATTCGCGTATGGTCGTTAATATCCAAAAACTAATAAATTTTTTTCAAAAATTAATTACTAGTGTCTTAAATTTTAAAGTCACGCACTAGTAATCATATTAATTGTCTGATCAACTTATTGTAGCATGGTGGGTTTATTAGGATATGCTTGGTAACATGTAGAGATTGATTCTACCTTAAAAATTAATTATTCGGAAATAAGTTTTGAAAAACATGGAAAATACAAAAAACTTAGGCAGCATATCCGCGCAGGCATCAGCACATTTAAATATCAAAACTAACGATTACCTAGACGACCTCAACCCAGAACAAAGAGAAGCTGTTTTACATACTGATGGTCCAGTATTAGTTTTGGCCGGTGCAGGAACTGGTAAAACCAGAGTCTTAACATCAAGAATTGCATACATACTTCAGAACCGAATGGCATTTCCATCTCAAATTCTTTCTGTAACATTTACCAATAAAGCAGCTAAAGAAATGAAAAGCCGTGTTGGTGATTATATCGGCCATGGTATCGAAGGCTTGCCCTGGATGGGGACCTTTCATTCGATCGCAGCAAAAATCTTGCGCATTAATGCAGAACTAGTGGGACTAAAACCTAATTTTACAATTCTTGATACCGATGATCAAATCCGTCTGTTAAAACAAATTATAAAAGCAGAAAATATCGATGATAAAAAATGGACACCCCGTTATATGGCCAGCCTTATAGATAGCTGGAAGAATAAAGGATGGATGCCTGAAAAACTGACTTCTCAAAATAATTTCAAATTTGCTGAAGGAAAAGGAAAAAAAGTTTATGAAATTTATCAATCACGTTTGAAAATTTTAAATGCGTGCGATTTTGGTGATCTTCTTTTACTTAATCTTGAATTATTTAAAGAAAATCTAGACATTCTAAAAAAATATCATGAAAAGTTTAAATACATTTTGGTTGACGAATATCAGGACACTAATATCTGTCAATATCTTTGGCTGAAGTTACTAGCGCAAGGATCGCACAATATATGTGTAGTAGGCGATGACGATCAATCTATTTATGGATGGCGAGGAGCTGAAGTTGATAACATACTACGCTTTGAAAAAGAGTTTTCAGGAGCTAAAGTTATTAAACTCGAGCGTAACTATCGTTCAACTGAGCATATTTTAGGTGCAGCCTCTGGTTTAATCTCAACAAACAAAAGTCGTCTGGGGAAAACTCTTTGGACTAAAGATATGGGCGGCCACAAGGTTACGGTTACAGGGGTCTGGGATGCAGCAGCAGAAGCTCGCTTAATATCAAGTGTCATTGAAGACTGGAAAAGGGATGGACGCGGCTATAATGAGGTGGCGATACTTGTAAGAGCATCAAGGCAAATGCGAAGCTTTGAGGAACGGTTTATTCAAATAGGAATGCCGTATCGCGTTATAGGTGGTCCAAGATTTTTTGAAAGACAGGAAATCCGAGATGCACACGCTTACATAAGAGTTTTAAGATCAGAAACAGATGATTTAGCTTTTGAACGTATAGTAAATGTGCCCAAACGCGGTATTGGAAGTACTACTATCCAAAAATTACAGATAATAGCGAGAAAAATGAATGTGAGTCTTGAACAGGCAACACGTGAAATAATCAAAACAGATGAAATTAGAGGCAAGGCACGAACAGCGTTGCGTAGTTTTACAAAAGATCTTGATAGATGGCGAGGTAACTTAATCACTTCAAATCATACTGATGTAACAGAAATAGTATTAGATGAATCTGGGTACACACAAATGTGGCTGAATAATAAAGATGCAAAATCTTCAAGTAGGTTAGAAAACCTAAAAGAACTCATACAAGCAATGGGCGAGTTTGAATCGTTGGATGCATACCTTGAACATGTAAGCCTTGTATTGGATGTCGAAAAAAATGACCAAGAAGAAGAAGAAGTATCAATAATGACATTACACTCCGCCAAGGGGCTGGAGTTTCCCTTAATTCTTCTACCTGGCTGGGAAGAAGGCACTTTCCCCAGCCAAAGGTCTATGGATGAGGCAGGCAGTGAGGGTTTAGAAGAAGAGCGTAGATTGGCTTACGTTGGAATCACAAGAGCTCGAGAACGTGCAAAAATATACTTTGCTGCCAATAGACAAATTTATGGATCATGGCAATCATCACTTCCTTCCAGGTTTATTGATGAGCTGCCACCTGAAAATGTATCAGCGGGATCAGAAACTGGTTACTACGATAACAACTCTATTAATGAAGTAAAAATAGAAATTACATCGGAATTTCCGGATTCTGCAAGTAGGCGGTATAATTCACCTGGCTGGCAACGTTATAAAACTCATAAATCAAAAACTCTATACGATAGACAAGTTGAAGGAAAATTTAGTAAAAAACTAGATGCATATGCGACACAGAAATTTAAAATTGGAGAACGTATTTTTCATCAAAAATTTGGTTATGGAAAGATACAAACCGTTGATGGAAATAAGCTTAATGTTGATTTCGAGAAAGCGGGTCATAAAAAAGTACTCGATAGCTTTGTGGACCCCGCATAATGACTGATAAATCTCCTTTTGCACTTTATGTTCGGGCAACCAATCAAGTAGCTTTTAATGTATCTGATGCTTTAGGTTTTTCAGTAGAAATGTCAGCGCTTGCAGTCTCTTTATTTGAAGAGGGGCCTGATACCATGCAAGTCCAAGCATTGTATTCGACCAGAAAGCAAGCAGAGCAAGCTTTGCTATCATTATCACTGAGCAGTTCTATAGAAACCATGATAGAACAACTACCGGATATAGACTGGGTTGAAAAAAGTCAGAGGGGACTACCTCCTGTAAAAGCAGGTAGATTCTGGATTTACGGCTCACATGACAAAGAACTCATACCAAAAAATATTAAATGGCCCGTAGAAATTAATGCAGGACTAGCTTTTGGAACGGGTCATCATGGTACAACAAAAGGGTGTTTATTAGAATTGGATAGGTTACTGGAGGAAGGTTTCTTTCCAAAGAAAGTATTAGATTTAGGTTGTGGAGCCGGAACACTTGCAATTGCTACAGCAAAAGCATTAAAACTTAATATCATAGCTACTGATATTGACTCCGATGCTGTAGAAGTGACTTTGTTTAATGCGCGTATTAACAATGTTTCTAAATTTATAAAATGCTATAAATTGGATGGGGTAAAAAATTCAAAACTACAAAAGAACACTTTTGACCTAATTTTTGCTAATATACTTTCAGGTCCTTTAATTAAATTATCAGAGGGTATTGTAGATATCTTATGCCCTAATGGAAAAGTTATCCTATCTGGCATCTTAGATGATCAGTCGGAACTTGTATCGAGGGCTTTTATAAACTGCGGCCTGGAAATTGAAAAAAAATCTTCAATCTCTGGATGGACCAGTATAACAGGCAGGAAGATTAAATAGCGCGATTAGCTCTTCTATCACGACGAGCGTTTCGTCTGCCAACTAGATTTAATTTAGCTTTTTGATAGTCCGTACTTAAAAATATACTTTCTTTGTTTTCGCACAATATTTCAAGATTAAATAATTGCGCGCCAGAAAAATCAGTAGTCATTTTTTCTCTCCTATAAATGATCTTTTCTTACAAATCACTAAATAGAGGAATACATCCGAAAGGGAACGTTCAAGAATGAAGATAAAGGTATGCATATTTGCATAGGTTAAAAATTTATGTAACGGCAATAAAGTCCTCTGAATTATGTTTACTATTCTTTTAACCACACCCTTTAATAAAAAAATTTAATTGGTTTATTGTATTTTTTATTTTGCTTTCTAATGATAAATTAGGGTAATTAAGTTTCTTTAAAATTAAAGATTGATTAGATACATGATACAAAACTTTGAAACACGTGGTGGCCCAGAATATGGAAGAAAAAACCTTCCTAAACTAAGGGACACTTTAAAAAAGTTAAAATTGGATGGTTTTCTTGTACCACATGAAGATGAATATCAAAATGAGTACCTGCCCGATTGCAATGAAAGATTAATGTGGGTGAGTGGTTTTACTGGCTCAGCTGGAGCTGCCATAATAATGCAGGATTCAGCAGCTATATTTGTTGATGGTAGGTACACATTACAGGTAAAAAGTCAGGTTGATAACAAACTTTTTAACTATGAAAGTTTAGAAAACGGTGGTCTAACAGGTTGGTTAGAGGCCAACACAAAAGCTGAGCATACTATTGGGTATGACCCTAAATTGCATACTCCAAACGCATTAGAAAAATTAAAAAAATCTTCAAAAGCTAAGCTATTAGCTATTAAAAATAATCCACTAGATAACAGCTGGACAAACAGGCCTAACACACCCTCTTCCAAAATAAAAATACACCCAGTCGAATTTTCTGGTGAGCCTCATCATCACAAATGCACTAGAATAGCAAAATTAATAAGCAAGAAGAATGCTGATATAGCGTTAATAACTTCACCCGCTTCAATTGCATGGTTGCTCAATATAAGAGGATCAGATGTGATGTGCACACCATTAACACTTTCAACTGCTACAATTGATAAACATGGTAAAGTTCAACTATTTGTTAATAATGATAAGCTCACTAAAGAATTAAGGGACTATCTAGGAGAAAACGTTACATTTTTCGATGAATCTAGTATCGAAAATAAACTCAACCTTCTTAGTGGGTACAGGGTGTTAGTTGACCCCTCTAGCGCATCATCATGGTTCTTCGATACTCTTAAAGATAGCCAGGCGGTCATATTAAAAGCGCAAGACCCAATAGCCCTTCCTAGAGCATGTAAAAATGTAACAGAGATAAAAAGTACCATAAACGCTCATAAACGAGATGCCGTACCCCTTATCAGGTTTCTTCATTGGTTAGATACAAAGGCACAAGCAGGAAAAGAAACTGAGATAAGTGCCGCAAAACAACTTGAAGAATTCAGACACGAAACAGGTTTACTCAAGGATTTAAGTTTTGAAAGTATATCAGGGGCAGGTTCTAACGGAGCAATAGTCCACTACAGAGTTAGCGAACAGACATCAAAAACTTTATCTCAGGGATCACTTTATTTAATTGATAGCGGAGCACAATACGAAGATGGTACGACTGATGTTACAAGAACAGTTCCTATTGGAAAGCCATCTGATGAAATGCGGCATAGGTTCACCCTTGTGCTTAAAGGTCATATAGCACTAGCTTCGGCATATTTTCCAGAAGGAACGACCGGATCAAATTTGGATGCATTAGCTAGAATGCCATTGTGGCAGAATGGTTTAGACTACGATCACGGAACTGGTCATGGTGTTGGGTTATATTTAGGGGTTCATGAAGGACCGCAAAGAATTTCTAAGGCACCAAATAATGTAGCTCTAGAACCAGGAATGATCTTATCCAATGAGCCTGGTTATTATAAAAACGGCGCCTATGGTATACGAATTGAAAACTTACAATATGTAACTAAGCCAGTTTCAAGCATTAACGGGGAAAGAAAAATGTTAAGCTTTGAAACGCTGACACTGGCTCCTATCCATAAAAGTCTGATCGACACTACAATTCTTAACGAGCAAGAGAAAGCTTATATCAATGAGTATCATAAAACTGTTTATGATAAAATTTCTCCAAACCTCTCTGGAAAGACTTTATTATGGCTAGAAAAGGCTTGTAAAGAATTATAGTTTTAAGATTGGTAATTTACTCTCAATTAATACCTAAATTTTTAGCTGCATTTCCAACAAACTTCATTGTTTGCTGACCACCCGATGTATATTCCTCTTGGTTGATACTATCACGAATTTTATCTAAATTAATCATTACATTTTCAGCTGTTTGTTCATTTGGTGCTAAATGTATACCTGAGGTTTCAAAAACTTTAGTTGCTGCATATCCTCCGGCCCCTGCACACATAATTAATCTATTTGGTGCACCATCGCAAACCAAAGGAATTAATCCAGCTGTCACGCTATCGACTGTCAATAAATCTAAAGCTTCTTGCGGCATCAAGCTCTCAGTCATACGTGTTGCAGCGGTAGGAGAAAGTGCATTTACACGAATATCATATTTTGCACCTTCCAAGCAAAGTGTATTCATTAAACCAACAACGCCAGTCTTAGCTGCCCCATAGTTAGTTTGCCCGAAGTTACCATAATTTCCTGAGGAAGATGTGGTCATAACAATCCGTCCATACTTTCTTTCTTTCATGTGATCCCACACAGCTTTAGTACAAATTACTGATCCCATAAGGTGGACCTCAATCACTAATCTAAAGTCATTGATGTCCATTTTGGTAAATGATTTATCACGAAGTATACCAGCATTATTGACTAAGATATCTATGTGACCCCACTTTTCGATAACTGAGCTAACCATATCCTGAATTTCTTCTGGATTTGTTACGTTAGCACCATTGGCCATTGCCGTGCCACCGAATTCACGTATTTCCTCGACAACATTCTCTGCCATAGTGGCAGATCCGCCTACACCAGAAACACTCCCGCCTAAGTCGTTAACAACCACTTTGACACCACGACGGGCTAACTCTAAAGCATGACTTCTACCCAATCCACCTCCAGCACCTGTGACAATTGCAACCCGGTCATTAAATTCTATAATACTCATTATTGTTTTACTCTCTTTTCCTTAAGCAACTTCAAACAAACCCGCTGCGCCCATACCACCGCCTACACACATGGTACTCACAACATATTTTACACCACGGCGTTTGCCTTCAATTAAAGCGTGAGCAACCATCCGCGCTCCAGACATTCCATATGGGTGTCCAATCGAAATAGCTCCCCCATTTACATTCATAATCTCATTTGGAATGCCTAATTTATCTCTGCAATAAATCACCTGAACTGCAAAGGCCTCATTTAACTCCCATAAACCAATATCATCCATTTTGAGCCCAGTTTTTTCCAAAAGCTTAGGAATTGCATAAACTGGCCCAATCCCCATCTCGTCAGGAGCTAATCCAGCAACGGCCATACCTCTATAAATACCCAGAGGTTCAAGTCCTCTCTGAGAGGCAACCCTTGCCTCCATTAAAACAGAAGCTGATGCGCCATCCGATAACTGCGATGCATTTCCTGCTGTAATAAAATGACCCGGACCACGTACAGGCTTAAGGTTAGACAAACCCTCAATGTTTGTTGAAGGCCTATTTCCTTCATCTTTATCCAATGTAACTTTATTAGTTGAAATTTCACCTGTTTCTTTGTTTTTTACAGCCATAACAGATGTCATTGGAACTATCTCATCATTAAACTTTCCTGATAATTGCGCCTCATGTGTTCTTTTTTGACTTTGTAAAGCATAATTATCCTGAGCTTCTCTAGAAACATTGTATCTTTTTGCTACTATTTCAGCTGTATCAATCATCGGCATATAAGCCGCGGGGTGTAAAGCGTGAAGCTCTGGGTCAGCTTCTACTCTCATATCCGCTGTTTGGACCTTGGATATTGAATCAAGCCCTCCGCCAATAGCTATGTCCATATTGTCTACCAATATCTGTTTAGCTGCCAAACCAATAGCCATCATACCTGATGAACATTGACGATCAATTGTCATTGCTGAAACAGAATCAGGCATACCCGCTCTTAAAGTTGCCATACGTGCTACATTCGATGATTGTGAACCTTGCTGTAAAGCAGAACCCATTATTACATCTTCTACTTCAGGCCCATCTAACCCTGCACGCTTTACAGCATGAGAAATAGCATGGGCAGCTAAGGTTGGAGAACATGTATTATTAAAAGCCCCACGATAAGCCCTGCCAATTGGTGTTCTGGCCGTTGAAACGATTACTGCTTCGCGCATTTTTATCTCCTATGCAATTTGTTGCATATCTAGCCTTCCGCGCTATAAAAAGCAAGCATTTGAAAAGTACAGAAAGAATTAAAATATGAAAACTTCAATTTCACACAAATTGTTCTTATCTCTACTTAAGGTAATTGGTGCAAAAAAAATATTAGGTTACTTTCTATCCAGAAAAAGGCTGCCATACTCAAAACCAAATTTCTGGTTTAGGTCAAAGTATTCAATTAAAGGAACTATTTATAAAAACCATAACATTTGGACTTTTGATGGTAATACAACTTTAGTGTATTATTTGCATGGAGGAGCTTTCGTTCTTGGTTTGAACTCTTTGTACTACTCTATGATAGGGCGTTTAGCAAAAATATCAAAAGCAAAAATAGTTGCTCCTGATTACCCATTACCCCCAGAACATAATGTCAATGAAATACATGAATGGGTTAAAAGCAGCTATATTGAGACCATTGCAAAACATAACCCTAATAATATAATAATTATGGGCGACTCTGCTGGGGGCAACCTTGCAATAGCACTAGTCGATTGGATAATGACCTCTGAGCTTAGAAAACCAAGTAATCTTATATTATTATCTCCATGGGTAGACTTAGAGTTAAAAAATCCAAAATTGGAAGCAAACCCATCCGAGCAATTACTCGATAAAAAAGATATACAAAAAGCCGCTATTAGGTTTGCAAATGGATTAGACTTAAAAGAACCATTAATTAGTCCGTTATATCATAATAATTTAAAGTTACCGAAAACTACTATATTTTCAGGTGATCTTGACTTACTTCATGATGATATAGTTCGTTTTTCTAAAAAGAATCCGAAAATAACATTAAAAATTACAAATCATATGCCCCATGTTCATATGATTATGCCGACTAAAGAGGCCAAAATAACCTTAAAACAAATTAGTAATATTTTAAGCTATTAACGTTGCCAATTACCAGACTTTCCACCAGCTTTACTTTCCAAAAAAATATCCAAAATCGTTATATGCTTATCCTTCGATTTTAACATATCATATATAGTCAAACATGATATGGAAACAGCAGTTAAAGCTTCCATTTCAACTCCTGTTTTACCATCGGTTTTTACCTCTGCTGAAATAGATAACCCCGGCAATGCATCATCATGGTCAATTCGAACACTTACTTTAGAAATTTGTATTGGGTGGCATAATGGAATTAAATGTGATGTATTTTTTGCCCCCATAATTCCAGCCAACTCAGCCACTTGTTCAACATTACCTTTTTTATTTCTCTGCTCTTTAACTGAGATCAAAGTATTCATTGACATTCTAACCCTCCCTTTTGCCACTGCAGTTCTAGAAGTTATATCTTTGCCAGATACATCGACCATTGCTGGACGACCGGTTTCATCAAAATGGGTTAAATTAGACATTAGGATTCTCCAAAACGAGGCATTAAATCTATCATATTGCAAGGACGGTGCCTACTATCTAGCTGTGCAGAGATTACTTTATCCCATCCATCCTTTACTGCTCCGTTTGATCCTGGGAGGCAAAATATTATTGTTCCCTCAGCAAGTCCAGCACAGGCCCTCGATTGCAAAGTAGACAGACCAATAGATTTAAAACTCTCTTGATGAAAAATAACTGAGAAACCATCAATTACCTTATCAAACATGGGAGAGATAGCCTCCACTGTTATATCGCGTCCAGTTAAACCTGTTCCCCCAGTTGTGATAATAACGTCAACTAAAGGGTCGTTTATCCAATTGCTAATTTTATTCCTAACACCATCTATAGTATCTCTTTTAATGGCCCGATAAATTATTTCATGTCCTGATAGTTTAATTTTTGACTCTAAAATATCACCGGATGTATCTGTTAGCTCTGTTCGAGTATCGGATATTGTCAAAATAGCTATTTTAACTGGCTTGAATTCTAAGCTTGCATCTATACCTACCATTACTCTTCCCATCTTTTTTTATCATTAAGATCTTGAAGCCTAGGCTCGATCCACTTTTTTTTCCCCAAAGATTTTTCAGACTTCCAAAATGGGGCTTCTGACTTCAAATAATCCATCAAGAAATCTGCGGCTTCAAAAGAAGCTCGACGGTGGATACTAGCCGTTGCAACAAAAACTATAGGTTCACCTGGCAACATAACTCCAACACGATGAATAATTCTCCAATTTAAAATACTCCATCGCTTTTCAGCTTTGTTAACTATTTTAATAATTTCTTTCTCTGTAAACCCTGCGTAGTGCGATAAAGTCAATGAAAGATCCTGTTTTTCTCCACGAACTATACCAGTAAAAGCTACAATAGCTCCTGCTCCTTTAACCTCATCTCTGAAAGCTATATGCTCAGACTCAGGGCTAAATTCTGTGTTAGATATTCGTAAAATACCCATTTTCAGCCCCCACTAAGTGGTGACATAAAAGCGATTTCATCTCCATCTTTCAATGAAACATTTCCTGTTATAATATTTTTGTTTATAGAAATCCTATTTCCCTTTTTAAGTAAGGTTTTCTCTGAAATAAACATGTTTTCAGATAACCATAGAGTAAGGTCTTCTATAGTAATCACACTTGGAGGTAGACTGATCTCCATAGTTGGAAAAATATCACCAAGATTCCCAAAGAAGAGAATTGTAATCATGATAGCTCCTGTAACTCTTCTTTTGTATCTATATCTAAAGCAGTTTCTTTTGGTATTTTATATTTATAATAATTTTCATAACCGAACAACGCCTTAGTAGAAAATCGAGAATTTAAAGTCATAAGTTTGTTAATAACACCGTTTCTAAAAATTGCTGGGGGCATCAACGTATCATTATAACAACATATAGCTTTATCATTATTACCTATACCTTGAATTATGTTTTTGATATCATAATTCGTGACGAAAGGCATATCCCCTAATGCTAAAAATATGCTGTTATATCCTTCTCCATGAATAAATTGTGCTGCTAATTTTACTGAATGATTTTTACCCAGCATAGGTCTATTATTTTCAATTAAAATAAAGTCATTATCTTTCAGCAAATCATGAAGTTCGCTTGGTTTCGAAGGTACAACTGCAAAACGTTTTCCGAAGTTAATTGATTTACAGCTATCAATTATATGCTGGATAAGTGGCTTTCCTCTGAAAGGAGCAGTCAGTTTATCACTTCTTCCAAAGCGTTGAGATAAACCGCTAGCTAATATTACTAATGCAGTTTCATCTTCTCTCATAATAAGTTTTTATCTTTTGCTACTTTGATAATCTCGGCCAATGTTGACAATGCTAAGAGATTAGTGTCGCGCATTGAAGGAATAAGGCCAATTGGCCCTCTAATTTTTGAAATATCAGACAACGACACGCCCGCACTACTTAATTTTTGCTCTCTCACTTGATGAGTTTTTATACTACCCATGGCACCTATGTAAAAAGCATCACCCAGTACTACTCGTTTTAAAATATTTAGTTCCCAGTCGTGATCGTGAAATAATAAAACTACAGCAGTCCAATAATCATCATGGTTAATTAAAGGTTTTTCAGGGTCATTTAAATGCGTGAAAGATAAAAATTTAAGTTCATCATTAATACTTTTGTCTGGAGAATAGACATTCACTTCGAGACCTACTTCTGTTGCGAGTGAAGCTAAAGACGACAATGCCTCATCGCGTCCATAGAGATTAATCTGCAATTTAGGTCTATATTTATGCTCGTACTCATCAAACTTAAGAAGAAATTCTTTCCGAGATCCTAATGCTTCTATGGCTTTACCTAGAGTTTCTTTATTTGGGTTAGGTACGATTATTAATTCTATAGAACCACCGCATGGAAGTTTAATATCTTTATATTGAGACCCTTTCCCATATTGGATAATACGTGTTTTATTTTCAGATATTGAAATTTTAGATTGGGATATAATATCGGCGTCAACACAACCATTAGAAATGTAGCCTACAAAACTACCATCACAACAAACAGCCATTAGCGATCCAACAGACCTCATAGAACCGCCATTTACACTTTTTACGCAAACTAATGCGCACGGATTTGTTTCATTAAAAACAAATTTCAATATATCATAAGCATGGTGGTTTTTTAGACTCATTATTACTTGGTAAAACAGAAAGTTACATATATCTATATGAATATGATCTCTGTTTCTAAAGCTTTAGGTATTTTAAGTCAAAGTCGTTTTGAACTGGGTGTGGAAATGATTAATCTCACAGAAGCAACAGGTACTGTTTTAGCTGAAGATTTAGCTGCTAAGGTTACTTTACCCCCTTTTCCTGTGTCGGCGATGGATGGCTATGCAGTTAAAATATCAGATATTGAACATGGGGCGTTAAAATTTAAAGTTACAGGTGTGTCAGCTGCAGGTAACCCGTTTAAGGGTGTTTTGAAGAGCAATGAAGCTGTTAGAATCTACACTGGAGGGATTGTACCAATTGGTGCAGACCATATCGTTATACAAGAGAATGTTATCAGAGAAAAAAATCAGATTACAATATCAGAAAATGAAATTTTCCCTAGACATATAAGAAATAAGGGAATTGATTTTTTTCAAGGGGAAGTATTAATTAAAAAAGGAACTCGCCTTGACGCTATGCATATTGGATTAGCTGCTGCGGCAAATTTTAACCTTTTAAAAACATACAAAAAGCCCACAATCGCTATAATATCAAATGGTGATGAACTTAAAGAGCCAGGAAGCAAATTAACTCCAGGTGATATAATCAACTCGAACTCTCACTGCCTTACCGCTTTGCTAAATAAATGGAATGCAAATGTAGTTAATGTTGGAATAGCTAAAGATAATATCCCTGACATCATGAATAAAATAAAGAATATTAACGATGCAGACATTATAGTTCCTATCGGTGGTGCCTCAGTAGGTGATTTGGATTTTATGCGTATCGCTTTTGAAAAATCTGGATTCTTGTCTGTTTTTGAAAAGGTAGCGGTTCGCCCTGGAAAACCAGTATGGTTTGGAAAAATGAATGACAAATTAGTTTTAGGGTTACCAGGAAATCCAGCCTCAGCTATTGTGTGCGCTCATATATTTTTGAAAACTCTAATTACACAAAATAATCATCCACCTTTTCTCAAAGCAAAACTTAATGAGGAAATACCGAAAAACTCAAATAGAGAAACATATTTAAGAGGCTTTGCAAAATTTAATGCCATAGGACAATTAGAGGTAACTCCAATGCCCAAACAAGACAGTTCACTTTTAATGCCATTTGTAAAATCAAATGTCCTTATCAGGTTAAAGCCAGATGAAAAACTAAGGAAAAAGCATGAGCTTGTTGATGTACTTCCACTGGAAACTGGTCCTAGTCTACATGAGTAATTCTTATCTCGGCTTTCATATAAGTAATAGCATTTCCGATTATATTTATACGATTATCTGTTACTTCGAGCCATATTACTCCTCCACGCTCTGATGCTTGGTAAGCTTTAAGCTTATTTTTTCCTATAGCTCTACTCCAATAAACACCCAAAGCCGCGTGAGCAGAACCAGTAACAGGGTCTTCTGCAATACCTTCATTTGGCACAAAAAACCTTGATATAATATCAAATTCGTCGGAATATCTTGCTGTTATACCGACTCCATTTTTTGAAAGATTACTAATTTTAGTGATATCCAGTTTGTAATTAATTATTTCTTTAAAAGTATCGAAAACAAAATATATATCTTTTCCTGCCTTAAAAGAATCTATAGGGAGACTTTTAAATACACCCTCAAGATTTTCTGGTTTTACTAAAGGTTTAATTTTTGGAATAGGGGCACTCAAAACATATAGACCTTTCCGTATGGTGACACGAAGTTCCCCTATTTTAGAATTAAAGATAAATGGCGGATCAAGCCCATATTCTTTGTGCAAAACATGAGCAGTAGCAATCGTAGCGTGACCACAAAAATCAATTTCTACTTTTGGAGTAAACCACCTTAGATCGAAAGTATTTCCTCGCCTTACGACAAATGCTGTTTCGGAAAGGTTATTTTCTTCAGCAATTTTCTGCATCATTTTTGTACTAAAAAAAGTATCAACAAACATTACGCCCGCTGGGTTGCCTTCAAAAAGCTTATCAGCAAATGCGTCGACTTGATAGAATATATAAGTCATTAGTAACAGTGATTACCATCTCTGGGCAGCTCATCAATGAAATTTAGGATATCACTTTTCAAGCTAATATTGTCATCAAAGTACCGAGACATCACCTGCACAGCTTGCGTATGATTAGTATCAGGGTAGAGCTTTAAAACCGATTGCCCACCTCGTTTATTTACCTTTTCCGATAGTATTATCGCATTTTGTGGGCCAACTACTTTATCTGCTAATCCATTAATGACCAACAAAGAAGGTGTTGCGTTATCAACATAAGCCATTGGAGCATCATTATATTTAAATCTATCGGGAAATATAGTAACTAAAGGCTCTTTTTTTAATTCGTAAACCCCTGTGGGCGAAGAAATAGACACTACCCCAGAAATAAGACTGCACACCGAGATACCTTGTTCCTTTAAATAATGTTTGTTCATAGAGACCATTAATGCATTATAACCGCCCGCTGAATGCCCAATTAATACAACTTTCCTATTTGAAAATAAGTTTGATAAATATGCAACTGCCTTAGCTGTGTCATGAAGCATATCGGGAAATATAATTTCAGGAAAGAGACGGTAATTAGGAACAGCAACATCATAACCTTCTGAAGTAAATCCTTCCGCAAAGAACTTATAGATATCCTTAGAACCGCTATCCCATGAACCACCATGTATGAATACAATTATTGGTGAGTTTTCTTTCTTTGCCCTAGCCTGATAAATATCCATTACTTGGCTACCTAAGCTTCCATAACTAACGTTTTTCTCAAGCAAATAGCTTTTGGATGGGGTTATCCCATTGAGAAGGCTAACTGGAGCACATGAAGTGAAGATTGAAATTAACAATACAAAGTAAAAGTATCTATATTTCATCAACAACAATCACCCTTCTGACTTGGGTCAGTAGTGATTTTCGCGGACCCTTTTTTTGTTTCCTGCGGGTCTCTTACGCGAACTTCACAACTACTAGGTATCCACTCAATTACGTCTTCTATTTTGACATTGGGCTCAACTTTGTAAAACATACCTTTGTAAGGTTCCTTTTGCATAAGGGTGTAAGTTTTTTCACAAACCGCGGACCTGACACCTCTTTTAAAACAATGACCATCGTCATCATAAACAGAGCGCCATGGACCCTTGTAAATTAATGCTTGATTTTTCTCCAAGCAGACTCCCTGCTTACCTTTATAAGCAAGGTAAGTTGCACTCCTATATTCAATTCCCTCAACGACTTGCCAAGGTTCATCATCGTACTTATCAATTTTCACTCCGTGAAAACCAGCTTCTTCTAGAGCAGATACAAATCCCATTTCAGTTAGAGCACCCGATATACAGCCTGACCACAAACGAGAGTTTTCCTTTAATTCCTCAGGGCTTTCCTCGTCAGAAACAATATCAGAGACGGCTATACGCCCTCCAACTTTGAGAACACGAAACATTTCGTGGAATAACTGTTTCTTTTTCCTATCAGAAACCAAATTTAATACGCAGTTAGAGACAATTACGTCTACAGAGTTATCTGGAATCATAGTTAATTCAGACTTCATCCTGAGCGTTTCAGCTTCTAGTTTCTCTAGATCACTTAAATTTTTTATAGGATGTTCATTTAGCCAATTGCTTAATTTATCAAGATCTAATTTTAAGTCTTCTATATGGCCGCGTTTAAACTCAACATTAGCATAACCCAAACTCTCGGCGATTATTGGGGCATTTGCACGAGCTAAAGAGAGCATATCATCAGTCATATCTATGCCTATAACTTTACCTTCAGGCCCAACTATTTGTGATGCAATAAAACAAATTTTCCCGCCTCCTGAACCAAGATCTAATACCGTGTCTCCCTTGCGGACATATCTGGATGGATCGCCACAACCATAATCGCGGTCTAATACATCTTGAGGGATTATCTTTAAATATTTAGGATCATAGTCAATTGGACAACATAATGCAGCCTCTACTGCTTTTGCACCTTCCCCGTATCTTTTTTGAACCTGTTCCCTTACCTCGGAATTTGTGGCTTCTAGCTCAGTCGGGTTATCCATAAATGTGTCTCTTAATTGTATTAGTTGGTACCGTGATATTTATACATGTTTATTAAAAAATTTAAATAAAAAAACCCCCGTGCATTTCTGCACGAGGGCTAGATAATAGAAAAATTTAAAATTAAGCCATTTTGATATTATCAACAGCAGTTTTACCTGAGCGTTGATCAACAGCAGTATCAAATTCAACTTTGTCGCCTTCATTCAGACCGTCAAGGCCTGAACGTTGAACGGCTGAGATATGAACAAATACATCAGTATCTCCACCTTCAGGTTGAATAAATCCAAAACCTTTTGTTGTATTAAAGAACTTAACTGTTCCAGTTTTCATTTCGTCTGACATGTGTATTCCTTTCACGTCATTAATTTTATAGAAACCAACATGGCAACTATGGTAGTCGACTTGGAAGAAAAAACATTTGTTTCGCAGTTTCCTGTGAAATTAGTCAGCCGGATTGTCTGGCCATAATCGATTTCTCCCTATGACCGTGAAAGTAATATTTTGCAAGCGATGATTTCAAAGAAATTTTTATAATTCGTCAAGTTACAATGAAAATGCATTATACTAGGCTTTGAGATAAATTTGGCTCCCAAGACTTTTAAACTTCTTTGACATTTCCTGCATTCCTTCATTAGCATCTGCTGGATACAATGCCGCCTTTTCATTATCCGATAAACTGTCCGCATAATTTCTTACATCTTGAGTGATTTTCATTGAACAAAATTTTGGCCCACACATTGAACAAAAGTGAGCTACTTTATGTGCATCTTTAGGCAATGTCTGATCATGATAATCTTTTGCCGTCTCGGGATCTAGTGATAAATTGAACTGATCCTCCCAACGAAATTCAAATCTAGCTCTTGATAATGCATCATCCCGTATTTGAGCAGCAGGGTGACCTTTTGCTAGATCAGCAGCATGGGCGGCTAATTTATATGTAATAACTCCAACTTTAACATCGTCTCTATCTGGTAAACCCAGATGCTCTTTGGGAGTAACATAGCATAGCATAGCCGTTCCGAACCACCCTATCATTGCTGCGCCAATTCCAGATGTTATATGGTCATACCCGGGGGCTATGTCGGTTGTTAACGGCCCTAAAGTATAAAAAGGCGCTTCCCCACACTCAATAAGCTGCTTCTCCATGTTGACTTTTATTTTGTGCATTGGAACATGGCCAGGGCCTTCAATCATTACTTGGCAGCCTTTATTCCAAGCAATTTTTGTTAGTTCCCCGAGAGTCTCTAATTCAGCAAATTGCGCCCTATCGTTTGCATCAGCAATAGCCCCTGGTCTTAGACCATCCCCCAGGCTAAACGTAACATCATAAGAACGCATGATATCACAAATATCTTCAAAATGAGTATATAAAAAACTTTCTTTATGGTGAGAAAGGCACCACTTCGCCATTATAGAACCGCCTCTAGAAACAATTCCACAAACACGGTTTGCTGTTAAATGAATATAAGCTAATCTCACACCAGCATGAATAGTAAAATAATCTACACCCTGCTCGCACTGCTCTATAAGAGTATCACGATACACTTCCCAAGTTAGATCTTCTGCAACTCCGTTAACTTTTTCAAGGGCCTGATAAATTGGAACTGTACCAATCGGAACAGGTGAATTTCTAATAATCCACTCGCGGGTGTTATGAATATTTCTTCCCGTGGAAAGATCCATCACATTATCAGCGCCCCATCGCGTAGCCCAAACCATCTTATCAATTTCTTGCTCAACAGACGATGCAACTGCCGAATTACCGATATTTGCATTAATTTTTACCAAAAAATTTCTGCCAATAATTTGTGGTTCTAGTTCGGGATGATTTATATTAGCAGGTACAACTGCCCTGCCCGCCGCAATTTCACTCCTAACGAATTCTGGTGTCACAAAAGCTGGTATATTAGCACCAAAACTTTCACCTGCCGCCACTCGTTCCTCAGCACCTTCGGTCATATTTTTACGACCAAGGTTTTCACGTTCAGCAATGTATATCATCTCCTTTGTGATAACACCTGCTTTAGCAAACTCATACTGAGTAACCATTTCATTACCTTTTCCTCGCAAAGGGGGATTTTTTATAGGAAATTCGCGAGCAAGATACTTTCCACTGGCTCCACCATTGTCTTCCGGTTTAACCGAACGCCCATCATAAAACTCAACACCCCCACGACCCTTGACCCATTCTGTTCTAAACCGAGAAAGGCCTTTTTCTATGTTAATTATAATATTTGGATCAGAGTAAGGCCCTGAAGTATCGTATACAGGCACATCAGGCTCATCAGCTGTAGCATGTAAGTGCACCAATCTATGAGGCACTCTCAGCGAAGGGTCAGCATCTGGAGCAGTATAAACTTTAGAGGAGGAAGGGAGTTCTCCAGTGGTAACTTCAAGCGTATGCATGTTGTCTTTATTTATGGGTTTGTTCATTTGCTTCGTCCTATTTATTACTTTTATACCTGATATCTTATTTTTTCTGTACTATTGATTCATAATAGCTGATTTGAGGTCTAATGAATTATCTGATAATATTTCTTTATTGAGTTTTTGTCCTTTTGTAAGCACCATTTTAGTGAACATAAATTCTCTAGGGCTATTCACTGCATCTACCGCTAGAAGGTTATTATCTTTAAAGTAAAAAGCTGAGAAGCTTCTACCTTTTTCTATATCACCTCTTATTACAATGTGATTATACCCTTCGGAAAGACCCGCAATCTGTAACTTAAGGTCATATTGATCTGACCAAAACCATGGAAGACTATTGTAAGCTTTCGGTTTTTCATTAATGTGTAGCGCTGCAATCTTTGCCTGTTCAGTAGCGTTAGGAACTGATTCGAGCCTTAGAAACCTTTCATAAATTTCATTGTAATGCCAAGATACATCACCGATAGCGTAAATTTCAGGGTCTGATGTTTGACAGAATTGATTAACTTCCACTCCGTTCTTAACCGCCAGACCAGCAGATTCTGCAAGTTCAATATTGGGAATAACGCCAATACCAACTATAACCATGTCACCAATAAAGGTTTTACCACAAGATGTGAGTATATGAATTTTTTCGTCTATTTTTTTAAATTCTGTTGCTATTACCTCTTCAAAAATTTCAACACCTTCTTCATCGTGAATACGTTTATAAAAGTTTGATAATTCTGGTGCCGTAACACGTTGCAATACGCGTGCCATAGCTTCAATTACTGTAACTTTCATTCCCTGTTTACGCAAACTAGCAGCTGTTTCTAATCCAATATAACCTCCCCCGATTATTACTGCATGATCATTAGCAATAACACGGCTTTTAATTTTATTGACATCATCAGAGTTCCTTAAATAATAGATACCTTCTGTTTCAGAACCAGGAACGGGTATTTTTCGAACGCGGGCACCCGTCGCAATGACGAGTTTGTCATAATTTATTATATTGTTGTTATTAGTGATCACAGATTTATTGGCGCGGTCAATACTCTTAACACGCTCTCCTAGTCTAATACTTATCCTCGACTTTTCATAAAGCTCAGCAGGTCGCAATAGTATGTCTTCTATTTTTTTTTCGCCTGAAAGAAAGGTTTTAGACAGAGGTGGACGATGATAGGGGTAGTCACGCTCTTCGCCAATAATTGTTATATTGCCTAACCAACCTCCCTGCCTGAGACTAATAGCAAATTGAGAACCCGCATGGGAGCCCCCTATTATAACACAATTTCTTATCATTTACCATTCTGCCTATTCTTTATCAATTCGTCAATGACCTCAGGCTCAGATAATGTAGAAACATCACCCAAATTATCGAAATTATCTTCGGCTATTTTTCTAAGAATTCGTCTCATTATTTTGCCTGAGCGAGTCTTTGGAAGGTTATTGGAAAACTGAATAAAATCAGGAGATGCAATAGGGCCTATTTCTGATCTTACATGTTGAATTAATTCACTCTTTAAGGTACTAGAAACTTCAGTATTTGCTTTTACTGTTACATAGGCATAAATTCCCTGACCCTTAATATTATGGGAATAACCTACCACAGCAGCCTCAGATATTGAATTGTGGCTCACCAATGCGCTCTCTATTTCAGCAGTTCCCATTCTATGCCCAGACACATTGATTACATCATCCACACGCCCAGTTATCCAATAGAATCCGTCTTTATCTCTCCTACAACCATCACCAGTAAAGTAAGAATTTGGATAAGCTGAAAAATAAGTATCAATAAATCTTTCATGATTACCATAAACTGTGCGCATCTGACCAGGCCAACTTGACTTTATAATAAGGTTTCCATCTGCCTCACCCTTTAATTCATCTCCTGACGCGTCAACCAAAGCAGGAACAATTCCAAAAAAGGGGTGAGCGCCAGCACCAGGCTTCATATCAGTAGCACCTGGAAGAGGAACAATCATTGCACCGCCAGTTTCTGTCTGCCACCAGGTGTCTACTATTGGGCACCTGCTGTTCCCTACGGTATGATAGTACCACTCCCAAGCTTCTGGGTTGATAGGTTCACCTACAGTCCCTAATAAGCGCAGGCTTTTTCTCGAAGTTGCCTTTACAGGGCCGGCACCCTCACGCATTAAAGAACGAATTGCGGTTGGCGCAGTATAAAAAATACTGACATTATGTTCATCACATATATCCCAAAACCTTGAGGCATTAGGGTAAGTTGGAACACCCTCGTAAAGAACTGTAGTTGTGCCGTTGGCCAGAGGGCCATAAATAATATAAGTATGGCCTGTAACCCAGCCTACATCTGCGCTACACCAATATACATCGTTTTCCTTTATATCAAAAACATACTCATGAGTCATAGAGGCCCAAACGAGGTAACCGCCAGAAGTATGTAAAACGCCTTTTGGCGCTCCAGTTGAGCCAGAAGTATACAGTATAAATAGTGGGTCCTCAGAGTTCATTGGCTCAGGAGCACAGGAGTCAGCAGCGCCTTTTAGTTCGTCATGAAGCCAAACATCTCTCCCCGCTAGCATTTCAATTTCTTTTCCGGTTCGCCTTATTGTAAGGACTTTCTTAACTATACCCGCAATATCACAGGCAACATTGCAATTAGCTTTTAAAGGAATTTTTTTTGTGCCTCTCAGCCCTTCATCTGCTGTAATAACAAAATTACTACCACAATCTTTTATTCTACCCGCTAAAGCCTCTGGGCTAAATCCTGCAAATACAACACTATGTATGGCCCCTATTCTAGCACAGGCTAGCATTGCAATAGCTGCTTCCGGTATCATGGGCATATAAATTGTTACCCGGTCACCTTTCAGGACTCCATTATTTTTTAAAACATTAGAGAACCTACAAACTTGTGTATATAATTGTTTATACGTCAATTTAATTGATTGATTAGGTTCGTCTGCTTCCCAAATTATTGCTACTTTATCACCTCTCTCATCAAGATGCCTATCAATACAGTTTTCAGATACATTCAAAGTGCCATCAGAATACCACTCGATATTTAAATCTTCCTTATTCCAGCTTACGTTTTTTACTTTCGTGTATTCTGTTATCCACTTTAATCTTTTCCCATGCTCCCCCCAAAATTTCTCAGGGTTTTCTAGAGAAGAGTTATACATATCATTATATTTTTCTAATGTAAGATTAGCAGAACTAACAAAACTTTTTGATGGTTTATAAACTTTAACATCTTCAGTCATATCAAGTCCTTCTTTGCCCAGGAATTCGTATGCTTTCAACTAATTTTTGAATCTCAATTGGAGGAGCAGGTGATAACAATGCTACAATAATACCAGTAAAGACTGCTACTATCATAAATATGAAACCTATACCCTCTGGCGAAATACCAAACCACCATCCAGCTTCAACACCGCCCATGAATTTGAAATAACATATATATCCAACAGTTGTAATTAGCCCTGTTAGCATAGATACAATCGCTCCTTCTTTATTCATTCTTTTCCAAAATATACCAAGAACAACAACTGGAAAAAGTGATGCTGCAGCAATACCAAAAGCAAAAGCAACAACCTGAGCGACAAATGGAAGAGAAGATGCAAAGGCGCCTATAAAGGCAGATAAGAGTATAGCTAAAAAAGCAGAAGTTCGGGCAATTAATAACTCTGAACGTTCTGACATATTTGGATAAAACGTATTTTTCATTAAATCATGGCTAATAGCAGAACTAATTACCATGAGTAAGCCTGCAGCTGTCGACAATGCAGCCGCTAACCCCCCAGCAACCACTAGCCCTATGACCCAATGAGGCAAATTAGCTATTTGAGGGTTAGCTAAAACAAAAATGTCTCGGTTTGGCACAATTTCATTTTTAATATTATCTTTAGAATCTGGTCCACGGTATTGTATAATTCCGTCTTGATTTAGGTCGTTAAAATCTAATAGGCCTGTTTTCTCCCAATCCTTGTACCATCCTGGTATGGGCTTTCCCCCATCAGATAAAATTTCAGATCTTCGCTCTTCAAAATTTTCACTGTTTCCAATATAAGTAGCCTCATTTACAGTATCAATAAAGTTCATACGAGCAAATGCCCCGACTGCTGGGGCAACTGTATAAAGTAAAGCGATAAACATAAGTGCCCAACCAGCCGATTTTCGAGCTGCTTTAGCAGATTTTACTGTAAAAAACCTGATAATTACATGCGGTAAACCTGCTGTACCAAACATCAAAGCCGCTGTAATACAAAAAATATCAACATTACTTTTTGTGGTTGATGTATATTCTTTGAACCCTAGCTCTGTGACCACAGAATTTAGTTTAGAAAGCATAGGAACATCACTACCAGCAATATTACCTATAAAACCCAGCTGGGGAATCGGGTTATTTGTTACTATGATTGATATGAAAATAGCTGGTACAGTGTATGCAAATATTAACACAACATATTGAGCAACTTGCGTGTAGGTAACACCCTTCATTCCACCTAAAACAGCATAAATAAAAACTATCAAACCCCCAATGAATATCCCTACATTAAAGGGAACTCCGAGGAAGGAGGAAAAGGCTACTCCCACACCTTTCATTTGGCCTGCTATATAAGTAAATGAAACCATCAATGCACAAACAACAGCTATCACCCTCGCTAATTTTGAGTAATATCTTTCACCAACAAAATCTGGAACAGTGAATTTACCAAACTCTCTTAAAAATGGAGCCAGCAAAAGTGCAAGTAGTACGTACCCACCCGTCCATCCCATGAGATAAACTGAACCACCATAACCTAAGAAAGCAATTAACCCTGCCATAGATAAAAAACTAGCGGCAGACATCCAGTCAGCAGCGGTAGCCATACCATTTAAAATTGGTGGTACATCGTGACCAGCCACATAAAACTCTTTGGTTGTACTAGCACGCGCCCAGAAGGCTATTAGTATATAAATACCGAATGTTAAGCTAACAAAAAGATATGTCCAAAATTGTTCGCCCATTTACTAATTATCCAAACCATATTTTTTTTCTAAGTAATTCATGCCTAGACAGTAAATAATAATAATTATCAGAAAAACATAAATTGCACCTTGTTGCGCAAACCAAAAGCCAAGAGGAGCACCGCCAATAAAATATTGATCAAGAAATTCACGAAAAATAATACCTGCCCCAAAAGAGGTTAAAAACCATAGACTTAGTAGGCCAGCAGTAAAAAGCTGAACAGATTTCCAATATAGTCTCTGGTTTTTAGGCAAAATTTCCATTTATTATCTCAGTAATTCCTAAGCTTTAATACTAAACCTTTGATTTCCTATTGGTAAACTTCTTATTCTTTGACCTGAAGCCTTGTAAATAGCATTTACTAATGCAGGTGCAATAGGCGGAGTACCTGGTTCACCCGCTCCTCCAATACGGTTATTTGAAGAAATTATCTCAACATCAATACTAGGAGCATCATCCATTCTAACCATTTTATAATCATAAAAATTACTTTGATCTACCGAACCGTTACTTATTGTTATTTCCCCATAAAGAGCGGCAGTTAAACCAAATATAATACCACTTTCCATTTGAGCAATAAATCCATTCGGGTTAATCGCCATTCCTGCATCTGCAGCACATGCTACATTCACAACTCGAGGAGCTCCATTACTAATGTCTACAGTGACTACCTGAGCCACGATACTCATAAAACTTTCAACAATCGCTATACCTTGAGCATAACCGGGCGGTAAAGTTTTTCCCCAACCCGCCATTCGGGCTGCTGTATCAAGAACATTTAAATGCCTAGGTTTTGTTTTTAAAAGCAGTCGCCTAAACTCATAACTATCAATACCAGCATTAGAGGCTAACTCATCAATAAAAGACTCTGTAAAGTACCCGTGCTGAGTATGGTCAACCGAACGCCATGCACCAACCCGTATATGAGTGGGGCTCTCCATATATTGAGCTTTTATATTTGGTATATCGTAAATAACTGCACTAGCTTCATGCGGGTCCATATTATGCACAAACTTACTTTCCCAAGAAATGGGAAGCCCCTTAATATCTAATCCTGCCTTCAAATGCCCTAAAACCGATGGCCTGTAAAAATCTTGCTGAGTTGTTTCTTCTCTAGACCATATTAACTTAACTGGCATACCAGACTTTTTTGAAACTTGCGCGGCTTGATTTGTATAATCTGGATTAGCTCGACGACCAAAACCTCCCCCCATAAACGCTGTATGGACTGTTACACTTTCCAATTCTATGCCTAAAGTATCTGCAGTTACTTGTCGGGTACCCAAAGGATTTTGCGTTCCAGCCCAAATATCACATTTTCCGTCACGGTACCACGCTGTTGCATTCATTGGTTCCATACATGCATGCGCTAGGAGTGGTACAGAATATTCAGCCTCATGAATTGAAGCAGACTCATTTATTGATTTTTCAACATTACCAAATTTATGAAGTAATTTACCTTTACCTGATTTAATAGCAGATCTATAATTATCAAAGATCACTTTATCATCAATATTCTTAATTGAACTACTCGTCCAAGTTACATCAATAAAGTCTAATGCATTTTTTGCATGCCAATAACCGTCCGCGACAACAGCTATATAATCTTCCATATTATACACACCATAAACACCAGGCATTTTTTTAGCTATTGAGTCGTCCATTTCACTTACTTTTTGACCGTGAACAGGTGCAGCTTTAACAGTCCCATACTTCATGCCCTCAATTTGAGCATCAATCCCGAAAATAGCTGTTCCGTCTACCTTCGCAGGTATATCAACTCTAGGTAGAGATTTGCCTATTAGTTTATACTCATTTCGTTTTTTTAGTTTTGGTTGCAAATTAGGTTTTAGTGTTGCTGCAATCTCAGCAAACTCTGAAAAAGGAGCTTTTTTATTATTATGATAAATAAAGCTTTTTTCTGCACGTAATTGCGTAATTGGTACTCCCCATTGTTTTGCGGCAGCACTTAATAACAACTCTTTAGCGGCGGCCCCAGCGGTTAACATTGCTCCTGTACCGGTAAATCTTACCGAAGTTGATCCGCCAGTAATTTGCATATTCATTGATTTAGCCGCAGCAAGCATTGCTCCATTAAGTGAGTCAAATAGGACTGAGGGCACATTAGCAGAACCAAACAAAAACTCTCTTGCTAAAGCAAAGTTAGCATAATCTTTTTCAGCTGGCGCCTCCATGATTTCCATAGCACCCCAATCTGCTTCCATTTCTTCGGCAAGCATTGCTGACAGTGCAGTATGTACCCCCTGACCCATTTCACCATGGGGAATAATGGCGGTAACGGTATTGTCAGTAGCTACTTTTACCCATGTTGTTATAAGGTGTTCATCTCCATTGGTGACATAACCGGATAAATCTTCAGTGCGGTCACCTGGACGGATAGCTATCCCAACTATAAGAGCGCCACCTGCAGTTATACCTGCAATGGCGCCAGCGCCAATAAAGCCTCTACGTGTCCATTTTTTTAATGATGATGTATTTGATTTCTCAATTTTCTTGGAAGGATATTCTTTGTTCAGCTTAGCCATTTAATCACCTAAACTTTCTTCGCAGCGGACTTGATAGCTGCCTTAATTCGTCCATACATTCCGCAACGGCAAATATTGCCACGCATAGAAGCATCAATATCCTCATCCGATGGATTAGGGTTTCTCTCTAGCAATGCTACAGCAGACATAATTTGACCAGACTGACAATACCCACATTGAGGAACTTGGTGCTCTATCCAGGCTTCTTGTATTGGGTGAAGAGCGTCTTCTGCATCAGCTAGACCTTCTATTGTAGTTACACTTTTTCCCTCTATATTTGATACCGGAGTTACGCATGAACGGATAGGCTTCCCCTCAACATGAATAGTGCAAGCACCGCATAAAGATGATCCACAGCCAAACTTCGTTCCTATCAATCCTAGCTTTTCCCTTAAAACCCATAATACTGGAGTGTCAGTGTCAATATTAATTTCGTGATTTTGTCCATTTACTATTAATTTAACCACAAAATTACTCCTCGTATTTCTAAGTTTATATGCTTACATTATTTAGTTCACATATCTATAGCTTGTATACATTTTATCTTTTCTTAAACAAAAAAAAACCCGCTTAAAAAGCGGGTTGTTTAACCATTTAAACTAAATTTATGCCTCGGTTGTCTCTTTTTTCGCATGATCAATAGCACCCTTGGCACTCTCATCGCGATCTACAAACTCAATAACAGCCATTGGGGCATTATCGCCGAATCTAAAACCAGCCTTCATAATGCGGATGTAACCACCGCTTCTCTCTTTATAACGAGGGCCGAGAACATCGAATAGTTTTTTTGACATATCTCTATTTCTAGTTCTAGCTATAGCCAGTCTACGGCTGTTCAAATCACCTTTTTTTGCTAGGGTTACAAGTTTTTCAACTATAGGCCTTAACTCCTTAGCCTTTGGCAGGGTAGTCACTATTTGCTCATGCTCTATCAAACTAGAAGCCATATTTGCAAACATCGCTTTGCGGTGAGATGCAGTTCTATTGAGCTTTCGATGTGCCATTTTATGACGCATGATGATATCCTTTTATTTTATAATACAAGCTTATATGTGATCGTCGTATTTTTTTGCTAACTCTTCAATATTCTCAGGCGGCCAGTTAGGCGCATCCATACCTAAATGAAGTCCCATCACAGCAAGCACTTCTTTTATCTCATTCAATGATTTTCTACCAAAATTGGGGGTTCTAAGCATTTCTGACTCTGACTTCTGTATTAAATCACCTATGTATACGATATTATCATTTTTGAGACAATTAGCCGAACGAACTGATAGCTCAAGTTCGTCTACCTTACGAAGAAGAGCTGGATTGAAATCTAATTCTGGCTTCTCTTCCCCGCGTCCTACGTCCTCCGGGTCATCAAAATTAACGAATACCTGGAATTGATCCTGCAATATACGAGCAGCAACTGCAACTGCATCCTCGGGTGTAACAGCTGCATTAGTTTCTATATCAATAATAAGTTTGTCGTAATCTAATACTTGACCTTCGCGTGTATCCTCAACACGGTATGCAACCCTTTTAACAGGAGAGTATAATGCATCGATAGAAATCAACCCTATTGGAGCATCTTCTGGCCTGGATAAAGCAGCAGGCACATAGCCCTTACCTGTTGTAACCGTAAGCTCCATTCTTATATCAGCACCTTCATCAGCATTGCATATAACATGATCTTTATTAAGTATTTCAACATCAGCAGTTTCTTCAATGTCCGCACCCGTTACAGGCCCTGCCCCCGATTTACGCAACAATAGTTTCTTAGGGCCCTCAGCGTGCATGCGTACAGCAAGACCCTTGAGATTTAAAACAACATTAGTAACATCTTCCATTACATTAGGAATAGAAGTAAATTCATGCACTATACCATCAATCTGCACTGCTGAAACGGCAGAACCCTGAAGTGAAGAGAGCAATACTCTTCTAAGTGCGTTTCCTAGAGTCATTCCAAAGCCTCGCTCTAGGGGTTCGGCAGTTACAACAGCTTTTCTTTCAGGATCGCGACTCGGCTCAATCTCTGGGTTGATCGGACGGATAAGTTCTTGCCAATTTTTTTCAATCACAGCGTGACCTCTTAATGCTAAAGCGTAGCGGAATTAACGCTACAAAAAAAATCCCATTATTGGGCTAGTTATACTCGGCGACGTTTCGGTGGACGACAACCATTGTGTGGTATTGGTGTTACATCACGTATTGTTGTAATGGTAAAACCCGCAGCTTGGAGAGCCCTGACTGCACTTTCACGGCCTGAACCTGGACCATTAACGTTAACTTCTAACGTGTTCATTCCATGCTCAGCTGCCTTTCTTGCAGCCTCTTCGGCAGCAACTTGGGCTGCATAGGGTGTGGATTTCCTAGAACCCTTGAAACCCATTGCTCCTGCTGAACACCATACTACAGAGTTACCTTGGGAATCTGTAATTGTAATCATTGTATTGTTAAATGTCGAATTAACATGAGCAACGCCCGATGTTATATTTTTTTTATCCGCTCGGCGGACACGACCTGGTTCTTTTGCCATTTTATCCTACCTATTTTTTCTTGCCAGCAATGGCCTTCGCAGGGCCCTTGCGTGTTCGTGCATTAGTATGAGTTCTTTGTCCACGCACAGGTAAGCCGCGTCGATGACGCAATCCTCTGTAATTACCCATGTCCATAAGTCTTTTTACATTTTGACCAATCTCTCTTCGAAGGTCACCTTCAACCATATGGTCTGCATCGATAGATTCTCGAATTTTTAAAATTTCCTGATCAGTCAAGTCCGCAACACGCCTTTCAGCCACTATACCAACTTTATTACAAATCTCAGCAGCTTTAGCTGGCCCGATACCATGGATATAGCGCAGAGCGATTGTTACGCGTTTGTTTGTGGGAATATTTACCCCTGCAATTCGAGCCACATCGGCCTCCTTAATATTTTAATCATCGTTATTTGACCCCACTATTTTCCAAAAGGAAATAGCGGGGAGCTTAAACTACCCGAGAAAGCGGCTTACTTAGTCGTAAGCGATGGCGCCGTCAAGCGCCACATCCCCTCAATTTAAACAAATTTCATCAATTTTTACTTTCAAGAGCTCTTGGAAGTTAAAAAGCGTGATTTATTGTTACAAAATCCTTAAATTAATCCCTTACTTTTATTGTTTAATGCTTCATTGATTAATATTGAAACCTCATTAATACTTAACATCCCATCAACCTCGAAGAGCTTTCCTTGTGATGAATAATAAGGCAACAAACTCGCTGTTTGAGTATTATAAGCATTTAAACGCACTTTAAAGCTTTCCGGGTTGTCGTCAGCACGGCCCTCTTCTGTGAAACGCTTCGTAATACGGTTTACTAAAGAACTATCATCCACTTTTAAACTCAAAACCAGATCTATTTGCGAATCATACAAATTCATTAGTGCATCTAAAGCCTCTGCTTGAGCTATTGTTCTGGGAAACCCATCAAATATGAAACCATGACTGTCTTGGTTTAAAGAAATTTGCTCATCAATTAGCGATATAACTATTTCATCAGAAACGAGTTCACCCCTATCCATTATCCCCGAGACTTTTCTACCAAGTTCAGTACCAGAGACCCTGGCTTCACGCAGCATGTCTCCCGTAGAAAACTGCAATAAAGAATGTTTGGCTACAAGCATCTTTGCTTGTGTTCCCTTACCCGCAGCTGGAGGTCCAAACATTACAATATTCATTTCAAGCTCCCTATCTCTATTTTTTACGTCTGCGCATCCGTGACTTCTTTATGAGTCCTTCATATTGGTGCGCTATTAAATGTGACTGAATTTGGGCTACAGTATCAAGCGTAACAGATACTATAATCAACAGAGACATGCCGCCTATTAACATCGCCACTGAAGGGGGGATGGAACCGCCGGACGTAGCAATAATATATTCTGGCAACACACAAACAAAGGCCACGTATATTGCGCCAATAAAAGTCAATCGCGACAGCACATAACTTAAATACTGAGCAGTTCTCTCACCAGGGCGAATTCCAGGTAGAAAACCGCCATTCTTTCGCATATTGTCAGCAACATCATCAGGCTTAAAGACATATGGAACATAAAAGTAACAGAAGAAAACAATTAAAAATCCATACAAAGTAAGATAAACAGGAGACCCGTATCCAATATAAGCAAGTAAAGTAGTCATTATACCTGAACCAGCACCATCCCCATTAAGTGCAAGCTGCCCAAAAGTCGCGGGCAATAAAAGCAGTGAACTTGCAAAAATTGGTGGGATAACTCCAGCTGTATTCAGCTTTAATGGCATAAATGAACTTTCCCCCCCAAATGTTTTTCCTCCAGCCATTTGTCTTTTAGGGTATTGCACCAAAAGTCTTCTTTGCGCTCTTTCCACATAGACTATCAGCATCGATAAGCCGACGAACAGGATTATTAAAAATATTAATAGCAACTCACTAACAGACCCCTGCTGATTTAAACTGAAAGCTTGAAATATAGCTTTAGGTAATTCAGCAACAATACCCGCAAATATAATCAAAGAGACACCATTACCAACTCCCCGAGCAGTAACTTGCTCCCCCATCCACATCAAAAACATTGTACCGCCAACCAAAGTAATCACAGTAGATGCCTCAAAGAAAAGACCAGGATTAATTACCGCACCAGGCGTTGACTGGAGTGCTCGAGCAATTCCATATGCTTGGAACGCAGCGAGAAAAACAGTTAAATATCTAGTATATTGGTTTATTTGCTTTCTTCCCTGCTCTCCATCTTTATCGAGTTCCTTCAAAGATCCGACTGAACCTTTCATTAAAGTCATTATGATGGATGCAGAAATATATGGCATCACATTTAACGCAAAAATAGCCATTCTTTCAACAGCACCGCCAGCAAACATATTTAACCGTGTTAATAAGCCGCCACCACCAGAGTTAAATGCAGCTTGGAACTGTGCTATGTCCATACCCGGAACTGGTATAAATGTGCCTACTCGGTAGACAATCAAAATGAATAAAGTAAAAAGCAGTCTCTGCTGAAGCTCTTTTGCTTTAGCGAACACACCTAAATTCATATTTTGAGCAAGCTGTTCAGAAGCTGACGCCATAACTTAATACCTTTTTTTCAAGTTGCAGTAAGGTTACTACATCCTTTATTAGAATGAGCTATGAGCAAGGGCCCAAAGCCCATAAGTTGGTAATTATACAAGCGTATGAACGCTGTAAAACCTAATCTTTCTTTTCAGCAGCTTTTTTGACCTGAGCCTTCTTAGCTGGAGCCTTCTTAGCTGGAGCCTTCTTAGCAGCCGTTTCAGCTTTAACTGAAGCCTTCTTAGCTGGAGCCTTCTTAGCTGGAGCCTTCTTAGCAGCCGTTTCAGCTTTAACTGAAGCCTTCTTAGCAGCCGTTTCAACTTTAACTGGAGCCTTCTTAGCAGCCGCACCAGACTTTTCTTTAAGTAATTTAGCAGCTGTTTTTTTATCAACCTTAGATACTTTTTCCGATTTATCTGCCTTAACACCTTTTGCTCTGTAGGTTGTGGAACCATCAATTATCAAAACAGAACCCTTGGCATTCTCAACAGACTTCAAAGCCCCCGATGTTGCACCGGAAACAACTAAATTAATTGCCTCTGAAAGCTTTCCTGAACCTATTAATCGCACACCATTCTTTGCACGTCTGATCACTCCGGCAGACACTAAAGATGTCTCATCGTATTTGATACCACTCTCAATCTTTCCACTCTCAATAGCTTTTTGTAGATTAGCTATTGATAACTCGGTCCAACTCTTTCGGTTGGGCTTATTAAAACCACGTTTAGGCAAGCGCATATAAATAGGCATTTGACCGCCCTCAAAGCCGTTGATAGATACGCCAGATCTGGACTTTTGTCCCTTGACACCCCTACCAGCCGTTTTGCCCTTACCGGAACCAACTCCACGGCCAACTCTCAGCCTATTTTTTGTGGCACCAATGTTATCTCTTAATTCATTTAAACGCATTTTTATCTCCAGCAGAAGTTTCCAACATCAGTTGTACTACTCTTCAACTATTTCAACCATATGTGAAATTTTATTAATCATCCCACGAACAGAAGGTGTATCTTCTAATTCACGCATACTACCTATGCGGCCTAAACCTAAGCCAACTAATGTAGCTCTTTGATCAGGCTTACGTCGTATAGGACTTCCAGTTTGACGAACTTTTAGTGTTAACTTTTTTGCCATATCTACCACCTAAGCCTGAACTACGGCTTCTGGTGCTGATGCACCATCATTGCGGCGACCAACAATATCGCCAACTTTTTTGCCACGTTTATTAGCAATTGTACGCGGGCTTTCCATATTCTTAAGACCTTCAAAAGTAGCACGAACCATGTTGTAAGGATTTGATGTACCCAAAGACTTTCCCACAACATCTTGAACACCCAAACACTCCAAAACAGCTCTCATTGGACCACCTGCAATGACACCTGTACCAGGAGGAGCTGCCCTCATCACTATCTTGCCAGCACCATGTCTTCCTCGAACGTCATGATGCAAGGTCCTGCCTTCGCGTAATGGAACTCGTATCATAGTCTTTTTTGCTTCTTCCGTTGCCTTTCTGATAGCTTCTGGCACTTCACGCGCTTTTCCTTTACCAAAACCAACACGCCCTTTTTCATCACCGACTATGACCAATGCAGCAAAACTCATATTACGGCCACCTTTGACAGTTTTAGCAACACGATTAATGTGCACAAGACGGTCTATAAATTCGCTTTCTTGTTCTTCGTTACGCTTTCCACGACGATTGTCTTCTCTACCTGCCATAATCTCAGCTTTCCTAAAATTTTAAACCGGCTTCACGAGCCGCATCCGCTAGTGCTTTCACACGTCCATGATAAAGGTAAGGGCCACGATCGAAAATAACATCTTCAATTTTAGCCTTTTTGGCTCTCTCGGCTATTAATTTACCAATACGAGTTGCAGCGTCTAAATTAGATCCCTTAACCTTTTTATCTTCAAGTGTTGAAGCAGAGGCTAGAGTAGTGCCTGTCACATCATCAATAATTTGAACAGAAATATTCTTGGATGAACGGAATACCGAAAGTCTTGGGCGACCATTAGAGTATTTTTTTAAGCGACGGCGTACTCTCTGAGCGCGGCGTAGCATATTTTCTCGTGCAGTTTTCATAGTTACTTCTTCTTACCTTCTTTACTTCGAACATATTCGCCAACGTAACGAACACCCTTACCTTTGTATGGTTCAGGCTTACGGTATGATCGAATTATCGCAGCAACTTGACCAACTTTTTGTTTGTCAATTCCCTCAACTATTACCGATGTTGGCTTTGGGGCTGTGATGGTTACTCCTTGAGGGGCGGTATATTCAACATCATGGGAAAAGCCCAACTGCATAGATAACATAGAACCCTTCATCTGTGCCCTGTAACCAACGCCCTTCAATTCTAATTCTTTCTTATAGCCGTTAGTAACTCCCTCAATGAGATTGGCCACCATTGTGCGGCACATGCCCCACAAGGAAACACCTGACTTATTGATCACTAAAGGATTAACAGTGAACACATCACCATCAATTTTTCCCGTTACACCCTCAGGAAGAGTAAAGTTCAACTCCCCTTTTGGTCCTTTAGCTGAAATTTTTTGGCCATCCTGCGTTAATGTAACTGCAGAAGGGATTGTAATTGGCTTTTTTCCTATACGCGACATGATTAAGACACCTGACACAATACTTCACCGCCGACGTTTTCATCGCGGGCAGAATTATCGCTCATGACGCCTTTGGGTGTTGAAAGAATGGAAATACCCAGTCCGTTACGGACCTGTGGTAGAGTTTTTACTGAGGAATATACTCTTCGACCTGGCTTTGATACACGCTTGATATCTCGTATAACAGCCTCGCCTTCAAAGTACTTTAGTTCAATATTGAAAACACGAAATCCATCGACTTGACCTTCAGAATAACCTCTGATGAAGCCCTCATCAGCCAGAACGTCGAGTACACGCCCGCGAAGATTCGAAGCAGGGGTACTAACAGAAGTTCTGTTTCGCATTATTGCGTTTCGGATACGTGTGAGCATATCACCTAGTGGATCAGAAAATGACATAACTACCCCCTACCAACTTGACTTAACTAGGCCCGGCAGCATACCAGCCGAACCAAGCTCACGAAGGGCAATTCTTGACATCTTCATTTTACGATAATAACCGCGTGGGCGACCTGTGACCTGGCACCGATTTCGGATACGCGTTTCAGCTGAATTGCGTGGCAAAGCAGCTAGTTCTAGCTGCGCCTTAAACCTTTCCTCTACTGGGAGGTCTTTGTTTCGCGCTATATCTTTCAATAAAGCTCTTTTACCAGCATATTTAGCAACCAGACGCTGCCGTTTTAAATTCCGCTCAACTGAGCTTACTTTAGCCATTTTTTTCTCCTTTTTGCGAGGCCATTCGACCTGCTTAGCTCACCGCGTACAATTTAGTTCCGAAATGGAAATGAAAATGCTGCCAGCAATGCTTTGGCTTCTTTATCTGTTTTAGCTGTTGTCTGAACAACAATATCCATACCTCTGACTGAGTCTACCTGATCGTAATTAATCTCTGGGAATACGATATGCTCTTTTAAACCCATAGCATAATTACCCTTACCATCAAAACTTTTACCATTTAGACCTCGGAAATCTCTAGTTCTAGGCAAAGCAATGTTAATTAAACGGTCAATGAATTCATACATCTGGTCACTTCTCAAAGTAACCTTAGCACCAATAACCATGCCATCGCGTAACTTAAAACCAGCGATTGATTTCTTAGATTTTGTTGGCAGTGGCTTTTGACCAGCTATCAACTCGAGTTCAGCAATTGCAGCCTGAACTTTCTTTTTGTCAGAAACACCTTCCCCTAAACCCATATTAAGGACTACCTTCTCAATTTTGGGTATTTGCATATCATTTTTATAATTGAATTGCTTTTGCATTTCGGCGCGAATTTCGTCGCGATATATTGCAGCAAGACGTGGTTCATACGGCTTAGCCATCTATGATCTCCCCGGATTTTATGGCCACACGGACCTTTTTACCATCTTTCAAAGACTTAAACCCAACTCTTGTGGGTTTTCCACTTTTTGGATCAAGCTGAGAGACATTTGATATATGAATAGGGCCCTCAAAAGTCTTTATACCTCCATCTGGATCACCCTGACTTGGCTTTACATGGCGCTTAACAAGACGAACCCCCTTTACAAGTACTCTACTTTCCTTAGGAAAAACTTTTAAAACCTCTCCCTTACTGCCTTTATCTTTACCGGCAATGACAACCACATGGTCGCCTTTTTTTATTTTAGCGGCCATGACTACAGAACCTCGGGTGCTAGGGAAACAATTTTCATGTGATTTTTAGCACGCAATTCACGAGGAACTGGACCAAAAATACGTGTACCAATTGGTTCACCATTAGTATTAATAATTACTGCTGCGTTTCCATCAAAACGAATGACTGATCCGTCACGTCTTTGAATATCTTTTCTAACTCGAACAACAACAGCTTTACGCACGTCGCCTTTCTTCACCTTGCCACGTGGAATAGCTTCTTTTACAGAAACTACAATGGTATCTCCAACGTGTGCATACCTTCTTTTAGAACCGCCCAGTACCTTTATGCACTGTACGCGGCGGGCACCAGAGTTATCGGCGACGTCAAGATTTGATTGCATTTGAATCATGCGTTTGTCTCCTTTGTTAAGGGGCTGTACAGCTGAGTAGAGTAACTACTCAGCATGAACCTCCCACCGCTTTAATTTACTTTTGGGCGAACACTCGATAATCCGAACTGTATCGCCAACTTTATGGTTATTTTTCTCGTCATGTGCGTGATATTTCTTGGTCCTACGGATGGTCTTCTTGAGCAATGGATGCAAGAAAGACCTTTCAATTTTTACCACAACTGTTTTTTCACCTTTATCAGATACAACAGTTCCTTGGAGTATGCGTTTTGGCATATATACCTACCTTAAGTCTTTTTAGCTGATTTTTTTTCAGCCTGTATTGTTTTAACGCGTGCTATATTTCTGCGCACTTCACGCACACGAGCTGTTTTCTCTAATTGACCAGTTGCTTCTTGAAAGCGGAGGTTAAACTGCTCCTTCTTCAACTTAAGAAGCTCATCGCTGAGTTGGTCCTCTGTCATAGTTCTCACATCAATTGCCTTCATCACCCGCTCCTACTGTTCGCCAGGTCGTGTAACTATTTTACACTTTACTGGTAGCTTAGCAGCTCCAAGACGAAGAGCCTCTCTAGCTACCACATCAGACACACCATCAATCTCAAACATCACTCGTCCAGGCTTTACCTTACACGCCCAAAATTCGACAGAACCCTTACCTTTACCCATACGAACTTCAGTAGGCTTTTTAGTAACAGGAACATCCGGAAAAATTCTGATCCAAACTCTACCGGCGCGCTTCATATGACGGGTGATAGCTCTACGAGTAGCCTCAATTTGCCTAGCAGTTACGCGTTCTGGCTCTAAAGCCTTGAGACCATAGGAACCAAAGTTTAATGCGGAACCACCCTTAGCCATACCTTTGATGCGGCCTTTGTGAGCTTTACGAAATTTAGTACGTTTTGGCTGTAACATTGCTCAAAACCCCTTTAATTAGATCTTGCCGGGCGACGATCACGACCGCCACGGTCATTGTTTCCGCGTGACCTAGTATCACCCTGGTCGTTCATTCGTTTATCATGTGCATATGGGTCATGCTCGAGTATTTCACCTTTGTTAATCCAAACCTTAATACCGATTATTCCCATAGCAGTCATGGCACTAGCTACGCCATAATCAATGTCTGCACGCATAGTATGAAGAGGAACAGATCCCTCTTGGTACTGCTCAATTCGAGCAATTTCTGCGCCGCCAAGGCGGCCGCCAAGCTTAATTTTACATCCCTTAGCACCCATTCTCATAGCACTCTGAAGGGATCTTTTCATAGCCCTACGAAATGAAACCCTGCGTTCCAGCTGCTGAGCAATTCCGTCCGCAACTAGGTTAGCATCAACTTCAGGCTTACGAACTTCTACGAGATTTATAAACACTTCGCCATCAACCATTGATGCTACCCGCTTTCTTAACACCTCAATATCGGCTCCTTTTTTACCAATAACAACACCTGGACGAGCGGTATATATGGTTACGCGACATGTTTTATGAGGACGCTCAATTATAATACGAGCAACGGAAGCAGCCTTAAGTTCGGCAGTCAGAAAGGCACGAATTGCTAGATCTTGATGAAGTAAGTCGCCGTATTCAGATGTGTTAGCATACCATCTAGATTCCCATGTTCGGTTAATACCGAGGCGCAAACCAATTGGATTAATCTTCTGTCCCATTACGCTGCCTCACTATTATTGTCAGCTGATACTTCTTCGACTTCGCGGACTACTATGGTCAATTCGGAAAAAGGCTTTAAAATTTTAGCTCCGCGTCCACGTGCGCGAGCACGAAAACGCTTCATCACTAGGTTCTTTCCTACATATGCCTCTGAAACTATAAGACTATCAATATCTAAACCGTGATTATTTTCAGCATTTGCAATAGCGGATTGGAGGACTTTTTTTACTTCACCAGAAATTCGCTTATGTGAGAATTCAAGGTCTGCTAAAGCAGTCTCTACTTTTTTACCGCGAATTAACTGAGCAACAAGATTTAGTTTTTGCGGACTAATACGTATCATTCGTAGTTTAGCCCTGGCTTCATTGTCTGCAACGCGACGTGGGTTTTTTAATTTTGACATTACTACTTCCGCTTTGCTTTTTTATCAACACCATGGCCATAATATGTGCGTGTTGGAGAAAATTCACCAAATTTATGACCGACCATATCCTCGTTTACAATAACAGGTATGAATTTCTGCCCATTGTGTACTTGAAATGTGAGGCCGACAAAACCAGGCATAATGGTAGAGCGACGAGACCAAGTTTTAATAGGCTTATGCCTACCCTCAGCCTTAGCTGCTTCTGCTTTTTTTAATAAATATCCGTCAACAAACGGACCTTTCCATACTGAACGTGGCATACTCTACGCTCCCTAACGTTTCTTCTTCGCATGACGCGAACGTATAATGAATTTATCAGTCGCTTTATTTGAGCGAGTACGAGCACCTTTTGTAGGTTTACCCCAAGGTGTTACAGGGTGTCTACCACCTGAAGTTCTACCTTCACCACCACCATGAGGATGATCTACAGGGTTCATAGCTACACCTCGAACCTGAGGTCTTTTACCAAGCCAGCGTTTTCGGCCTGCCTTACCAAGGTTAATATTCATATGGTCCGGATTTGACACAGCACCAACAGTCGCCAAGCAGGTTTGATGAACCATGCGCATCTCACCAGACTTGAGTCTGACCTGTGCGTAACCTTCCGACCTACCAACTAATTGTGCATATGTTCCAGCAGACCGTGCTATTTGACCGCCTTTTCCTGGTTTGATCTCTATATTATGAATAATTGTACCTACTGGCATCGAGCGGAGGGGCATTGAGTTACCAGGTTTAACGTCGGCTTTATCGGAAGAAATCACTGTGTCTCCAGGCGCCAAGCGTTGTGGAGCAAGGATATAAGCCTTTTCACCGTCCTTATATTGAATCAAAGCGATATAAGATGTTCGATTTGGATCGTACTCAATCCGCAAAACTGTCGCGGCCATATCTTTTTTTGATCTTTTGAAGTCGACCATACGATATAAACGTTTATGTCCACCACCCTGACGGCGCATCGTTATTCTACCCGTATTATTTCGGCCACCCTTTTTTGATAGACCTTCTGTCAGTGATTTCTCCGGACGACCCTTATGAAGATCGGAACGATCAACCTGTACAAGATTTCTTCTTGAGGGACTAGTCGGATTAAATGTCTTAAGAGCCATATTTTCCCCCTACAGTCCTGTTGCTATATCTATGCTGTCACCATCTTTCAAAGTGACAACTGCTTTTTTAATATCTCTTCTGCGGCCAGGAATACCCCTGAAACGCTTAGTTTTACCCTTTAGACGTAGCGTGTTAACAGCTGTTACAGACACCTTAAATAACTGCTCTACAGCTTCTTTAATTTCTGGCTTACTGGCAGAGACAGGAACCTCAAATACGACCTGGTTATTTTCCGCTATAATTGTTGTTTTCTCTGTTATGATAGGAGAAAGAACGCTATCATAATGTCGGGCTGCTATACTCATTTTAATCGAGCCTCCAGATCAAGCACCGCTTGCTTAGTTAAAACCAATGTATGGCGCTTAAGAATATCATAGACATTTGCTCCTTGACTAGGCAAGACGTCCAAGTTTGGAATATTTTTAGCAGCCATTGCGAAGTTTTCCTCCACTAACGAACCACTAACAACCAAACAGTTTGTGATACCCAGACCAGCTAATTGCTTGCGTAAATCCGCAGTTTTAGGAGATTTAATTGAAGCATCGTCTATAATTACCAACTCTTTAGCTGTAGCTTTAGCTGATAATGCGTGGCGAAGGGCCATTGCTCTCACTTTTTTCGGTAAATCGAATGCATGTGACCTTGATCGAGGTCCATGCGCCTTAGCACCGCCTCGAAACTGGGAAACAGATCCGTTACCGTGACGAGCTGTACCGCCGCCTTTCTGGCGACCAATTCTTTTTGTTGTTTTGGATACATCTCCGCGCTCTTGTACCTGATGGGTACCAGATTGACGCTTCGCTAACTGATATCTAACCATTCTGTGAAGAATATCTTTTCGAGGCTCTTGCCCGAATATATTCTTGCTAAGATCTAGAGATCCTGATTTTTTTCCGTCAAGTGTTTGAATATCAATTTTCATGACTATGCATCCTCACTTGAATTTACATTTTCAGCAGTCTCATCTACAGCCTTTGTAGGTTTCACAGGGTCTTTAGAAACGCTGAAACTACCTGGGAATGGTAAATCAGAAACTTTTGAACCCTTCACAGCGTCACGTATTTCAATCCAAGCACCCTTTGACCCAGGAGTTGCACCCTTTATTAGTACCAGACCCTGAGCAGCATCGACGCGCGCAATTTCTAAGTTTTGAACTGTTCGTCTCACAGCACCCATATGCCCCGCCATCTTTTTACCCTTAAAAACCTTGCCAGGATCTTGACACTGTCCAGTGGAACCATGAGACCTGTGCGAGATAGACACACCATGAGTAGCCCTTAGGCCGCCAAAGTTATGACGCTTCATTGCCCCAGCAAAACCCTTACCAACTGTTATACCTGAGGCATCGACTTTTTGCCCCGGTAAAAAGTGGTCAGCAAGCATGTCAGCACCAACTTCAATTAACTGATCTTCCTCAACGCGAAATTCAATAAGCTTCTTTTTTGGAGTGACCGCAGCTTTAGCAAAACGCTCTCGCTCAGCTTTTGAAACACGGTTAACTTTCGCCTCACCAGCACCAAGCTGAAGAGCGGTATACCCATCTCTATCTTGGGTTTTATGAGCCACTACCTGACAACCCTCTAATGATAACACAGTAACAGGGATATGGTTGCCTGCCTCATCATAGACCTGAGTCATGCCAATTTTTTTTGTCAACAAACCTGAACGCAACATGATTACGCTCCCAACTTAATTTCAACATCAACGCCCGCAGCAAGATCAAGCTTCATTAGAGCATCGACTGTTTGCGGAGTTGGGTCAACAATATCAAGCATACGCTTGTGAGTTCTAATCTCGAACTGCTCTCGAGATTTCTTATTAACATGAGGAGAACGATTTACGGTGAACCGCTCGATCCGTGTAGGCAAAGGAATAGGCCCTCTGACTGTTGCTCCTGTACGTTTAGCTGTACTTACAATCTCTTTAGTAGAGGTATCTAAGATGCGATGGTCGAATGCTTTCAACCGAATGCGAATGTTTTGACGATCCATAGTGGAAATCCGTTTCTAACGCTTTCTAACAATAAAAAAAAGGGTTCAAACGAACCCTTTCACCCTTAATTACTCAATAATTTTACCAACAACGCCAGCACCTACAGTACGACCACCTTCACGGATAGCAAAGCGAAGTTTTTCTTCCATTGCGATTGGCACAATAAGCTCAACGTTAATATTTACATTGTCACCCGGCATAACCATCTCTGTACCAGCGTCCAATGTCACAACGCCCGTAACATCTGTTGTACGGAAGTAGAACTGTGGACGGTAGTTGTTAAAGAATGGTGTATGACGACCACCTTCATCCTTAGTCAGGATGTAAGCTTCACCAACAAACTTCTTGTGCGGCGTAACTGAACCAGGCTTACAAAGAACTTGTCCGCGCTCAACCTTTTCACGATCAATACCACGTATAAGGGCACCGATGTTGTCACCGGCTTCACCACGATCAAGTAGCTTGCGGAACATTTCAACACCCGTACATGTTGTTTTTTGCGTATCCTTGATACCAACAATCTCGATTTCATCACCAACATTAACCGCTCCGCGCTCAACACGACCTGTCACAACAGTACCGCGACCTGAGATAGAGAACACGTCTTCGATAGGAAGAAGGAATGGCTCATCGATTGCACGAGGTGGCTGTGGAATATACTCATCAACCGCAGCCATAAGCTTTCTAATAGACTCTTCACCAATTTCAGGGTTTTTACCTTCCATCGCAGCAAGAGCTGAACCTGCAATCACAGGAATATCATCACCAGGGAAATCATACGAACTTAGAAGTTCACGTATTTCCATCTCAACAAGCTCCAAAAGCTCATCATCGTCAACCTGGTCAACTTTGTTCATGTAAACAACTAGAGCAGGAACACCAACTTGGCGCGCAAGTAAAATGTGCTCACGTGTCTGAGGCATTGGGCCATCAGCAGCATTAACAACCAAGATACCGCCATCCATTTGAGCAGCACCTGTAATCATGTTCTTGACGTAGTCAGCGTGCCCTGGACAGTCAACGTGAGCATAGTGACGGTTTTCCGTCTCATACTCAACGTGTGCTGTTGAGATCGTTATACCACGAGCCTTTTCTTCAGGAGCGCCATCAATCTGATCATATGCCTGGAAATCACCAAAATATTTAGTGATAGCGGCAGTCAGCGTTGTCTTACCATGATCAACGTGACCAATCGTGCCTATGTTCGCATGGGGCTTGTTGCGTTCAAACTTTTCTTTTGCCATTTTATTTCTCCGTGCTCTCTTTGGGAGTTGTTTTAATTCATATAATTAAGGTGCATAACTGTAAGCTATGCACCTCCTTGTTTCGATATCACTTCATCAGCCACTGCTTGTGGGGTAGCAGAGTAATGATCAAATGTCATTGTAAACTGCGCTCGGCCCTGTGTTTTTGATCTAAGGTCATTAACATAGCCAAACATGTTTGCCAGAGGTACCATTGAGTTGATAACATTAGCATTACCTCGCATTTCTGTTCCCTCAATCATACCTCTTCTGGAGTTTAAGTCACCAATTACATCACCCATATATTCGTCAGGGGTAACTACTTCAACCTTCATGATTGGCTCCAATAACTTTAACTTGCCTTCAATTTTTATTTGTCGGAAGGCGGCTCTAGCAGCAATCTCAAATGCCATTACTGAAGAGTCCACATCATGGTAAGCTCCGTCATACAGCTCAGCCTTAAAGTCAATAACAGGGAAACCCGCTAGCAGGCCTGATTCTGCCATCGTCTTAATACCCTTTTCAACTCCAGGTATGTACTCCTTGGGAACATTTCCTCCAACAACTTTAGATTCAAAAATAATGCCTTCGCCGGGCTCAAGAGGTTGGAAACGAATTTTAACTCGACCAAACTGACCTGAGCCACCTGATTGCTTTTTATGAGTATAATCAATATCTACTGGATTAGCTAACGCCTCACGGTAAGCAACTTGCGGCTGACCAATATTAGCTTCAACACCAAATTCACGCTTTAAACGATCAACTAGAATGTCCAAGTGCAGCTCACCCATACCTGCCATAATAGTCTGTCCAGATTCATGGTCGGTTGATACCCTAAACGAAGGATCTTCTGCAGCTAAGCGCTGCAAGCCAACACCAAGTTTTTCCTGATCAGCTTTTGACTTAGGCTCCACTGCAATTTCAATCACCGGATCAGGGAATTCCATTCGCTCAAGAATAACAGGCTTATTTACATCACAAAGAGTGTCACCAGTGGTTGAGCCTTTCAGGCCAGCAACAGCAATTATATCTCCAGCATATGCCTCCTGTATATCCTCACGGTCATTGGAGTGCATCATCATCATTCTGCCTACTCGTTCTTTTTTCTCTTTGACAGAGTTGAGAAGTGTTGTTCCTGTTTCAAGTTTACCTGAGTAAATTCGGCAAAAAGTAAGTGTCCCCACAAATTTATCATTCATAATCTTAAAAGCTAGCATTGATAAAGGCTGATCATCACTAGCAGGACGGGTAGTATCTTCACCAGTCTTAAGATCTACGCCCTTTATTGCTGCAATATCAAGTGGTGAGGGCAGATAAGCAACAACTGCATCAAGCAAAGGCTGAACACCTTTATTTTTAAATGCCGTTCCGCAGAATACAGGCACAACCTTGCCAGCTATAGTAGCCTCTCTGACTAGTCGCTGGATAGTCTCAACGTTAGGCATTTCACCTTCAAAATATGCTTCCATGACGGAGTCATCCATCTCCGCTACAGCCTCAATCAAAGCTTCGCGGTATTCTGCAGTTTTTTCTACTAGTTCAGATGGCACCTCTACGGTGTCATATTTAGCGCCAAGATCAGCATCATCAGCCCATGTGTATGCAACATTTTTGACTAAGTCCACAACGCCCTTAAATTGGTCCTCAGAACCGATAGGGAGCTGCATCTCAAGAGCATTGCCGCCAAGTCTGTCTTTAACAGATTGCACTGAAGCGTAAAAATCAGCTCCGATTTTATCCATCTTATTGATAAATATCATTCTAGGCACATTATACTTATCAGCCTGACGCCATACAGTCTCTGTTTGGGGCTCAACCCCTGCATTTGCATCTAACAAAGCTACAGCACCATCAAGTACACGCAAAGATCTTTCAACCTCAATGGTGAAGTCAACGTGACCAGGCGTATCAATAATATTCAATCTCTTTCCACCCCAGAAGCAAGTAGTAGCTGCTGATGTTATAGTAATTCCACGCTCTTGCTCTTGCTCCATCCAATCCATCGTTGCTGCGCCATCATGGACCTCTGCGATTTTATGATTTTTTCCCGTATAATAAAGAATGCGCTCTGTGCATGTGGTTTTACCAGCATCAATGTGGGCCATAATGCCGAAATTACGGTAATCTTTTAAATCGTATTCACGTGCCATCTTAGTCTCTTTTCCCGATTACCAACGATAATGTGAGAATGCACGATTGGCTTCTGCCATTCTGTGAGTGTCTTCACGTTTCTTGACAGCAGATCCACGGTTGTTAGAAGCATCCATAAGCTCGCCAGCAAGTCTTTCTCTCATCGTATTTTCATTCCTTGATCGAGATGCAGAAACCAACCATCGTATTGCCAGAGCTTGACGTCTGTCAGGACGAACTTCCACTGGAACTTGATAAGTAGCCCCACCCACGCGACGAGAACGAACCTCAACGGCTGGCTTAATGTTTTCTAGAGCATCATGAAAGATACGTATTGGCTCAGTTTTAGCCTTATCTTCAACGATTTCCATAGCACCATAGACTATCGTTTCCGCTGTTGATTTTTTTCCATCAAGCATAATAGCGTTCATGAATTTCGAAAGGACCAAGTCGTTAAACTTTGGATCCGGGAGTATTTCTCTTTTTTCAGCGCGGTGACGACGTGACATCTAAAAGCCTTTTCCTGCACAAAATGCAAATAACCAACTCATCGCACCATGCGACTTTAAAGTTATCTGCAGTTAAATCAGTCGTTTTACGCCCTAACGCACAACTACCGATCGGTTTATTCAATTTACATCTTAAACAAGGTTTCTTTAGCAATCTAAAGACAGCATGTTCATCGACTTGGGCGGCGTATAGTCAGGGATTCGCGTGCCGTCAACAGAATATATATGCTTTTTAAGGAATTTTTATAATCGACAATATAACGAGGCTTACATTTGACTACCTTGAACCCTGCTCAGCCTCCCTCATAACGCGAAGAATATTTCCGCTCCATATTTTAGCTATATGACTTTCACTATAACCTCGCTTTATTAGCTCAGCTGTTATATTTTGAGTTTCTGAAACATCTTGCCAACCAATTACACCTCCACCACCATCAAAATCGGAAGCGATTCCAACATGGTCAATACCTGCTATTTTTACGGCATAATCTATATGATCTACATAATCACTTACACTAGCAAGAGGCTCCATTTTCAGTAACTCTGCTCTCGCTTGTTCAAACTGTATTTTTTCATCTTCATCAAGACCATTAACATCTGATCTAGATAAAACATTAAACTCTGACATTAACCTAGCCTCAATTTTTTTTTGTTCTTCCGTGAACCCTTTAACATATGAGCCATAAGCCACAACTTGTACTACACCTCCAGTTTCTTTGAGCTTCAATAGCTGCTCATCATCAAGGTTTCTGGGATTATCATTAATTGCCTTTATGCCAGAATGACTGGCTATAACTGGCACTCTTGATAAATCCGCCGCTTGCATCATTGTACTTTTTGCAGCATGAGAAACGTCTACAATAATACCCGCATCATTCAAAGAGCTTATCAATTCTCTTCCTAATGGTGACAGGCCATTCCACTTTGATGTTGTTTCATTTCTATCAGTGCTTGGGTTGGAACTATCGCCAAATTGATTGTGACCAAAATGTGTTATACCCATATACCGCACACCTCTTTCCGCCCAAAGGTTCACATCCTTTAAATTTTCACCTAAAGGAAAAGCATTTTCCATTCCTATTAATACTGCGTGCTTTCCGTTATTAACTATTCGGCCAACATCCTCAGACTTAAGGGCCAACTCAAAATAGTTACTGTGCTTTTTTGTTAACGCATGTATAGCATTATTCCTAATCTCTGCAATTTCCAATGCCTCAGCATATGCTTCTTTTGTTAAATAATCCTGAGGCGTATATACTACCCAAAAACCACTATCTAAATTACCTTTTCGCAATTTTGGCAGATCAACTTGCAAGTCAGTGTTTCCACTGGGATCTATCTCCGTCATATAAGTTAAAGGAATATCTATATGGGTGTCTAAAGTAAGGGTATCATTATGTAAAATCTCGATCGAAATTATTGAGTCATTTTTTTCATTAATATTGCATCCATTTAAATAAAAACAAAAAACAAAAAACAAAAAATATCTCATATCATATCTCTAAATAACTTTATCATAAAATTAAAACAAAAAACCGCACTGTTTTAGCAATGCGGTTTTTTAGGATTTTCTGAGTCGCCTAACTACTCAGCAGCATCACCACTAATCTCTTCAGGAAACTCCTCAAGCTGCGGCTCATTAGCTGCTCGCTCTTCAAGTAACTTTTGATCTAATTCGTTGGCAAGTTTCTGATACTTACGCAGATTACCACCAGTGCCAGCAGGAATAAGCCTTCCAACAATCACATTCTCTTTAAGACCCTCAAGCATATCCTCTTTGCCCTGTACAGATGCCTCAGTAAGGACGCGAGTTGTCTCTTGGAAAGAGGCAGCAGAAATAAATGACCGTGTCTGTAAAGATGCCTTAGTAATACCTAGCAAAACAGGAGTGCTCTTGGCAATTTCAGCTTTTTTATCTCTTTCAAGTAACGCGACATTTACTTTGTTGAACTCTATCTTATCCATTTGTTCATTACGAAGCAAAGTAGTATCTCCTGGGTCAGTGACTTCAACTTTTTGAAGCATCTGACGTACTATTACTTCAATATGCTTATCATTAATTGGAACTCCTTGAAGTCGATAAACACCCTGAACCTCGTCCACAAGATATTCAGCTAAAGCTTCAACACCCATTATTGAGAGAATGTCATGAGGCGCAGGGTTTCCATCAATAATGTAATCACCCTTTTTAACGCTATCACCATCCTGGACAAGCATATGCTTACCTTTAGCAATTAAGTATGATGATGGCTCAATGCTTTCATCGTCAGGTAGTATCTGAATTTTGCGTTTATTTTTATAATCACGAGTAAACTCAATTTTACCATCAATGTCAGCTATTACTGCATCGTCTTTTGGGCGGCGAGCCTCAAATAGTTCCGCCACACGTGGAAGACCACCAGTGATATCCCGTTGTGTTGCTCCACCCTTGGCTATTCTAGCCAAAACATCACCAGGTTTAACAATGTCACCATCATTGACAGAAAGTATTGCCCCAACAGCTAACATATAGCGGGCTATGTTACCATTTTCAAATTTTACTGGCTCACCGTTTTCATCTTCAATAACAGCAACAGGTTGGATGTCACCGGACTTTGATGAAGCACGCCAATCAACAATAACTTTAGAGGAAATGCCTGTCTCTTCATCAGTTTCTTCCTTGGCAGAAACTCCATCCACTAAATCCAACAAGCGGACCTTGCCTCCTGTTTCTGTAAGAATGGGCGTTGCATACGGATCCCACTCAGCTAGACGGTCGCCACGTTTTACTTTACCGCCTGACTTAACTAAAACACGTGAACCATAATCAACCTTGTGAACCTCAAGCTCCTTGCCATCTTTATCTACAACTGAAAACTCTAGTTTTCGTGATCTAACCATAAAGCTAGAGCCGGTATCAATAACTTCTTTTGAGTCATATTTAATAACACCTTGGTTAGAGCTTTCTGTAACAGACTTATCTGATACTGAAGCAGTTCCGCCTATGTGGAAGGTCCTCATAGTAAGTTGAGTTCCCGGCTCACCAATGGATTGAGCGGCAATTACTCCTACTGCCTCACCCATATTAACTTTTATTCCTCTAGCTAAATCTCTACCATAACAAGTAGCACAAATTCCTGTTACAGTGTCGCAAGTTAGAGGACTCCTTGCGCGAAGATTCTGCAGTCCAGACAAGTCAATCTCAGCAGCGATATCTTCATCGACATATGTGTTAGCGGGATACAAAAGTTCACCATTGCGCGGGTCTTGTATGTCTTCGGCAAGAACTCTTCCGAGAACACGCTCCCCAAGTGAAACAACAACTTCACCCGAGTCAACTACTGGCTTCAATTCGATGCCGTTTTGGGTGCCGCAATCCTGCTCTGTAACTATGCAGTCTTGTGCAACATCAACCAAACGGCGTGTTAGATAACCAGAGTTAGCTGTTTTGAGAGCCGTATCAGCAAGGCCCTTACGTGCACCATGGGTTGAGTTAAAGTAATCCATAACAGTTAATCCCTCTTTGAAATTAGCTGTGATAGGAGTTTCAATAATTTCTCCTGATGGCTTTGCCATCAAGCCCCTCATCCCTGCAAGTTGCTTCATCTGGTTTTTTGAACCACGCGCCCCAGAATCAGCCATCATGAATATTGAGTTTATACGCTTACGCGGACGGGCGGCCTCATCCATCATAGCATCTGCAACTTTGTCTGTACATTTAGACCAAGCATCCACAACTTTATTGTATTTTTCACCCTTAGTTATTAAACCATCGGCATATTGTTGTTCAAAATCAGACACCAAGCCCTGAGTTTCACTAACCAAGGTATATTTAGTTTCAGGTATAACCATGTCATCTTTACCAAACGAAATACCCGCATTGCAAGCCTCTCTGAAACCTAACGCCATCATTTTATCAGCAAATATTACAGTAGCCTTCTGCCCTGCATGCCTATAAACAGTATCTATAAGCTTCCCTATTTCTTTTTTAGTAAGGGTTTTATTAATTATCTCATATTTAACAAGGGGATGGGATGGAAGATACTCTGCGAGCTTCAATCTGCCCGGAGATGTTTCTGCGACCTCATAGGTGATGGTGCCGTCTTCGGACGTTACTGGAAAACGACCCTTCACCTTTGAATGAACGGTAACATAACCATTATCCAAGGCAGCCTCAACCTCATCAATATCAGCAAAAACCATACCTTCACCTTTCTCTCCATCTCGCATAAGCGACATGTAATAAAGTCCCAAGACTATATCTTGGGATGGCACGATAATCGGCTTTCCATTAGCAGGTGATAATATGTTATTAGTTGACATCATTAAAACACGCGCTTCGAGCTGAGCTTCAATGGAAAGTGGCACATGAACAGCCATTTGATCACCGTCAAAATCAGCATTAAATGCGGCACAAACCAGAGGGTGTAGACGTATTGCCTTTCCCTCAGTTAGTTTTGGTTCGAACGCCTGAATTCCTAGCCTATGGAGTGTTGGAGCTCGGTTTAATAATACTGGATGCTCTCGAATAACTTCATCGAGAATATCCCAAACTTCTGGACGTTCTTTTTCTACCAATTTTTTTGATTGCTTAACTGTACCCGACAATCCTTTTGCATCTAAACGGGCATATATGAATGGCTTAAATAACTCCAGAGCCATTTTCTTTGGAAGACCGCACTCATGAAGTTTTAATTCTGGACCAACAACAATGACTGATCGTCCTGAGTAGTCAACGCGCTTACCAAGTAGGTTCTGACGAAAACGTCCCTGTTTTCCTTTTAGCATATCTGACATCGACTTAAGCGGACGTTTATTAGCACCTGTTATAACTCTCCCACGTCGTCCATTATCAAACAATGCATCAACGGATTCCTGCAACATACGCTTTTCATTTCGTATGATGATATCTGGAGCGCGCAATTCAATTAATCTCTTTAGTCTGTTATTTCTATTGATAACACGACGATAAAGATCATTAAGGTCAGAAGTTGCAAACCTACCACCATCAAGTGGAACAAGTGGGCGCAGCTCTGGCGGAATTACAGGCACTATGGTGAGTACCATCCACTCAGGCCTGTTACCGGATGTAATGAAGGCCTCAAGTAATTTTAATCTTTTTGATAACTTTTTAAGCTTTAATTCAGAACCAGTCTCTGTCATATCAAAACGAGTTCGCTCTACTTCTGCTTCTAAATCTAAGTTCATCAGCATTTCACGAACGGCTTCAGCACCAATACCCGCTGTAAAGCTATCTTCACCAAATTCTGCTTGAGCATCTAAATACTCATCCTCTGATAAAATCTGGCGTTCAGCAAGAGATGTTAATCCAGGTTCAGTAACTATGTAACTCTCAAAGTAGAGCACTCGCTCCACCTCTTTTAGAGTCATATTTAGCATAGATGAAATACGTGATGGTAACGACTTTAAAAACCAAATATGTGCACATGGTGCCGCTAGTTCAATATGCCCCATTCTCTCTCTACGTACTCGAGTTACTGTAACTTCAACTCCGCATTTCTCACAAACAACACCTTTGTACTTCATTCGCTTGTATTTACCGCAAAGACATTCATAGTCCTTAACTGGTCCAAATATGCGGGCACAAAAGAGACCATCCTTCTCAGGCTTGAATGTACGGTAATTAATGGTCTCCGGCTTTCTAATCTCTCCAAAGGACCAACTTTTTATTTTCTCTGGTGATGCCAGAGATATACGAATGCGGTCAAAGGTAGGACCTTCTTGCGCTGGATTGAAAATGTTCATGACCTCTTGGTTCATAACTTTTTCCTCTTATTTGGCACCGGTTCAAAACCTAAGCCGTTAATATTTATCTACTCGCCCAATCCACAAAGTGATTGGAATTATTAGCCGTTAGTCAATTCTATATTTAAGCCAAGTGAACGTATCTCTTTAATCAGAACGTTAAAGCTTTCCGGAATACCTGCTTCAAATGCATCATCACCACGTACTATAGACTCATAGACCTTTGTTCTGCCTGCAACATCGTCTGATTTTACTGTTAGCATCTCTTGAAGAGTGTACGCAGCACCATAAGCCTCTAATGCCCACACTTCCATCTCTCCAAATCGCTGACCACCAAATTGTGCCTTACCACCCAATGGCTGCTGGGTGACCAGAGAATAAGGGCCTATAGAGCGGGCATGGATTTTATCATCAACCAAATGATGAAGTTTAAGCAGGTATTTATAGCCGACTGTAACAGGACGGGTGAATCTTTCGCCAGTCCGGCCGTCATTCAAGACCATCTGACCTGAACTGTGCAAGCCTGCCTTTTCTAACATTCTGACAATATCAGGCTCCCTTGCTCCATCAAACACTGGAGTAGCAATAGGTACGCCTCCCGTAACATTGGATGCAAGCTCTAAAATATCATCTTCCTTATTGGGTAATGAAATCTCATCGCCATAAACATTTGTTAGAGCGCCTTTAAGTGCAGAGATGTCATTGTCCGAACGAAAGTTTTCAAGTGCGTCGTCTATTAGCTTACCAACTCCGGCACAAGCCCACCCAAGATGAGTTTCTAATATTTGTCCAACATTCATTCTGGAAGGAACACCCAATGGATTAAGTACTATATCCACTGCCTGTCCTGTTTCAAGATAAGGCATATCTTCCACTGGGTTAATTTTTGAAATAACACCTTTGTTACCGTGACGACCTGCCATTTTATCACCTGGCTGAAGCTTTCGTTTAACAGCCACGAAGACTTTAACCATCTTCATAACACCTGGTGGCAATTCATCACCCCTTTGTAGCTTATCAACCTTGTCTTCAAATCTATCATCCAGACGCTTCTTAGAGCTATCATATTGCTCCTTCAGAGCCTCTAACTCACTAATAGCTTTTTCATCATCTATTCCGATTCTCCACCAATCTGATCGAGGTATATCAGCTAATGTTTCATCACTAACTGGTCCTTTTTTAAACCCACGAGGGCCAGAGACAGCTATTTTACCAATCAATGTCTTTTTAACTGAGTCATAGATAGACCTTTCTAGAATAGTAAGCTCATCATCTCTGTCTTTACCTAAAAATTCGATCTCTTCTCTTTCAATTTGCAGAGCTCGTTCATCTTTATCAACACCATGACGATTAAAAACACGGACTTCAACAACTGTTCCTGAGGCACCAGGGGGAAGCTTAAGAGAAGTATCGCGCACATCTGAAGCTTTCTCGCCAAAAATGGCACGCAAAAGCTTTTCTTCAGGTGTCATAGGGCTTTCACCCTTGGGAGTAACTTTACCAACAAGAATATCACCTGCGTGAATTTCAGCTCCGACAGCAACAATGCCTGCTTCATCTAAATTTCTTAGAGACTCTTCACCAACATTTGGAATATCTCTTGTGATTTCCTCAGGACCTAGCTTGGTATCTCGAGCCATAACCGAGAATTCTTCAATGTGTAATGAAGTATAAACATCATCACGAACAATACGCTCTGATATAAGTATTGAGTCTTCAAAATTATAACCATTCCAAGGCATAAAAGCAACTAGTACGTTTTTACCTAGAGCCAACTCACCTAAGTCAGTAGAAGGACCATCAGCTATAATATCACCTGTGCGAACGGTATCACCAACCTTTACTAATGGACGTTGGTTTATACAAGTTGATTGATTTGAACGTTGGAATTTTAAAAGGTTGTAAATATCTACACCTGATTTTGCCAAGTTAGTTTCTTTAGTTGCACGAACAACAATTCTTTTGGCATCAACCTGCTCAACAATACCTTCTCTTTTAGCTGCAACAGTAGCACCCGAGTCAAGTGCAACTACTGACTCCATCCCAGTCCCGACGAGAGGCGCTTCTGCCTTTAATAAAGGCACTGCCTGTCTCATCATATTTGAACCCATCAAAGCTCTGTTCGCATCATCATTTTCTAAAAACGGAATCAAAGCCGCGGCAACAGAAACCAACTGTTTCGGGCTAACATCAATAAAATCGACATCCTCTCTAGCGACTAGCGTCACATCACCATTTACTCGGCATGTGATAAATTCATTGGCTAATTCCCCAATAGAATTGATTTCAGCATTTGCTTGGGCGATAGAAAAACGAGCTTCTTCCATTGCCGATATATAAACTACCTCGTCCTGAAGTTTCCCATCAGTAATCTTCCGATAAGGACTTTCAATGAAACCATATTTGTTGACGCGAGCGTGAGTAGCTAGAGAGTTAATTAATCCGATGTTTGGACCCTCTGGTGTTTCGATAGGACAAATACGTCCGTAATGCGTTGGATGAACATCCCGCACCTCGAAGCCAGCTCTCTCTCTGGTAAGGCCACCAGGGCCTAAGGCAGAGAGACGTCGTTTATGGGTAATCTCTGATAAGGGATTAGTCTGATCCATAAACTGAGATAACTGAGAGGAACCAAAAAATTCCCTAACAACTGCAGCAGCGGGCTTGGCGTTTATCAGATCATGCGGCATCACTGTTTCTATATCAACTGACTGCATTCTTTCCTTTATAGCACGCTCCATTCTCAACAGACCAATTCTGTACTGGTTCTGCATCAATTCTCCTACGGAACGAACTCGACGGTTACCTAGGTTGTCTATGTCATCAACTTGGCCAATTCCATCTTTAAGCTTAACCAAAGTATCAACCACAGCCAACATATCTTCGCTTCGTAAAACTCGAATTTCATCAGAACAATCAAGATCCATTCTTAAGTTCATTTTTACCCTGCCAACCGCTGAAAGGTCATATCTTTCGCCATCAAAGAATAAAGAGTTAAATAAGTCCTCTGCCGCCTCAGTGGTTGGGGGCTCACCTGGCCTCATAACTCTGTAAATATCAACAAGAGCGCCTTCACGGCTTTCATTTTTGTCCGCAGCAAGAGTGTTACGTATATATGGCCCAACATTTACAAAATCTATGTTCAACACAGATATTTCTGTTATCCCAGCTTCATTAATATGCTCTATTGTTTCAATAGATAACTCATCACCAGCTTCCGCATAGATCTGACCAGTAGTCATATTAACAACATCTTGAGCCGCAAACCTCTCGGACATTTCTTCATTAGAGATCAACAGACTTTTTAATCCATCATCAGACAACTTAGAAGCACCACGTTTGGTAAGTTTTCTACCCGCAGGGGCGACAACTTCGCCTGTTCTAGCGTCGACTATATCCCTAAGAAGCTTAGCACCCCTGTAATCATCTGAATTGAATGGTCTTGTCCAACCGTTTTTCTTTTTATCACGTTTAAAAGTAATTTTTTTATAATAATGCTCCAATATGTCTTCTTTGGTCATACCTAATGCATATAATACTGATGTGGCCGGCAATTTACGACGCCTGTCTATTCTAGCATAAAGTATATCTTTGGCATCAAATTCGAAATCTAACCATGAACCGCGGTACGGTATTATTCTTGCAGAGAATAAAAACTTACCCGAGCTATGGCCCTTACCTTTGTCATGATCAAAAAAGACCCCAGGTGAACGATGCATTTGAGAAACAATAACGCGCTCTGTACCATTAACAATGAAAGTCCCCTTTTCTGTCATCAACGGGATATCACCCATATAAACGTCTTGCTCTTTAATGTCCTTGACAGATCTGGCACCGGTATCGACATCGACATCAAACACAACAAGTCTCATCTTTACCTTGAGAGGTGCAGCATAAGTAATATCCCTTTGCTGACATTCTTCCTCATCAAATTTCGGTGGCTCAAATACAAAGGATACGTATTCTAAAACAGCTCGATCGGAAAAATCACGAACAGGAAATACAGAATGAAAAACTCCATGCATTCCTTCATCCAATCCCCTTTCTTCGTGAGGAATAGATTTTTGCAAGAACTGATTGTATGAGCTCTTTTGAACTTCAATGAGATTGGGCATTCTGATTACCTCTGGAATTCTTCCAAAGCTCTTGCGAATACGTTTTTTACCAGTGAACGTCAGCGACATCTGTGACACCTTTTTTGTTTGAAAGCTGGTCTGCAGCACCAACCCTTACTTAAATCTTTTGGGCACTTTATACCGAACCCAACGGTTTCACCTTTAGCCTCTGATGAAATGAGGATGTTGGGTGAAACTAAAGCCTCACCCAACAATAACCAAAAAGATTATTTTAACTCTACAGAGGCACCAGCCGCTTCAAGTTTCTCTTTAATCTCATTTGCTTCTGCCTCAGGCACGCCTTCTTTGACGGCTTTAGGTGCAGATTCAACAAGTTCTTTAGCTTCTTTAAGTCCAAGACCAGTTATTGCGCGAACTTCTTTGATAACAGAAATTTTATTTCCGCCAAATGAAGTCATTACAACATCAAAGTCAGTTTTTGCTTCAGCTCCACCTGCGTCATCACCAGCCGCTGGGCCAGCAACAGCAACAGCAGCTGCAGCTTTAATGCCATTCTCTTCAAGAATGTCATTTAGTTCTTTTGCTTCGAGGATGGTCAAAGCCATCAGCTCGTCAGCGAGTTTTTTTACATCAGCCATTTTAGCTTCCTTAAGTTAGTTTCAGTTCGATTTTGCGAGAATGAAAGTTATAAATTATGCCGCCGCCTTCTCTTCAATCACCTTAATAGCACCGGAAAGAGCCGACCCTTGTGACATTAGACGTTGAGCAACTTGAGAAGCTTGCCCCAGCAATCGCTGTGCAACCATTCCAATTAACTCTTCACGAGATGGCAGTTTAGATAAATCAACAATACCTGAGGTATCGAATACTTCGTCACCCATGAACCCACCCTTGATAGCAAATGATTTACTATCTTTGGCAAACTCAACTGTCACCTTTGGCGCGCTAATCATATCCTCAGCCCAAGCAATTGCTACTGGGCCCGTGAACATGTCACCAGCAGCTTCAAAAGGCTTACCCTTTAAAGCAATTTTCGCCAGACGGTTTTTTACAACACGAATAGACGCGCCCTGCTCACGCAGTTTAGCACGTAGATCCGTCATTTCCGCAACAGTCATGCCTGAGTATTCAGCCATCACTACGGATCCGGAACCATCAAAGATCTCTGAGATTTCTTTAACCTGTTCCTCTTTTTGAGAACGATCCATTTGCGGTCTCCCTGTTAATGACCCCCACACCATGTGGAGATCTTTTGTTTGCCAATTACCTTACAGCAAATGGCTCTCTTCTGCCCCCCAAAGGGATTAACAGAGGATCGAACTGATATGCCCACATATCGTGAGAAAAATCAGTCTTAACTCTGCCTGTATCGGTTATTAAGCTACTATTATCAGTAGCCCCGATAGTCTTGGACAGACCAATCAGCCGTAGGCTGACTAGCAAATATACAGGTAAACCTGTATAAATTCTCTAACATCACAGCTAGGTCGAAACCTCAGCTGCATCAATTTTTATGCCGGGACCCATTGTTGAAGTAAGCGTTATGCGCTTCATAAAAGTACCCTTTGCACCAGATGGGCGCGCCTTGGCAATAGCTGATAGAAATGCGTTAACATTCTCCGCCAGTTTATCCTCAGCAAAACTAGCCTTGCCAATTCCGGCGTGTATAATTCCTGCTTTTTCAACACGAAATTCAACAGCACCGCCTTTTGCATCAGTAATTGCTTTAGTTACGTCCATTGTAACTGTTCCAACTTTAGGGTTAGGCATCATTCCTTTTGGCCCTAGCACCTTACCCAAACGCCCTACCAATGGCATCATGTCAGGAGTAGCAATAACACGTTCAAATGGCATATCACCCTTCTGGATTTGTTCCATCAAGTCTTCAGCACCCACAACATCCGCTCCGGCCTTTTTAGCCTCTTCAGCTTTTGCATCCTTAGCAAACACGGCTACTCGGACGCTTCGGCCAGTACCATTAGGAAGGTTACAGACACCTCTGACCATTTGGTCAGCGTGACGAGGGTCGACGCCAAGGTTAATTGCAATCTCTATGGTTTCATCAAATTTAACATTTGAATTACTCTTTACGATACTAACGGCATCAAGAACTGTATGGTCTTTGCTTTTATCAAATGCAGCGTAAGCAGATTTTATTCTTTTTCCAGCCATGACTACTCTCCTGTTACTTCATAACCCATAGAACGGGCTGATCCAGCAATAATTAGCGCTCCTTGTTGCACATCGTTCGCCGATAAATCTACCAACTTAATTTCAGCAATTTCGCGGCACTGAGCCATAGTCACCGTACCGCCGACTTCACGACCCGGGTGATTAGAACCCATTTTTTTACCCGCCATTTTCTTGAGATAATAAGAAGCAGGAGCACTTTTCGTAATAAATGTGAATGACTTATCAGCATAAACAGTTATTACCGTGGGTGTAGGGACGCCCTTTTCAAGTGACTCAGTTTTTGCATTGAACGCTTTTGCAAATTCCATAATATTAACACCTCTTTGACCCAGTGCAGGCCCCAAAGGCGGTGAAGGATTTGCAGATCCCGCCGGAATCATCAGCTTAATGTAGCCAGAGATTTTCTTTGCCATATTCCACTCCATGTGAGGCTTTTGCCTCGGTTAACTTGGCCACTACCCTAATGGTAATGACATCTGTGGGTCTGTGGTACGGTGTAAGTGCTGGACTTAGCACAACCTCCCACAGATTTAGTACGTGTTAGGTCTGTTTTTCGACTTGCACGTAATTCAGTTCAACAGGCGTACCTTGCCCGAAAATATTTATTAAGACCTTCAAGCGGGCTGCTTCTTCATCAACACTCTCAACTGTTCCATTAAAACTCTGGAAAGGCCCGTCTATAACCTTAACAGTTTCACCTATATCAAAGATAATAGTTGGACGGCCGGTTTCAACACCTTCTTGAATTTGACCTACAATTCTGGCAACTTCTTTTTCGGAAACAGGCATGGGCTTGTTAGCTGATCCCAAAAATCCAGTAACTTTTGGTGTATTTTTAACCAAATGATAAGCAGCGTCAGTCAAATCAACCTTAGCTAAAACATAGCCAGGAAAGAATTTTCTTTCACTCTCTACTTTTCGTCCTTTTCTTACCTCTACTATATTTTCAGTAGGAACTAGGATTTCCTCAAAAAGATGGGACAAACCTTTTTCCTCAGCATCTCGCTCTAAGGATTCTTTTACTCTCTTCTCAAAGTTTGAGTAGGCCTGAATAATATACCACTTAGCTGCCATTATGCAGTACCTCCGAGACCCAAAAATAGCTTAATAATTGTTGCTAACGCCCAGTCAACAATAAAAAAGAATATACCCATCAATATCACCATAACCATAACAAGTATTGTAGTAGTGATAGTCTCACGCGAAGTTGGCCAAACAACTTTACGTGCTTCTTGACGGACTTGCCCAACGTATTTTACCGGACCTACATTACTTTTTGCGGGCTTTTTATCAGCCATTTTGATTAAACTCCAACACACTAGATTGATAAAACTAGTAATAATTGCGAACCACTTAACAGTTTATTCTAGAACTTCAACCTTTAATGGCAGAGGCGGAGGGACTCGAACCCCCGACCCTCGGTTTTGGAGACCGATGCTCTACCAACTGAGCTACACCTCTAAACTATATTAATATGCAATTCCTTAAACTCGAAAAAAACCCTTAATTACTCAATAATTTTACCAACAACGCCAGCACCTACAGTACGACCACCTTCACGGATAGCAAAGCGAAGTTTTTCTTCCATTGCGATTGGCACAATAAGCTCAACGTTAATATTTACATTGTCACCCGGCATAACCATCTCTGTACCAGCGTCCAATGTCACAACGCCCGTAACATCTGTTGTACGGAAGTAGAACTGTGGACGGTAGTTGTTAAAGAATGGTGTATGACGACCACCTTCATCCTTAGTCAGGATGTAAGCTTCACCAACAAACTTCTTGTGCGGCGTAACTGAACCAGGCTTACAAAGAACTTGTCCGCGCTCAACCTTTTCACGATCAATACCACGTATAAGGGCACCGATGTTGTCACCGGCTTCACCACGATCAAGTAGCTTGCGGAACATTTCAACACCCGTACATGTTGTTTTTTGCGTATCCTTGATACCAACAATCTCGATTTCATCACCAACATTAACCGCTCCGCGCTCAACACGACCTGTCACAACAGTACCGCGACCTGAGATAGAGAACACGTCTTCGATAGGAAGAAGGAATGGCTCATCGATTGCACGAGGTGGCTGTGGAATATACTCATCAACCGCAGCCATAAGCTTTCTAATAGACTCTTCACCAATTTCAGGGTTTTTACCTTCCATCGCAGCAAGAGCTGAACCTGCAATCACAGGAATATCATCACCAGGGAAATCATACGAACTTAGAAGTTCACGTATTTCCATCTCAACAAGCTCCAAAAGCTCATCATCGTCAACCTGGTCAACTTTGTTCATGTAAACAACTAGAGCAGGAACACCAACTTGGCGCGCAAGTAAAATGTGCTCACGTGTCTGAGGCATTGGGCCATCAGCAGCATTAACAACCAAGATACCGCCATCCATTTGAGCAGCACCTGTAATCATGTTCTTGACGTAGTCAGCGTGCCCTGGACAGTCAACGTGAGCATAGTGACGGTTTTCCGTCTCATACTCAACGTGTGCTGTTGAGATCGTTATACCACGAGCCTTTTCTTCAGGAGCGCCATCAATCTGATCATATGCCTGGAAATCACCAAAATATTTAGTGATAGCGGCAGTCAGCGTTGTCTTACCATGATCAACGTGACCAATCGTGCCTATGTTCGCATGGGGCTTGTTGCGTTCAAACTTTTCTTTTGCCATGTTTTCTTCTCACATGTTATGGTCGTTATTGACCGGGTTTAAGTACTTCTCATCTCTGAGAAATTTGGAGCGGATAGCGGGAATCGAACCCGCACCTTAAGCTTGGAAGGCTCTTATGATACCATTTCACCATATCCGCCGAAAACTTTTATGTTTCCTATTTATTCAGTGGTGGAGAGGGTTGGATTCGAACCAACGTACACATAGTGATCAGATTTACAGTCTGACGCCTTTAACCACTCGGCCACCTCTCCATTAAATATATGTTTTAGCAATGACCACAGCTAAAACTATTAAAGTGTTGCCTCCAACAAAAAAGACCCTGTATGTCATCGAGCTAACGTGGTAACCGAGTAACGCACAGAGGCTGTTAATTTAAATTCTAGCGGGTATATAGAGATGTCAAAGAATTCACGCAATAGCAGATTTCATCGAAAAGCAGATAAAAATGAGTTTAAATTAGACGAAACACGTCCAAAAGGGCAAAAAAGGCTAAATAAAGCCTATGGCATGAAAATACACGACTCTACGACTCGACCCATATCACCACATTCGATAGAGCATGGTCGGTCGCATAAAAATGGCAAAGGGCATGAAGGTGGGGCTGGATGGATTTGGGGCGCACATGCTTGTGAAGCTGTACTTGCTAACCCAAGACGGACTATCCATGAATTGTTACTAACAGAACAATCGGCCAAAAGGTATAGCATACCTGAAAATACATGTAGACCAAGAATTGTTGTAACTCAGGTTCTGAATAAAAGCATACCGCGAGATGCAGTCCATCAAGGGATAGCATTAAAAGCAGCACCGCTTGAATGGCAAGATTTAGACACAATAGCAAAAAAAGATGGAGAAGGTATTATTCTAGTACTTGATCAAATTACAGACCCTCACAACGTAGGTGCTATGCTTAGACTTTGTTCAGCATTCGGGGTTAGGGCTCTCGTAATGCAAACAAGAAATGCACCGCCATTATCAGGGGCCACAGCCAAAGTAGCAGTAGGGTGCCTTGAAACAATCCCTGTTTGCCTAGAAGTTAACATAGCAAACACCCTTGAAAGGCTAAAGAAATTAGACTGGATGGTAACGGGACTAGACGGAAATACTACTTTAGAACTAAAGACGAGCATTAGAGACAACAAAAGAAATGTTTTGGTCATGGGCACAGAAGGTAAAGGCTTAAGAGAAAGAGTGAAGAAAACATGTGATCAAATATCAAAAATACCCATGATTAGTAAGTCAATACCAGGTCACGCCGAAAGCTTAAACGTGGCTACTGCAGCGGCAATTGCTTTGTATGAAGCTCGACGCTGAGAAAAATTCAGAATTATGTTCTGGATGGTTGTAATCTCTTTTAGATTTGAAACGTAGATATTTTATTAATATATAGAGGGAATAGCATGCAATATAGTTTCTTTATAAACTTAACTCACGCCGGAAGTTTAGTTTTCGGTTCACTCATTTTACTATGGGCCATAAGTTTGAAGTTTAAAGATGCAAGTTTGATAGACATATTCTGGGGCTTTGGCTTTTTACTCGTGGCAGTGGCTTGTCTTGTGATGTCACAGGACAAGACACTTTACACAACAATATTAACGGCTCTTCCTATACTTTGGGGGATTAGGCTAACTCTATATTTGGCAAAACGAAATATTGGGCATGGTGAAGATAAAAGATACATAGCAATGAGAAAAAGAGCTGAGAGGAAAGGATTATCAGAGAATAATTGGAGACTAAGAACTCTATTCACAATCTTTTTTGGTCAGGGGTTATTGATAATGATTATAAGTGCTCCAATTTTATTTGCTTCGGCCCACGCTAGTAACACCCCTGACATTACAATCGGTCCTTTAGTTTATATCGGGGTAATAATATGGATTATTGGATTTTTATTTGAAGCTATAGGTGACGCACAGTTATCGACTTTCATGAAAAAAAATTCGAATTTCAAAGGTAAGGAGGCTGACAAACCTGTTTTAAATCTCGGCCTGTGGAAATATACAAGACACCCTAATTATTTTGGAAACGCATGCATTTGGTGGGGCATATGGTTGGTTGCATGTAATAGCAATTTCGGTTGGACAACAATTTTATCACCTTTGCTTATGACACTTCTCCTAACACGCATATCTGGTCGAGACCTACTTGAAAGGCAAATGAAGCAAAGATCAGCTTATGCTAGCTATATAGAAAAAACAAACAGCTTTATCCCGTGGTTTCCCAAAAAATAATTAATCTACCCTCATAATACTCAAAGCTATTGTTTATATACAAAAATATCTTAGGTTATGAGTAATGATTACAAAAGTTAAAATATGCGGATTGACCTGCAAAAGAGATGTTGATGCCGCCATAAAATATGGAGCGTCTTATTTAGGGTTTATCGTCAATGCGGAGTCGTCCAGAAAATTATCTGTAATTGAAGCTTCACGAATAGCCCTTCCTGCCCGCAAGTTTTGCGAAACAGTAGCAGTCGTTGTAAACCCTACAAACAACCTACTAGAAAAAATTATTCAAGAGATGCGCCCCAGTTATATCCAGCTTCATGGAAATGAGAGTATGGAGCGTGTAGCGAATATAAAGAATAATTTTAAGATTAAGCTTATCAAAGCTGTTTCAATAGATAACAAGAAAGACTTTATAACAGCCGAACAATATACTGGTCTTGTTGACATTATGCTTTACGACTCAAAACCTCCCTTAGACTCACCCCAAAGGGGGGGGCACGGATTACTTTTTGACTGGAGCATGATATCAAAAGTGGCTTTACCGAAAACCTGGGCATTAGCGGGTGGCTTAAATATTTCCAATGTTGAGAATGCAATTAATTTAACTAAAGCACCAATATTAGATGTTAGCTCTGGCCTTGAACTGGCGGCAGGGCTAAAGGATCACAATAAAATAAAAGCTTTTATGGATAAAATAAAAAATGAATAATTCTGATAATGTTATAACCCCAGATGAAAATGGAAGATTTGGAGATTTTGGAGGCAGGTATGTTGCAGAAACTTTAATGCCTCCAATACTTGCGCTTGAAGCTGCTTATTCAGATGCTAAAACGGATCCCAGCTTCTTGTCTGAGCTAGATAGTTTTTTTAATCACTATGTTGGTCGCCCTTCACCGCTTTACTATGCTGAACGGCTCACCGAATTTACAAATGGTGCTAAAATTTATTTTAAAAGAGACGAATTAAATCACACAGGTGCTCATAAAATAAATAATTGCATGGGACAAATACTGCTCGCTAAAAGAATGGGTAAAACAAGAATAATAGCAGAAACAGGGGCTGGGCAACATGGTGTGGCTACAGCAACCGTAGCTGCCCGCTTTGGTCTTAAATGCATAGTTTATATGGGTGCTAAAGATATTGTCAGACAAAAACCAAATGTATTTCGAATGCGTTTATTAGGTGCAGAAGTTCGTTCAGTTAAAAGCGGTACAGCTACTCTTAAAGATGCCATGAATGAGGCCTTAAGAGATTGGGTTACCAATGTAGATGATACTTTTTACTGTATAGGCACCGTTGCTGGCCCCCACCCTTACCCCGCTATGGTAAGAGACTTTCAATCAATAATCGGACGTGAAGCAAAAAAACAAATACTTGAACGAGAGGGTAGACTTCCTGATGCACTGATAGCATGTATAGGTGGCGGCTCAAACGCAATGGGGTTATTTCATGAATTTATAAATGATGATTCAGTTCGCTTAATTGGAGTAGAAGCAGCTGGCAGAGGGGTCGAAAGTGGACTGCATGCAGCGTCTTTAACAGGTGGCTCCCCAGGGGTTCTCCACGGGAATAGAACATACCTTTTACAAAATGAGGATGGTCAAATCACAGATGCCCATAGTATTTCAGCTGGATTAGATTACCCAGGTATTGGCCCAGAGCATGCATATTTACATGACATTGGTAGAGCTGAATACTTATCAGCGACTGATGATGAGGCACTTCACTGGTTTCAAGAGTGCGCACGACTGGAAGGAATATTACCTGCACTAGAACCAAGCCATGCAATCCCGAGGACGGTCGAAATAGCAAAAGAAATTGGCAAAGACGGTATCGTCATAATGAATATGTGTGGTCGTGGAGATAAAGATGTATTTACTATAGCAGATGCATTAGGTGAGCACATAAGTGAAGGTACTGAGGGATAAATTCAGGAATACTCTAGGTCCTAAAATTTTAGAAATAATTATTAAAATAGAATGAACAAGGCTCACTATGACCACCCGAATAAATGAGACATTTAAAAACCTTAAGCAAACAGATTCCACAGCCTTTGTTGCATATATTATGGGCGGTGACCCTGATAGAGTAGTATCGCAAAAGATGCTAAATGCATTACCTGATAATGGTGTTGATATAATTGAGTTGGGCATGCCTTTTACTGATCCAGCTGCTGATGGACCAATTATAGAAGAAGCAGGACTTCGGTCACTCAAGGCAGGTACTAAATTGTCAACTATTTTTGAGATGGCTTCTGAATTTCGTAAAATAAATACAACTACCCCGATTATAATTATGGGCTATTGCAATCCAGTGCACCACATGGGTTATGATTTATTTGCTGAAAAAGCTAAAGCATCAGGAATTGACGGAGCGATAATAGTAGACCTCCCCCCAGAAGAAGACAGCGGGTTACGTGAAGCATTCAACCTGAATGATCTTGCATTAATTCGTCTTGCAACGCCAAATACTGATAAAAACCGTCTTCCAAGAGTAGTGTCTGGCACTAAAGGGTTTGTATATTATGTATCTATGACTGGAATTACTGGGGCATCATCTGACAATCTAAATTCCGTACCAGAGCAAGTTCATAAAATTAAACAAGCAAGTAAGTTACCCGTTGTGGTTGGCTTTGGAATAAAAACGCCAGACGATGCTCATAAAATATCAAAGGATGCTGACGGTGTTGTGGTTGGATCTGCAATTGTAAAAGAGTTAAATGAAAAAGGCGTAGAATCTGCTTTAGGGCTCGTCAAAGCTTTGGCAAAGGCAGTTCATAAGTAATTTCCTTAAATACAATACAATACTTTGTTGCAAAATTAATAATTTTAAGTAATTTATTAAAAACAAATTTTAAACCCAAGCATACATACATTAAAACTGTGATGTTATGAGGAAAAACACAAATGATTACTTTACTTTCCCCTGCAAAAAAATTGAATTTCGAAGCTCCTAAAGCTGGATTAAGTACTACAAACCCTATTTTTAATTCAGATACAATTGAACTAACTAAAGTAGTAAAGAAACAATCGGTAGATGATCTAAAAAAGCTTATGCATTTGAGCGATAACTTAGCACAGCTCAATGTAGATCGCTTTAAAGCCTTTAACTTAGATGGTCTTAGTAATAATTCGAAAGCGGCAGGCCTAACCTTTGACGGAAATGTATATTGGGGACTCGAGGCTAACAGCTTAGATGAAAATGAGTTAAACTATGCACAAAGTCACCTAAGAATACTATCTGGACTTTACGGTATTTTAAAACCCTTAGACTTAATTCAAGCTTATCGCTTGGAAATGGGAACAAAATTAACAACAAAGCGTGGAAAATCTCTATATGATTTCTGGGGAAATAAAATTACGAAGCAGCTAAATTCTGAATTAAAAAACCATGAAGATAAAACTATAGTAAACTTGGCATCAAACGAGTATTTTAAAGCTATTGATAGAAATACTTTAAAGAGCGATGTTATATCTGCCAAATTTCTTAATATTAAAGACGGCCAAGCAAAATCACTGATGTATTATGCTAAATATGCTAGAGGTCTCATGGCTCGCTGGATAATCATAAACAAAATAGAATTTGCAAAAGATCTAAAGGAATTTGATCTTGATGGATACAAATACAACAATAACCTATCAAAGAATAATGAGTTAGTATTTACACGCAGCCAGCCTGAGACAAAAAAATAATCAGTAAAATATTTTATGCTTTGTTTTTTGCACAATAATTATGCGTATTTAGTAAATACTCTTTATTTTATGAGAGTCATTCGCAATTAATTTGACAAGTAAAGTAAAAAAATCTTTATTAGATTAGTAGAAATCATTCTATGAACACTTAGATTAGGGGTATAATATGAAGAAAATCACATTAATAAGTTCTTTGCTAGTAAGCGTAGGTTTATCAACCATAGCATCAGCGGGTCATCACGAAGGACCAACTATAGGTGCTCTTGAAGGTTATTTTTGCAATATTAAAGATGACAAAAATATGAGCGATGTAATGGCAGTGGCAAATGAATGGAATGATTGGGTTGGTCCAAATACAACTGCGCAGTATAACGCATGGGTGCTACAACCTCATACTAGCAACAAACAAGACTTTCCATATGATTATTTTTGGCTCGGCAATTCGCCATCACACGAAGTAATGGGAACCGCCCAGGATGAGTGGATGAGTAAAGGAACTGATTTATCAAAAAAATGGGATGAAATTGAGACCTGTGGGTCACACCAGCTCATGTCCGGCATAATTGCTCGCCCATTTAAAGCAGAATCTAAGAAGGCTATTGTTCAAATCAACGGATGTAAATTCAATGATGATAAAGGCTTAGGTGATTTAATGATGGCCGATGCAGAATGGAACAAAAAAATGGACGAGGCAGATATGCCGGGCGGTATTTTTCGTTGGTTCCCTGAAGCAGGAGGAGCAAGAGATGAAGATAAGGATGTTTATAACATCTACATAACCAATACTTTAGCAGAGCGCGGCAAAGCACATGATATGGTTTTACATGATGGTGGCGCTAGCATTAACGCTACATATGGCGAGGTAATGACGTGCGATATGCCTCGTATTTATACTTCCACATATGTGGGCGGTAAAAATCCAGAATAAATTAATATCATCTACATAATAAACCGTACATATTTATATGTGCGGTTTTTTTATGCCAGAATTACCTAATTATAGAGCTTTACTATCCAAATAAAGTTACACCAATAATCATAGCGTGAACTTGGAGACACGATTGTCTAAAAAATTCATAAACTGCACTGGTATTGTTTGCTTCAAAGGTGATGAAATTCTTCTTATAAGAAGAGGCAATCCACCCCGCAAAGGCGAATGGTCCATCCCAGGCGGAAAAATAGAGTTTGGCGAATCAGAAACAAAGGCTGCGCTTAGAGAACTCTATGAAGAAACTGGAATAAAAGCTTCTATTGAAAAAAAAATAAATCAAGTAGAGTTTAATGAAGAAGGCTTCAAATATATCCTTCATAACTACAGCGCTGTGTGGATTTCTGGAAAACCTACTGCTGGAAGCGATGCATTAGATGCAAAATTCATAAAACTTAATAAATTGAGTAAATATAAACTATGGAAAAAAACCCAAAAAACTATTAATGCAGCATACAATTAGAAATAGTTGCTACAATTAGATTAAAAAGCTAAGTTTATAATGATGACAGATAAAATTATTATAAGGCGTCCAGATGATTGGCACGTGCACTTGAGAGATGGCCCAATGTTATCTCAAGTTGTAAATTTTACAGCAAAGCAATTCAAACGAGCTATAATAATGCCTAATCTAACTCCACCTGTAATAACTGCCAAAAGAGGAATGGAATATCGAGAACGTATCCTTAAATCCGTTGACCCTAGTCTAGGTTTTACTCCATTAATGGTAAGCTATTTAACGGATGATATTGATAAAGATGAAGTAAAGCTTGGCTATAATGAAGGTGTTTTTACAGCAGCAAAACTTTATCCGGAAAATGCAACAACAAATTCCTCTATGGGCGTAACAGATGTTAAAAATATATACCCTACTTTAGAGGTGATGCAAAAAATTGGAATGCCATTATTATTACACGGCGAAGTGACTCAAAAACATGTTGATATATTTGACCGCGAAGCTGTTTTCATTGATGAAGTTCTTAAATCGCTAATAAAAGACTTTCCATCCTTAAAAATAGTTTTTGAACACATATCTACTTCTGAAGCGGCCGACTTTGTTCTTGAATCAGACAATAATATAGCGGCAACAATTACTCCCCACCATCTTGAATTAAACCGTAATGCAATTTTCGAAGGAGGCATACGCCCCCATAATTACTGCTTACCAATAGTTAAACGTGAAAAGCATCGTGTTGCATTAAGAAAAGCAGCTACTTCCGGATCTCCTAAGTTTTTTCTAGGCACAGACTCAGCACCACACTCAAAAGGCGCAAAGGAGAGTGCTTGTGGTTGCGCTGGTCTTTTTAATGCTCCTTTTGCAATGGAGGCGTACACTAAAATATTTGATGAAGAAAACTCATTGGATAAACTTGAAGCGTTTAGTTCAGAATTTGGCCCACAATTCTATGGTTTACCTCTAAATGAAGAAAAAGTAATGCTTGAACGCACGAATACGTCTGTACCTATGGAAATTGATATAATAAATACAACTATAGTACCTTTTCACAGTGGCAATAATATACCATGGAAATTTAGTAGGCTTTAATTCTACTTTGGAAGATACCTAACTGGTAAGGACCCTATTCTACCATTCCTGTCTATCATTATTTCTAAATTTCCTGGTTCTTTATTTGTATTTAATAAAGATGAAACTTGTTGAGTAGATGTGACAGTCTCTTTACCCAAGCTAACAATAAAGTCTCCTGTACGAAATCTATTATAAGCCGCCACCGAACCTCTCTCAACGCTCAGAACCATAACCCCTCTCATATATGGATCAAAACCAAGTTCTTCGCCCAAAGCTGGCGACATATTTACTATTATCGCTCCGTCAAGAGCATGGTAACCCTTGAGCTTTTTCTGATCTCTCTCAGGTAATTCTTTTGGTATATCAACAATAACAGTTAATGATTTTTCTATTCCGCCGCGCCATAATTTAACGTTTACTTTTTGACTAGGTCTTAATGTGGCAAGCTTAAAACGTAGACCACTATCATCATTAATTTCAGTATCAGCAATCGACAATATCACATCACCCCGCTCCAAACCAGCAGAAGCGGCGGGACCAGATGGATATATATCATTTATAACAGTGCCTCTAGATCTATCTAATCCCAAAGCAGAGGCCATAACAGAATCTACAGCATTGGTTCTTGCACCCATCCAAGGGCGTACAATCCTACCTTCTGAAATAGCACTATCTACTGCGCGTGAAACAAGTTCTCCAGGTATGGCAAATCCAATACCATTAGATCCACCTGACCGAGAAAATATAGCCGTGTTTACTCCAATTAATTCACCTGTTAAATTCACCAAAGCACCTCCTGAATTTCCAGGATTTACTGCAGCATCGGTCTGAATAAATGAAGATGTGTCTGTAACATTAGTACGGCCTAAAGCAGATATTATACCACTCGTAACAGTTTGTCCTACACCAAATGGGTTTCCAATTGCGAGAACGATATCTCCAATTTCTGTAGTATTATCTTTTTGAATAGCCAGGCTAGGTAAGATCTCTTCACCAACATCTATTTTTAACACCGCTATATCAATATCTTCATCTTGCGCTAAAATAACAGCTTCAAACTCACGTCTATCATTAAGTACAATTTTTAATTCCTCAGCGCCATTAACCACATGAGCATTAGTAACTATTACTCCTGTACCCCGAACTATAACGCCTGATCCCAAAGAACTTTCAGTACGTTCTTGTGGTGCCCTTCTCATACCAAACATTTGATCAAAAAATGAGGATCCTCGTCGCGATATTGTCCTAGAAGTAAAAACATTTACAACTGCGGGAGATGTTAATTTGACTACTGGAGAATATGATAATTCAACTTGTAAAGTTGAACTAGGCACTACTTTATCTGCACCTGGTGCTACATAAAGTAAATCTTGAGCAGAAACTCCAAACGAAAATAGAAAAAAAGAAATAATGTATAGATAAATAAATAGATTTTTCATTTTTATGTGATAATTGTTTTTCATTAAAATTACCATAATTAAGTAAACAAACTCATATTTTCACATTAAATATGATTGAGTAACCAAGATTAAATACTGGACATACCCTTAATTCCTTTTATGTGAACACTGGATTCTTGATAAAAAGGCTTTGCATAATGGTTTCTCCAGAAAATTCAGAATTAAAAAATAGTGATAACAAAGACCTAGATAATCCAAGCATAGGCTTTGTATCTCTTGGTTGTCCTAAGGCAATGGTCGACTCGGAAAGAATTATCACCCTTTTAAGGGCAGACGGTTATAAAATCGGTAGTACTTACGATGACTCCGATGCGATAATTGTGAATACATGTGGTTTCTTAAATTCGGCAAAAGCAGATAGTCTTTCTGCAATTGATGAAGCACTATTCGAAAATGGACGTGTAATTGTAACTGGGTGTATGGGTAACGACCCTATTATAAAAGAACAATTTCCTAAGGTTCTATCTGTAACAGGTCCACAACAATACGATGATGTAGTTCGAGCGGTAAGGAAAGCAGCACCCATTACAGGAAATAAATTTAGGGATTTAATTCCATATGAACGCTCACGAATAACCCCTAGGCACTATGCATACTTAAAAATTTCTGAGGGATGTAATAACAAGTGCACATTCTGCATTATACCAGATCTACGAGGAAGTCTTGACAGTATAGATATCACAAATGTTATGAAAGATGCAGAAAATCTGGTAAATTCAGGGGTAAAGGAACTTATAATTATTAGCCAGGATACCTCGGCTTATGGCTTAGATATAAATTATAAAGAGGGCACTTGGCGAAATGAAACATATAAATCAAATTTATTCGACCTAACCCAAGCACTTAGTAAATTGGGCGTTTGGGTAAGAATGCAATATGTTTATCCTTATCCCCATGTAGATAAGATAATACAAAATATGGCTGATGGAGGCATTTTGCCCTATATTGATGTTCCCTTTCAACATGCAAGCCCGTCTGTACTTAAAAGAATGAAACGCCCCGCAAACCAACATAAACTTATGGAACGCATAAAATCTTGGAGAAAAATATGCCCAAACATAACGATTCGTTCTTCATTCATAGTCGGCTTTCCAGGGGAAACAGAAGAAGACTTTGAAGTACTTATTAATTTCTTAAAAGAAGCTAAGTTAGGTCGCGTAGGCGCTTTTAAATATGAAAATGTAGATGGAGCTCAAGCTTTTGAATTTGAAAATCAAATACCTCAGAATATAATCGATGAAAGATACGAGAGGTTAATGGAAACCCAACAAAAAATTAGTTTTGAAATTATGAATTCAAAAATCGGAGAAACTCACGATGTAATTATTGATGAAGTTGATGAAGACGGAGCTTTTGGACGTTCAATGGCGGATGCACCTGAAATAGATGGCTGTGTATTTCTCAATGGAGATACTGAAGTTAAAGTTGGTGACATAGTTTCCGTTAAAATAAAACATACCGATGAATATGATATGTGGGGAATACGGGAATAAGGATACTGGGTAACCCATTATAATTGTAATTTCACACACCTTTAAAAAAGTAAAAAAATATATACAGTCATAAACGAAATAATTGATTGACTTCGAGTGCTTAAATACATAAATGAGCGCAAATAATTATAATAACAAAGTTACATCTAGAAGACTAATTATGCCAACTATTCAACAGTTAATACGTAAACCACGTCAGCCCAAAAAACGCGGAACAAAAAATCCCGCTCTTCAGGCTAATCCACAAAAGCGTGGGGTTTGCACAAGAGTCTACACAACAACTCCTCGTAAACCTAACTCCGCCCTAAGAAAAGTTGCTCGTGTACGGCTTACCAACGGATATACAGTTGCAAGTTATATTCCTGGTGAAGGTCATAATTTACAAGAACACAGTGTAGTTCTCGTAAGAGGCGGAGGACCACGCGACTTACCAGGTGTTAGATATACAATAGTTCGTGGTAGCCTTGACGCTCAACCAGTAAAAGACCGTAAAACAAAACGTTCTAAATATGGCGCCAAAAGACCTAAGTAAAAATACGTTTACTTTACTTCTAATACTCAGAATATCTCTGAAATACATGATTCTTTGATGTAAGTATCGGCACACTCTTTTGTAGATGCCAAGTACTCCCTCAACGTAACCTTTCGGTCATTGAGATAAGATGTGTCTAAAAAATTATTCAAGAACTCTTTGCTAATACTTTTTGCTGCAGCAATACAGTGCTTTAAGTACACCTCAGCAGGCAAATCATTTCTATTCCAAAATGTTTTGACACCATAATGACCCATTAAAGACTGAATATCTAAATAATTCATATGAGGTAGCTGTATTTTACTATCCAAGCCTTCAAAACACATAATAGCGCTAAGAACTTCTTCTGAATCCCTCACATAAGCCTGCACTTCGTGTAATACATATCTAAATTCATGTTTTTCAAAAGTATTGAAATCCTTTTCATCAAGCTGGAATGCTAAAGCATACATAGTTGCATCTGGGTGAATTATAGCAGAGGCATGTGATACGCACTTATCCTTTGCATTTACTAAGCCTTTATCAACTGACAGTGTCCCGTATGAATTAAAGCATCGCGCATAACCAAAAAGTTTAACTTGAGTAATTTTTCTCACATTTGGAAAAAGCCTACCTATACTGATTTCTGATAATAATGATGCATAACCAATTACAAATTTCATATTTTATCAAATTTCGTGCATTTATAGTACTCCAACATAATACTGATTGGCGCAATAATAATGTATTGTAAATTCATATTTCGAGTAAAAAAGAAAGTGGTGCGGGTGAAAGGACTTGAACCTTCACATCTCTCGATACCAGAACCTAAATCTGGCGCGTCTACCAATTCCGCCACACCCGCACAGGAGTAACAATTTCATGAGGCGTATGCTTTGATTTTAAATAAAAATCAAGCCGATTATTAGCTCTTTTTTGCCGTCATTGGAGCTTTTAGTAATGACCATGAGGCAGCAGTAAGGCCAGAAATAATATTTGCTAACGCCATACCAAAAAATGCTCCCCTTAAACCGTCTAAATGAACACCAATGTAAATGAATAAGATATAAAGAATTAATGACCTAATAATTGTATAAACTAGCCCATAAATTGGTCGACCCAAGGCATTGAATCCTGCAGCACTTATAAAAACAAATCCATAGGCAAATATAGTTATTGGAACAATATAAAAATAAGAAATAGTTTTTGATACTACTTCTGGGTCATTAGAGAATATACTTGCAATATCTACTGCAAAAAAAGCCAAAATAACTGCCATAAAAGTACTCCATAAAATACATATCCAATAACAAAAAATAAAGGCTGAACGAACTCTTACCGTATAACCTGCACCACCATTTTGGCCGGTAATGGCTCCGACGCATGCGGACAAAGCATACAATAGACCAACGGATATTAACTCAGCTCGGCTTGCCACTGTAAAAGCTGCCAGGTCAGCTGTAGTTAATGTATTGCTTATTATTAGAACAGCTATCCATGCTGAAACTGGTACAATAGCATTTGTTCCAGCAGCAGGTATGGCAACTCTTCCAATTATACTCCAAGCTCTAACAATCGATCCCTTTGTCATGTTAACGAAAGTTACTGCCTTTCTATGATATAGAATGACATATAAACCAAACAGTGCCGCTATCACATTACCTACAACCGTAGCCAATGCAGCACCTTGAACCTCCAACCTAGGAAAAGGGCCCCAACCAAATATTAGGAATGGATCAAGTATAATATTTATAACGGCACCAGTTATCATTATAGAGCTTGGTAATAGGGCTTCTCCTCCCGCACGGAGTATATTGTTACTCATCATAGCAACTGATACTATAGCCAATCCTGGAAGTGATATTACAAGATAATCCTTTGCCATTTTCAATACTTCATTGCTTTCATTTGTGAGACCAAGGAGAAGTGGCATGAGTAAGTATAAAAAACTTATTAAACAGGTCATTATTAGCAATCCAAACATTATTGCTGCAGCTCCATGACGCTTAGCTTTTTGATAATCACCTTGCCCCAGAGCACGCGAAATTGCGGACATTGTCCCTGCCCCCAAACCTATATTCACAGAATTTCCCACAAAAGTAATTGGGAATGCAACACCCAGTGCAGCTAAAGCAAAACGGCCCAAATTAGGTCTGCTCACATCAATTAAATTTCCTAAATATATGGTATCTACAATACCCGTTGAGATAAGTGCTATAACAGCAATAGAAAATGGCCCAAGCATGCGTAATACATGATTCGACACTTTACCTTCTGTTAAATTAACTACAGCTCCAGAAGCCACTAATCATCACGATGTGAAGGAGCGAAGGCAGCTAAAGTTGCCATCTGCACTATCTCAGAAGCAGTCGCTCCCAAAGGACAAATTTGAACAGGCTTTTCGAGACCCGTTAAGAATGGACCCAAAACAGTAGCACCCCCTACTGTGTCTAGTAGCTTGGTAGATATAGACGCGGAATGAATAGCAGGCATTATTAATATATTCGCTGAACCCGTTAACCTTGAGAAAGGATATGTAAGGGTATGTAGGGGATCTAACGCTACATCCGCGGCAAGATCACCTTCATATTCAAAGTCAATGTTACGTTCATCGAGTATTTCCACTGCCTTACGCACTCTCTGCATACGTTCGCCTACTGGATTTCCAAAGGTTGAGTAAGACAAAAATGCCACTCTCGGTTCAAACCCAAATTGACGAGCAAAACTAGCTGTTGTCTCTGCGATGTCGGCTAGGTCTTCGGCAGCAGGAAACTCGGTTATATTTGTATCTGCTATGAACAGTGTTCTACTTTTATTTACGACTATAGATACCCCCATAGTGCGCTCATTTTCGACATGGTTTAATACCAATCTAACATCCCTTAAAGCAATGTCATAGCTTCTAGTTACACCCGTTACCATACCATCTGCCAATCCATGATGAAGCATTAAGGCAGAAAAAACGTTTCTATCGTTATTTACTAATCTTTGAGCATCTCGACGTAGAAAGCCTTTTCGCTGCAGGCGGCTATAAAGGTACTCTGTAAATTCAGCGTTTCTGTCAAATAGCCTGGCGTTCAGTATGGTATAGTTTTCTGGCTTTTCAATACCCAATAGTTTCATATTATCATAGATAGGCTTTTCACGGCCGATCAAAATTGCCTTTCCCAAGCCACGTTGTTGATAAGATTGAGCAGCTCTAATAACAGCAGGTTCCTCACCTTCAGCAAAAACTATCGTTTTTGGATTTTGTACAACAGCGCTGGTAATTCCTTGAAGTATAGCCGCTGTTGGGTCCTGCCTTTGCGCCAAAGACTTCTTATACACGTCCATATTTTCAATTGGCTTACGCGCTACACCAGTATCCATTGCAGCTTGTGCAACATAAGGGGGAATCTCTGATATCAAACGCGGATCAAAGGGGGCGGGAATAATATATTCAGGCCCATATTTAGGTCTTTGCCCATGATAAGCCGCAGCTACTTCTTCTGGGACATCCTGTCTAGCGAGGTCAGCAAGTGCGTGCGCACAGGCAAGTTTCATCTCTTCGTTAACATTTCGTGCTCTTACATCAAGAGCGCCTCTGAAAATATATGGAAAGCCAAGCACATTGTTTACCTGATTAGGGTAATCCGACCTTCCTGTTGCAATAATTGCATCACTTCGTACTTCTTTTATCTCTTCAGGCGTAATTTCTGGGTCAGGGTTTGCCATTGCAAATATAATCGGCTGGTCATTCATTGATCGTATCATATCTTGTGTTACGATACCCGCTATAGAAAGGCCTAAAAAAACATCGGCGCCTGACATAGCCTCTTTAAGTGTGCGAAGACTGGTATCCACCGCGTGGGGAGCTTTCCATTGATCCATAGCCTCTTGACGGCCCTGATAAATTACTCCTTTACTGTCTAATACGATAGCATTTTCATTCTTCACCCCAAGCCGTTTAATTAAACCTAATACTGATAAACCTGCTGCACCAGCCCCTGAAAGAACAACCTTCATATCTTCAAATTTTCTACCCGTCAGTTGTGCTGCATTTATAAGTCCTGCAGTTGCAATGATAGCTGTACCATGTTGATCATCATGAAACACTGGAATATCAAGTTTCTCACGTAATTCCTGCTCTATGATAAAACATTCCGGAGACCCTATATCTTCAAGGTTAATGCCACCGAAGGTATTTCCGAATCTTTCAACACATTGGATAAACTTTTCTGCATCTTCTTCTTCTACTTCGATATCGAAACTATCGATATCAGCGAATCTTTTAAATAAAACTGACTTGCCTTCCATAACTGGCTTAGATGCCATAGCACCCAAATTACCTAACCCTAGAATTGCTGTGCCATTTGAAATCACAGCAACCATATTACCTTTAGATGTGTAGTCATACACCAAGTCAGGGTCCCTAGCGATCTCCTCAACTGGGACTGCCACACCGGGGGAGTAAGCGAGCGATAAATCTCTTTGTGTTGCCATAGGTTTTGTCGGAAGTAATGATAACTTTCCTGGAACAGGAAGAGTATGGAAATCTAACGCCTGCTGGTCAGTTATATATGTTTTCTTCGGTGGACGAACTTCAAGCTTAGCCACAGGGCACTCCTATTTTTTATTAGACTTCTTTAACTATAAAAATCCAGGCTTCATAGGCTTAATGATGCGAGAGTCCAAGTTTATTACCAATAATGGCGCTCAAAATTTAATCGCGCGTAAAACATGAAGCATAAAAAAAGTGCAAATATATCCTTTAATTAAGGAAATATAGAAATAGAAAGCACCAGACTAGACTCTATGTGATGTATTTAACATTATCTAAAAAAATATTCGCGATCCACTTAATAAGCTTAGGAGCCTAAAATGAAAAAAATAGAAGCAGTAATAAAACCTTTCAAACTTGATGAAGTTAAAGAAGCACTGCAAGGAGTAGGATTACAAGGTATGACCGTTGTGGAAGCCAAAGGGTTTGGTCGTCAAAAGGGCCATACTGAATTATACCGAGGTGCTGAATATGTTGTAGATTTTTTACCTAAACTTAAACTTGAGCTAGTTATATCTGATGATCAAGTAGAGGCAGCTTTAGAAGCAATTCAGACAGCAGCTAAAACAGGAAAAATTGGGGATGGAAAAATATTTGTATCAGAAGTATCACAGGCTATTAGAATCAGAACGGGCGAGTCGGGAGATGCGGCACTGTAAAATACAAACCATACAATAAGCTCTAGAGTATTACATCATAACAAGGGAAAGGACATATAATGTCAGATAAACTACTCAAAAAGATCAAAGACGAAGAAATCAAATTTGTCGATTTAAGATTTACTGATCCAAAAGGAAAGATGCAACACGTAACTTTTCATAGTGATCTGGTTGATGAAGACCTATTCAAAGATGGAACTATGTTCGACGGGTCATCGATTGGTGGCTGGAAAGACATCAATGAGTCCGACATGGTACTTTTGCCTGATGCTGAAACAGCTCAAATGGATCCGTTTTATCAACAGGATACACTAGCTGTATTTTGTGACATTTTAGAGCCAGATACTGGTGAATCTTACAACAGAGACCCGCGAGGCACCGCAAAAGCAGCCGAAGCATACATGCGTTCAGCAAAAGTGGGAGATGATGTTTTCTTTGGACCCGAAGCAGAATTTTTTGTTTTTGATGACGTCCGCTGGGATACTAGCCAAAATAAAACTGGTTATGAGATCGACTCAACTGAGCTACCATCAAACACGGGCAGGTCCTATCAGGGCGGAAATATGGGCCATAGGCCCGGTCCAAAAGGCGGATACTTCCCTGTGCCGCCGGTAGACAGCCTTCAAGATATGCGATCTGAAATGCTTTCAGTGATGGAAGAACTAAACCTACGTCCAGAAAAGCACCATCATGAAGTTGCACCTGCACAGCATGAATTAGGGATGAAATTTGATACCCTACTCAAAATGGGTGACAATATGCAGTTATATAAATACATTGTGCACAATGTGGCGCATGCTTACGGTAAAACTGCAACATTTATGCCAAAACCTATGTGGAATGACAACGGAACAGGCATGCACGTACACATGTCAATCTGGAAAGATGGTAAACCAACTTTCGCTGGTGACGAATATGCCGGACTATCTAAGTCATGCTTACACTATATCGGCGGAATTATTAAACATTCAAAAGCTATTAACGCATTCTCAAACGCATCAACTAATTCCTACAAAAGACTTGTTCCTGGGTTTGAGGCACCTGTTATGCTTGCTTACTCTAGTCGAAATAGATCAGCATCTATTAGAATACCATGGACAGCTTCACGAAACGGAAAGCGACTGGAAGTAAGGTACCCTGACCCAGCCGGAAACCCTTACCTAACCTATACAGCTCTTCTGATGGCTGGTTTAGACGGTATAAAAAATAAGATTGATCCGGGCGAAGCAATGGATATTGATTTGTATGAATTATCCCCTGAAGAAGCTAAGGATATCCCTCAAGTATGTGGTTCATTACGCGAAGCGTTGGATTCACTAGACTCAGACCGTGATTTTCTTAAGGCTGGAAACGTTTTTGATGACGATCAAATAGATGCTTACATAAATCTAAAAATGGAAGAAGTACATAGGGTGGCTATGCATCCAAATCCAGTAGAGTTTGACCTTTATTACAAGTGCTAACCTATCAAAATATGGTTATAAAAGAGCCGCCATTTGGCGGCTTTTTTGTTTTTTAATCGCTTTTATAATTTTATGCATTTAAGCAGGTCTATATAAATTAAAAGTGATTCATAAAAAAAATATGAGAATTAAACGTCATTATACAAAACCCGGTGAATGTCCTTACAGCTCTATAGGCTTCAAAAAAGTTAAAAGTGAGCTCCGCAGTTTAGACGGTATCAAATGCTCAAATAAAATTGAATTTTCAGTCCCAGAAAACTGGTCTCAAGTAGCATGCGATATTCTAGCACAAAAATACTTACGTAAAACTGGAATATCATCAAATTTAAAAGCAATCAAGGAAACTGGAGTGCCAACTTGGCTCTATAGACACGAAGCAGACTATAATGACTTAAAAACAAAAAATAGTAAAATGTCTGGCGAGACTGATGCTAGAAAAATTTTTGATAGAATGGCTGGTTGTTGGGCATATTGGGGTTGGAAAGGTGGGTACTTTACCAAAGAACAAGACGCTTTGGTATTTTATGATGAAATTAGATATATGCTTGCTACACAAATAGCAGCACCAAATTCACCTCAATGGTTTAATACAGGACTTCACTGGGCATATGGAATTACTGGGGCCCCTCAAGGACATAGCTTTACAAACCATAAAACAGGGCAGGTAGAAAAATCAAAGGATGCTTATGAGCACCCTCAACCTCACGCTTGTTTTATTCAATCCGTAAATGATAATTTACTCGGCAATGATGGGATAATGAGTTTATGGACAAAAGAATCTCGATTATTTAAATATGGGTCAGGTACTGGATCTAATTTTTCTAATATAAGGGCTAAAGGCGAACCTCTTTCGGGTGGAGGTCAATCATCTGGTCTTATGAGCTTTTTAAAAGTAGGGGATGTATCAGCTGGAGCAATTAAATCAGGTGGCACTACACGTCGAGCAGCAAAAATGGTTGTTGTTGACATCGATCACCCAGACATAGAAGATTTTATCCACTGGAAAACAGAAGAAGAAATGAAAGTAGCTGCCCTGGTAGCAGGTTCAAAAATTTTAAAAGCTAGTTTAAATGCTATCTTAAATTCATGTATTAATTGCTCAGGTTCTGATGAAGAGTGTTTTGATATATCTGAAAACGCTTCATTAAAAAGAGAAATTAAAAATGCAAGAAATAATGGAGTTCCTGACGGTGCGATACAAAGAGTATTACATCTTGCGAGGCAAGGCATTGATGAGATTGAAATACCTGAGCTTGATGCGGACTGGGATAGTGAGGCATATAAAACTGTAGCAGGTCAAAATGCTAATAATTCAATCCGAATACCAGATATTTTTTTTAAAGCAGTAGAAAATAATGAAACCTGGGACTTAATAAGAAGAACTGACGGTGCGATTGCAAAAAGTGTCTCTGCTCGTTCCTTATGGCAAGAAATATCGAAGGCTGCTTGGTCATCGGCAGATCCAGGCATTCAATACAAAGACACAATAAATGCATGGAATACATGTTCTAATGATGGGGAAATTGTTGCTTCAAATCCTTGCTCTGAATATATGTTTCTTAATGATACAGCTTGTAACCTTGCATCATTAAACTTAATGAAATTTTGCAATCAGGACAATAAGTTTGACGTTAAGTCATTCGAATATACGTCACGTCTATGGACTATTGTCTTAGAAATATCAGTCATGATGGCGCAATATCCATCAAAAGAAATTGCTAAACGGTCTTATCAATATAGAACATTAGGGTTAGGATATGCAAATTTGGGCGGCCTCCTAATGTCGTGTGGAATTGCGTATGACAGCAATGCAGGCAGGTCAGCTGCTGCAGCAATCACAGCCTTACTCACGGGTTCAGCCTATTTAATCTCTGCTGAAATGGCAGAAAGCATGGGCCCATTCCCAAGATTTAAACATAATTCAGAAATAATGCTTCGAGTTATACAAAACCATCGAAGAGCTGCCGAGGGACGCATTGCTTATGAGGGACTATCATATCAACCATTACCACTAAACAGATCTGAATGTCCATTTGACGGTTTATGTCAACAAGCTGTGAAGGTTTGGAGAAAGGCTGAAAAAATAGGCTCCCTATATGGATTTCGAAATGCACAAGTATCAGTTATCGCACCTACAGGTACAATAGGACTTTTAATGGATTGCGACACAACTGGTATTGAGCCTGACTTTGCACTGGTAAAGTTCAAAAAATTGGCTGGAGGAGGTCATTTCAAAATAATTAATAATTCAGTCCCAAGAGCACTGACTTCATTGGGGTACTCAAAACAGAAAATAAAGGAAATAGTGTCTTATGCTCTTGGTCATGGGACACTTAAAGGGTCTAACGGAATTAATCATGATATTCTTAGAAAGAAAGGATTTAGCGACTACGAATTAAATCAAATAGAAGACTTATTACCGGAAGCTTTTGATATACGTTATGCATTCAGTCGTTGGACATTAGGAGATGAATTCTGCCGTGATGCTCTTGGTCTTACGGATAAAGAATTAAGAGAAAGTGGCTCAGACCTATTACCTGTCTTAGGTTTCAGCATAGATGATATTACAGCTGCAAATACTTTTTGTTCAGGAGCAATGACTCTAGAGGGCGCACCTCACCTCCTTGTGGAACACCTTCCAGTTTTTGATTGTGCAACACCATGCGGAGTTATAGGGACTAGATCGCTTACTCATGAAAGTCATATCTTAATGATGGCGGCTGCACAGCCTTTTATCTCCGGGGCAATTTCTAAAACAGTCAACATGCCAGCCGATTCGACGATTGATGAATGCTCAAAAGTTTATAAACAAGCTCACGGTTTGGGAATAAAAGCTATCGCAATATACCGAGATGGATCCAAACTTTCGCAACCACTCAACTCAGCTATATTTAATCAAGATGAAATTGATGAGTTAGATGAAACACTAAAAAAGCCAAGTCACGAGCGAGCTTTTACAGCCTCAAAAAGAATTGTAGAAAAAATAGTAGAAAAAGTTATTGAAAAGCCGATAACGCGAGAAAGGCTTCCTGATCGACGAACTGGATATATCCAAAAAGCCGCGGTGGGTGGACATAAAGTTTACCTACATACTGGTGAATTTGAGGATGGGAGCTTAGGTGAAATTTTTATAGACATGCATAAAGAAGGAGCAGCATTCAGGAGCTTAATGAATAATTTTGCTATTGCAATATCAATAGGTCTTCAATACGGCGTTCCATTAGAAGAATTTGTAGAGGCATATACTTTTACGCGTTTTGAACCAAATGGACCTGTTCAAGGTAATGATCGTATTAAATTCGCCAATTCTATTCTTGACTATATCTTCCGTGAGCTTGGTATATCTTATTTAGGGTGGGAAGAACTAGCCCATGTAGACCCCAACAGTGGAGCGGGTGATCAACTTGGTCTTGGTGCTGCTGAAAGACATTCAAATGAAGAAATTATTGAAAATCATTTAACTCTTCCCGTATACTCCAAAGGCTTTAATCGCGAAGGTATAAATGATGACAATGAAGACAATATAGTCCCATTTACATTCATAAAAGCAAATATTACGAATTCTATGGGTGTGCAAAGCGAGGAACAAATTCTCGATGTAGATATTGAGTTATCCGATGCTCAAAAACTAGAAACACCAATTAACAATATCGGCAATAGCTCAGATGAAAAAATATCACGCTTTAGAGGATACACTGGGGATCCATGCAACGAATGTGGTCATTTTACTCTTGTTAGAAATGGGACATGCCAAAAATGTGATAGCTGTGGTTCTACAACAGGGTGCTCATAGAAATCCATTAATTATTCTGAAACATTACAATAAATTTAATCGCCAGAAGAAAATTTATGATATATAGCAGGACCTTGTTATGCTGAGATATATTAAAATTATTAGTTTATTAGGCTTGGTGGTGTGCTTAAACACTCCCGCTCAATCACAAATACGTGTTGATAGAAGAATACAAATATCCTCTGGTTCCTGCGACCGATGTGATTTATCAAATGTCAGGCTTAATGGATTAAAGCTTAATAATGCGAATTTTTCAGGGTCCATATTTAACAGTTCGAATTTATCTGGAGGTAACTTTGACGGCTCTGTGCTAACAGGGTCACAGTTCCGTAAAGCATTACTCTATCGAGTTGAAGGTAAAAATGTAAACATGAATAGGGCTAACCTAACGAATGCTACTATTATTGAGGGTAAAATTAATGACTCTCAATTCATTGGAACAAATTTTAATTCGGCAGACCTTACCCGAGGGGAATTTAAAAATGGTAATTTTCGTATGGCATTCCTACAGCGCGTTGATGCTACAAATACAAACTTTGAAAACTCGAATTTTTCAAAAGCAAAACTAAATAACATTAATCTACAAAATTCTAATTTAAACAACGCTGACTTTACAGGTGTAAGCTTTGGAAATGCAAATTTATCTCAAGCCTCAATGATTAATACAATTTTTTCTAATGCCGATCTATCTATGGCGTTTGGGTTAAAACAAGAACAACTCAATAAAGCTTGCGGCAATATAAACACCAGACTGCCACTCGGCCTTATATTACACTTCTGCAATGGTACAGATTCTACCAATACCAGTCAAAGTTCTACTAAGGGTGTTGACCAAGCAATTAAGGATGTTGAAGTGCTATTAAAAGCAACCGGGCCTAAGAATAGAGACATCTACAAAAAACTAAGCCGTATCCGCCAAGCATTATTAAATTCCAAAAGAACTACGGAACGCTAATCGCTTGTTGGAATTAATTTTAATGAAAGTTCCTTAAGCTGTTTTAGGTCAACCTCAGCAGGGGCATTCATCATCAAGTCCTGTGCTTGTCCATTCATAGGAAAAAGAATTACATCACGAATCGTATTTGTGCCGGCAAGTAACATTACAATTCTATCTACCCCAGGTGCAATACCACCATGAGGGGGAGCTCCAAATTTAAAAGCGTTAATCATACCTGAAAATTTCTCTTCAACAACTTCAGGACCATATCCAGCTATTTCAAAAGCCTTATACATTACTTCGGCCTTATGATTTCTGATTGCCCCTGAGGATAATTCCACTCCATTACAGACAATATCATATTGATATGCCAGAATATTTAAAATATCGTCATTTGTCTTGGCCTCATTAAGCACTGACAAACCGCCTTGTGGCATTGAGAAAGGATTATGAGAAAAATCAATTTTCTTATGATCCTCATCCCACTCATACATTGGGTAATCCACTATCCAAGCAAACTTAAAAATACCATCTGGTATTAATTCTAATTCATATGCAACTTTATTTCTAGCTGCCCCAGCTAACTTATAAGCTTCATTTTTTTTACCCGCCGCAAAAAAGACACCATCACCATCATTAAGATCAATTTTCTTTAAAAGTGTTTTTAGATGTTCTTTTTCGAAATTTTTTAAAACAGGGTCTTGGCTATCAACCACGCCTTCATCATTTTTCTTTAAGCGTGCGTACCCAAGACCAGGCATTTGCATTTCTTTTTTTGCCCACTTGTCCATGTTGTCAAAGAACTTACGTGATTTAGTTTCAGCTGCTTTGGGGGCTGGTATAGCAATAACTTTACCACCACCATTTATTATCCTAGCAAATATCCCAAAACCTGTTTTTTCTTCATCATTAAAAAAACTTGAAACATCTTTAATTTCAAATGGGATTCTTAAATCTGGTTTATCGGATCCATATTTTTCTATAGACTCTTTATAAGGTATTCTAGGAAAAGGGGTCTCAACTTTTCTACCATCAGCAAATTCCTCAAATACACCCGCCATAACCGGCTCAATAGCCTGAAAAACATCCTCTTGAGTTACAAAACTCATTTCTATATCAAGCTGATAAAACTCTCCCGGCGATCTGTCCGCACGTGCATCTTCATCACGAAAACAAGGTGCTATTTGAAAGTATTTGTCAAAACCCGCAACCATTAGTAGCTGTTTAAACTGCTGCGGCGCTTGTGGTAAGGCATAAAACTTACCTGGATTCAATCTCGAAGGCACTAAAAAATCTCTCGCTCCTTCAGGAGAGCTTGCTGTTAAAATTGGGGTTTGGAATTCAGTAAAGCCTTGTTTGATCATGCGGCTACGCAACGAATTAATTACTTCCCCCCGCAAGATGATATTTTTATGCAGAGTCTCTCGTCTGAGATCTAAATAACGATGCTTTAATCTAATTTCTTCAGGATAGTCTTGCTCCCCGAAAACTGGCAAAGGCAATGGTGCTGCAGCGCTTTCAATAATCGCTTCATCTGCCCTTAACTCAACCTCCCCCGTTGGAATTTCTGAGTTAATAGCATCTTGATCCCGTCTAAGTAATTTACCAGTGATAGTAACTACAGACTCACTAGTACACCGCTTTAGATCTTCATAAAAATTGGAAGTTGGGTATACGACTACCTGACTAATACCATAATGGTCTCTTAGATCAATAAACAATGCATTAGCATGTTCTCTTTTCCTGTGTATCCAACCTGAAAGACGTACTATTTGATCTACATCCTCTAAGCATATCTCACCGCAAGTATGAGTTCTGTAAGCGTGCATGAGCTTCTCCATCATTTCCGCAAGTTGGATAAACTGTCCAATGCAGGTTTCACACGATTTATTTTATGGGAAGGGCCTTATCGTATGTCATGATTAAGTCAAGAAAGGAGTTATAGATATAAACTAATATAACTTTATACTACACCCTCAATTATTTTGGCTACCATTAATCCTGAAATGTATGCCCCCTCCACTCTTCCTCCATTGCACCAGTCACCGCATGTAGCAATTTTAAGTGAATGGTCATAAAAACAGCCTTCACTTGATGGCTTACTAACTGATGCAAACATCCACCGGTGAATTACCTTGTGGTGCGCTTCTGATATATCAATACCACAGGTTTTGCTAGCAGCTGCTTCCATTTGGTCTTGCACCCAAGTTATATCACCGCTTTTGTTTTTCTTCGACCATTCAACCGCACTGTGTATTACCAAAGCAGTCTGATCATTAGAGCGTCCGGGTTTAGAGCTATTAACTGCTAGCCAAGAATTAATATTGTTATTCAATCGTAAACTATCCCAGCCAAAATCATATTTTTTTTTGAGACCAATCATAAGTGCAAAACAAGGGTCCATTTCAACTTCTTTTACTTTTTTAAAGTAATTAGTTTCAATTGGCATTAAAGATATTGCTTGCTGGTTCGGTAGAGCTAAAATAACAAGATCAAAACCTCTATAAACCTTACCATCCGCAGTTTCCAAAACCCATTTTTCTTTATCTTTATGCATAGAAGAGACGTTAGAATTGAGAGAAATGTTCAAACCTTTTGAAAGCTTTTTTGCGAAACTATTCATCCTAGGGTAGCTAACGTACCTAAAACCTCCGGTGTCAGGAATTAGATCATTCTCTTTCTTATAGAAAGCCCGCGAGTCCCAAGGCTTAATTACATCCTCAAAAGTTTCTGAGGATAGAATCATTTTGAAACGTTTATCTTTTGCCGTGAAATATTGAGCTCCATGGTCAAATTCATATGCCTCTGAGTATCTAGTAGACATTCGACCTCCAACACCACGTGACTTATCAAATATTGTAACGTTATGTTTTTCGATAAGTTTTCTAGCTGCAGAAAGGCCTGAGATTCCTGCACCAACAATAGCTATATTTTGAGTCATAATTTACCTCTTGGGAAATTTAAGTATAAGTAAAGGAAAGTCATTTAACAAAGATATATAACTATAAAACACCTGAAAGAAATAAAAAACCACTATAAAAAACTGTTTTAACTTGCATAATACTCCAGTTTTAATAATATGACAGCGCTGTCAATTTTATAAGGATATACTGATGACTATTAGAATTGCCATTAATGGTTTTGGACGGATAGGACGCAATATATTGCGCGCCTTAGAAGAAAATCACAAAAAAGACTTTGAGATAGTGCGAGTAAATGACCTATCTAAAACGGATAACTTAGCGCATCTATTAAAGTATGACTCTGTACATGGTAGGTTCAATGGACATATAGAAAGTCAGGGTGACATCTTAAAAGTAAATGGAAAGAAAATAAATGTTTCATCCGTGCGTAATCTTGAAGATTTGAATTGGTCTAATGATGGCATTGATATTGTTATGGAGTGCACAGGAATATTTACTCATAGAGATAAAGCGGCTGAGCATCTAAAGGCAGGTGCAAAGCGTGTCTTAATTTCCGCACCAGGCGCTGGAGCTGATAAAACTATTGTATATGGTGTTAACCATAAGAATTTAAGCGCAAACGATAAGGTAGTTTCTAATGGATCATGCACAACAAACGCATTAGCTCCAGTAGCAAAAGTTCTGAACGACTCTTTTGGTATAAAAAATGGTTTCATGACAACTATACACGCCTACACTGGCGATCAGCCAACACTTGATACTATACACAATAAAGATTTTAATCGTGGAAGAGCTTCGGCTATGTCGATGATTCCAACATCCACTGGCGTTGCTAGCGCAATAGGTCTAGTAATTCCGGAACTAAAAGGAAAACTTGATGGAAAAGCAATACGTGTACCTACACCAAATGTTTCCGTTATTGACTTTACTGTAAATCTTGAAAAAAATGTGAAAATAGACGATGTATTGAGCAGCTTTAGAAGTGCTGAAAAAGGAACATTAAAAAATATTTTACAAGTGGTTGATGATAAAACAGTTTCTATTGATTTTAATCATGACCCGCATTCATCAAGTCTTATCGCAGGAGAGACAGTAGTAATAGATGGCTCGTTAGTCAGAGTTTTAAGCTGGTACGATAATGAATGGGGTTTTTCGAACCGGATGCTGGATACAGCTTCTGAAATGTCAAAGTTTTTTTAAGGAGCTATAAAAATTACCCGTAAAAAAACACCTGAAGAACTCAATGATCAATTAAAAACAAAATTAATTGAGTATAAAAATCATAAAGACTCTGATCCTCAATCTAACGCAATAAAGCTGCTAGCTTATGATCTTTCAAAAGATGTTGAAGACCGCGCTATAGCTTTCAAAGATATAGAAAGTTTAGTCAAATCAATATCTGACAAATCAGCAATCAACAGAAGCCGAAGGTTACGGAAAAGAGCTGGTATTTGCAGTGATAATGAAATAAAGAAATCACTAGAAAAAATAGCATACCAAAAAGCTAAAGAAGGTTTTAAAGCCTTTAAAAGTTGGGCTGAGAGCCCCGGAATTGGAATAGTACTTACCGCTCACCCAACATTTTCTTTATCACGTGATGTTCGCAATTGTTTGGGTAAAATTGCAAGTAGTGAAGACAATAAATATACCAGTTCAGTAGAGAAATTAAAAAATTTCCCTTATTTACCTAAACGTGCACCTACACTAAAAGAAGAACATGAGGACACACAAGTAACGCTTGAACGAATTCAAGCTGAACTTGATAGTATAAACAGCAGTATTGTTAGTATAAGTGAAAAATTATTTCCTGATGATTGGAAGTCTATAACCCCTCACTTAATAAACGCATACAGTTGGGTAGGGTATGATATTGATGGTCGCACAGATATAAGTTGGGGAGATGCTTTAAGATTAAGACTTCAAGAAAAAAGAGATCAACTTTTTAGGTATAAAATCTCAATTTCGAATATAAACAATAAATATGGGAAAAGCTTAGATAAAAATACTCATTTAATTGAACTTTTAAAAAAGATGTCAGATGCGCATGAAAGCGCTGAGAACGATTTAACTCTGTTTGAAAAAGATATAACAAACCCAGAAAATCTTGTTGATGCCGCAAATAACCTTACACGGGTATCTACTCGGCGTTTCTTAAACCTGAAAAATCCAATAAAAATTATAAATAAGATCATTGAGAACAATGAGTTATTTGAACTCAATAAAGAATTAATTTGTTTACGTTCAAAAATGATTGCTTTTGGTCTTGGTACAGCTCGAATTCATTTCCGTTTGAACAATCAGCATGTTGTCTCTGCCCTAAAATCAACATTCGGGATAACCGAGCATACATCAGATAAACGAACCTTACTATTAAGGGCATCTAAACTGACAAAAAATGTGAAAGTTCAATCAGTAAATTTTGCTTCATTGGCATTAGAAAAGTCGACAGCACACGAAAAAATGATACTAACTGCGCAAATTCACAAATATATTGATGATGAGACTCCCATAAGACTACTAATTGCTGAATGTGAGGATAGCCTTACTCCCATGGGAATGCTTTATTTAGCTAAAAGGTATGGAATTGAAAAACATTTAGATATTTCGCCATTATTTGAAACAGCAGATGCCTTAAATAATGGAGGCCGTATAATCGGTAAAATGTTGAGCAATGAAGTTTATAGGGATTATATTAAGGATAGAGGCGTATTTGCTATTCAAACAGGATTTTCAGATGCTGGTAGATTTATGGGGCAAATACCAGCGACCTTAGCAATCGAACGATTACACTCCCATTTTGCATCACAAATGGAGAAGTTTGATATTAAAGATGTCACTGCTGTTATATTTAATACTCATGGAGAAAGTTCGGGAAGAGGCGGGCATTCAGGCTCTATTATAGATAGGGTGAATTATGTAATGAGTCCTTGGGCAATGAGACAATTCGAAAAACGGGCATTACCTATCTGCCATGAAACTAGCTTTCAAGGTGGTGATGGGTTTATGTGGTTTCAGACCAAAGACTTAGCAAAAGCTACTATCAATTCTCTTCTAAAAGCTCGCTATACAAATAAAAAAGATTCTGACGATGATATATTCTACAAAGATACTGATTTCTCTTGGGATGTCTTCAGAACGATTAGCTCTCAACAAGAAAGCCTATATAATGATCCAAATTATATAAAGTTACTTTCAGGGTTTGGTCAAAACCTACTTATTCCTACGGGTTCGCGTGCATCTAAACGATCGAAATCAGACACCGGTATGTTTGACCCACGACAACTGCGCGCGATACCGCATAATGCTATTTTACAGCAATTTGGGATACCCGCTAATATTTTTTATGGAATAGGTAAGGCTGTTTCAATCGATATTGAAAAATTTTCAAATCACTATAAAAATTCCGCAAGGGCACATTCAATTTTCTCACTGGCGTTCAGCTCTCTAGAACGTTCAAATATGTCAATATTGAGTGCTTATGGGCGTCTATTTGACCCTGGGTTCTGGGTTAGCAGAGGCCTTTCAAATAATGAGCCGCGGCTAGAAAAGAAAAGCTTAACAGTAGCTTCAACTTTAAAGTCACTTCCGTGGCGATCGCAAATAATGGATTTAGCTAATCAATTACGCATGGATTCTTATAATGCAATTAAGTTTTTTGTATCTGAAATGAAGGAAAATAATGAACATAATATTGAAGATTTAGAAATTTTACATGCTCTTAGGTTATCAGTTATTATGAAAATGATGATTATAGCAACTGAACTTCCAGCTGCAGGTGAAGAAAGCAGTTCGCCAATAAATGTTTTACAAAAACTACAAACATTTCAAATTGATAGCGTAATCAGAAATTTGAAAGATAGGTACCCTGAAAAAAGGTCCGCATTGGAATGGACGGAACAACTGCAAGAAAAGACTAATGAACCTGTAGCCCCATCAGGGGGCTTTCCACATATAACAGAGTCAATAATTAAACCCTTAGAAAGAGCTGGTGATCTTGTAAGACAAATAACTGTAGCAATAACTCATCATTATGATGCTTATGGTTGATCTAAATACCAATCAACGGCTGGAGTAGCCGCGGAATCAAGCTTTGCATTTTAAGCGGCCCTTGAGTCATAACCAAGCAGATGCAATCCTCGCCTTCATTAATATGGGGACTGTGTATCTCATCTTCATCTTCAATGTGTAGATCTCCGCGCGCAAAAACTTTGTCGCCAATATTATAACTGCCTTTTAGAATAAGTGTCCATTCCTCGCCATTGTGGCCGTGATTAGGCATTTGCATACCTCCTTTAGCCTTTAGAAGGTATAGTCGATCACCAGCCTTGTTGTTCCTATCACCTAAGACATCATGAACAGCTACACCGGGTATAAGAGATTTCCACTTAATTTTATCCAATCCGCAACCTAAAAGGTGGCTGAGAGATCCTGGCGTATTATTTTTTAAATCTACTATACTAGGGGCCGCTTCTTGAGGCGGTAAATTTGCTAAAACATTACCCATAAACAAAGGGGACAGAGCTTTAGTATGTACCTGTTCAATCATGGAGGCTGCTACTTGCTCTTGAAATGCAACACGACTTGAGACTTCTTCACAGATCTCACTTTGACAAGCTATAATGGCGTGTTTAGCTGGGCTAAGATTACCTGTAGCGTACTCAGTAATTGCATCTTCTGAAATATCTATTTTTTTATTTACTGAAAGCATCATTGCATCTGACCTATGTGTTTTGCCATATTAGCTTTTAAAGCCAGTATGGCACTCCTAATACGCGTTTTTACCGTTCCTAAAGGCAAGCCAGTCTCTTCTGATATCTCTTTGTGAGTTTTATATTCCATAAATGCCATACGAATAGCCATCTGCTGTGCTTTGGTTAAGCGTGAGATCTGTTCTCTAAGAATATCCGAGTTTTGTTGTGCCATGAAGTTAACTTCAGCAGATTGGACCTCGTCGTCAGCGATAATTTTCATCAAATCTGGGTCTCTTACATCCATTCTACCGTGCTTTCTTTTATGGTCAATCCAGCGGTTTCTAGTCATGCGGTAAACCCAAGTGGCAAAGCTTGCTTTTGCAGGGTCAAAACTTCCAGCTTTTGTCCAAACTTTGATCATAACATCTTGAACTATGTCTTCGGCGGTGCCATTGCCTACGCCTCTTGCCATTAACCAGCCTTTAAGTTTAGGACCGTAAATCTCAAATAAATCAGATAGTGCTCGAGCATCCTGATTGTTGGAAATTGAATACAGCCATAGAGCATCTCTTTTTGCTGCACTCAAGCTTTTTGGAGAAGCGCGTCTAGTATCTGAATATGATTTTGGTTCTTTATTTGACATATTGTCAATAATTACAGTTTCATTCCCAAAAGTCATGCACAATCCATATTTAAAACAAATATTATTTATTATTCATATTACGGATCAAAGATAAACTTAGTTTGCATATCTTGTATAAAAATAGACTAAAGCAACTAACCCTAGGTTATAGCTTCATTTCGGCGAGATTCCTTTTTGCGCTCATGCTCCAACAAATAGCGCTTACGTATTCTTATATTGTTGGGAGTGACCTCAACTAATTCATCATCATTAATAAACTCTAAGGCATACTCCAAAGTAACATTAATTGGTGTAGTTAATACGACTGCCTCATCTGTACCTGAAGCTCTTACATTAGTGAGCTGCTTACCCTTCAGAGGGTTTACGACTAAATCGTTATCACGAGAATTTATTCCTACAATCATTCCCTCATAAACTTCTTCTGCGTGGCCTATAAACATTTTACCACGCTCTTGTAGATTCCATAAAGCAAATCCAGCAGCTTTTCCTGAATCCTTAGAGACTAAAACTCCTTTTTGTCTCCTACCTATACCAGCATTAGTTCTGGGTTTATAAGCATCAAAATTATGATAGAGTAAACCTGTACCTGATGTTAACGTTAAAAACTCAGATCTAAAACCAATCAAACCTCTCGTTGGAATCTCATAATCTAGGCGCACCCGCCCCTTCCCATCGGGAGCCATATCTTTGAGTAAACCTTTTCGCTCACCAAGCTTTTCCATAATCGAACCTTGGTGATCAGAGTCAACATCAACAGTAAGTATTTCCCATGGCTCACACAAAACACCTTCAACCTCTTTATTTATAACTTGTGGCCTAGATATAGCTAACTCATACCCTTCCCTACGCATATTTTCGATAAGAATAGACAGGTGAAGTTCACCTCTGCCAGAAACACGGAATTTATCAGCTTCCTCTAATTGAGTAACTCGCAATGCAACATTATGGATTAACTCTTTTTGCAAACGGTCATTTATATTTCTCGATGTAACATATTTGCCATCTCTCCCAGCAAATGGGGAGTCATTCACTTGAAAGGTCATTGATATTGTTGGTTCATCAACACTCAACGGGGGTAAATTTTCAATATTTTCTGGATCACAAATCGTATCTGAAATCTCGAGTTTATCAATGCCAGTAAAACAACAAATGTCACCTGCAGAGACATAATCAGCTTCCACTCTCTCAAGTCCCATGAAGCCAAAGAGTGACGCCACCTTGGCCTTTCGCACTGAAGTGTCAGGTTTAGAAACCACAACAGTTTGATTTTTTTTCAATGTGCCTCGTACCACTCTACCTATACCTATTACGCCAGTGTAGCTATTATAATCAAGGGCAGACACTTGAAGCTGTAAGTCACCATCTGGATCAACATCTGGTACCGGCACGTGATTTATAATAGCCTCAAACAAAGCCGTCATATCCCCATCAACATTGTCAATAGTATTGGAAGCCCAGCCATTTAAGGCAGAAGCATAAACAACTGGGAAATCCAGCTGATCATCAGAGGCCCCCAATCTATCAAACAAATCGAATGTTTGATCAACTGCCCAATCGGGGCGAGAACCATTTCTATCAATCTTATTTACAACAACTATTGGCTTCAAACCCTGCGCAAGAGCTTTCTTTGTGACAAACGTCGTTTGCGGCATAGGACCCTCAACAGCATCAACCAACAATACAACAGAGTCCACCATTGAAAGTACTCGCTCCACTTCCCCGCCAAAATCAGCATGACCTGGGGTATCCACTATATTAATGCGCCAATCAGACTTATCTTTTTTATTATGCCACTTAATAGCAGTATTTTTAGCAAGTATTGTAATTCCTCGTTCTTTTTCAATATCATTGCTGTCCATGACTCTCTCTTCACGTTCGCCACGCTCATCAAGTGTACCTGATTGTCTAAGCAATTTATCGACCAATGTAGTTTTACCATGGTCAACGTGTGCAACAATCGCAACATTTCGTAATGTTTGAATACTATTAGTCATATTCTATAAACCCTAATTCTTTTTTCGTGGCAGTAGCGAAAAGTGGGCAAAAGGCAAGAACAAAATCTTTCTTGTATTTACATTTCAGTTCGGCAAATAAGGAAATAAAATAAGGATTAATATAAAAAATGAAATTATCACCTAAAGTAATTAATTTAGCCGACTACACCAAATCAAATTTTGAAATTAATAATGTTTATCTGGACTTCAAATTAGACAGAACAAACACAATTGTAAAAAATACAATGCAAATTTCGCGTCTTTCTGAAGGCTCTCTTGTTCTTAATGGTGAAAACATTGACCTCATATCCGTGAAAATAAACAACCAGCTTCTTAAAAAAGAGCAATATAGAGTAACCAACTCAAAACTAATAATTAAAGATACTCCAAATAAATTTTCTCTCGAAATAATTAACACAATAAATCCCTCGATTAACAATGCCTTAATGGGGCTCTATATATCCGACAATAAATTCTGTACCCAGTGCGAAGCAGAAGGTTTCCGTAGAGTCACATACTATCTTGATCGACCAGATGTATTATCCAAATTCAAAGTTAAAATTACAGCTAATAAAAATGACTACCCCTATCTTCTAGCAAATGGAAATATGATCGAAAATGGTGAACTCCCCAAAAGTCAACACTTCGCAGTATGGGATGACCCATTTCCAAAGCCTGCATACTTATTTGCTTTGGTAGCAGGAAAGTTTGATGTTTTAGAGAGTTCGTTTACTACGATGAATAAACGAAAAGTACTATTGAGTATCTTTGTAGATCCTGGATTACAACACCAAGCTGAATTCGCAATGAGAAGTCTTAAAATGGCTATGAAATGGGATGAGGATAATTTTGGACGTGAATATGATTTAGATAGATTTATGATTGTTGCCATTCGGGATTTCAACTTTGGGGCAATGGAGAACAAAGGATTAAATATCTTTAACTCGTCTCTACTTTTAGCCGATGAAGAAACTACTACAGATTTAAATTATGAAAGAATAGAATCGATAGTTGCTCATGAGTATTTTCATAATTGGACCGGGAACAGAATAACCTGCCGTGATTGGTTCCAACTCTGCCTTAAGGAAGGGTTTACCGTCTTTCGCGATCAAGAATTCTCGGCAGATATGCGCGGGACTTCCGTTCAAAGAATAAAAGATGTTAAAAGGCTACGTAAATTTCAGTTTTCTGAAGATGCTGGACCATTATCTCATGCTGTAAGACCAGACAGTTATATAAAAATTGATAACTTTTATACATCCACTGTCTATGAAAAAGGGGCTGAAATTGTTCGTATGCTCAAAACACTACTAGGAGCAGATCATTTCCGCGCGGGTTGTGACCTTTACTTTAAAAAACTAGATGGGCTAGCAGTGACTATAGAAGATTTTATTAACTGCTTTGAAGAAGCTTCAGGTAAAAACCTAGATCAATTTTTGTTATGGTACAAGCAATCCGGAACTCCACTAGTTCACGTTTCATATGCAAAAAATAAAGATAAGCTTGAGTTAAACTTCAATCAAATTTTGAAAACTAATTCCACCGGTAAAAAAAAGAAAGCACAAGTCATACCAATTAAGTGGCAAATCATTGGTAATGAAGGGCCAATTTCAAAGCAAAGACTTACTATAATTAATAGCTTAACAAAAACAGTTTCAATAAAATATCCGGACAAAGATTTTAGCATTTCTATTCTTCAAGACTTTTCTGCTCCAATTAATCTACATTTTGAACAAAATATTGATGACACGCTTCGTCTAATGGAGAGCGATGAAAATGATTTTAATCGTTGGGAATCTGGGCAAATAATATCACGAACATTAATTAGTAATGCCGCCAAGTTAATAGTACACAACAACAGCCCAGACCCTGGTAAGCCTCTAGAATGTTACACAAAGGCTATTAAAAATAGTCTAAATAATAACAACCTAAGTAATGCGTTTAAAACACTTGTTCTTACAATCCCCAATCAAAATGAAATACTGAATACAAATGCTAAATTAAATCCAATTGCTGTGCAATTAGCATGTAATTGGCTTAATAAAGAAATTGCTAATTCTTCACGCGAAGAATTAATCGAAACTTATCTAAGGCTTTATAAAAATAGTCCTGCTAAAGAAGGAATGTCTTCAATCAGTGATCGCGCACTAAAAAATATTTGTTTATTTCTGCTAGCCTCAAGGCACGACGCAGTCACTAAAGACTTAGCAATCAAACAATTTCATGAAGCAACAAATATGACAGATGAGCTTTCATCATTACAGTCTCTCGATACCCTTGATAAAGAATTAGCAGAAGATGCTATTCATTTATTTTATAATAAATGGAAAAACAACCCATTAGTACTTGATAAGTGGTTCTCATTACAGGCCAGCAGAAACCATAAAAGAGGATTGAGTGCTATCAAAGAATTAACCCAGCATGAGTCATTTGAAATAACAAATCCTAATCGTGTAAGAGCTGTATTGGGTGGCTTTTCAGTCGAAAATACTTTCATTTTTCACAATGAAGATGGAAGTGGCTACGAATTTTTTATTGATCAGGTGTTAAAAGTAGATAGGGTCAACCCATCTGTAGCATCTAGGCTTTTAGGTGTTTTTGAAGTTGTAAAAAAACTTGATGATCATCGTCAAAACAAAATTAAATCATTACTAAAAACTATTATACATGCGAATCCTTCTAACAATATTCTTGAAATTACAATGAAAATATTAAAATAAATTAATGCCTTAAATTACATCTTTACAATGTGAACTATTTGATTTTCTTTTTAGGGAAAATGATTGCTGCCTTCAGTCCAGGGCGCTTTGAATTGTTATCATCTATACTGCTAATAGTGAAGTCAGCACTATGAAAATTAGCAACAGCATCAACTAGCGATAAGCCCAATCCATTCCCGGGATGAGTACGGCTTTTATCTAATCTCACAAAACGGCCTTTAACACGCTCCCTGTCCTCTAGAGGAATACCTAGTCCATTATCGCATACAGATATTTCAACTGACCCTATATTATTTTTTAATAATTCCAGTCTTACTATACCGCCTTTAGGTGTATATTTTATTGCATTCTCAATTAAATTTGAAACAGCTTGTGACAATAATCCTCTGTCAGCTCTAATAATATGTCCCTCAGTAGTAAATGCATGAAATTCCAAACCAGCATTTTCACAAGAGGGTTCATATAAATCAGCGAGATCATCAAGGAGGATTTTTGGATTAATATCAATTAATAACTCTCTTCGCTCACCAGTTTTAAGTCTGGATATTCTCAAAATATTATCAAATGTTTTCAATAACTCATTAGCATCTTCAGCTGCAGAAAAAAATATCTCTGAATCTTGAGTGTTATGCCTTTCAATACCTGCACTTTCTAATCGAGTTCTTAGTCTCGTTAATGGTGTTTTAAGGTCATGTGCAACGCTGTCACCAGCATACTTCATGGACTGCATTAAACGTTCAATATGATCAAGCATTTCGTTTAAATGTTCAGCCAATAAATCCATCTCATCATGCGAATAATTTCTTGGTGCCCGTCTATTCAAATTACCAGATCTAACATCATCAGCTAATTTATTAAAAGCATCAACTCGACGAGTAAATCGTTTTGAAAGAAACCAACTCGATATTAAACCTAAAATTAATGCTATGCATGATGATATCAAAATAGCATTTCTAACCTTTAGTCCTATCCTCATAGTGCCTTCGACATCGCGCCCAACAATCAAAATAGCGGCCACACCATTTCCGGTTCTTATTGGCCCAACCAAGGCTCTAGCGCGTCTATCCTTAAAATCATTTTCTTCGCTGTGTGGGTTACTATATAAAAAAGCAACTTTATTAAACTCATCAGCTTGAAGTCCGGTTAACAAAGGTAAATTACCGTCCTCTTTGGTAACTTCCTGAAAAAATAAATTACCTATAGCTACACGTTTATTAACTAATCCATAAAGACCTTCACTGGAAGCAGTTCGTAAAGTAACTTCACGCTCTACTGCTTGAAATCCACTCTCATCATATATTTTCTGGATTTCGGAATGTTCGGTTTCTACCAATTTATCTATTCGATTCAACTCAGCTGTGACAGTTACATAGTAAACAGAAACAGCTACTACCATTAGCGATAAAACAAATAATAAAGCGCCAAACAAAGATAATCTAAAAAGTGTATTTTTATATATTTTACTAAATTTTTTAATCATTAGGAAGAAAGGTTATTGATAATTTACTGTTCCTGCAAACAATAACCAGCTCCTCTTACGGTATGCAACAAAGGAACAGAAAAATCTTTATCGATTTTAGATCTCAACCTGGAGATATGTACATCTATAACATTAGTTTGTGGATCAAAATGGTAATCCCATACTTTTTCCAGTAACATTGTTCGTGTAACAACCCTTCCAGAGTTTCTCATTAAACATTCTAATAAACGGAACTCCCTAGGTTGGAGTAATATTTTTTTCCCTTCTCTTTTTACAGTTCGTGACAAAAGGTTCATTTCAAGTTCACCTATTTTAAGGTTTGCTACTCCACCCGAAGGGTCACTTCTACGACCAATTGCTTCAATTCGCGCCAAAAGCTCAGTGAATGAATAGGGCTTAGCAAGATAATCATCACCTCCAGCCCTCAACCCTTCAACTCTATGGTCCACTTCGCCAAGGGCTGACAAAATTAAAACTGGTGTTGTATCTTTGTTGGCCCGCAAGTCTTTCAATATGTCTAAGCCATTCATTTTCGGAAGCATTCTGTCGATAACTAATACATCATAATCTGAAGCTCGTGCCATTTCCAGGCCTAAGTCTCCATCGGTGGCTATATCGATTACATGCCCAGCCTCCATTAATCCCTTTCGAACATATTCAGCAGCCACTTTATCATCCTCTACAACTAATATTCTCATTAAGATCTCCTAAAATATTTCTATCTTATAAATGTATACAAATTTCTAATCATTAAACTCATCGTTAATGGTTTCCAGGGCACTTTTACTTGGCCGCTCTCCAATCATTATCTTAACTTTATAAGTCTTATTTCTTCGTCTTATAATTATATCAATTAATTCATCAGGTTTTAATGCACCTATAGCCCGAGTAGCTTGAGTAGCATCTCGAATTGTACTTCCATTAATATCAAGTATGATATCTCCCTCTTTTAAACCAAATGAATATGATGGACTTTTTGGTATTATTTTTTTTATTGTAGCTCCATACACAGAGCGTAGCGAATAACTAGGGCTTTCACCATCTACTTGAAATTCTTCAGTCTTAAGTATTACTCCTATGTAACCACGTTTCATTCTGCCATCGTTTCGTATTCCCCCAATTACATCTATTACAACTCTTAGCGGTATAACAAATGCAATTCCAATATTTGCACCCGTTGGCGAATATATAGCAGAATTCACTCCAATAACATCACCTCTCAGGTTTATTAGTGGACCACCAGAATTACCCTTATTAATGCTCGCATCAGTCTGAATATAATCAATATATGCGCCCCCATTCTTTCTTGCCCTGCCTATTGCGGATATTACACCCAAACTGACTGATTGGCCCATTCCGTATGGGTTACCTATTGCAAAAACCCATTCACCAACTCTATTTTTTTTATTAGTAGACAAGCTAAGAAATGGAAGGGTTAAATCCGATTGCAATTGGAGTAAAGCCAAATCTGTCTCTTCATCAACACCAATTATTATTGCTGGATATATTTTTCCATCATTAAGCTCAATTTCAATTTTATCAACATTATCAACAAGGTGAAAATTAGTAACAACCTCTTTATTAGCTGAAATTATAAAACCTGAACCATATCCAGTCGCTTGAGGTGAACCTGGTCTGTATGATACAGTTATGTTAACAACAGATGGGCTAACTTGCTCAACCAAATCAGCAATAGAAAGATTTGATATAATTTTTTTATTTATTAGATTTATATCCGAAAAATTCTTGATTGCTCCTGTATCTTGCGCACTTGATAAGTTTGGGAGTATAGCGAGCGTAAGAATTATTAGGCGTAATATTTTATTAATAAAACTCAAAATAATCTCCATTGCTGTAGCCACTATGATAATATGAACATAACCTGATTATGACGAAAAAATTACAAAAATGTAATGTTTGTTACGATTATAATTTTTTAAAAATAAGTATTTTATTATTACTAGGCATATTTATAGTTTCGAAAAGCTCAAAACCATAAACACCTGAAATATTACTTATATCATTAATCTCCCTGACACCCCAACAAGAGTTTTTGCTTTTTAACTTTTCATCAAACCTTAGATTGGAGTTTTCTGATTTTTTTCCATCTAAAAATGGACCATACAAGACCAGCATTCCAAATCTCTTTAAAATACTATAGCTTCCCTCTATTAACCCAACTGTCGCAGACCATGGAGCAATATGGATCATATTCGCGCAAAACACGATATCATAACCTCTCAATAAATCGGCCCAATTTGGTTCTAAAGTGCTTATATTATAAGATAAATTTATTTGCTCTCTGAAGTCTCGAGACCATTCGTCTTGACTTTTTCTGCTTTCAATATCGGGATCAGAGGGTTGCCAGTGTATATCTGGCCTTAAACCGCAAAAATGTATAGCATGCTCTCCAGTTCCTGATGCCACCTCAAAAACATTTGCTCCTTTCCGAAAAAAACTAATTAAAGCGTTACCGATAGGTACTTTATTTTTTTTCACTGATGGAGAAATTAATCTAGCTGATACATGTCCCCTTATCTCAGTATGAATAATATTTTCGTTACTCATATTTTACCTTAAAAATTAAAATAAATAATAAGTCAGTGACTTAGTAAAAAATATTTTAAATAAGTCCCTTGCGATATTTATAATCTAATTTATTTTTTAAACCTGACCATTCCCTTAAATTCTTTATTTCTTCATCCGACAAAGTTATCATGAGTGTAATTATTAAATCACCGCCATTTACACCTTTACCATTTAATCGAAGTTTTTGTCCGGTATTTGAACCTTCCGGAACTTTAAACTCTACCTCACCGCTTGGCAAAGGTAGTGAAATTTTACATCCATAGACAGCCTCTTCAAGTGAGATAGGAAGATTAAGTAACAACTTTTTACCATTTCTTTTTAAATTTTTATGTGGAGCTACAGAAATTTCAACCTTAACATCTCCGCTTGGACCTCCGTTGGTCCCTGGTTTTCCTTTATTTTTAATTCTCAATACCTGACCACTTTCAACACCCTTGGGTATTTTAAGGATTAAACCAGACGATAATTTCTTAGATTCACCCTTTAGGGCATTAATAAAATTAATATTAATTTTATATCTTAGGTCTGCTCCTTTTTGTGGTGGCTGATGTCTTTGCTGCATACCACCGCGCATATTACCCATATTCATTCCAAACAGAGATGAAAACATACTTGCCATATCATCTTGCCCTCCCATTCCGGAGAAATCAGAACTATACCCACTTCTTCCTTGGCCAAAGGGGCTTTTTTGTTGTCCAGAGCCATCAATTTGACCTTTATCGTAATTCCTTCTCATCTCTTTATCTGATAATAGAGTGTAGGCTGCGGAAATTTCTTTGAATTTTTCTGCCATCAGAGGCTTATCTTTATTTACATCTGGGTGATATTTTTTAGCTAACAACCTATAAGCTTTTTGAATTTCTGCATCTTTAGCATTATTTGATACATTTAGTAATTTATAAGGGTCTTTAGCCATTAACATAATCTAAGAATAAAAAAATGTATAACAAGAGCCAACTAAATTATCTTTATCACTATTTAGTAAATAAATTTTTTTATGCAGTCATCAAACCAGACCTTGATTGATCTTGCTTTACTTCAGAAATTTTTACTAAATGATCGTAACCAAGTATGAGGTTAATATCCTTCTTATTATCAGAAATAGGTAATCTTATCCAAAACAGAGCATAGTTTGAAGCATTTATTGTTCCTGGCTGGGTTACACCTGCATAGGGTTTGCGCTTATCAACCACTTGCCCAAGCACTCTGTTCCAATAATCCGAACGATCGCCAATAGGCAGCTCGTCTATAAATTTTCCCTGTATCTCACTTTTATATAATTTCCAAAAACCGGTGCCAGCCAATCTGTATTTGAATCTTCGCCCTTCATCATTCTCCACATTTATAATACTAGTCATTGGAAGCTGCTTAGAAATATCACTGGGAAAAATATCATCCCTTGAAGGAAATATATCCCCATCACATTTACTCAGCCAATAATTATAAAAGCTTTGTTGTTCTGGTAAAACCATTTGGTGAAGTACATTATCATCAGAAAGCACCGACAACCCCTTTGAACATTTTTATTAAGTTTTAATACTTAAACTATGCGTGAATCAGGAATGTTCCTGTGGCAAGAGTTTGTTAGGTTAATTTAAAGGTTAACAAGGAATTAACCGTATTTTTTATTACGGAGCCGATTCAATTCTAAGAATGGGAATGATAAAAATATTTACCTTACAAAGTATACCAAAATAAGCACCAATATAAGCATAGCCGCAGTCATTACAGCGGCTAGTCCGCTTGGGGCTGTTTTACTAAAGCCACCTATTGGGCTAAATATTCCATACAAGCTCTTATTTATAGTATTATATGTATTTCTGGTGGCGTTTGACAATCTCGTATCAAGAGCATTCCATGTATGGTTAATCGACTTAACTATATAAAGTCCACATTTTCTATAAAACCAGTCAAAGTCTAAAATCTCAGATCGTTTTTCTGCAGGGTATAAACCTGATTTTTTTAAAATACAGAATGCTGTAATTGCTGCAAATAATAACTGCAGCTGAAACACTACATGATCTACTGTATAAGGCTTATAGTCAGCCTCATAGGGCAGAAGGTCATATAACATTTGGTAGCCACCCCAAGGAAAAGCTAAAAATATACAAAGTGAAGCTGCCAAACCCATAGCTACTAACATATTCCATGGGGCTTCCTTAACTCTACGTCCACTATCATGGCTAAAAAATGTGAAATAAGGAACTTTTATTCCCGAGTGCTCCATAACACCGGCTGATGCAAATAATAACATTGCTGCTATCACGTATAAAGCTGAGTTATGGTGTGCCTCATAAATAACAGAGCTTATAATCATAGCCTTTGTAACAAATGCTGCTAGCAATGGAAAAGCAGCAATTGAACCAGCACCAATTAAACAAAATAATGCAGTTATTGGCATTGAACGAAACAACCCCCCTAGTTCAGAGGCTTTCGAAGTTCCAACGCGGTAGATAACTGCTCCAATGGACATAAACAGCAAACTTTTAAATATCACATGAACAAAAACTTGCCCTACAACACCATTAATTGCTAATTCAGTACCTATACCAATACCACAAACCATGAAGCCTAATTGATTGTTTAAAGAAAAGGATAATACTCTTCTAAGGTCATTTTCAACCAACGCAAAAAATACAGGGAAACAAGTCATCACCGCCCCAATATAAATTAATATTTCTGTTCCAACATACCCTCTTGCTAAAGTGTAGATGGCCATTTTTGTTGTAAATGCTGATAATATTACTGTACCTGTGACCGAAGCCTTGGGGTACGCATCTTGCATCCACATGTGTAAAAAAGGAAAACCGCATTTAATACCAATGGCGAGCAATATAAGCCAGCCACCAAGGTTTTGTAACCCAATGTGGTCAAAAGCATAACTCCCTCCGTTATAATTTGCATGAATGATTGCCCCAATCAGCAAAATAACACCAGATAATACATGCAAAGCTAGGTATCGTACTCCAGCTGCATATGCATGCTCTCCACCACGCCATACTAAAAATACAGATGAAATGGCGGTTAACTCCCAAAAGAGAAATAAAGTTAAAAGGTCACCTGAGAGAACTCCGGCTATTGCAGCACCCGAATAAATTAAAGCAGAACTATCGGTAATCCTACATTTTTCATGTAATCCAAAAATACCATTAAGCACTCCAATTAAACAAAAGAGATAACCCCAAACCATTGATAAACTATCAATTCGTAAAGTTGTCAGATCTATACCTGCAATGGATATTTTACCTCCCACAACAATATCAGAAGTAAAAATTTGAGTTATCATAAAAGCAGTAAATATTGGTGCTCCAGTCACTAAGCACTTACGAGTTAGCTGAGTTAAAAAGCTATTAGGTATTAGTGCACAGATTATACCTGATAGTATAAGCCAAACTCCGGGGTTAATTTGAAGAAAATCAATCATTTTCATCTTCCACATTTTCTACTGAAAACTCGGGATCCAATAGCCCCCCCTCTCCATAGTAATTCTCAGGGCGCGCTAGAAGAAAAGTAAGAGGTTTAGCACAAAGAACTATTAAACTATAAGAAACAAACCCTATCAAAGCCCAAGAGCCTGGTAAAACATCCCAGGGAGCAGGGTGTTTTTGAGGATATAAAAGACCAATTAAAATAGTTAATATTAAACCGAAAAAAGGAATCCATATAAATCTATCTATTACTTTCTTATTTCCTAGCCAAAGAAATGGAATGGCAAAAGGATGAATACCTTCGTGTTTACTCATTGCTTTTCCTGGCTGACCTGGTTTTCTAATTGAACTCATAACTATTCACCTACTGAAATTACAGGCTGCAAAAAGTCAACAATGCTTCCTACATAAAAGAATAAAATGAAAGCTCCTGCAGCTGAAATCACTGGGGGTATTATTACCCATATATTTTTCTTTCGTACCTCTATTAAACTATTATCGATTAAAATATCTTTGGGGGTTTTCAAAAAAGCCCTAATAGAAATTGGGATTAAGTAAACAATGTTTAGGATAGATGAAAGTACAAGAGCAGCAGTAAGAATACCTTTTCCGCTCTCGAGAGCACCTACAATCAAAAAGTATTTTGGCCAAGATCCTCCCATAGGCGGTATGCCTATAATTGAAATAGAAGCAACTAAAAATGCACCAAACACCCAAGGCATAGTTCTACCTAGGCCATCCAGTTTAGATATTTCTGTTCTATGTGCTATGGTATAAATTGCTCCAGCACACATAAATAAAGTAATTTTCCCCCAAGCATGCATCACAATTTGTAATGCTCCACCTATAAATGCAGCTGGTGTGGCTAACATCGCAGCAAATGTAATATATGCGAGTTGAGAAACTGTAGAATAAGCTAACCTAGCTTTCAAATTATCCTTTCTTAAGGCAATAATTGAGGCAAGAACAATCGTTATGGCCGCCACCCAAGATAAGCAAGTGCTCATATTCATGTCAGCCATTACAGCCTCGCCAAAAATAAATATAGTTATCTTTAAAACTGAAAAAACACCAGCTTTTACAACTGCTACAGCATGTAAAAGCGCTGAAACTGGTGTAGGCGCTACCATTGCATTAGGTAACCAAAAATGCATCGGCATTAAAGCCGCCTTACCAATACCAAATACAAATAATAGAAGTAAAATAGATGTGGTAAAATTGCTAGTTCCTGATGGAAAAATTCCACCGACAACAAAGTCCGAATGTCCTGCCACTATATGCGTACCAAGTATTGCAGGAAGTAAAAACATCAATGATGTTCCCATCAAAACTAAAGCATATATTGTACCGCCTCGCTTTGCTTTCAGATCACCCTTATGAGTCACCAACGGGAATGTCGATATAGTTAATACTTCATAAAATATAAATAATGTAATTAAGTTGGCCGAGGCTGCTATTCCCATAGCACCAAAAATAGCGATTGCTACTAATCCAAAAAACCGTGTTTGGTTTTTTTCTTTGTTTCCCCGCATGTAACCTAAAGTAAATACTGAGTTTACAATCCATAAAGAACTTGCAATTGCCGCAAAGATCGCACCCAGTGGCTCTAATTCTAGCCTAACATCAAAATTTCCAGCAAATGTAAATAAATGTAATTCTGGTTTCGCGCCAGAGTTAATAGCACTCAATAAAAAAAATACATTTAATAAAAGCAATATACCCGATAAAAATGTAATTGCCTCCCTAATGTTTGGGCGATTAGAAAATAAAGGTATCAAGCCACCCGCAATTAGGGGAATCAACAAAAGTAAAAGCAACGCTAACTCATTAGTTAATTCCATGCTAACCTCTACCTCCGAGCAATACTGATGCCGCAATCTCTGAGGCAGAAACGAAAGTATCTCCTATTCCAAATGCATTTAAACCAATAGCAATCGACATTAACCCTAGAACCCACATTGGAAAAAGCATCATAAAGGGCGCTTCATTTTTAGTAAATGTACTACCATTAATCTTGGGTGGACTCCCAAAATACGCTGCCATAATTATTCTACCTATATAAACAATAGCTAAAACAGAACTGAATACAATTACCAATACTGCCCACCACATTTCTTGTTCAGCAGCAGCTAGAATTAATTTAACTTTGGAAACAAACCCAGCGGTAAATGGAACGCCTATTAATGACAGACCTCCCAATGTAAATGCTCCCATAGTCAAAGGCATTGTCTTAAATAAGCCAGA